>Ga0208789_1000921_pt1 | contig 20848 bp, 18 predicted proteins | sample Methanotroph_Enr_FD_187368 | JGI IMG/M metagenome (GOLD analysis project Ga0208789, IMG submission 187368) | Enriched soil microbial communities from Old Woman Creek wetland in Ohio, USA - Methanotroph_Enrichment_5 (SPAdes) (version 2) | ecosystem: Environmental > Terrestrial > Soil > Wetlands...
TCTCAGGGGTTATATGCGCTACGCGATGGATGGATCAAGCTTCATCATTCCAAGTGAAACGCCCTGTGCGGACCCGCATGCAGGGTGTTGTGGGGGCTGAGGGTTAGAGACCCTCGGCTACCCGATTCAATAAAATGTAACAGGATGTATGCTGTTTGCGCTTAACCATTTCCGCTATGGCAACTTGTTCACATACCGGTTTTAAACTATGTTTTGGAGCTATCTTATGAATATTGAGAAGATTGCCAGTGAAGTTTTAAAGTTAAGTCCTCATGACAGAACGATGCTGGCCGAGACTTTATGGGAAGGCCTTGAAACCCCGTATCTTGCCGCACCGGAAATTTCGGATGATGAGGCGTTCGCATTAGCAAAACGTCGTGATAGCGAGATTGAAAACGGCGAAGTAGAACCCTTATCGCATACGCAGTTAATGGCATACCTGATAAAAAGCGGACATGGTGGCCCGGAATGAGACAAGTATTCGAAACATTAAAGCGTAATTATTTGCTCATGCTACCGCCGGCATTGTTCTTTTTTCTCTCGTTCAGCTTTCTGGAATTGACTCAACGTTTGATTCTCCGGGAATATGGCATTTCCATGACGAGTTTTGCCGGCGCGGCAATTGGCGCGCTGATTATCGGCAAAGTAGTCCTGGTTGTTGACCACTTATCTTTCATTAGTAAATTTTCCGGTAAACCTCTGCTTCATAACGTGATTTGGAAAAGCAGTATTTACTTTGCCGCGACATTCACATTCCGCTACGTTGAACAGATTGTTTCGTCCTTGAGGGAATACGGAAGTTTTGTGACGGCTAACCAGCATCTGCTGGCAGGAATCGTCTGGCCGCATTTCTGGTTGATTCAGATTTGGCTCGTGATTTTATTGTTTATTTATTGCGCTACGCGGGAACTCATTCGAGCCATAGGAAAAGAGGAAGTCATGCGCCTGTTTCTTGGTACTGGCGGTAAAACATAAATTCCGTTGATAGCCGATGTTACGCATTGTCCACGAAAACCAAAAGTAGGCGACACGAAAGGCACAAAAAAACATCCGCTGTAAGTTTTTCGCTGACGGCGACATACCCTGCATTCATTCTCATCCCTTTCGGCGCCGCCCTGAACAAGCCCTCGTCGTTATACACACGTGTCTGTGAGAGAGCGTCGTTTTGGCAGGGAACCCAGGCATAGAGAGGCGAGACTTCGTGTTACTCAAGTATTTACAGGATGTGTTGTTATTCCGATAGTCCCTGTCCTGACATCGGTCGAGAAACAGGCCGATAGGCGGACCTTCCAGGTTTTTACTGGAGCCGCTCCCGGCGGCTCCAGCACTTCCACCCTCCATGGCAGTCGTAAATTAATCCGCTACCAATATTTACCGATAGTTGGAGATTTAAGAGTCGGCAAAATCATTAACAACGGACGCTTGATCCAGCCAAGCGTCTTGTTGAGACGCGATAACCGGGAGCAGGGCGCGTTGCAGTTGGTCGAAATTAACCGGTTTGACCAGGTAATCGTTGAATCCGGCTGTTCGTGCCTGTTCGCGATCCTCTTTTCGCCCGTAGCCGCTTTGGGCAATCAGATAGGTCGTTTTTAGTTCGGCATGTTGCCTTATCTCCCGCGCAACTGCGTAACCGTCCATGCCGGGCAGGCCGATGTCGAGCAGCACGACCTGCGGCCGTTCAGCCTGTGCGGCTTCCAGTGCTTCGAGGCCATCGTAGGCCAGCCATACAGTGTGGCCTTCTGCGTTCAGCAACAGGTATAAAATTTGGGCGGCATCGCGGTTATCGTCGACCACGAGGATACGGAGCGAACGGCTAGCCGGCTCCGGCTTTGTCGAATGAGGCGCCGGAACGGCCGGCGATTGTTGTAGGCAAGGGAGGCGGATGATGAATTCGCTGCCTTTGCCGCGGCCCTCGCTTTGCGCCCATACATCGCCGCCATGCATGGTCACCAGACTTCTAACTAACGAAAGCCCTATCCCCAAACCGCCTTCCGAACGGTCAATGGTGCGATCCACTTGATAGAACAGTTGAAACAGGCCGGGCAGCGCGGAAGGATCAATGCCACGGCCGTTGTCGCGAACCCTGATGAACAGTTCATTGTTCGCCGGCTCAACGGTCAGGCTTATGCTGCCGCCTTCGTCGGTATACTTGGCGGCATTGTTGAGCAGGTTCGATACGACTTGCGACAGCCGGACCAGATCGCCCGCGATAATGACAGGTTCAGGCGGCAGGTGTATGGAAAACTGATGCCGGCGGGCATCAATCAGCGGTTGACTGGTTTCGACCGCGCGCTGCACGATAGCCGACGCCTCAAGAGGCTCTTTCTTGAGTTCGATCTTGCCTTGGTTGATGCGCGAGACATCCAACAGGTCGTCGACTAGCCGGACCATATGTTCGACTTGCCGGCCGATAACGTCACGGCACCAGTCGAGCCGCGGTTTGTCGAGACTGGGCAGTTTCATGATTTGCACGGCGTTGCTGATCGGCGCCAACGGGTTGCGCAGTTCGTGGGCCAGCATGGCGAGAAATTCATCCTTGCGTTGGTCGATCTCTTTTAGCGCGTCCGCGGCTTGTTTGCGCTCGCTGATGTCGAGTACATGCACCACGAATCCGCGCACCTGTCCTTCGGCATCGAAATCCGGGGAGTACGTCGCATGAATCCAGCGCGGGTTGCCTTCAATGTAGGGTACCTGGAGTTCAAACTCGACCCGTTCTCCGGCCAGAACCCGTTGAACATAAGGTACGATGGCTTGCCAAGCCGATTCACCGAGAACCTCCCGCATGTAGCGGCCGCGCACCTGCTCATCGCTATGGCCGAACCACTGCTCGTAGCTGCTGTTGACGCGACGGTATTTACAGTCTTTGTCGATATAAGACATCAGCGCCGGCGCGTTATCCATGGTCACCCGCAGCAGGTCGTGAGCTTGCTCGGCTTCCTGCCGCGCCTCCTCCAGCTCGGCTGTGCGCTCGGCCACGCGCTGTTCCAGTGAGGCATTGGCTTCGCGTAGCGCCTGCTTGGCTTGATTCATTTCGGTGACGTCGATGCCGACTTCCATAATCATCGGCGAGCCGTCGGAGTTTCTGAACGGAAAGTCGCGAATTTCGTAGTCGCGGCCATCCGGACCGGTCCACTCCCAATTTGTCGGCGCATTGGTCTGTAATACTTTGAAAGTCTCGCAGACCTCACAAGGTTTGTCGCGGTTGAACAGGTACTCATAACAGGGCCGTCCGTTAGCCTTGCCGTAGCGTTGTTCAAAGAAGCGGTTGGCGAAAGTTACCTGGTAATCCTGCGATAGTAACACCACATAAACCGGCAGCGCCTGCAACAGGTCATGCAGCCGCTGTCGTTCGGCTTGCACGGCGCTATAGGTTTGCGCCAGCTCGGCCGTGCGTAGTGTTACCTGACGGCGCAGCTGCCAGGTCCACAGACCCAGAAGCGCCAATAGGTTGACGGCAGCCGCTGCTCCCCAAACTACATATTTAACCGGAAAAGTCGGCGTCTCGTAGAGGCCCAGCCATTTTCTGTAGAGCCGGTCGTATTCGCCATTGGCCTTGACGATAGCCAGCCCTTGGTCGAGGCGGTCGCGCAGTTCGGTATTGCCTTTGCGCACGGCGAAACTGAACTCCCGCCGGTATTCTTTAAGCAGTGGGCCGGGAATAATGGTTTTATCCAATCCGATTCTACGCACCAGTGCATTGCCCTGTAGCAACGGCGCCAGCAGCGCATCATGCTGCCCTGAAGCCAGCAGGCGAAAGCCGTCAGCCAGATTATCGACGGGTGCAAGTTGATTGGTGAAACCGCGACTGACGAGGGCTTCATTGGCTGCATCCGAGCGCAGCACAATGATGTTCATCGCACGGGCCTCCTCAATCGAATGAACGGCTGGACTGCCTTTGCGGACGAAGAAGCTGTCATAACCTATCGTATGCGGTTGGGTGAATTCCACCTGGCCTTCACGTTCAGGTGTGAGTGCCACTAACGGCAGGACGTCGATTTTGCCCGCCTTCAGGTTATGCCAGACGACATCCCATTTATCGGGATGAAAAGTGATGGGAATACCCATCGCAGCGGCAACGGCTGAGAACAGTTCAACGGAGAAACCGGTTGAGTGGCCTTGGGTATCGATATCGGCATAAGGCGGAAAGTCGATTTCCGAACCGACGTTTAGCGCTTGCTGTTCGGCGTTCACGGAGCCGGAAAAGATTAAAATGACCGGAATCAGTAGTAGTGTAAATAGTCTACTCCAGTGTTTCATATCGGATAACTCTTTTGCTTGGGCTGAAGTGTTAGCAGGATGTAGGGTTGTCGGCTGGGAAAGTAAAAAGCCGGTTGCGGCGGCAAGTTGGGTGATGTCTTTGAAACAGCTGTCTCATAAGCTCAAAAATAACGGGCCGTAAAGATAAGCACTGAGGTATAAATTTTCAGTTAAGGTTCAAAGCTGGAGTGCAGGCTTCGCCTGCTTTGCAAGCACCCACAGTAGGCGCATTAGGCGAAGCTTGCACTCCAAAATACCAAATAACTTTCGCTCGGTTACTTATATCCAAAGTCATGCGGCCGCTATATCAGCCGGTCTACTCATGCTTGATTAAGCGATCGTTGACGAAAGCCAACAGTGCCGGCTCAGCTAAGTTTTTGTTTAACTTGGTACAGACTATTTAATTAATGAATGAGTTGCAAGCTTGTTTTTAGCTGGGCGGGTGGTTTTTCCGGGATTAAGCCTGGTTCATGTAGCCGAGTGCAATACTCAGGGTGCGGGAGCCGTGCGATTCGGTAAAATGTACACGATGATTGCATTGTTTTGGGAGGCAACATGAGGCGAATCGGCACAACAAGCAGACCGGAGCGCCGGTTGAAAAGTAATGACAGGATCCGTTTTGCCCTGGGCGAATGTTCGCTGGGTTCGATTTTGGTCGCGATCAGCGCAATGGGTGTTTGCGCGATTTCGCTAGGCGATGATCGGGATGTGCTGGTTCGCGATTTACAAGCCCGCTTTGCGCAAGCCGAACTCATCGAAGGCGATGGCGAGTTCGAATCATGGAGCGCGCAAGTCATTAGCTTTATCGATGCGCCGGCGTTGGGATTTGATCTGCCGTTGGATATTCGCGGCACTGCGTTTCAGCAGCGGGTATGGCAAGCACTGCGGCAAATTCCGATCGGTCAAGCCGTCAGTTATAGCGATTTGGTAATGGGTCAACCAATAGTCTAGGCCGGGATATAAGGCGGACGTCCGGATGCTAATAGGCTGTTATCCTTTGTGTTAGTATAGGAAAACCGAACAATTTGTTTTTCATCGTAAAAAATTATGCGCTTACCCCCGAAACACCAGCGTGACGTCCTAAAAATAGGCGAGTTGGCCGAGGAGCTTGGCACTACGCCGAGAACCATCCGTTTATATGAAGAGCTTGGCGTGATCGTCCCGGCCCGTACCGAGGGTGGAACCCGGCTTTATGCCCGGAAAGACTTGAAACGCATGGCGGTTGCGTTGCAATTGGGACGGGTCGGCATTGAACTGGAGTCCGTGCAAAAACTTGCCCGGACCAGGGAGCAATGCGCATCGGGCAAGGAAGCCGTGGCCGCGATGCTGCCGCTGTTGGATGGATTGCGCCGGCGGATTCGCGGTTTGATGGCGGACTTGGACGCGCTGGATCGCGATTTGGAGCGGGCGGACACGCTGATCCGCCAGTGCGAAAATTGTTGCAACCGTCCGAATCGCAAGGATTGTCCGGATTGCCCGGTCGATAAGAATGTCGATTTGACCAACATAGCCCGCCTTATTTGGGATCCTGAGAGTCCTTGACGGCATCGTTTGGATGCCGTGAGAGTTTCTTAATAGTCCCCTAATTCACTATCCCGTTTTTTCAAAGCGCTCCTATAAATATAACGTTAACGTTATATTTTGATGCGGAAAATCACCGGCATCGCCATGCTTATATTGTCGAGGATGTGGCGAGTTAGACCTTCCAGGTTTTACGACTGCCATGGATGGCGGAAGTATTGGAGAGCCGCCGGGAGCGGCTCCAGTAAAAACCTGGAAGGTCTTTTTAGTCCGGGCTATGGCGTAAGAAGCCGTTTGCGGTTAGCGGCTTAACGCCTTGGCGGCCAATCCGGTGCCGATGACCCGCGCTTTAATCTTGGCGAAAGCGGTATCCCGCCCGGTCGAGGTATCGTCTTCAAAAGGCGAGAAGCCGCAATCGTCGGTAGAGCCGAGCTGGCTAGGCGGGATATATTCGGCGGCGCGCAATAGGCGCTCCCGGATCAATTCCGGCTCTTCTACGTCCGGGTTTAGCACATCGATGACGCCGACGAAAATCCGCTGGTGCGGCTGGAGATGTTCTTTAATGATGGCCAACACGTGTTCGGGGTCTTTTTCGCTGGCCATTTGGATATAGAAATTGCCGGCGTCGAGCTGGAACAGGTCGGGCAGCAAGTCGGCATAATCCACCTCGGCGCTATGCGTGGAGTCGTGGTCGCCGCCGGGGCAAGTATGGACGCCGATGCGCCGGCGCTGTTCCGGCGTGAAGCAGGCCAATACCCGGTTGTTCAGGCTGACGAATTCGCGCAGCAATTGCTTGGACGGATCGAGTTTCAGCGATAGACGGCCTTCGGTGAAATCGATCTGTACATGATGGGCGTCTTGCTCCAGGCAACTGCGGATGTCGGCGGCTGTTTCCGTGACCAGGTCGTTAAGGAAAGCTTCGCGCGAGTATCCCGTTATGCCGTGTTGCGGGTAAATCAGGCTTAACGCGGAGGCCGAAATCACGGCTTGTTTCAGCGGCAGGGCGGTATAGCGTTTGGCTGCCCGAATGTAATTGCCGGCATGGATGCCGTAGCGGAACGGCCCCGAGGTTAATTTGGGCAACTGGCGCGTATGGCCGTCGGCAAATTCGATGATCGCGCCGTCCTGGGCGATGTTGGGCAAATCGTGCAGCGGGTAGGTGGCAAAGCTTGACTTTGTTTGTTCTCCGTCGGAGATCACCGGCGAACCCGTGGCCTCGAAACGTTCGATGGTGTCGCGCAAGGCATCGTCGTAACAGGCGGCGAGACGTTCGCGGGATAGCCGTCCGGATCGGAATTCGCTAAGCGCATCGAGCAGTTCCGGCGGGCGGGGAATGCTGCCAATGGATTCGGTAGGTATGTTCATGATGTACTCCGGTGAAGTTAAAAAAGTGGTTTGTTGGGCATTTTGTTACGGTCGGGTTCGAAAGCCGTTAACGCGCCATGGGTTGCCACGAAAAACGGAACGGCATAAGTCAGCAGCAGTTTGATGCATGCGGTGGGCGGAATGTCCAGGAAGAACAAACCAAGCAGGGCTTGCGGCTGGTTGATCAGGTTCAACACGGTTCCGACGATAAAAGCCGTTTTGGCGGAGCGTTGGTAGACGCCTAGCCGGACAGCTGTTCGATGATAGCGGAGCAGGTTTGGCAAGTAAGTTTTGCCGGGACAAGTAAAGGTTGACTTCATCTGACGAGCCTATGGCGGAAAGAGGCTCAAAATATAACTATAAGGTTATATTTTGTCAATTTGCTATGATAGTCAAAAATTCGTGTTCGAGTTTCTTCGACTCAAAAGGATTTGAATTCGTATCCGTATAGTTGAGGTTGGTCTACGGCTAATAAACCAATTGTTAGAAGTTTCGCCCCGAAGACAACAGAATCAATACCGGGTAGAGTCCGGTTCCGGGGATTGGTAGCGGTTGACCTTAAATCCATTTCTTCTTCTTGAAAAACCTGAGCAGAAAGACCGATACGCCGATAAACACGCCCCACAATGCCGGGTAACCCCATTTCCATTTCAGTTCCGGCATGTACTCGAAATTCATGCCGTAAACGCCGGCGATAAAGGTCAGTGGTATAAAAATGGACGCAAACACGGTCAATATTTTCATGGTTTCGTTCATTTTGTTGCTGACGCTGGATAAATAAATGTCCAGCATGCCAGCGATCAAGTCCCGGTAGGATTCCAGCGCTTCACTGACGCGAATGACGTGATCGTAAATATCGCCGAAGTAGCGCTTGGTTTTGTCGTTGAGTAGCGGCGATTCGCTACGCTGAATGGCGGCCAGCAATTCCCGCATCGGCGATACGCTTCGGCGCAAGAAAATCAATTCACGCTTGATTTTCTGGATGATGTTTAACGTTTGTGCCGATGGATTGCTTAGTAATTCATCTTCAATATTTTCAATTAATTCATCGAAGGTATCTTGTAAGGAGAAATACTCATCGACGATGGTATCCATGATGATATAGGTCAGGTAATCGGTGCTAAGGTTCCTGAGATGGCTTTTATCGTTGCCCAGCCGGTTGAAGATCGGTTCGAATAGCGCATCCGGTTTTTCCTTGAAGGTGAACACGAATTTATCCAACAGCAATAAACTGACTTGTTCATATTCGACATTAAATTCATTTTCGGCCAGCGAAAGCGCTTTAATAACAATATATAAGTAATCGTCAAACTCCTCGAATTTCGGGCGTTGATGGGTGTTAAGAATATCTTCCAACACCAGCGCATGAATATCGAAATGTTGTCCGATCGAGTCAATAATCGAAACGTTTTTCAGGCCGTCGATAATCACCCAGGTAACGGTATCGGTAGTTTGGTAGGGTAGCAGTTCTTCGATGTTTTTTATGGTGTGCTTGGTCAGCGTCGATTTGTTGTAGTTTATGACGGTAATTTTATGTTCGTGTTCATGCACTTCGCCGACATGAACCAGCGAGCCGGGCGGCAAGCCCGATTTTTCGGAAGCGTAACTCAATGATTCGGACATGGTTTACTCCTTTTGATAAATATTTTATCCGCCGGCTGTATTCAAGCATAATGGCGCACATTTTACAGCTGCTCCGGCCCTTGTTGGGATCGAAGTATAACTTTTAGATTAAGGCTTTACACAGATGATAGACAAACCGATGTTGGGCTGGCGCGAATGGGTGGCTTTGCCGGAACTCAATCTGCCGGAGATTAAAGCAAAAATCGATACCGGGGCTAAATCATCGGCTTTGCATGCGTTCGCTATCGAACCTTATCGGAAAGACGGGCAACGATGGGTGATGTTTGCGATTCATCCTTTGCAAAAAAATTGCGATGTGGCGGTTGAATGTCATGCGCCGGTTAAAGATCGCCGGTTGGTTATGGATTCTGGCGGGCACAAACAGCGCCGTTATGTGATAGAAACCCGGATAGTCCTGGGGCGGTCGTTCATTACCGCCGAAATGACGCTGACCAATCGGGACAGCATGAGTTTTCGTATGCTGCTGGGACGCACTGCAATGGATAAAAGGTTTATTATCGATCCCGGCGCATCGTATTTACAGGGTCTGCCCGATGCGGTTGAATGCCGGCGATTGCTGGATAAGGAAAAGCTCGTGGTTTCAGGTGGCTTGGCCGATGTTGAGTTTTAAGGCGAAGGGCGAAATGGCAAGGTTTGCCATCATCAGTTAAATTCGCGCCATCTGTGTTAACTATTTTGCGCATAGAAAAACGGAACACGGATGGCACAGATAGGACGGATTTACACGGATTTTTAGTTCGTTTGCGCTTTTAAATCCGTCCTATCCGTGTCATCCGTGTTCTATTGAGCATACGCTGAGTAGTTACCTATTTTTTAACTATTGTTGACGATATTTTTTAAGGTGTATGAGTAAGAAAACCAAAACCGCATTTGTCTGCGACCAATGCGGAGCCGATTTCCCCCGCTGGGGCGGGCAGTGTACCAGTTGCGGCGAATGGAATACGATCAAGGAAGTCAGGCTGGGCGGGGCGGAGCGTAATAACCGCTCGGCGGGTTATGCCGGAAGCCGGTCCGAGGTCAAATTATTATCGGATGTTAATCTTTCCCAGGCGGAGCGGATTTTCAGCGGAATTTCAGAATTCGACCGCGTTTTAGGCGGCGGGATTGTTTGCGGCAGTGTGGTGTTGATCGGCGGCGCGCCTGGCGCCGGCAAGAGTACGCTGTTGTTGCAAGCGATTGCCAATATTGCCGCGCGCGGCGTCAGTGTGCTGTATGTGTCCGGCGAGGAGTCACTGCAACAGATTGCCGAACGGGCGCATCGGCTCAAATTGCCTGCGGATAAAATCATGATGTTGGCCGAAACCTCGGTGCAACGCATCTGCGATGTGATGGATGAGATCAAGCCGCAAATTCTGGTCATCGACTCGATTCAGGTGATGCATACCCAGGATACGGAATCGGCGCCGGGCTCGGTTTCGCAAGTCAGGGAGTCGGCCAGTTATTTGACCCAATATGCGAAAAAACAGGGGGTGTCGATTTTCATGGTGGGCCATGTGACCAAGGATCAATCGCTGGCGGGGCCGATGACCTTGAGCCATATTGTCGATACCCAAGTGATGCTGGGATCAACCGACGATGCCCGCTTCAGGGTGTTAAGAGCGGACAAGAACCGCTTCGGCAGCGTCGGCGAGTTGGGCTTTTTTGCGATGGACAGCACCGGGCTAAAAGAGGTTAAAAATCCGTCGGCGATGTTTTTAAACCGGCCGGATAAACCTTCATCAGGCAGTGTGGTGACTGTGCTATGGGAAGGAACGCGGCCGCTGCTGGTGGAAATTCAGGCGTTGGTGACGGAGTGTCAATACGGCAATCCACGGCGATTGGCGGTGGGCTTCGATCAAAACCGTCTGGCGATGCTGCTTGCGGTGCTGTCCCGGCACGGCGGTATTTTTACCGCCAATGATGAAATTTATGCCAACGTGGTTGGCGGCATTAAAGTGACTGAAACCAGCTCCGATTTAGCCATTGTGGTCGGCGTTGTGTCCAGCCTGAGGGATAAAATCATTCCGCACGATGCTTTTTTCTTTGGCGAGATTGGCTTAAGCGGTGAAATCAGGCCGGTAGCCAATGGTCATGCGCGGTTGAATGATGCGGCAAAACATGGCTTCAAGAAGGCGGTTATTCCCAAGGCGAATGTGCCTAAAAAATCGATTGAGGGTTTGGCGATCCATGGCGTTGCGACGCTCTCGGAAGCGTTGGATATTGTTGCGGAGATGTGAAGATGGGCTAAAGGCGAAAGTGGACTCCTTTGCCTTTAGCCTAATAGGATTACTCAATTAAAGCTAATAAATCCCTTTCCAGTAAGGCGCTGCTGCCAAGATTGAGTTCAACCAACCGGCGCAGTTCGGAGATGCTGTCTATGTCGATGTGTTCACATTTAAAACCCGCTTTGTTATCTACAACATGAGTCGGACTAAGTTCCATTTTTATTTGGCTTAGTTCGGACAGATGTAACGTAAGGGTATAGAGTTTATCCGCGTCTTCTTGCCAAGGAAGTTCAAAGCTTAATAAACAGCCTTTTAAAGACAGGTCAATGATTTTGCAGTTCCAAGTTTTTTCCTCACAGCTTAACATGGCTTCCGCCGCATAGAGGATGCGGTGAAAATGACGGTTATCGGTGTTTTCTATTGAATGCATGGCTTTAATTTAAAAAGAATTGCAGAGATGTGTTATCGATAACCAGTACGTCATTGGTGTTTAGTTTCAGTGATTTATCGTTTAATGGTTCATTATTGACGGTTATCGTGCCGTTGTTTTCCAATACCGAAACGAAGTAACCTTCTTTTCTTTTTGATATGGCAATGACGCCGTTGCCGTTATGTCCAAGCCGCGTCATGGCTTTTTTTAATTGCAAAATTTTACCGATGTTATTGCCGCTCATAAATTGCAGGTTGGCGGTGGTGCTATGCACTTCGCCGTCAATTTCCTGATTAAGCGACTTTACATCTTCATCAAGAAAGTTGCCGGGTTCGGAAGAGGAAACTACGGATTCGGCAGTATTGAAAATGATGTCGTGCTTTCCTATCGATATGATGTCGTCGTTATTGAGACTGCATATTTTGGTTTTTTTTCCGTTGACGATGAGTGGGAATTCATCATTGAGCTGTTTGATAGTGCTGTCATCGTCGCGAATAATGATGACGGCATGAGCCGGGGCGACTGCCAAGCTATCGATAGTGATATCATTGGTTTCATCGCGGCCGATATGCACAATGCCCTGTCCAAACAGGCCCGAATGGATTGCTTTATCTTTAAAAAAAACAGTGAGTTTTACCATTGATATTGATATTGATAGCGCTTTTTTAATCGAATCTTGATTATAGACGGTATTATTTTTGTTGTTAAAGAAATTCCGTTTTTGAGCTACGGCGCGATTTATATTATGAAAAGGGTTTATTTTCTAGGTAAAAATTTAACCAATTTAACGCTGTTTTCATCCCGTTTTATGATTTCCAGAAGGTAGTCATGTAATCTGATGCCGGTTCCGGCTTCGGGTATGGTTTCCATAAATTCAATGATCAATCCGTTGAGTGTCTTTGGACCCTCGGTGGGAAGCGACCATTGAGTAATGCGGTTTAATTCCCTAACGGTAATGTTGGCGTCGACCAGATAGCTGCCGTCGCTTTGCGCTCTTACTGCGACGTCTTCTGTGATCAATTCCCCTACTATTTCCTGGAGCAAATCGTCTAGTGTAACCAGTCCCTGTACATCGCCGTATTCGTCGACTACCAAGCCTATGCGGATCTTTTCATGTTTAAAGCGGTGCATTTGGTTATGCACCGGGGTGCTTTCGGGAATAAACGACGGCTTATCCAGATGGTTTATAATGGTTTGCTTGTCAAAATCGTCCTGGTTGATCAGCGCGAGTATTTTTCTTAAATGTATAAAACCGATAACTCTGTCGATACTGGTTTTATAGACGGGTAAGCGGGAATGCGGACTGTTTTTTATGTGGGTAACGATCTCTTCAATGGGTAATTCAAGATCAATACCGATAATTTCTTTGCGCGGCGTCATGATGTCTTCCACCGTTGCCGACTCGAGTTCAAGTATACCCATCAGCATTTTTTGGTAGCGTACAGGCATTAAACTTTCCGCATCGCTAATGATGCTTTTTAATTCGTCTGTATTCAGCGTGTCATGACGGTTTTTTTTGATATCGACACCGACGATCCGGAGTAACAGGTTAACAAATAAATTTATAAACCAGACAACAGGATATAAGATTTTTAGTAAGGGGGTGTAAATCCAGGCGGCAGGGAAAGCGAGCGGTTCCGGCTTTATTGCCGCGAGCGTCTTGGGCGTTACTTCCGAACAAATAAGCATTACGATAGTTAAAATTCCGGTGGAGATCGCTATGACGGATTCATCGTCGGTATAAAGCTTGATTGCAATGACGGTCGTAAGCGATGCCGCGAAATTGTTAATAAAAATATTGCCCAATAACATCAGGCCGAGCAAATGATCGGGTCTTTGTAATAGTTGTTGGGCTTTTATCGCACCGGGGTGTTTTAGCTTAACCAGATGTCTTAAACGGTAACGATTTAATGACATTAAAGCTGTTTCCGAGCCGGCGAAAAAAGCGGAAAGAATAAGCATGGCGACAAGTATGCCAAACAGCATACTAAGGGGCATATCGTTCAAAGAAGGTGCACTCTGGGTTATGAAAACAACCCTAGTGTCTATGATGAGAAATTTTTGTCAAGCGTGGATGTAAGTTGCGGATTGATTTATTTAGGTAAATTACATTAAGAAAATTTTAGAACAATATGAAATAAAAAGAATTTTGACATGTCGTTCATTCGATGCTTAACTTTATCGAATAGCCGAATAATTAAAAGGGATTATCTTCAGGGCTGTGCGGAGTGATGAACCGCAGCTATTGTTGTAGAACGTATAAGGCTAAATTCAAACCGCCTATTAAATAAGAGTGATGAGTGTGAAAATATGGCGTTACCGCGTATTTTGTTAGTTGATAATAATAAAGTAAGAATTCAACAGCTGGAGGCGGTTTTTCAGTTTATGGGCTATGCAATAGAAGCCGTCGGTTCAGCGGATTATATACCTTGTTTTAGTGAAGCCGATCAGTTGTGCGGTGTTTTTGTCGGTGACGGCATTGAACGCCAAGCCGCTGTGGTCAGCGATATTGTGGAACGGGCGGATAAAATTCCTGTCATTTTGCTAATCAATAAGGGAACAGCGCTTCAGGTTTCGACCATTATTATTAACAACGTATCTCAAGTGTTGGAATGGCCGAGTACCTACACTGTCGTGAAACCGATACTCGATAAGCTGCCGGTATCGGCAACGCAGAAGGCTTTCACTGTGCGTGAAGGCTATGATCGCCGCTCATCTTCAGTTGAGCGGCTAAAAGGTAAGAGCCAAGCTATTGTCGGTATTCGTAAGTTGATCGACCAGGTTGCGGAGTCGGATGCAACGGTTTTAATCCTGGGTGAATCCGGAACAGGAAAAGAAGTCGTTGCCCGCGCTTTGCATGATGCCTCTCTTCGTAAAGAAAAACCGTTCGTGCCTATAAATTGCGGCGCGATTCCGGGCGAGCTGCTGGAAAGCGAGTTGTTCGGGCATGAGAAAGGGGCATTTACCGGGGCTTTAACTTCCCGGCAAGGCCGTTTTGAAATGGCGGAAGGCGGAACGCTGTTTCTGGACGAAATCGGCGATATGCCGCTTGCGATGCAGGTCAAGTTATTGCGGGTATTGCAGGAACGTACCTTCGAACGGGTGGGTAGCAATAAAACCATACATTGCGACGTCCGGGTGGTTGCGGCGACGCACCGTTCTCTTGAAAATGAGATTAAAGCAAACCGGTTCAGGGAAGATTTGTTTTATCGCTTGAATGTTTTCCCTATCGAAATACCGGCTTTAAAGGATAGGGCGGAAGACATCCCTTTATTGGTAAATGATCTTATTGCCCGTATGGAAGCGTCCAATCGCGGCTCGGTGCGCTTGACCAATGCGGCATTAGCGGTGCTGATGCAACATGACTGGCCGGGTAACGTCAGGGAATTGGCAAATTTGATGGAAAGATTAGCTATTATTAACCCCAAAGGTTTGGTCGATGCGGGTGATTTGCCGGAAAAATTCCAACAATATAAGGTTCCTGAGGAAATAATCGATGGTTCCGAAGCAGTTGAGGTCAATGAACAAGAAAACGATGATCAGGATGAACAAATTGACGTCGTCGGTACTTTCGACGGTTCTCCGAGCGTTCTGGCGCAGTTGCCGGAGCAGGGCATCGATTTAAAAGAATATTTGAATGTTTTGGAAGTCGATTTAATACGGCAGGCATTAAACGAATGCAGCGGAGTAGTGGCCCATGCAGCCAAACGGTTGAATATGCGGCGTACAACATTGGTTGAGAAATTACGGAAATATGATTTGCAGCGCTAAAGCGATGAGTCGGTTTTTTGACAGATGGATTTAAGTTGTTGAAACTCAATTAATTAATTTTTGGTCTGGTTTTTGCTTGTCCGATATTAGATAAGTTTAAGTCTTAGAAAACCAGGGCGCCAAAGATGAATATTCATAAAACCCAGAAAAAACAGAAAACCGAACAGCTCACCGATGCGTTTCGCATCTTTAATGAGCTCTCCCAGAATTTATCTGTTTCTTACCAAGGATTGGAAGAGCAGGTGGCTAAACTGCATGGTGAGCTTGCCTTTGCCCATAGTGAAAGGCTTAAAACCCTTGAAGAAAAAGAAAAGCTGGCCAGCCGTTTGGAAAAAATACTGGCGGCACTTCCGGCCGGCGTTATTGTGTTGGATGTGGATGGGAAGGTAGTGGATTGCAATGCGGTAGCAACCCATTTTTTAGGCGAACCGCTGATCGGTCAAGATTGGCTCGATGTTGTCGCTCGCAGCCTGATTCCGGTTTTTGGTAATCCTCATGAATGCCAGTTGAATAATGGCAAACGGGTCAACATGACTGTCAGTAGGGACGTTGCCTGCAACGATGTCACTGATTCAGGGCAAATTATTGTGCTGTCGGATGTCAGCGAAATGCGCAACCTCCAAGACATGCTGAATCAGCAAAAGCAATTGTCGGCAATGGGCGAAATGGTAGCGAGCATGGCGCATCAGGTCAGGACGCCGCTGACCACGGCCATACTCTATGCGTCGCAAATGAGCAGCCCGGCGCTGGATGATGAAAAACGGCAACGGTTTTCGCAAAAAATTCTTGAGCGCCTGCAATATCTGGAAAGACAGGTGAGCGATATGCTGATTTTCGCCAAAGACGGACGTTTGGCAATGGAGACTTTTTCATTGTCCGAGCTATTGAATCATCTCAAGGAAAGTGTAAAAGAATATACCGGTAGCGGCAGGATCGATTTGCAGATTATTAATGAGGTGCAGCATGACGCAATGCTGGGCAATGAAAATGCCTTGCGTGGTGCGCTGCTTAATCTATTGAATAACGCAGTCGACGCGGTAGGCCAGGATGGCTGCATACGGATTTCTGTCGTTCAGCTTGGCCAAAGCGATTTGCGGATTGTGATTAAGGATAACGGCCCCGGTATTGACAAAGAGTTTTGTCAGAGGATTTTTGAACCGTTTTTTACTACTAAAGCCCACGGTACCGGTTTGGGCTTGGCTGTTGTCGACAGTGTGGTAAAGGCGCATGGCGGACATGTCCATGTTGAATCGGCTCCTGGACAAGGTACTGTTTTTTCATTAGTCCTGCCCTGTATCAATCAAGCTTTTAATTTATTGCCGGGCGGTTTTTCACATAAGGCTACCCTGCCCGATGCCCTTCGGGTAAATGCAAATCCGTTCCAGACAGATTTGTCCGGTAAAAATCATCATCAAAACCATAATCAAGGAGAACTGAGCCATGAAACAGTATGATGTGTTGGTTGTTGAGGATGACCTATCGTTATGCGAAGCGCTTTGCGACACGCTGGAGATAGGCGGTTATCGTGTGGTTTCGGCTCGCAACGGCACTGAGGCATTAATTAAGCTGGAACAGGGCCAGTTTAAGCTGGTTGTCAGCGACGTGCAGATGCCGGTGATGGATGGTTTTCAATTATTGAAAAACATGCAGCATAAATATGCGGAAACCCCGGTATTGTTGATGACTGCTTTTGGAACTATTCCCAAAGCGGTGGAAGCCATGCAGGCAGGCGCTTCCGATTACCTGATCAAGCCCTTTGACGCGCAGGCGCTGGTGAATAAAGTAGCCGATTATGTAACAGCCAATCCCGGCGCCGCCAATACCGCCGATAACGAGCGGATCGTGCAAGACGAAAGCATGAAAAAACTCTATGCGTTAACAGCCAAAGTCGCTAAAACCGATGTTACCGTATTATTGCAAGGCGAAAGCGGAACCGGGAAAGAAGTGATTGCCCGTTATATTCATCAAAATTCAACCTACTATCGCGGACCTTTTGTTGCGGTGAATTGTGCGGCGATTCCTGAAAACATGCTGGAAGCGATGCTGTTCGGTTATGAAAAAGGCGCTTACACCGGTGCTATTCAGGCCATGCCGGGGAAATTCGAGCAAGCGCAGGAAGGAACGTTGCTGCTGGATGAAATAGGTGAAATGGACTTAGGCTTGCAGGCAAAATTATTGCGGGTGTTGCAGGAAAAAGAAGTCGAGCGCTTGGGCAGCCCTAAAAAAATCAAGCTGAATGTCAGAATTTTGGCAGCCACCAATCAGAAGCTGAAAGAGCAAATGGAGCAAGGACGCTTCCGTGAGGATCTGTATTATCGTCTTAACGTGTTCCCCATTAACATTCCGCCATTACGCAACAGACCGGGCGATATTTTGCCGCTGGCGCGGGAATTAATGCAGCGTCATCGGACGGACGGCAAAAAATTGCCTGAGTTTGACAGTAAGGCGGTTGAAAAGATGCTGGCTTACAGCTGGCCTGGCAATGTCAGGGAGCTGGATAATGTGGTGCAGCGTGCGCTTATTTTGCGGACCGGCGATACCATTACGGTTGATGACTTGGTGTTTGAGGATGCGGGGCCGATGATGGCAATGAGTTTTTCGTCCGAATCCGTCGAGAAGGTGTGTGAGCCGGATTTAGTCGATATTAGAGATGAAAAACAAGAGCTTGTCGGTTTGGGTGAGGGCGTCCGTTCCGCCGAGGAAAGCATTATTTTGCAAACCTTGCAGATGGAAAACGGCAGCCGTAAGATAACTGCCGAAAAGCTGGGCATTAGTCCCAGAACGCTCCGCTATAAAATGGCCAGGATGAAAGACTCGGGTGTTATTATTTCATGCTAACATGTGGCATTAAAAATGCTTTAAACTCTATATTATTAAAAATGTAAGAGGAAGACCCCATGAGTGAGATGAATGTCAATCAAGTTTTGGCTCAGATGCGGGCAATGTCACTTGAAGCGGGCGGTGCTCCTAAGGTCGAAGGAACGGGGGGCGGCGCTGATTTTGCCGCTATGCTGAAACAGACCATTGGTGCGGTGAATGATACCCAGCAAACTGCCGGAAAAATGACGGAGGCTTTTGAGTCGGGCGACACTAACGTGAGCCTGGCAGAGGTTATGGTGGCTTCGCAGAAAGCGAGTGTTTCATTCCAGGCAATGTTACAGGTCAGGAATAAATTAGTTGAAGCCTATAAAGATGTTATGAACATGCCAATGTAATAGGCCGATCGTGATAGAAAAATGAGCGAACAGAGCAGTAATAGTCTGATTGAGGCGAATCGCCAGCATGAGCCGATGGAAAAGAACATGGGGCATCTCGATGGCGAGTCGTCTCATATTCTGACCACTAAGTTCGATGCCCATCCTGCTCTTAAAGGTTTGGCCGGGCTGACCATAGCGCGTCAGATCGGGTTAATGCTGGGGTTGGCTCTCAGCGTCGCTATCGGTGTTGCTATTGTGCTATGGTCGCAGGAACCCTCTTACGGACGCTTGTATTCCGAAATCGGTGAAAGCGACGTGGCTGAAATTCTTGAGATTCTTAATAAAGAGAACATCAAGTATAAAGTCGAAACCGGTTCCGGCGCTATCATGGTGCCTATGGATGATGTGAGCGCGGTTAAGCTTAAATTAGCGGCTCAGGGATTGCCCAAAAGCAATAGTCTGGGCTATGAGCTGCTGGATAAGGAGCAAGGTTTCGGCGCCAGTAAAAGCGTCGAAACGGTGCGCTTTCAACGTGCGTTGGAAGGCGAGATCGCCCGGACTATTATGTCCATTCAGAATGTGAAATCAGCCAGGGTGCTGTTAGCCGTTCCTGTTCAGTCGGTGTTTGTCCGGGAGCGTAAAAAGCCCAGCGCTTCGGTCATGGTCAATTTATATCAAGGCAGGTCGCTCGATAAAGGCCAGGTCGAATCAATTATTCATCTAGTCGCTTCCAGTGTGCCGCAACTGGACGCAGAGCATGTGACCGTCGTCGATCAAAAAGGTCAGTTGTTAAATAGCAATGACTCATCGGTAGCTGGCAATTTGACCTCCAAGCAGTTCGAATATAAGAAAAACATTGAAGAACATCTGATGGGGCGAATCGAAAATATTTTGTCGCCCTTAGTCGGTAGTGACGGAATGCGGGTACAAATTTCAGCGGATGTGGATTTTACCGAAATTGACAGAACCCAAGAAATGTTCAATCCGGATTTGCCGGCGTTAAGAAGCGAACAAACAGCGGAAGAGCAAAGCACGCTGTCTTCTACTCAAGGTGTTCCCGGTGCACTATCAAATCAACCGACTCCTGCCGGCACAGCTCCGGCAACACCGCCGCAGACAACTACGCCGGCAACGGGTTCAACTGCTGCAAATACGGAAACGGCATCGAGTTCGACCGCTTCGCCCGGTTCGGCTTCAAAGAACTCCACCAAAAATTACGAGCTGGATAAAACCATTACCCATACCCGCTTGGCTACAGGGGCGTTACGCCGGTTATCCGTGGCCGTGGTGGTTGATGATCGGCGTGTGCCCCAGAGCGATGGTTCAGTGAAAGGACAGCCCTATTCCCTGGAAGATGTTAATCGTTTTAGCGATCTGGTAAAACAGGCGGTAGGTTTCGATAGCAGTCGCGGCGACCAGGTTACCGTCACCAATGTAGCTTTCAAAATCGGTGACGCGGTCGAGGCGTTGCCGCCAATACCCGTTTGGGAGCAAGGTTGGTTTCTTGATCTTATGAAGCAAGTTGCGGCAGTGTTGGCCGTATTATTCCTGCTTTTCGGGGTATTGCGCCCCACTATGCGCAGTCTTGTCAGCCGGGACTTGGAAGAGAAAAAAGCCATAGCTTTGGCTGAAGCGCAAGAGCAGGCTGCCGCGATGGGCGGAACCGTTCGTTTTAATGAGCAAGGTACGCCGGTCGCGGTGCCGGCAGGTCAGGAACAAAACGCAACTTTTCCGGCTGCAACTCCCAGTGAAATACAGGATCTGTTGCTCTTGGATGTGCCTCAAAGTTATGAGCATCGCCTGGAATATGTGAAGCGGTTGGTCGATGATGACTCGAAAGTAGTCGCGCAAGTTATTAAATCATGGGTTAAAAAAGATGGCTAAAGCAGAAAAGAAAGGAGAGAAAGAACTAACCCAAGTTGATCGTGCCGCGGTATTGCTGTTGGCGTTGGGCATGGATCGGGCCGCGCTGGTGCTCAAACACATGACGCCCAGGGAAGTGCAGATTTTAGGTATCACCATGGCCAGCGTCGGAGAAATTTCCATAGAAATGATGGATGAAGTGGTTGAGGAATTCATTGTTGCGGTAAAAAGGCAGACGGCTCTGGGTATGGACACCGATGAGTATATTCGTACCGTTTTGATTAGCGCTTTGGGTGCGGATAAAGCAAACAGTATTCTTGACCGGATTTTACAGGGCGGCAACACTAAAGGTATTGAGCAGTTGAAATGGATGGATACCCGGTCGATTGCCGACATGATTCGGTTGGAGCATCCTCAGATTGTCGCGACTATTATGTCGTTGATGGAAAGCGAGCAGGCGGCCGACGTGATGATGTTCCTGCCCGAAAGTATGCGTTCCGACTTGATGATGAGAATTGCGACGATGAAAGGCATACAGCCATCCGCTTTGCGCGAGTTGGACCAAATCATGGAAAAACAACTCACCGGTTCGGATA
>Ga0208789_1000922_pt1 | contig 20817 bp, 15 predicted proteins | sample Methanotroph_Enr_FD_187368 | JGI IMG/M metagenome (GOLD analysis project Ga0208789, IMG submission 187368) | Enriched soil microbial communities from Old Woman Creek wetland in Ohio, USA - Methanotroph_Enrichment_5 (SPAdes) (version 2) | ecosystem: Environmental > Terrestrial > Soil > Wetlands...
GAGTTGATCACCAATAAATTGCATAATACTACTACTCTCAATGGAACCAATGTGGCTATAAAGCCGGGTGCTTTCGCCGATCAGAAGAAACATAGTAAAACCACGGAAGAAATCTACCGATGCAATCCTTTCTACTGTTGTGGAAGCAAGATTTGTTGCATTTTTATCCATTCTAATTTTGTTTTAATTTTTATTTCCCGGAATTTTGCTGAACTTATTCTATTTTAATGACAAAATAAGTATTAAATTGATTTATTTAAAAATATCCCATTCGGGTCTTACAGGAGTAGCATGTTCTTTCTGTACAATCTCATCAAATTTCTTAATCAGTTCGGGATGTTGATCCACGAGATTTATTGTCTCTTTCGCATCAATTTCCAAATTATATATTTGCCAGGGAGTTTTCGGGTTTTTAAAAATGCCTGTTTTAACTCCTTTCCATTTACCCATCCTAATAGCCAACAGACCATTGTCTCCCCTCTTTCTTCCTCCTTCTCCTACATATTCCCAGTAAAGATAATCCCGACGTTTTTGATGTGAATTGTCACCTAATAGTGTTGGCAAAATTGACAATCCATCGTTTTGAGGAGCATGAACCTGAAGAAGTTCCGCGAAAGTTCCCATCATATCATAAGTAGTTGAAATAAAATCTGTTACTTGACCCGCTTTGATTCTCCCAGGCCATTTAACAATAAAAGGTTCCCGTATGCCCCCTTCATAAAGTTCTTGCTTCATTCCTCTTAAAGATCCTGTACTGTTAAAAAAATCGAATTTTTCATTGTCACTATTCTCATTTATCGGACCATTATCACTGCAAAACATCACAATTGTATTCTGGTCCAGACTCAATTTCTTCAACACGTCCCCGATTATTTTAACCTGCTTATCCAGGTAAGTTACCATTGCAGCATAAGTTGAAAATGGAAAATAACTTGGAGCATAACCACCTAACCATAGATTCGGTTTTTCCTTGAATAACTCTTTATAGTACTCAATATCTGCTTCAGGCGCCTGTAAAGCTACATGTGGAAGTGTATAAGCTAAATACAAGAAAAATGGTTTATTCTTATTCTGCTGAATAAAATTTACAGCATTGGTTGTCATTTTATCAATAGAATATTCATTTCCTATATATTTTTTAATGTCTTCTGGCGTTACTTCTTCTTTGTTGATTGTCGGATGGACATTTATTTCAGGATTATTTAATTTGTCCCAAATACCGTTCTTCCACAGGTGTGTAGTATAGTAATTATGAGCATGGCGTTGATCATAATAACCGTAAAAAAAGTCAAACCCATGCCTTAACGGATCACCACTACTATCATAATTACCCAGACCCCATTTACCAATAGCAGCAGTTGCATAACCCGCTTGCCTAAATAGATTGGCAATAGTGGGTGTATTTTCCGGAATTGGGAATTGCCCTGTTTCATTTTTATTCTCCTCATAGCCAGGCAAACCATAATTATCGCGAATGTATGCATGACCGGAATGTTTCCCTGTTAATAAATTACACCGTGAAGGAGCACAAACCGGGGTTCCGACATAGTGTTGAGTGAATCTTATTCCTTCACTGGCCAGGCGATCAAGGTTTGGAGTTTGAATTTTTTTCTGGCCATAACAGCCTAATTCTCCATATCCTAAATCATCTGCAAAAATATAGATGACATTTGGTTTTGAATTAGCGCTTACACTTGCGGTCTTATTTTGAGCATCAGCGTTGAATGATAAATTAAAACAGACTAATGCTGACACTGATACAACCTTCAAAAATAATTGAGTTCTTATTTTATTGATGTGGCAAGAATCCGAATTCACCTTTTCTCCGATCTCACGTACTTCAGTAAAAGTCATCCAGACACTTTTATCATGGTGTGCATCTATGCTTTTCCAATTAATAAACACAGGCTCTGAGATCCTGGGTAATTGACTGTTTTTAATAAACGAACGAATTGCTATATTCGAAGTAGTAGTCTTGGAATGATAAATTTGTCCCATAATATGTAAGCTTTTCATAATGAAATAATCTACAGTTAATTGATTATAACTGATTGAATTGGTTTTGTGATGAATTTATTCTTTTAAAAAATCAGGCATCCTGACTGAAAAACAGGATGCCTGTATTCTGGGTACTGCTAATTCCTTAAATTAGGATTGATATCCTGTTCAGATTGGGGGATCGGCCAGCGATAATCGTCCGGGTTCCTGAAGTTGCGCTTGATTACAAACCAGCGGCTGTTAGGATCGGCTACCCCACCATTTTTTCTCATATTTTTTGCCCCGGGGAAAGGCGCCCCGTAAAAATTGGCTTTCAATACATCATGTGCAGTACCCCAGCGCAGCAAATCCCAATAACGTTGTCCTTCCAGGGCCAACTCTACACGGCGTTCGCGACGAAGAATCTCTCTTAGTTTAGTTTGGTCAGTTTCTGTAACACGAGGCATATTTACAGATGCCCTTCCCCTCACTTTATTGATAGTTGCGTCCAGCAAAGCCTGATCAATTGGCTGCCCTGCTTCTAAAACAGCTTCCAGATAACTTAACAATACTTCAGCATAACGAATCACATTGACGTTGGCACCATAATAAGTTAATGATCCGGAATAACTCTCATCGAAAAATTTGCGTAATCCGAAACCTGTATAGGTTGTTTGTTTTCCTGCACCTAACTGGTCAAGAGATTTTGTTGAATCGGGATGACAAACATATTTTTTACCTTTAAATGTGGTTTGATCCCAAAGCAATGTGTATTTTAAACGAGGATCTCTGTTTTTACCCAGATCTTTTGGGTCGTACAAGGCAGACATGTAAGAAAAAGGAGTCCCGTCAGTAAATTCATAAGCTTCAAAAAGGCTTCCAAGCGGGCATACCAAATGCCAACCACTAGCCACAGCCGGATAGGCATGCTGGGGAAGTGCATTGCCTGCCAGATTTTCAAGATATTGAGTTGCAAAAATGTTTTCATTGCTGTTTTGGTTCGACGGGAAAAAGATTGTCTGGTAATTGGGATCAATAATATTATCACCAAGATCGATTATCTGCTTGAATGCAGCCGCTGCATTGGTATAGTCATGATTACCAAGATAGGTACGGCCTAAAAAGGCCAACGCCGCCTGACGAGATGCGTGTCCTCTTGCTGAACTCTTAATGTCTTTATGACGAGGTAAAAGAGGCGCTATTTCGGTCAACTCGGCAACAATAAATTTTGTAATATCGGCTCTGCTGGCTTTTGTGACCAAATTGGCCTCCTCTTTCGATAATGATTTTGTTACCAGGGGAACATCAAAGAAATACTGTGACAAATAGAAATATTGAATTGCTCTTAAATAGCGTGCTTCTGATTTCAATTTGTCAATCACAGCTTTAGCTGCTGGTACTTTGTCAATATTCTCGATAAAGACATTACATTTTGCTACTTTACTATAAGAATTGGTCCAATAATTTTTTATAGATCCATTCGATGTATTCAGCGTCCCATCAGATAGTTTATGAAGGGTGGAATTGCCTGTAGTTGTAGCCCGACGATCAAATGCATTATCCGAAGCAAATTCAAGAAAAGTAAGTCCGCTATATGAACACCAATCAGTTTCGAAGCCCGTTCCATTGTAAGGAATATTACCTCTATAACATCCTGTGAGAGCCAACATTGCATTTGATTCACTATTCCATATCGTTTTATCGTTCAAACTCGTCAGGGGTGTTAATTCCAACTCTTTGGAGCATGAAAAAAACATCGAGACAAAGGTTGCAACGAGCAAGTATATTAAAATTTTCATAAGGTTTAAAATTTAAGGTTAATACCAAAAGTATATGTAGCCAGGATTGGATAATAATCAGCTCCTTCACCAGAACTGTTAGTTTCTGGATCCCATCCTTTACGGTAATGATCAAAGGTTATCGGATTTTCAGCACTTACATAAATCCGCAAACCATCCACATGAAGCGTTTTCAGGACGATAGGAGTAAAAGTGTATCCTAATTGCAGGTTCTTGATCCTCAGGTAAGACGCATCCAGTACCCAAAAATCTGACAGTTGTCCGTTAACACCATCAGAATTTCCAAGAACCTGTAAACGAGGATATTCCGGGTATCTGACTGGATTAGCCGGATCAAACCTTCCCTTCCACATCCACTCTTGTACGGTTCCCAAATTACGAAATGCAAAACCTGCATAACCGTTCAATAAACCGTTTGCACCAGCAACTCCCTGAAGCATAGCATTAAAGTCAAAACTTTTGTACTCGAAACCAAGGTTGAATGAAAAGTTGTATTTGGGTATCTGGCTACCTAAAATCTTACGATCATTACTTAAATCAACTTTTCCGTCTCCTCCAAGGTCAACATACCTGAAATCGCCAGGTCGTGCACTAGCTTTCGGGTTAAGGCTCGATTGGTCATTCGTTAAATACCATGCATCAATATCAGCCTGATCAAGAAATACGCCATCTGTAACCAACCCGTAATAGAGTTGCATAGGATGTCCGATGAATAAATCTAATCCATTACCGATCAGGCCATTTGGTTGGATCACATTTCCTATACCCAAATCTAATACTTCATTTCGTATCAGGGTAAAATTTCCATTGATATGGTATTTAAACTCTCCAATCCTGTTATTGTGTCCTAATTCGATTTCCAATCCTGTATTTTTTAAAGAACCTGTATTCATTTCCGAAAGGTTCATCCCTAAAACAGTTGATACGCTTGAAGTTGGTTTATAAAGAATATCGGTTGTTTTACGATAGAAATAGGAAAGATTTAAATTTAGTTTTCCACCCCAAAGAGAAGACTCGAAACCACCATCGGCTGTTTGTGTGCTCTCCCAGTGAAGGTTAAGATCGGTTAATGTTGTCAATGCAGCTCCCTGTGTAAAAACGCCACCAAACACATAATCACGGCCAAGCTGATAAGACGGCTGCCATGGGTAATTTCCAATATTCTGATTTCCCAGTTTTCCCCAGGAAGCTTTCAGTTTAAGGTTATTAACCCATTCGAAATTATCTTTAATAAATTTTTCTTCCGAAATACGCCAACCAGCTGCTAATGAAGGGAAAAAACCATATTTCTGTGTTGCTGGAAATCTTGAAGAACCATCATTTCTCACGGTTGTTTCAAACAGGTATTTTTCATAGTAGTTATACCTGATCCGCCCAAAAACAGATTGAATAGCCCATTGGTAACCACCACCTGTAGTCTGCTGATTGTCTGGAGAACCTGCATCCAGAAAGGGTAGCTCGTTACCCGGAAATTTATCCCGGTATCCTGTCTGGTTACGGTAGCCTTGTTTCTCAAAAGAGTACCCCAGCAAGAAACTAATAGCATGTCCATTGAAGTTTTTGTTGTAATCGCCTGTAGCCTGAAATGTTTGATAGTTAGTTCGCTCGGCTGATTGATTCAGACTGGATGGTCCCATGGCAGTATTATCGTCCAGACGCATCGTAGACCGATACAACTTTGTTTCGGAATAGTTAAAATTATATCCACCAATAGCTGACAATACAAGGTCTTTAATTGGATTGTATTCCAAACTCACATTACCCTTGAAACTCCACAAAGGATTTTGATAAAAAGAAGGACTGTTAAGCCATGCAATCGGTGTACCATTTGCTTCTGGTCCGATACCATAATCACCATTAGGTAGAATAGTATTATAGACTGATGGATATCGGAGTGCATTTTGAATAATACTATTAGTCATCCGAAAGAGATCTTTTCCACCGGGTACTGCCGGTTCTTTAATAAGCGATGTAAAACCGGATAGACGGGTAGTTACTTTCAATTTTGAGGTCAGAGTACTGATCATATTTAACCTCGCACTGTAACGACTGAAGTTGTTTTTTTCGACTACACCATCCTGACTTAGATATCCTATTGCCAAATAATACTTGTTGATATCTGTTCCTCCGGTTAAGGTAAGATCATGCCCCGTTTGAAAACCTTTCCTGTTTATTACACCTTTCAGCATATTGGAATTGGGAAAATTTACAGGATCGCTGCCGTTTTTAAATTTTTCGATATCTTCAGCTATGTAGCGTTGTGTGCCTGAAGCTTCGTTGTATGCAAGAGCGTAATCCCATGAATTAAGCAACTCAGGAAGTGCTGTTGGAGTTACAAATCCACCATAAGCATTGTAATTAACTTTTACTTCAGTTGACTTTCCTGCTTTAGTGGTGATTAAAATGACCCCATTGGCAGCCCTTGCTCCGTAGATCGCAGCTGATGAAGCATCCTTCAGAACAGAAATTGATTCAACCTCTTCCGGACGAACATCATTTATATCCCCCGGGATGCCATCAATAAGCACCAAAGCATCAGGAGTAGCGCCAAATGAACCTACGCCTCTCACCCGTATAATACCTGAACTTGTTCCCGGAGCTCCAGATCGGGTTATGACTGAAACACCTGTCATTTGACCTGTCAAAGCATTGGAAAGCAAAGGAACCGAACGTCCCTCCAATTGATCGGATGATACCTGTGAAACTGAACCAATGACATTTACTTTTTTCTGAACACCATACCCAACAGCTATAACTTCCTCAATACCTACTGTTTCCTCTTCAAGCTTAACATTTATAATTGTTTTTCCTTCAGTAGCAAACTCCTGTGCCTTCATCCCTACAAACGAAAACTGCAATATGGCATTTTTGGAAATATTGTTTAGTGAGTAGTTTCCGTTGTTATCAGTAATTACCCCTGTTGTAGTACCTTTTACTACTACCGAAACACCTGGAAGTGAAGCTCCACTTGAATCGGTCACCTTCCCTTTAACCGATTTTTGCTGCTGCTGACTTTGGGGGAAAGAAACATCTTTCTCTTTGTCAATCAAAACAATTTGCTGGTTAACCACTTCGTAAGAAACTGTGGTTCCTTTAAAAATCTGGTTCAACAAATATTCAACCGATTTTTCTTTAATATCAACATTTACAGTCCTGTTCACATCAATGTTTTCATTCTTGTAAAGAAAGAAAAACTCGCTTTGGTTCTCAACAGTTTTTAGAACATCCCTGATTGTGGCACCTTTCAGCGAGATACTTAGCTTGGTTTGTTGAGAATACACACTTGCACTTAAATGCATAAGTGTTGCCAGTAGAAAAAAAACAGTTAGTTTCATAATACGTAACCATTTAAAGAGGGAGCGATAAAACCCCTCGTCATTTAAACATTTTTTTTGCATACTTTTGTAATTATAAAGGTTAAACAAATCCCATGGTCGTGGGGTATTTTATCCATGTTTCATGCTTCAACATGAAATATAAGGAAAAGTGTTTCAGCACTTTTCCTTTTTTTATCATGGTTTTTTTATCAGAACGGTATTTTCTTTTATTTTATATTTTAGTTTAGTTGTTCTTGAAACCAAATGGAGCATTTCCCTGAGGCTTTCTGTCTTTATGGTCATCGTATATCGCTCTTTGGTATTGATCGCAGGATCAACGATGATTTTCACATCATACCATCTTTCCATTTTTTTGATGACTTCTTCAAAAGGGGCATCTTCATATTTCAACAGATTTTCTTTCCAGCAGGTAAAAAGCTGAGTTTTCACTTGCAGGAGTTTCAATTCGTTTGTTTTACAATTGAAAATGACCTGTTCTCCCGAATTAAGTTTTACACCTTTGAAGTTTGCTGTATTCATCGCATTTACAGACCCTTCATCCAGGGTGGTTGTAAACTCATTATCGTTGGCATATGCACACACATTAAAACGGGTACCCAAAACCTGTATCTTTAGCTGACCTGCTCTTACCACAAAAGGATGTTCAGCATCTTTGGCAACATCGAAATAAGCTTCACCTTCAATAAATACTTCCCTTGTTTCTTTGCTAAATGCGACCGGATACCTGAATTTGGTTCCTGAATTCAGCCAAACTTTAGTACCCTCGTATAACGTGATTTGCGATCGTTCGCCATATGGAACATCTATTGTATTATAAAGTGTAGATAATTCGACCCGTTCGCTTCTGTTAATGAAGTAAAGGCTTAGTGAACCTAACGTAAACGCCAGAATAAAAACAGCTGCATATTTAAGAATTGATCTAAATAAATTATACGGAATAGATATCCTTTTAGTTTCTGGGAAAGAAAAACCGGGAATTGTAACCTGATCAGGATGATCAAGTCCGGTAACAACCCATAAGTTCTTTAATAGATTATACATTTTTTGATTTTCAGGGGAAGATTCTATCCAATCAAAAATTTCAGTAGTTTCATCTTCTGAAATTATTTCTCCTTTAATGTATTCTATTAACCTTTCTTCATTCATTGATAAATGAGATTTGAATATATAACCTACTCAAGCCTGTTTACCCTTATTGAAAAAACACTTTTAATTCTTTTTTAATTCTGGAAGAGAAACAGGATATAAAATAATGGAAGGTATTCTTTAAGATCAGCCTTTAAAGATCGTAGTGCTTTCGAAATCTGAGCTTCAATAGTTTTTATACTTAGATTTAGCTCCTCAGCGATTTCTAAGTTTTTTTTATATTCGAAGCGACTCATCTTGAAAACCCTGCGGCAGGCAGGTGATAATTTCTCCAATGCTTCCTGAATTTGGGTTTGCAGCTCCTTAAAAATAATATTACTGGTATCGAAGGCATCCAACGACTTGTAGCTAATGTCTAATTGCCGCGTTTTAATATAGTTGTCGTAGTTTTGTCGGGATTTCAATTGACTGATTATTTTCAGCGACTTGTTCTTTGTAACCGTAAAAAGCCAGGCTTGCAGGTTAGTATCTATACGCAACGTATGTCGTTTATCCCACAATTCAGCAAAAACATCCTGAACAATATTTTTCGAAGCTTCAGAATCAAAAAGATACTGCCTGGCAAAATAATTTAACCTCGGATAATAATAGAGGTAAATCTTTTCAAACGTAGGTTCATCCCCTGAAATAATCTTTTGCAATATTCCTTTATTTGTCAGGTCCATGTTTGTATTTTTCGTTAGTTAGCTGATAAACCCAATGGATTAGCTGTAAAATTAACTGAAATATCCAGATATTTTCTATCGCTTTTTTTGACTAAACCTACATTTAATGGATGGTATTTAATTTAATAGCGTATTTTTGTTAAAAATGGCATTAAATATTTTAACCGTTAAGCCTGAATTAAAATTACCAATTATCAGACCTGCGATATGAACGAAAAAATAAAAACCATCAACAATGCATTAATTTTAAAATACTTACTATTATTTACAATGCTTTCTGCAAACCCCTGTTTTTCACAAACAACTTTTAAAAACCCGGTCATTCCCGGTTTCTATCCTGACCCAAGTGTTTGCAGGGTGAATGATGATTACTACCTGGTTACATCATCTTTCGAATATTTCCCCGGGGTTCCGGTTTTTCACAGCAAGGACCTTGTGAACTGGGAACAAATCGGGCACTGCCTTACCCGCGATTCCCAGCTTCCTCTCATCAAATGCAGGGCTTCCGGAGGAATTTATGCTCCGACGATCCGATACCACGACGGTTTGTTTTACATGGTCACAACCAACGTGTCAGGACCAGGTAATTTTTTTGTAACCGCAACCGATCCGGCAGGCGAATGGAGTGAACCGGTCCGGGTAAATCAGGGAGGCATTGATCCGACCATTTTCTGGGACGAAAACGGAAAATCGTATTTCATGAGTAACGGCCATCAATTCAGCGACGGAACTTACCGGGGCGGAATTCTTTTATCCGAAATAGATTTGAAAACCGGCAAACGGCTCAATGAACCTGTTCCTATCTGGGACGGAACCGGCGGACGCTATCCTGAGGCTCCGCACATGTACAAAAAAGATGGTTATTATTACCTTTTAATTTCTGAGGGAGGTACAGAATACGGTCACAAAGCCACTATTGCCCGCAGTAAATATATCTATGGTCCCTATGAATCATGTCCTTTTAATCCTATCCTGACACACATCAACCATAGTACTGAATCAAGTCCGATTCAGGGCACGGGTCATGCCGATCTGATCCAGGCTCACGACGGAACCTGGTGGACTGTTTTCCTGGCATTCCGTCCTCAAAATGGCAATCATCACCTGACCGGACGCGAGACCAACCTCGCCCCTGTAAGTTGGCCCAAAAATGGTTGGCCCTCGGTGAACGGCAATGGAACTGTTTCAGTTGATATGGACTGCCCTACTCTTCCGCTCCGGCCATTCGCACCAAAACCTATACGCGAGGAGTTTAACAATCCTGCTCCCTCTCTGTCATGGAATTACCTGCGAAATCCGGCCAGGGAAAACTACCATTTCGGTATTCAGAAAAGTAAACTGTCATTAAAAGGTTCTGCTCTAACACTTAACGAGGCTGATTCACCAACATTCCTTGGTCGCAGACAGGATCAGATAACTTTCCAGGCAACAACCCTTCTCTCCTTTTCGCCTGATAAATCCAACGAAGAGGCTGGTCTGACGGTAATCATGAATGAAAAGTATCATTTTGAAATTGTGAAAAACAAAGGAAAACTTACGCTCCGTTACCAACTTGGGGTAATTTCTCACATTGAAAAAGTAATTGATTTTAACGGCAAAACTGTATATTTAAGGATCGAAGGAACACCTGAATTTTACTATTTCTCATTTAGTAAAGATAATATCAATTTTCAGCCCTTAGGAAAAGCAAATACCAACCTGATCAGCACCGAAACTGCAGGAGGATTTACCGGAATTTACCTGGGATTATTTGCATCAGGAAATGGTCAGATGAATAAAACACTGGCAGAATTCGACTGGTTTGATTACTCAGCAAAGTAGCTTCGTGATAAATCGATACCTAATTAATGGTTAAAATTTAATGTCGTATTTTTCAATAAAATTTCATAAGAAATTTAACAATCTTTCTTTGACTTGTGAATGCTGAAGCAGGAAGCAAGAGGCAAAAGCCTTAGGCTCGGTTATCGGCCCGATTCATTTTGTAACTACATCCGTCGGACAGACATAGTTCAGCGAATCTAATTACACGAAACGAAGTTCGACGCTTGACAGTTTAATAATGAGAATAGCAGGAAAATATTACAATTGATGCATCCGTAACTTTGTAGATTAATCTGTGCTCACGATCAATCCTTCTGCTCCAATACCCTTTAAATTGATGCTTTAAGGCTTCAGGTTTGCCAATTCCATCAAACGGATTTCTTAAAATATCTCTTACCAGGTCACCTATTCTTAAAGCGACCTTTCGATCGACTTCAATCCATTCCTGGTATTCCTTAAAAGCAGATGGGATGAATTCGATATTCCTCATAGCAGTTCGTCTGCCTTTAAAGAAATGACCTGTTTTTTTGCCTCGTATTCTGCGATTCTATCTTGTAAAACTTCTGTAAAAACCGGATTACTTAAAATTTTATCGGTTTCATCAGCAGGTTGAATTGTGATTTCGACAGTTTTATGAGGGAAAAGCTTTTTAATTCCTTCTATAAATTCGGGTGTAATTGCGTCAGTATTTATTGTAATTGTCGTTTCCATAATTTCAATTTTCACAAAGTTAAGAAATTAATCACTTCATTATAAATATCGATTGCGATGGTTTTATGGATATCCAGATAGTTTTCTTAAAAAATTATTGCCATTTAAAGTTGAATTCAATTCACATATATCCCCATACGGATGTTGGAAACGATCGCCATAGTCAGCGGCTATTGAATTTCGGCCTATTTCCTGCAAGGTTCAAAAACCAGTCGGAACAGATGTACTGAAGGCATTACCCGGTATTTGTTGAGTACCGAGATCGCCGTACAACCTACTCCACTCATCGCATAATCCACATTCAAAGTTACACCATCAAACGGTTTTAACTGGAACGGGTAAAGCGCCCTGGAAAGATTGTCAGATTCAACCTGTTGTGCACTGAAATTGAAAAGCCCGGAAGAAGATATTCTGACACCGACACCTTGCGCATTTTGCAGACTTGCCCAGCGGACATCTGTCTTATTGCCGTTTTCCTGGGGAATCAGATAGGAATTGTATTGCTCTTCAACCGAACCCGAATAAACACCAATTTTAGCTCCTGTTTTGCGGTCAGGATAGGTTTCGAATGGTCCGCGGCCAAACCATCTGACCTGGCCGAACGACTGATCCAGAACCATCTGAACACCAATGCGCGGTAACCACTCCGGCATTTTTCCGCATGGAATTACGGTGTGCTCAAGTGTCATTTTTCCCGAACCATCGATTGTATATTTGAACTTATTTTCGAATGACGTTGAAAGATCGCGGTTCGAGGTGTGGCTTTCAATGACCAGTTCTACTTCTTTTGAATTTTTTGTCCGGTTAATCCGGTCGGCTTTGGTTGTCATCTGGTCGAGTCCATGTGCAAACCACGAGTTGACAGGTCCAAGGCTCATACCAGGCTGGCGACTGTTTAATCCCGACCTACCGGCAGCCCATTGGTCCAGATCGTTGGCAATCGGGGCGCGCCAGATGTTGAGGTTCATTCCGTCTTTCAGTAATTCGGTTCCTGAATATTTTACTGAAATGAGGTTGCCAGTTTTTTTATTGAAACTGTAGGCGAAATTATTCCCGTTAACCAGGATAATTTCATCGGTTTCTTTAATTTCCGGAGCAGGCAAGTTGGAAACGGACTCGCCAGGTTGCACAGGTTTGGTTTTAAGAGGCATTTGATCCCATGCCATTTCAAAGCCTTTTTTTGCCCATGGTTTGTCTGCTTTTTGGCGGAAACTGACCAACAGAAAATATTCTTTCCCGGCCTCCTGAACAAATGGCAGATACGAAATGGTGTACCTGGCTTTCGAAAGCGCCGGAACCGAATTTTCCAAGGTTCCTTCTTTCACAACCGCTCCTTCGCACTGCAACTGCCAGGTGGTTTCCAACTCGCTGGTGTTGGTAAAATGCATACGGTTCCAGATTTCAACTTCGCCTTTTCCTTCATCCAGCATTTTTACAGCAACCGGCTGAGCCGATTTTTTCACCTGCCACAATTCAGGCTGAACGGTACGGTCGGGCCAGATCATTCCATAAGTACGACCTCCGACACCCATGCTGAAAAATTCCTTATTCGTTTTCTGTTCGTCGAAGTCGAGCCAGCACACTGCCGATCTTTTTATCGCTTCGGTCGGGTTCAGCAAGTCTTCGACATTCACAACCTTATCGAATATGGCAACCTGGTCGAATGCGGCATTGCTGTAATGGTTAGGATTTTCCTGATGTTCAATTTCAGGATTACGCCCGATGTTGATCGGGAATGGTTTGTTTTCGATTGTCAATTTGCAGGCTGTTTCACCTTTCTTCCCGCCATCAATATAAATTTGAAGCTGACTTCCGTTATAAATCCCGGTTACCAAATGCCAGTTTGCCTGCCAGTTACCAGGCAACGTAGTTTTTACGCTGGTCTTTTTCTTGTCACCCACGTAAAATTCCAACTCCTTCTCGTTGATCTGTTCAACCCCAAACTGGTAAAATCCTTTCGAAATGAATGTTCCGTTTCCGTTCCATTCCCGCGGTTTTACCCACAATGAAACAGTCAAAGCTTTTCCGGAGATATCCAGTTTGGGGTCGCGGTAATATTCCACCCAGGTATCGGTTCCGGTCAGTTGAACAGCCTGCCCGGCTTTCCCGGCAACCAGTTCTGCTTTGCCCATCAAGGCAACATTTATGTTATTCCCGGAAGCGTCAGGTGTGCTGATGTCTTTTTCACGCAGACCAGGGCTAACCCAATCCCATATGGCACCGCCGATGCAACGTGGATATTGGTAAATTACATCCCAGTATTCGTCCATACCGCCCAGACTGTTTCCCGTAGCAGCAAGGTATTCGTCCATAAATGATGGCCGCGGATCGACTTCTTCGGGCGACTCGCCGTAAAATACTTTCAATTCGAATGGTGTAGCATACCTTGGTCCGATGATGTCTTCACATTTGACCGGGTTACTACCCGGATGATCGAGGTCATTTCCCCCGTACATCCAACCAGGTCGGCTGGGGTCGAGACGTTTTCCGGCTGCAATTACTTCACAGATGTTAAAGCCTGAACCACTTTCGTTTCCTGCACTCCAGAAAATGATAGACGGATGACTCCTATCGCGCAGCACCATTTTTTCGGCACGTTCAACATATGATCTTGTCCATGCCGGGTCGTTTGAAATATACTCGGTGGCATGAGCTTCATCACCCGTTTCATCCACAATATAAATTCCCAGTTCGTCAGCCAGCTTTAGATATTCTTTTACAGGTGGATAATGAGAGGTACGCACACAGTTGATGTTGAATTGTTTCATCAGGTAAAAATCTTTCCGGATGGTTTCCACGTCCATTGTGTGCCCCAAATCGGGATGCTGCATATGACTGTTCACGCCATTCAATTTTACAGCAACACCATTTACATACAATACCTGGTGTTTAATTTCCACCTCTTTGAAACCCATCCGATCGGCCAGGGCTTCGGTAGTTTTTCCTGAAGGATCAATCAATTCGAAACCGATGTGATACAAATTGGGCTTTTCGTCTGACCATTTTTTTGGCGATTTTACAGGGGCATCCAGGTGAATAGTAATTTTTTCGCCTTTTCCAAGCGCAATTTTTTCCGAAGTCAGGTTGGTTAGCACGGGTCTATTATCCAGATCGAGCAGGGTCACTTTCACATGGTAATTATCAATCGGAGACTCAGAAAAATTCTGAATTTCAGCTTCCACTTTCAGTGTGGCATTTTCGTATTTTTCATCCATGTCGGTAGAGACATAATAATCACGGATATGCACTTTTGGAGTGGCCATCAGGTAAACAGAGCGGAAAATACCTGCAAACCGCCACATATCCTGGTCTTCATTGTAAGTGCCGTCGGAATATTGAAAAACCATCACCGAGACGGTATTCTTACCCGGTTTCACCAGTTTGGTCACATCGAATTCGGCAGGTTCGTTGGCTCCCTGGTTATAGCCCGCTTCCTGCCCGTTGACCCAGAGAAAATAAGCTGAACTTACCCCCTCGAAATGAAGGAACAATTGTTTGTCTTTAAACCCGGAGGGAACATTAAAAGTTCTCCTGTATGATCCGACAGGGTTGTAATCCCGCGGAATACGCGGAGGATCAGATTTAAACGGTTGCGCCACATTCCTGAAAATTTTCTCTCCATAACCTTGCATCTGCCAGTTTCCGGGAACGGCAATTTCAGCCATTCCTTTTTCGTTGAAACCTGGTTTGAAAAATTCGCGATTGATACCAGCAGGATTAACGGCATAGAGGAATTTCCATTTTCCATCCAGTGAAAGAAACCCGGATGATTGATCCGGTGTATTGATGATCGCCTTTGCAAGACTGGAATAAGGTAAAAGTGGTACATGTCCTTCTTCCTGGTTGAGTCCAATCATTTGCGGATTTTCGATGTAATCGTATAGATTCTCAAGAAATGGTTTGTGCTGGGCAACTGCTGTTTGCAGGGAAAATACAAGAATGAAGAATAGTGTATGAAACTTTATCCGGTTCATAATAGTTTGTTTAATTTACTTAGATGTAAAATTAACATTTCTGATAATTATTTAACATGGATTGGAAAACCACTAAGTACTAACTTTGGATTTTAGTTATACAGAAGTCTAAATTGTAATTGCAAAAATGTCAAGAGGTTTAATCTGCCTGAAGTTAAAATAATTCCACCGAAGGTGGATAAATATTAATGACCCCCAATTTTTATTGGGGGCTTTCTTAAGACGACTGACCCTCAACCCGAGACGGGTTGAATAAAATGATAAACTGAACTCCACAATAAAATTATCTCATGATATTTCGTAACTTTCAGATTGTTAAGGAAAAATAGTGTTGACTTTGATGAAAAATATTTGATGTAAGCAAGAAACACCTTTTTTTGTTCGCTGTGGAGAAAAATCGGTATATTTGGTATTATATCAATAAAAAAGGATAATCATGTTTGATGACAACGAAAACGAGATAGATCCCAAAGAATTACCTCTTTATAAAAAAGGGATGGAGATCTTTGAAGTAGTGGATAGGATATGTCAACTTATCCCGGATGACAATGAACCATTGCAACATGTAAAAGGAATTATTCTTGAGGATGCAATGATGTTAACCGTAAAAGTAGCCGGGGCAACTGCAGGACAGTTGTACGATATTAAGATGGAGGCGGCAGCCATCATACGAAAATCTGCACGTAATTTAATGATCCAAAACCACTCCCTCGAAATGTTTGGTTTTGAACATGTGGAATATTTTCAGATTGTCAGGAACTTACTTGATGAATACCGTCTGTTGTTCATTGATTGGGTTTCGGAATTCGATCCATGGAATTATATCATCGATCGCTGGGGACTTTTCAATCCGCCAGGTGTCGGCCCGTTCGATCACGACCCTGATGATGATATCCCGCCCGGAGATGAGTCCGACGATTTCTAATTGAAATCGGACTCCCCTCCTGCTTACTAAATATGAATCAATAATTTACTCAGTTCTTATCTATATTTCACCGGGTGTAAACCCCTTCATACATCTTCATCATAACATGTTCCTCATTCCGATAAAAGTAGAATGTCATTCCGGGTACAAAGCCGATGAATATCCAATAAGTTTTTACTGGGGAAATATTAAGTTTGAAATCAAAGAAATATCAGACCGTTGGTACCACTCAGATTCTACCCCTGGGGGGTCGGTGGCCGATTATTTTAAAGTTTGCACGGTTGGTAACTCAAAATACATCATCAAACATGAATTGGGAGGCGACCAATGGTTTTTAGTTTCACGCGATAAGGCTGTAATCCAGTATTCATCAAATTAAGTTTTCCTGACAATTTTCAAATAATACTGACATTATTCCAGTATTATCAAATTGGTAAAAAGACAACTAATTGAAAATAAAATAATTACTTCTTGCGGATGCGCTCGTGGAAGTGGGGTAACTGACTATAAACCTATAAAACTATAAACCTGACAGGATTTCGAAACCTGTCAGGTTTGAGGATTTTAAAACAACTTTCCGATAAGTTCTTGTTTAGAAACACCTAAATGCTGAGCCACTTCGGTAAGTATGGCATTTATGGTTCCTATTTTTAAAGGATCGTGGTTGGGGATGGTGATATGGTGTTGTCCGTTTTTTTGTGTTGTAAGCCGGATATGACTTCCGCTTTGGCGCGTCGATTCGTATCCAAACTTTTGCAAAGCTTTAATAAGCTGTGGCGCATCGATGTTGCGCGAAAGCTTCATAAGGCGAATGTTTCCTCATGGGTAACGTGCAGGTGAATTAAGTTCGGCATTTCGGCTTCTTCAAAATGGCAACGAACAGCATCACTGATCATTGATTTCAATTCGGGGATGGTATCACCTTGTGTGAAAATAGAGTGATTTACGGCCCGTGCAAAATAACCACCGTCCTGCGATTCTTCTACAATAAAAACTATCTCTCTCATATCGGCTTGATTTTAATGCAAAAGTAATCAAATCATAAAATAAATAGGTATTCCGCCTCTGTAAATTTATGGTTTACCCTGTCAAATAAGATTTGAACTTTCATATATCCAATGTTTTAATCTATTTTTTAAATACATTTTACCGAGGTATGTTTTTATACAGATTAGAAAAAGCTTGATGGGATTTTGGTGATTTTAAACCTGACAGGTTTTCGAATCCTGTCAGGTTTGGACATCTTTGAATAATTGATGTTGAACTCATTAAAAGGATTTAAGATTCCCCGAATATTTTTTTTGCATCTTCCATCATCGAGATGGTTGCTGTAGCTCCACAACGGTTACAGCCCGCTTCTTTTACTGCAAGCAACTGGTCCAGGGTTCTGACTCCTCCTGCTGCTTTTACCTTGACTTTTGATCCGCTGTGTTTACGCATGAGTTGAAGATCATGTATGGTGGCACCCTTATAGTTATAGTCTCCGTTTGCCTGTTTTACAAATCCGAAGCCGGTTGAAGTTTTAACATAATCGGCTTCAACCTCCGTGCAGATTTCACACAAACGGATTTTGTCCTCATCTTTGGTGACGTAATCCGTTTCAAAAATTACTTTTACGATTGCGCCATGTTTATGACAACTCCCTGTTATACTGCCAATTTCATTTTTTATGTATGCCCAGTCACCTTCCAGCGCTTTTGCAATGTTGATTACCATGTCTATTTCAACCGCACCATCTTTACAGGCTTGCTCGGCTTCGAAAACTTTTACAGGAATTGCACTGTTACCTGCCGGGAAACCAATTACACACCCCACCAGCACATCAGAGCCTTTTAATAATTCAACCGCAAGTTTTACCGCATATGGTTTAACACAGACCGATGCAACATCGTATTTTTTAGCTACTTCGCATTCCCTTCGTAAATCAGCATCGGTGTATGTCGGGTGCAAAATTGAATGGTCAATCATTTTAGCGATTTCCTGTACTTTTGTCATTTTATGTAGTTTAATAATTGTAATTAATTTTATTCAATAACAGTCCGACAACCATCAGGTTTAAACCAGAACTGAACGCCATTACATCCACTCAAATTCCATTCGGCAAAACGGCAAAAAGGGCTGCAAAAGTTGTCAATTACTTTTATGTCTCACCAGGATTTTGCCGGAGAAGCCGGAGTTTTCGTATTTCCGGCGATCACCTTTTTATCATCCAGAATTTTTAACTCAACTTTTCTGAAATCAATCGGCTGTCCTTCGGCCTGGAGGGCAATGTAGCCTTCTTCCAAAAGAGTGCCTTCGGGTACCGGGTAATTTTCGGGCAATAAATACCCGCCTACCTTCGGTTCAGAACAAACCAGGACAGTATCGCCATTAACAATGTTAATGATTTCTTTTCCGCCGCGCACAACGATGTCGAGGTTCACCCACTCGCCGTCATTGAAATATTTCGAATCAGAGTTAATGCAATGCTCGCTGGTTGGAACACCTTTCAATGACACGGTCGTGCCGGGGGTGCAAATATTGGCGGTTGTTTGTTTGACTTTATCGGTACTTCCCAGTAACTGAACTTCGATGGAAACCGGCCAGTTCAAGTTAACATCCATACTTTCGGGCGATTGGGAATGGACCATCACACCCGAATTCCTGAAGCAATAACCTGGCGCATCGGGCAACAATTCACCCACAAAACGATATTCCACATGCAGGATATAAGACGACAGTTTTTCCTTATAGAATAAATGTCCGAAGCGACCATTAAATGCGTCAAATTTACTGTAATCGACTTTGAGGATGCCGTTTTCGACCCGGAATCCGTTGAGTGGATTTTCGCCGGACTTATATCCCGTTACTTTTGGTATCCAGCCATCCAGGTTTTTCCCGTTGAAGAGAGGTATCCATTTCCCCTCTTTTGAAATCGGCACCGTACTTTTTTCCCCTGGTTTGGATTGACCGTCAGAATTTTGTATAAAGATAAAAAGTACTGCAATGATTAAGAATACGATTTTCCGGTTCATGGTTTTCTCCTTATTTTTTAATTTTGTGTATTTGGTTTTAACTATTTTCTTACTTTGCGTTCACTAGCACCTTTGCGCGATTTTATCACTAATCCCGTCACAAATTTTCAGCGATTTTTTATATGTATTTAAATTCAGTAAAAACAATTACGATCAAAGCATAAACTTTGACATTGTCCATATTGCTGCAAATGCAAATATACCCATTACCAAAGTGGTGGTAGTCCAGACCCGAAAAGTTGATTTAATCTCCAGGTCCGAAAATTTTGTTACAACCCAAAAATAGGCATCATTAGAATGGGAGATAATCATTGATCCGGCACCCATCGCTAATGTAGCCAGTACAATTCCATTTTCGGTATTTAAATTCAATGGTACCAGCATCGGTGAAATAATAGAAGCAGTTGTCATGATAGCCACTGTTGATGATCCTTGTGCCGTTTTAAGAAAAGCAGCTATCAGAAAGGGGACAAACAATCCTATTCCGGTAGCAGCCAAATAATTACCTGTAATTTCGCCGATACCGGTAGTTTTAATCACAGTGCCAAATATGCCACCGGCAGCGATAATAGCAAGGATTGCACCAGCTTTCCCGATCGATAAATCAAACAACTCATTTAATTGCCAGGCATTGATCTTTTTAAACAGTGAGATAGCAAGAATTATCCCAATAATCAATGCAATAATGGGTTCACCCATAAAAGAAACTATCTTTAATAATGAACTTTGGTCTTTAGAAGCTGATATAACAAGAACTGAACGACCAGTTAATAAAAGAACGGGAATAACAATTGGTAAAAAGGATCGAAAAGGAGAAGGTAAGTCTTCTTCTTTGTATTCTATCTTTTTGTCCGGAATAGTTTTAACCGGATTTACTTCATCATTCCTTGTAAGCAGACGTGACCAAACGAATCCTGCTAATGAAGCTACCAGTGCAACCGGAATTCCAAGCATAATTAACTGACCAATATTTGCATTCATAATTCCGGCGGCAGCAGTAGCGCCCGGATGAGGAGGTATCAGACAATGAACCGAATACAGTCCGGCAGCTAGCACCGATGCCATAAAAACTACAGGTTTACCCGTATCTTCGATCAGCGATTTGTTAATTCCATTTAATACAATAAAACCCGAATCACAAAAAATGGGAATTCCTGTAATAAAACCTGTAGAATGAATGGCCATTCCTGCATTTTTTTTACCGGTAAGTCTTAAAATGGAATGAGCAATACTTTTGGTGGCATGGGTTTTATCGAGGACCAATCCCAAAATAATTCCGAGCATAATTATTAAACCAATCGACTTCATTGTATTACCAAACCCCAGCATGATGGTAGGAACGACATCCTGAATTGGTAAGGTCACCAGGGCCAGGAACAATGAAATAATAAAAATAGAAAGGAATGTGTTGTACTTTAAAACAGATGTACAAATAACAATAAGCACA
>Ga0208789_1000924_pt1 | contig 20809 bp, 19 predicted proteins | sample Methanotroph_Enr_FD_187368 | JGI IMG/M metagenome (GOLD analysis project Ga0208789, IMG submission 187368) | Enriched soil microbial communities from Old Woman Creek wetland in Ohio, USA - Methanotroph_Enrichment_5 (SPAdes) (version 2) | ecosystem: Environmental > Terrestrial > Soil > Wetlands...
ATGTTAAATCAACCAATATCGGCGGTGTCGATGCGGTGGCTAATATTTTGAACTTCCTGGATGGCGGTGCGGCCGACTTGGTTATGTCGGGTATTGCCGAACACAGGTCTGAATTGGCTCAGGAAATTCAGGAGAAGATGTTCACCTTTGAAGATCTTACTTCGATTGATGAAAGAGGCATGCAAACCTTGCTGCGCGAAGTTTCAACCGGCCAGTTGTTGCTGGCGTTGCGCGGTGTAGGTAGTGAGCTTAAGGAAAAAATATTCAGCAACATGTCCAAGCGTGCTGCAGAAATGCTGCGTGATGATTTGGAAGCTTCACCGCCCGCTAAGTTAAGTGAAGTGGAATTGGCGCAGAAAGACATATTGGCTATTGCCAAGAAATTAGCCGATGCAGGCGAGATACAAATGGGCGTTGGTGGTGATGAACTCATCTAAGACACCCAGATTCACAGCTGCCGAGCTGGAATCGTTAAGATTATGGAGTATGCCGGATGTTTCCGGAGTTGAGGCTGCTAGAGAATCTGAGACGGTTGAGCTTGAGGAAGAACCGACGCCGATTTTAACGGTTGATGAAATCGAAGCCATGCAAAAGCAGGCCTATGACGAGGCATTTGCGCAAGGCGAAACGCAAGGGTTTCAACAAGGTTTTCAGCAAGGTTTGGATGAAGGATCAAAAAAAGGCTATGAGGATAATGCACACTTGCTGCAAAACCAGGCGGCAACACTGTCCAGTCTTGTGGAGTCCTTAAACGAGCCGTTTAAAAGACTCGATGAAGAAGTGGAAAAAGAACTGGTCAAGTTGGTTATCGGGATTGCAATGCAAATAATACGCCGCGAAATCAAGTTGGATCCGGGGCAAATTGTCGCTGTTGTTCGAGAAGCCATCAATGTCTTGCCGCTAGCGTCACAAAAAATTACTCTGAAATTACATCCTGAAGATGCCGAGTTGGTTCGTTCCGCATTAGCACTGGATGAAATGTCAACAAGCTGGAGCATCGTTGAGGATCCGTTGATAACCCATGGCGGCTGCGAAGTCGACACCGAGATTTCGCATGTTGACGCGACTCTCGAGCATCGTTTGGCTGCTGTGATCGCAACCGTATTGGGTGGTGATCGGGAGAGCGACGGTGTCGATGTAGGAACGGTTGCCGACGACTCCAGGGATGGAGGAGGTACGACCCCACGGACGGAGAAGGTAGAGCAACGCATGGAGCAGTTGCCGGGAGCGGTTGCCGAGGATAAAGTCGAGTGATCCCTGATGCAAATCGGTCGCAGATTTGGCTAGCTAAATTAAAACCCTATTCTGAAAGATTGGCTGAAGTGCCTGAGCTTGTCGTCGAAGGCAGGCTTTCCCGTATGGTAGGGCTGACGCTGGAGGCGGTGGGTTGCCGCGCGGCTATCGGTTCCCGTTGCCGAGTGGAGACCAAAAACGGCAGAATGATTGAAGCGGAAGTTGTGGGTTTTTCCGGTACGCGGATTTTTTTGATGCCGACCGCCGAAGTTCATGGGCTTGAGCCGGATTGTCGGGTTATCCCGATGGGTAAAAATAGTCAGGCGAGAGTCGGTTTCGGTTTGTTGGGGCGGGTGTTGGATGGCGCAGGAAATGCGATTGACGGCAAGGGGCCGCTTAAAACCGATGCACTGATTTCGCTTAATGGCGTGCCGATCAATCCGTTGTCAAGAAGGCCGATACGCGAGCCGCTTGATGTTGGGGTTAGGGCTATAAACTCGATACTCAGTGTGGGGCGTGGGCAACGTATGGGGCTGTTTGCCGGCACCGGCGTGGGTAAGAGTGTGCTGTTGGGCATGATGACCAAATTTACCAAAGCGGATATTGTTGTGGTCGGCCTGATTGGCGAGCGGGGACGAGAGGTTAATGAGTTCGTGCTGAAGACCTTGGGCGAAGAGGGGCTTAAGCGAGCAGTAGTGGTCGTTTCGCCTGCCGATTGTCCGCCATTGATGCGGGTTCATGCGGCATTATTATCGACCAGCATTGCCGAATATTTTCGCGACCAAGGGCTTGATGTGTTGTTGTTAATGGACTCGTTGACGCGATTTGCCCAGGCCCATCGCGAAATTGCGCTGGCCATCGACGAACCGCCCGCTACCAAGGGTTACCCGCCTTCGGTTTTCGCCAAATTGCCGCATTTGGTGGAGCGTGCCGGCAATGCCGATCATGGCGGAGGCTCTATAACCGCGTTCTATACGGTCCTGGCTGAGGGCGATGATAATAACGATCCTATTGCCGATGCGGCCCGAGGGGTGCTGGATGGTCACGTCATTTTATCCAGAAGCTTGGCCGAATCAGGGCATTTTCCGGCTATCGATATAGAGGCGTCAATTAGCCGTGTTATGCCGGATATTATTGATGCGGGCCATTTGCAAATGGCCCGGGATTTAAGGCGGTTGTATTCGCTTTATCAGCAAAACCGCGATTTAATCAGTGTTGGCGCTTATCAACCAGGGTCAGATCCCAGAATCGACAAGGCGATTGAAAAAAATCCGGCGATTTTAGATTTCCTGCAGCAGGATATGGATGAGCCTGTCGATATAGATCGGAGTTTACAAGAACTGGCGTCGTTATTGGGCATAAACAGGGCGGCCAGCGGCTAGATCCAAGTCAACTTGGAATATTAAGGGTATAAGTGAAAAAATCGCAACGCATCAAAACGATTGTGGATATTAAGGCCACACAGGAAAAAAACGCTTTGGAAGCGCTGGGCGCAGTTCAGAGAAAACTCCTGACTCTGCAAGCTCAAGTAGACGGCTTAAGAAGCTATCGGCGGGAATATCAGGATAACTTTGACCAGCTGGGTGTCAAGGGCGTCAATGTTGCACAGCTTCTTGAGTTTAGATCGTTTATCGATAAGCTCGATAAGGCAATAATAGGCCAGGAACAAGTGTTGAGTTCAATTGAAGCTGAATTAATGGCCAAAAGAAAAATCTGGGAAGAACTGCATCATAAAACCCAAAGCCTGCAGAAGGTTTGCGATTCGGCGTTGGTGGTAGAAATGAAGCAGGAAGCTAAGCGAGAGCAGCTGGAGCAGGACGAACGGGCATCCAGGATCGGCCGGAATAACTCAAATGGCATGGGAAATGCTTAGTTTAGGTTAGAATCTCAGGAGGATTGATTATGAATATTGAAAGTGCAAATTTATCATCTTTGGCGCCAAGTGCTGGTATGGTTGCAAACGCTGGCGCAGTTGAAAGCGCATCGTCACCTGTGTCGGCTGGCACCGGTGTTGTTTCCGAAGGCTTCTCCGGGGCATTAGTCGTGCAGATTGGGTTGTTGAACAATACGCAAACAGCAGGGGAGCCGGTGCCGCAGCAGACGCCAGATGCCGTTGGTTTGCAAGGTGTCAACGATTCGCAAGGCGTTGCTAGTTTGCCTGTAGGATCGGCAGGTACGCAAGATTTTGCCGCTTTATTAGGCAATGATTTGCCGTTGTCGTACAAAACAAAAGATGATGTTAGTCATGAGGCTGCCTTGGCTGCGGTAACTGACACACTAAAATATATTACCATCGGCACTACGGCTGGAGAAAAGGCGGCAGCGGCTGTCCAAAATGTGAAAGACGTGGTTGCAATGGTTGTTCCTACTGAAAATAACGTAAAGGATGGGGGCGCATCATCGGCTGTTTCGGTTGAACAAAACACGCCCGCTGTGACGGTTGATTCTGTGCAAAGCATGAAAGGTGCTGTTGTGGATGCTCCGGTTCAAATGACTGGGGTGCAGTCGAATGATAAGACTGATAAGAAGAAAAGTGACGATGGCGCGCAAATAGCGGGTGTTGGCGATAATCGGAGTGCTGAAGCGTTGGCCGCAGCTGTAATCCTTCCGGTGGTGATGCCGGTTGAGCAAGGAAAAACGGCGCCTGTGTCTGCAGATGCAGTTAAAGAGGATGGATTGTTATCTTTTATAAAGCCGTCGATTGGGGATGCTAAACCGAATCAGTTGGTGAAAGCTCCTGATAATGTGCTGCAAACTGAAACTGTTTTTCGTCAGCCGGTTCAGGATAAACAAGACTTTAATTTGAAATACTTTGAGAGTGCAGGGCAAACTGAAAAGGCTGGGCGTATGGAACAGCCGGTTTTAAGTTTAGAGGGTGAAAAAACTCTGCCTCGGGTTGGAACGGACATAGCTGCGGTTAATAGGCCGATTGTTGATAATAAAGCGGATGTTCCGGCAATAACCAAGCCGTTATCGCATCCAGAATGGAACAAAGACCTGGGAGAGCGGATTGTTTGGATGAGTAACAAGGCGGTGCCCTCGGCAGAAATTAGGCTAAACCCAGAGCATCTTGGCCCTATATCGGTTCGTGTTAATGTGGCTGATGATCAGGCATCCGTCGTATTTACCGCGCAGCATGCGGCGACAAGAGACGCTATTGAGGCATCTATTCCCAAATTGCGGGAAATGATGGGTTCACAACAGCTCAATCTGGTGGATGTGAATGTTTCTCAAGGAGCCGCTTCAGATCAAGGGCGTTCGCAATCGCAAAACTTTGCGCAAACAGCCGATGGTCGTGGGCAACAAGGTGCGGCGGGCGCTGTCATTGATGGAGTTGATGATGTGGAACAAGAAATCGAAAGCGGACGGGCTGTAGTCAGTAAGGGGCTTTTGAGTTTGTATGTGTAGCGTTAAGTTACGATTAGTAGATATTTAATTATTTTTCCCAGTTGCGGGTACGATAGCTGCTGTTTTTTCGGTTACTTTTTATTTGGGGCAAGTCGGGTTTTCGAATGTCGGCTTTTCAAAGGTTGAAAAAACATCTATAATGCGCGGTTCATAGGGGCTGTCTGCTCCTCCTTGCTTTACCATCTTTATAAGACAGAGGTGGGAGGCTTAACCCGAAAGGAAAAATCATGCGACATTATGAAATTGTCTTTTTAGTCCATCCTGACCAGAGTTCTCAGGTTCCAGCGATGATTGAGCGCTATAAATCAACCATCGAAACAGCATCCGGTAAAATCCATCGCTTGGAAGACTGGGGTCGTAGACACCTGGCATATCCAATCAAAAAAATTCATAAAGCGCATTATGTGCTGATGAATGTCGAGTGCGATCAGGCCACTTTGGAAGAGTTAGAAAGCGGCTTCCGCTTTAATGATGCCATTTTGCGTAGTATGACGTTACTGCAGAAATCGGCTATTACCGAGCCATCTATCATCGCCACATCAACTGCTGAAGAAAATAAAGCGGCTGAATCAAGAGCCAAAGATGCGGCAGCCAGAGCTGCTGCAGCGGATGTCGATGACGAAATCGATTTGGATGATCTTGACGAAGACTTTGATGCTGACGCACTCGCTTCAGAATAAAACTTTCAACACTTGGATTTACGAGAATTATTATGGCACGTAACATTAGACGCAAAAAATTCTGCCGATTCAGTGCAGAAGGTGGAACAGAGATCGATTACAAGGATCTGGATTTGCTGAGTGATTATATTACTGAAACCGGTAAAATTGTCCCCAGCCGCATTACAGGAACCAGCGCCAAGTATCAAAGACAGTTAGGTGTTGCAATTAAACGCGCTCGTTTTATTGCCTTGCTGCCTTTCTGCGACGCTCATAAATAATACGCTGGACGATCAGTGGGTTTTTTAGCTGAGTACATTATGCGGGGAAGAATGCAAGCCATGATAGTGGCTTCCACTCTCGCGTTAGTATCGCTGATCATGCCTCCAGTGAGTATAGTAAGTTCAGCCACAGTTGCTCTCGTTACGTTAAGGCGGGGAGCTGTTGAAGGTTTAATTGTTTTGGGGTGTTCAACTGCGATAGCGGGGGTGCTAGGTTTTTTCCTGTTAGGTAATTATCAGTTTGTATTGCTTTACGGGATGGTGCTGTGGCTTCCTGTTTGGTTGATTTCAATCGTATTAAGAGAAGGGCGGTATTTATCTCTGGCGGTTGAAATTGCGGTATTAATTGGCGTCTTAGGGGTTATTGGTTTTTATCTCTATAATGCCGAATTGGCAACGATGTGGAAGACAATACTTTCACAAATGGTGCCCCCGAATGCCCCGGTTGAAGATATTCAGCATACGTTGGATGTGCTGTCCCATTACATGACGGGAATAGTTGCCGCTGCATCGGTGTTTGGCTTGCTGTTCGGCCTGTTTCTGGGGCGGTGGTGGCAGGCTTTACTGTATAACCCCGGCGGATTCAGGCAAGAGTTTTTGTCATTGAATACGCACCCAAGGTTGGCAATAGGCAGCATTTTAGTGGTAGTCATTGCATCATTAAGTTCCGGTGTGATTTCTGAAGTTTCGTGGAATATCGCGATTTTGCTGTTTGTGTTATACACGTTTATTGGAACGGCAGTACTGCATACCGTATTTGCCGCGATGAAAATGGGCCGCTATATAGTGCCGATGTTTTATGTGACAATGTTTTTGATACCCCATGCCATGCTGCCGGTTGCTATAGTCGGACTGAGCGATACGTGGATGAACTTACGAAATAAAATTTCGAATCAACACACGCCTGAGGCGTAGAAAAATAGCCGGATTAAATCCGAAATGAGGTAATAAAAAATGGAAGTTATTCTTCTTGAAAAGATAGCAAACTTAGGTAACCTGGGCGATAAAGTCGTCATTAAATCAGGTTATGGCAGAAACTATCTTGTGCCGTATGGTAAGGCCGTTGCTGCAACAGCTACTAAAATTGCTGAATTTGAAGCGCGTCGCGCAGAACTTGAAAAAGCTGCGGCTGAAAAGCTGAGTGCGGCTCAAGTACGTGCAAATGCATTGAGCAAGCTTCAGGTTGTTATTACTCACAAAGCTGGCGATGAAGGCAAATTGTTCGGTTCGGTCGGTACGCAAGCCATTGCTGATGCCATTACCGAGGCTGGCGTTGTGGTTGAAAAACATGAAATTCGATTGCCTCAAGGCGTCATTCGTCAAATCGGCGAATACCCGATCGATATTCATTGCCATACCGATGTTGTCGTAAAAATGCCTATTAAAATTGCTGCTGAAGCATAATAAATAAAGGTTCAAGGCGAAAAGGCAAAAGGCTGTGCTTGCGCAGCCTTGAGCCTTTTTAACTATGCGAGTTTTTTACTCCTGTCTTTTTTATCTGCTGGTTCCTCTCATCCTGGTTCGCCTGATCTGGCGAAGTATTAAAGCGCCCGCCTATCGTTACAGATGGGGTGAGCGATTCGCTTTCTATAACAGAAAATTTTCCCAGAATGTCATTTGGTTTCACGCCGTTTCAGTAGGCGAGGCTGAGTCTTTATTCCCGCTGGTCAGAAAAATCCAGCAGCAGCACCCTGATGCAAAATTGTTGATTACGACCACGACGCCCACGGGTTCGGCGCGGGTTAAAGCGGTGATGCAGGAAAGCGTAGAGCATGTCTATCTACCTTATGACATCCCCGGCGCGGTCGGTCGATTTATGCAGTGCTTCAAGCCAAGGATAGCGGTTATCATGGAGACTGAAATCTGGCCTAATCTTTATGCCTGCTGTGGTAAAAATGAAGTTCCTTTATATATCATCAATGCCCGTTTATCGGAGAGATCTTCGGGCGGTTATCAGAAAATTCCAGCTCTTGTTGCTCCGGCTTTAGCTCAGGTCAAGTTGATTGCAGCCCAAACACAGGAGGATGCTGAGCGTTTTGCCGCTATAGGCGCCAAAACGGGGACAGTCAGAACGCTAGGCAATATCAAGTTTGATATTGATGTTTCAAATGACATTATTGGGCAAGGCTTGCAGTTAAAAGCCGATTTGTTTAGCGATCGATTTGTTTGGTTGATTGCCAGCACCCATAGAGATGAAGAGGCAATATTTCTTGAAATTTATAAAGAAATAAAGCGGAGAATTCCTGAATTGTTGCTGGTTATTGTGCCGAGACATCCCGAGCGTTTTGGTGAGGTAAAAAGACTCTGTGAACAGCATCAGCTGACTGTGGTGATGCGTACATCCGGCGAAGCTTGTCATCAATTTGTCGATGTTTATCTGGCCGATACCATGGGGGAGTTAAAGATGCTTTATGCTGCCTCTGACGCAACGTTTGTCGGCGGTAGCATGGTGCCTGTCGGAGGTCATAATGTTCTTGAGGCTTTAGCTGTGGGAACGCCGGTTTTGTTCGGGCCGTACATGGCGAATTTCAAAGAAATAGCTCAAGGAGTATTGCTGCATGATGCGGCAAAACAATGTCAGAATAAAGAAGAAATAATCAGCGCGATTGCTGAGTTGCATGCGGATGCTGCATGCCGGCAATCGTTAGCTGAAAAGGGCAAGGCGTTTGTCTTGCAGAATCAAGGTGCTATCACTAGAATTTTTGACATTCTTATTCAGGATATTCAATTTTAGTGTATAGAGCGGAGGGTAAAGTTTTTTGCTTCTTGGTGCGCCGCTCCCTGTGAGCAAAAACAGTGTCCTTTCGGCAGGAGGGTGAGTAAGCGCTGCATCATGAGGAAAGCCGCTCTTCAATGAGGTTTTTTGTTATTGCGCATGGTGCAGATAAAGATCCTATGTTGAATTTTCACTTTGTTATAAGTTTTACCATAGTCGGCTACATTGAGAAGAGATGTTGCATATGAATGAAATAAAAGATAAATCAGTTCAGGCCTTTATTGATGAGCTGGCCAGTAAAGCGCCAACTCCTGGCGGTGGTAGCGCTGCTGCGGTGATGGGCGCCCAGGCTGCAGCTTTAATTAGCATGGTTTGTAATTTGACCATAGGTAAGCCTAAGTATGCTGAAGTTGAAGTTGAGATGCGTGCATTGCTGGAAAAATCAGAAGCGTTACGTGAAATGCTGACAGGCATGATTAAAGCCGATGTGGAGGTTTTTGATCGCTTAATGGCGACGTACGGCCTGCCAAAAGATTCCGAAGAAGAAAAGGCGGCGCGTAGCATGGCTATTCAGGCGGCATTAAAAGAAGCGACCGATGTTCCTTTGGCCTGTGCACGCGCTTGTGCAGAAACAATCGCATTGAGCCGAATTGCCGCAGATAAGGGGAATATCGGCGTGATCAGCGATGCAGGCGTTGCCGTAATGGCGGGTTATGGCGCGCTAAAAAGCGCTGCATTAAATGTTTACATCAACGCTGGCGGCCTTAAAGACAGGGTGTTTGCCGATGCGAAATTAGCAGAGTTGGAAACAATTTTGAATGGAGCTGACGCGGCTGCGGAAGAAGTTTACCAAATCGTAAAAGCCAAACTGTAAGCGTTAAGGATTATTGCAATTTTTCTTCTGATGAAAAGACAGGAGCTTAAGGCGCACTATTAAGAATGTATCAGGTTGATGTAAACAAGGCGGGGATGGTTATCTTGATAAATTTCACTCATAAAGCAAAAAAAATATTGACGATGCGGTGAAGTGTCGTTATCATAGGCAGCTCTTCAAGAGTGGTTGGAAAGTTTAACAAGCCATTAAAAAGGAGATTGTCGGGGTATAGCGCAGTTTGGTAGCGCGCCTGCTTTGGGAGCAGGATGTCGGGAGTTCGAATCTCTCTACCCCGACCAATTTTAGCGCTTGTAGCTCAACCGGATAGAGCACCGGCCTTCTAAGCCGGGGGTCGCAGGTTCGAGTCCTGCCAAGCGCGCCATTAGCAGTACCTCCCGTATAACACACCATATTATGGTGAGCGTAGCTCAGTCGGTAGAGCCCCGGATTGTGATTCCGGTTGTCGTGGGTTCGAGCCCCATCGTTCACCCCATTAGATCAATAGCTTATTTTTAGAAAAACAGCTCAGATCTATCAAAAACACGATATCCATTAGCCCTTGATGTCACTGATAAAATCTTATTCCAAATAAATTTTTGCTAAGTTTTTTGAACAAGCTTATCAGGAAAAATCCCATTTATACTTGATGGTTTAGCTTGAGCGGCTTATTGATAGTAGTGAGTTTAGGGTTGAGTCCGTCTGGGCATTTAGACGCCCATCTACAAAATATCCGAAGCGTAGTCAGCTAAGCGTGAACGCTCACCGCGCCGCAAGGTAATATGTGCCCCATGCGGCCAGGTTTTAAAACGGTCGACAACATAAGTCAATCCAGAGGTAGTCGCGGTTAAATAAGGCGTGTCTATTTGCGACAGGTTGCCGATACAGATGATTTTAGTTCCCGGCCCGGCACGGGTTATCAGGGTTTTCATTTGTTTTGAGGTCAGGTTTTGAGCTTCGTCAATGATCAAAAAGCGATTGAGGAATGTCCGTCCACGCATAAAGTTAAGCGACCTGATTTTGACCCGATTCATAATGATGTTGCTGGTTGCGCTTTGCTCCCATTCACTGTGTTCTGCATTTTGGCCTAAAAGCTCAAGATTATCGATTAACGCGCCCATCCACGGTGCCATTTTTTCCTCTTCGGTACCGGGCAAAAAGCCTATGTCTTCACCGACCGGAACGGTTTCACGGGTCATGATGATTTCTTGATAGGTTTTGTTTTCCAGGGTCAGAGTAAGCCCTGCGGCTAAGGCTAATAGGGTTTTTCCGGTACCTGCGGTGCCCAGTAAGGTGACGAAATCAATGTTGGGGTCCAATAACACATTGAGGGCAAAGTTCTGCTCCCGGTTTTTTGCCGTTATGCCCCAGACGTTGTTGTGCTTTGCACGATAATCCTTGGCCAGTTCTAATACCGCGATCTGTCCGTCACAAGACCTGACGATGGCTTCAAAATTGGTTTCGTCTTCTATATACAAATACTGGTTGGGGTACCATTCGGTTACTATGGGATCTTCCAGTTTGTAAAAAGTGCGATTCTTTTCCTGCCAGGATTCCATTTTGGTGCCGTGCACAGTCCAAAAATCCTTTTCCAGCGCCATTGCGCCGCTGTAGAGCAGGTCAATGTCATCCAGTGTCTGGTCGTTATGGTAGTCTTCCGCAAGCAGTTCCAGCGTCGCTGCCTTGATGCGCATGTTGATGTCTTTCGATACCAGGATAACGGTGATGTCGGGCAGTTCCTTGGTGAGCGCCAAGACAACGCGAAGAATCGAGTTATCGGCAATATTGCCGGGCATGCTTTCCGGTAGCAGAGCGGTCATGGCGCTGGTCTGGAAATATAAGCGCCCGCCGTTGGTGGTATCGGTTTTCGGTCCGTGTTTTATGCTCGACAACGGCAGGCCGTCGTCGATGGTTTGCTGGTTGGCGTCACGGATTAATTCATCCAGAAACCGGCTGACCTGTCTTACATTGCGCGCCAGTTCGGTGAGGCCTTTTTTGGCATGATCGAGTTCTTCCAGAACAATCATCGGAATGAAAATGTCATGTTCCTTGAAGCGGAATATGGATGCCGGGTCATGCATCAGCACGTTGGTGTCTAGCACAAACAGCTTTTTATCAGGGGACGTTTGAATATTCATGTCTAGGCGCCTGTAAGTTCATGTAAGGCTTGCAGGACTTCTTCGCAATGGGTTTTGACTTTTACTTTGCGCCATTCACGCACCAGCAGACCCTCGGAATTGACCAGAAAGGTGCTGCGCTCGATGCCTCGAACCTGCTTGCCGTACATGTTTTTCATTTTGATGACGTCAAACAGTTGGCACAGCTTTTCATCAGGGTCTGAAAGCAGGTCAAAGGGGAATTCCTGCTTGCATTTAAAGCCTTCATGAACGCGGACGGTATCACGGGATACGCCGACTATAACGGTATTGAGTGCGGTAAATTTGTCGATATTATCGCGGAAGCTTTGGCCTTCTTGCGTGCAGCCGGGTGTGTTGTCTTTGGGATAAAAATAAATAACAAGGTATTTACCTCGGTAGTCTCTTAGTTTTACCGTTTTATCGCCGGTAGATGATGCTTCAAAATCGGGTACAGGGTTGCCGGAAGTTATCATTATTAAATTTATCGTTTTATAGGTTCAAGAATGGCATCAATATTTAACCGGTCGCAGAAATCCATGAATTCTTCGCGTAGCGACAACAGATGAAGTTGCGGCGGAATCAAAATTACGAATTTGGTTGAGAATACTGAGGTTTGAATGTAGGGCGCCTGATAGCAGCTGCCGGTTATTTCCTCAATATCTATCTCCCGGTCGAACAGGAAAGAGGTAATGGATTCCGTGACATTATCGCGATCCAGGGATATTGTTTCCAAGGAATAGGGAATGCACTCTTTGGGCTTGTCTTTTGGGTCCGGTCGTAAGATGTGGATTTTGATGTCCAGCCGTCTTTGGATAAGATCCAAGGTGCTTTCAAACTTGGCAATCTGATTCCAATTGCCGGAAATAAGCAGGTATGCGGCTGTGGACTGCGCGAGCCGGGATGATCTTATTTCCAAAATAGTACATTTGCAGTCGCGCACGGCGGGTAATATTTCGGCAATAAAATTAATCTGATGGTTGCCTAAGGCAGTGATAGCTAGTTGCATTATTGTTTCTTAAAAGTTTTTTTGCGAGTTTAGCATCAAATCAATGAAACTTTATGAACATTAAATTTATTTGGTATTAAAATGATAAAAAATGTTTTTATGCCGATAAGCATCACACGCTGCATTTAACACCGTAGCTACCTTAATCTCTCATTACTGAGCCAGAATATGACTGATTCATCAGATAAAAAATCAAAAGAAAAAATCGATAGTCTAAATGTTGACCTGGATGCCATGCAGGATGAGGGTGAATGGCCTGCTTTTTCTATGAATGAGTTTCAGGATGATGATGAAGCCATTGACAGGTTGCTGATGAATGCCGATTTTGATGCGGATGATACGGCTGAGCAGCCAAGTGTGGAGTCTGGTAGTGAGCTTGAAGCGTTAGATGATTTTTCGGATTTTAGCGATTTCGATGAGTCGGGAGTAATGCGGTCAGCAGAAACTGAGGAAGTTACGCAGGCTACAGAGGACTTATCCTTTCATGGTTACGATGCCGAACCGGCTGATGAAGCCGATGATTTTTCCGCTTTGAGTGATGATTTTGATGAATCGGATTTGATTCAGGATGATGAAGCTGATGCATCGGCTGCAACTGTGGCGGATTTAATCGCAGTCAATGAAGAACCGCAGGCAGGTATTGAAGAGTCGGGCGAAGACGAGGATGCACTTGACGCGTTGGATGATTTTTCGGATTTTAGCGATTTCGATGAGTCGGGAATAATGCCGTCAGCAGAAACTGAGGAAGTTGCGCAGGCTACAGAGGATCTATCCTTTCATGGTTACGATGCCGAACCGGCTGATGAAGTCGATGATTTTTCCGCTTTGAGTGATGATTTTGATGAATCGGATCTGATTCAGGATGATGAAGCATCGGCTACAACTGTGGCGGATTTAATTACAGCCAATGAAGAGCCGCAGGCAGGTATTGCAGAGTCGGGCGAAGATGAGGATGGGCTTGGCGCGTTGGATGATTTTTCGGATTTTAGCGATTTCGGTGAGGCGGGAATAATGCCGTCAGCAGAAACTGAGGAAGCTGCTCAGGCTACAGAAGATTCATCCTTTCATGGGCATGATGCAGATCCGAGCGATGAAGTCGATGATTTTTCCGGTTTAAGTGATGATTTTGATGAATCGGATCTGATTCAAGATGATGAAGTTGGGGTTGCGGCCGGTTTGGATGAACAGGCATCCGATGGCGAAGGTGCTACAGACAGCTTACTTCTGGATGCTGGTTTTGATTCCGCGAATGCGTTAGAAAAAACAGACGAGACGGCGGATGACCTTTTTGATGATAACGGTCTCTCAGACGACGTTGATGGTTTTGACGACTCGGATATGATCCAAATCGATGAAGTTGATGATTGGGCGGATTTAGTCACATCTATCGATGAGCCGGATAAAGAACCTCTCAATGACTTACTGGATGATGAAGATGATGTCGATAGTCTACTCTTGGATTCCGTCTTTGATGCAGAGGATGCGTTAGAGGAAACATCCGGGGAGAAAGATGAATTCGGTGACGAAGACTTGACTGAAACCGATGATTTTTTTCAATCGGATGAAGTGGTTGATGATTTTTCCAGTCAGCCAGCGGGAGTCCAGTTAGCGGAAACTGAAATGGCTTCTATGCAGGATGAGCAGGAAGATGATTTTCTTTTGCCTGATTTTGATATTACTGCTGACACGGAAATCTCCGATATGGGCAGCGATCTAGAAACTAAAGACGATGAGATAGGCGATGGCTTTGGCAATATCGATTTCTTGAACGAAGAAGACGCCTTGAATGTATTTGGAACGGACGCGCTGGAAGGTAACGATGCAATTGTTGAACCCGAGTCAAAACAAGCTCCAGCTGTCGACACCGTTATGAGTGCTATAGAAGATGCTGAAAACTTAAAATTGAGCCCATTTGGATTTGAACAGGAAGACCTGAAAAAACAGCTGGAAGATGCTGAAAGCAAAGTTAAAAAGGCGAAACTTTTTAGTTATGTGGCGCTGGGCTTTGGCGCTGTTGCTTTAAGTGCGGCTGTTGGCCTGGGGGTGATGACTTACGGCACAAAAGCCGAATTTTCAAAATTAACTGAAGAGATTTCAACGCTTCAGGCAAGCTTGGCAAAGAGTGCTGAAAACAGTTCGAATATTGTGGTGAAACAGGATATGGTCAGCAAGGAGCTGGACATGCTGCAAGTTAAAATGGGGGGGCTGGAAGAAAAGGCATCTTCGGCACCAGCCATTGATGCGTCGGTCAAAGTTGAAGAAGCGCAGGAACCTGCTCCGGTCAAAGCAGCAAATGTAAGTGAGTCAGCAAAGGTCAAAACTGGAGCGGTGCCGGAACCTGCGCCGAGCAAAGACAAAGCGAGCCAGAAAACCACTCCTGCATCTGCTAAAGTAGAAGCCGTGCCGGCCAAAACAAAAAGCCAATCTGAAACCGTACAGGTCAAAGAGAAAACTCCGTCTGAAGCCGTGCAGCCCAAAGCAAAAGCCCAACCTGAAGGAGCAGTTGCGGCTAAGCCGAAAACTGTGGAAAAAACTGTTGTTAAGCCGGAGCCGGTAAAGGAGAAAAAACAAGCGGCCCCTGGGAAATGGGGTGTAAACCTGGGTGCGTTCAAGCAGGAATGGTTTGCCAAAAGTAAAGCGGCTGAATATGCACAGCAAGGTGTTTTTGCCGAAGTGATCCCTCTCCATGAAAAGAATACAACCATGTACCGACTGCGGGTTGCGGGCTTTAAAACCAAAGCGGAAGCGGATTCAAATACGGCCAGAATAAAAAAAGCGCTTAACCTGGATTCGGTTTGGGTGAACGATAATTAGGGCAAATGCCGGTTATGAGAGAGAAGAAATTGGTTGTAGCAATCTCATCCCGAGCATTATTCAATCTGGATGAGTCGCATGCGATATTCGAAACGCAAGGTAGGGAGGCCTTTTGCCGTTATCAAATAGAGCATGAAGATGAGATTTTGGAACCGGGCTACGGTTTCGCTCTGGTTAAAAAGCTGTTAGCCCTGAATGACAGCAGCCCCGATGATCCCCTGGTTGAAGTCATCCTGTTATCGCAGAACAGTGCGGATACGGGATTAAGGATTTTCAATTCCATTGCCCATTATCAGTTGAAGATTATCCGGGCAGCATTTACCAGCGGCGTATCGCCGTATGGTTACATTCCCGCATTCGGCGCGCATTTGTTTTTATCGGCCAATGCCGATGACGTCGCCAAGGCCCTGAGTGCGGGTTTTGCTGCGGCGACCATACTTTGCGGCCCCAGCATGACGGATCGTTCCGATCAGCTGCGCATTGCTTTCGATGGCGATTCGGTGCTGTTTTCGGACGAATCGGAACGAATTTACCAGCAGCGCGGCTTGGCGGTGTTCACCGAAAATGAGCGCAACGAAGCCAAAAAACCATTGCCGGGCGGGCCTTTCAAGGATTTTTTGAGCGCCCTGCATCATATTCAGACACAGTTCGATCCTCAAGCCTCGCCGATTAGAACCGCCTTGGTGACTGCTCGCGCAGCCCCGGCTCATGAACGGGTAGTCAGGACATTAAGAGCCTGGGGTATCCGTATCGATGAGGCGCTGTTTTTGGGCGGCATCGCCAAGGGCGCTTTCCTGAAAGCATTCGGCGCAGATATTTTCTTTGACGATCAAAAAGGGCATTGCGAGTCCGCCGCCCAGCACGTCGCCGCAGCGCATGTGCCGCATGGCATTGTTAATCAAAAAGAGTAATCCACTTCCAAGTTGAGTTCTATAGGCTGGACATAGTGCAAGACGTTGAATTCCTGTATTCACAAAAAGGTCATATGACCTATTCGTTTAAGCTTAAAGAGTTTTTGTTGGGCAATCAGCAATGCGAGTAGACGGACTGGCTTGTCCTGCTTAGTATGTGACCGGGGTGATCGTTGGCTGCAAAAACGACGGGCAAACCGTATAAAACGAAGTTGATGATTGTTATGTGGACTTAATGGTAAACGTGAGGATTCTCCATTCCTGAAACGTCTTATAATCGAATGGGCAATGCTGATCACACCTACCAACTGTGTAAATACAGACTAAGGGATGATCCGGTTCGCCTTAATCATTTTTTAATTTAATGAGTTTATCCTTATACAAGCTAACAAAACTTACTTGTTTTTAATCGCTATTTAATTTCACTACCACCGGAAACCTGTTTAATAATGAAAACCAAAATCGCCCTGTTTTTAGGACTGCTGTTTATTGCCAATGTGAGTTTTGCCGAGTTAAAGATCGGCTTTGTTAATATACCTGCTGTTCTTGAGAAAGCGCCTCAAGCAGAAAAAGCCAAAAAACGCCTGGAACAAGAGTTCTCACCGCGCGACAAGCAATTGGTTGCTCAGCAAAAGGACATCGAAAGCATGATGGCAAAAATATCCAAAGATGCTGCTGTGATGGGTAAATCCGAGCAAGCTAAATTGGAAAAAGATATTGCAAATAAGAAAAGAGACGCACAAAGAGCGCAGCAGGAATTTAGCGAAGATTTCAATGTGCGTCGTAATGAAGAGTTGGGTAAATTGCAAAGCCACATCGTTGAAGTTATCCGGGGTATAGCCAAAGATCAAAGTTTTGATTTATTGCTTACCGATGGCGTTATTTATGCCAATGAGCAGATTGATGTCACCGCTCAAGTTCAACAAAAGTTAGCGGCCCAGCCCAATTAACGTATTTTTAGCGCCATTGCAGCAAACCGACATTATGCTCGCTGGATACCCCCCGTTCAACTTTAACCATCCGAAAGCAACTTAGGCAGTGGAAAGGATCAAACGACTATTTTTTACTGCGGCACTAATGCTCGCCATCGTCTCCGGCACGGCGGGCACTATCACCAATGGGGTCTGGCTGCCGAGTGGCTGCGGCACTGAACCCGTGGTTCCGGTTATTGATCAAAACAGCGTTGATGCCTACAACCAAAGTGTCAAGGCGATCAATGACTGGCAGCAAAAAGCCAATACCTATACGGTTGCCTGATTAAAGAGGCTAACGCTGACAACATACTGATCGCCAATTCCGCAAATGGCGAGCAGGTATTAAAGTATCAACAAGTCGTAACCCTTGATCAGGCGCTGAAAAATGTCAGTGGCGTAGTGGCCGGTCAAGGAGGCGATAGACAGTTCTTTTTACGCGGCTTCAGTAACATGAACTACTATCGCGATGGTTTTCCGTTTATTAATAATTGGATTCATACCGAAGACCTCGCTAACGTCGAGCGGGTCGAAGTGTTGAAAGGCCCGACGCTACCTTGTACGCACTGCTGATTTTCTCGGTAGCCACCTGGACGGTGATTTTTTACAAAGTCTGGGAGTTCACCAATAACAGTTATCGCAATCACCGGTTTACCGCCGCGTTCTGGGATGCAGTCGATCTGGCCCAAGCGGAATCATTGCCGGAAGACGCCGCGATAGGGCCGCAGTCCCGGATCGCGCAGCAGGGATTTGTCTGGTTGAATGAATGAAAGCCGCGACTCTGACGGTAAACATCTTAAATATCGCGGTTCTCCGGCCGAGTTGCTGGAGCACTCGCTGCTGGTGCAAATGCAAAAAGAGCAACACCTGATGGAAAGCGGCCTGACCCTGCTCGCCAGCATCGGCAGCACTTCGCCGTTCGTAGGCCTATTCGGCACGATGCTGGGCATCATGCATGCGATGCATGAGATTACCGCCAGCGGCTCGACCAGTCTGCATTTATATGCCTACCAGGATGTCGTTTATTCAAAGATTGCCGAAGTGATGGCGACAGTGCAACACGCCAGGATTGCCAAAATAGCCTTTGTGACTGTGGAGCAGTAATTTGCTTGGTTAATTTTCACTGAATGTAGAAAGGTCGGGCAACAAAAAGCAAGTAGCCCAGATGACGAAGCTCCAGCTTCGCGAGACTGGAAGCGGGAGCTTCCCGAACTGAATTCCTCAGTCTGGAGTTTGAGAATTAGCACTCATTAAAATCATTAACTTAATGAGATTGGCACCGCGCGTGGAACGAGAGTAACAGGACTAATATTTCGTGCGCAACATCCTGCTTTCGTCCATCACTGCAATTGCTTCCTCACAGCTGATTACGTTTTCCTTGTTGCTAAGAATATAATCGGCCAGATGCTCAATGGCCCGCCAATGATTCGGTGAGCTTATAAACTGAAAGGCTCGGTCAAACAGTTCGGTCATCTTGTCTTCATGCTGACTCCTGCTCGCGATAAAAATATCCAGATATTCATAAACCTTTTCAAGGTCGGAGCTGCCGCCGTAATTATGCAGGGCATTGAGGTTAATCAGTCGGTCATTAAACTGTTCCCCATCGCGCAGGGCGACATGTTTTGCTTCAGCCAGAGGCCCGATCAGCAAATTGATCATATCCGCTTCAAAAGCGGTCTGATACGCGTCTTGCTCAACGGCTGAGAAATAATGGGTGCTTTCAATCAACGCAACCGGCAGGCTATGAATCAGGCGGCCTCCTTCGACGACGGCGGCATAGTGATCATAGGCGAATGAGCAGATATTCAACGGCCTGTTTTTTTGACGATCCTGGGCCTTGATGGTGATTTGAAAATACACCGGGGGCAGTTGTTTTTGTTTGTTGTATAGATAAATGGCAGCGGCGTGACCGGCTTCATGGACAGCGATTTGCCTGGTCAAATCTTGATCGGCAATGGAGTAGGATGCATCAGTTTGGTAATTCCGTTTCATGATTCCACCCAAAAGCCAAAAAAATGCGGCCAGGGCTGCTGACCGCACACAGAGGAAGGATAGTAAAAAACTCTAATGAAGTGACACAAGAGCTGGGCATAGTCTACTGAGTAAAAGCAGCTTTGAAAATGTGACCGATTGCCGCGCGACAATTGGCCGCGCGAAATGGCACGGTATGTGCTTCGTATCTTGGTTTGCATAATGAAAACCTTCCCAGGCCTTATAAATACTGGGATTAAACAAAACATTTTACAAATCACTGAGGCATTTCACATAGCAAAATAGGGCATATGACACACAACCCTGCTTGGCTGTTTGAATGGCTTTTAGTCTAACACGGAAACTGGCATGATTAAGTCTGAACTCATTGACACATTGGCGAAAAAACAGCCTCATTTAGAACGAAAAGAGGTGGAATTGGCGGTAGCCTGCATGCTCGAACAGATGAGCAAGGCGCTGACGGCTAACGATAGAATAGAAATCCGGGGCTTTGGCAGTTTCTCCTTGCGTTACCGCCCGCCTTATACGGGCCGTGATCCCCGGTCAGGAGCGGAATTAAACTTGCCTGCCAAGTATTCGCCCCATTTCAAACCGGGCAAAGAGTTACGGCGGCGGGTGGATGTGTTAAAAGAGGGCTTGTCTGATTAAACAGACGGCTTGGTTTTTAATTAACCGGCGTGAACGAATATTATCGTGTTCGTATGAGGAGCGGGGTAATAATTGCAATACAAAGCGGTGGCTGAGAGCGCCCTCAACCACCGCTGAACATATCGGCTTTTTTATTGTCCGATGAATGGGAATAATTGTTTCTTCGGCATGCCTGCACGCCGTTCAAAATTGTTGACTATGATTTTGCCGCCCGACATCACCAGGTCGGGGTATTCCAGTATTTTCAAAGCATGAGTAGGGTCACCTTTCACGGGCAATCATATCGGCAGGTGCGCCGGGTTTCAGGGTGCCCAGCAGCGGACTATTCAAATGTCGGCCTGACTTTGATGTTGCGCTGCGCAAGACCTCAATCGGTTGCATATTTGCCGTGTGCATCATGGCGATAAGCTCCTGCGCATTGATGCCCCAGGGAATGTCCGGGTGCGCAATTTCAGCCCCGTACAACAATTCCCCGCCCAATGCCGCCAAAGCTCGGGCATTATGAATAACGCCAGGACACTTCGACAAAGTATCCAGCGTAGTGACGGTTGTAACCTTTTGCTTCACCGCTTTTTTTATCGAGCCATCGGGGATGACGGCGCATGGCAGGTGCGCCCATTCATCAACGCCCGCATCAAGGGCAAGCTTTGCGCCTTTTGCCTCGCCGATATGCGCAGTCACTTTACGACCCTGTTTATGGGCTTCATCGACTATCGCCTTGACGATATTTTCCGGCAATAGCGGCCATGCTTTTTTTGAATGGTGAGGGTTGTCATGCGTTGCACCGGCGTGATGATGACCCGAGGCCCAGGGCGCACCCGCTTCGCCGCCGGGTTCCAGCGCGATCTTGATCACGACCGCGCCGCCATCAATAAGCGTGCGCACAGTTTCCCGCGCTTGCTGTTCCGTAGCAACGGTTATCGCGATATTTTCAGTTCCCATTTCAGGAATTGGGTAGCCGCCGGGCGCGGTAATAATCGGCCCGGAAGTAAGCTCGCGCAAGCTGCCGTCGCCGCCGTAAGGTTGGTGCAAAGATCCGCCTACATCCCTGATTGTGGTGATGCCATGCTTTAAAACGGTATCCGCCGGAATATGGTGATAGTCCAGGTGGGCGTGCAGTTCGATAAAACCGGGCAGCAAGGTTGCATCGCCCAAATCGAT
>Ga0208789_1000925_pt1 | contig 20764 bp, 13 predicted proteins | sample Methanotroph_Enr_FD_187368 | JGI IMG/M metagenome (GOLD analysis project Ga0208789, IMG submission 187368) | Enriched soil microbial communities from Old Woman Creek wetland in Ohio, USA - Methanotroph_Enrichment_5 (SPAdes) (version 2) | ecosystem: Environmental > Terrestrial > Soil > Wetlands...
CAGGTGCATTAAACTCGCAAACTACCAGAAATCCTGTTGCGCAATTGATGCAAACTGACGATACAGGGTATAGCAACCGTCTTTTCGGAAATTTTGAGGCTGACTACAAATTTCACTTTTTTCCGGCATTAAGAGCAGTTGTAAATATTGGTTTTGATGAAACAAACGGACAAAGATCCAAATATGCAGGAACAAATGCCGCTTCATCAGGGTCTAATAATAATATTCCTTATGGTACCAATGAATTTTCAACAGGTCATAGAAAAAATAAATTATTTGATGCTTATTTAGCGTATAACAAAACTTTTGACAAATTAGTTTTCGATTTAACTGCTGGTTATTCTTATCAAAAATTTGAAAATAACAGTTATATACAAGGAAATCTTAATGACCCAAATTTACCAACTGGTACAGGAGGATTTCCACAATATAAAATTGCAACGCCAGTTGTATTGTTAGGGTATTTTGCCAGAACTAATTTTAATTATAACGACAAATATTTATTAACGGTATCTTACAGACGCGATGGTTCTTCCCGTTTTGCCAAAGACAATCGTTTTGGTAACTTTCCTGCAGCATCTTTTGCTTGGAAAGCTAAAAATGACTTCTTTAAAGACAGCGAAACTGTATCTGATTTAAAATTAAGAGTTGGTTGGGGTATTACAGGACAACAAGATATAGGTGATGCTACTAATATTTATTTGCAAAAATATGTAACTGGTAGTGGTTCTTCACAATATACCTTTGGAACAAGTTCTATTCCTATTGCAATATCATCGGCTTATAACGAACAAATTAAATGGGAACAAACCACCACTTACAATGCTGGTTTAGATTATGGTTTATTCAACAATAGAGTAAATGGAGGTGTAGATGTTTTTTATAAAGTTTCTAAAGATTTATTAGTAAAAGGACCATTAGCAGATGGTAGTAACTTTTCTAACGCAATATTTCAAAACGTAGGTAGTTTTACTACAAAAGGTATTGAGTTTTCTTTAAATGCTGATATTGTAAAATCAGATAATTTTAACTGGAATGTCAATTTTAATGCTGCTCATTTTGACAGAAAAATTGATGAATTGATATACCATACCGTCATTAGAACTGGTGATAATATTGCTGGTACAGGTACTCAGGCCAAAGTGTATCAAGAAGGTTTTGCGCCAGACTCTTTTTGGGTTTATAAACAATTGTATGACATTAATGGGCGTCCTATTGAAGGAGCTTATGCCGACTTGAATGGTGATGGTGTTATCAATGCAGATGATAAATACATCTACAAAAATCAAGACCCAAAGGTTACTTTTGGTTTTGCTACTAACTTGAATTATAACAATTTTGATTTTTCGTTTGCCTTGCGTTCTAATATTGGAAACCGAGTTTTCAATGCCGTAAATGCCAGCCGAGCTCAATATAACAGACTTTCAACAGGTGCTGATGTTACCAATTTGCCAACCTCTGTAACCAACACAGGATTTTCCAATACATCAGACGTTGTATTATCCGATATTTATGTAGAAAATGCTTCTTTCTTGAGAATGGACAACATTTCTTTAGGGTATACCCTTCCAAAAGCATTCAACGACAAAGTTACTTTAAGATTTTCTGCCGGATGCCAAAACGTGTTTGTTATTACTAACTACTCAGGTTTAGATCCAGAGATCAACAATGGTGTTGATGGTGCTATCTATCCAAGACAGCGTTCCTTTTTGTTTGGTACTAATTTAAAATTTTAATAAAATAATCTAAAGACATGAAAAAAATAAATTTAATAGTATCTTTATTTTCATTAGTAACATTACTATCTTGTACAAAAGACTTAGATGTAATTTCTACTGACAGTACGGTAAAAACTCCAGAAGTACTCTTCTCTACACCGGAAGGATACAAGCAAGCACTTGCGGGAGTTTATGGCAACCTTTCCTTGACAGGAACGGGTGATGCAGGTTCTTCTTTTTTAGAGGGAATAGACGCAGGTACCAGCCAATTTGGGCGCTGCTTGTGGTACTTACAAGAATTAACCACAGACGAAGTAGTTTGGAGCTACGAAAATGACGAAGGAACTGCAGAGTTAAACCGAAACACTTGGGGTTCCAGTAACCCAATTTTGTTAGGATTTTTTAGTAGATCGATGGCCGAAGTGGCTATTGCCAACGATTTTTTGCGTCAATCTACTCCTGAAAAATTAAGTGCTCGTGGCATAACTAGTACTACCGATGTGGCAAACATAAACAATTACCGCGACGAAGTGAGAGTTTTAAGAGCTTATGCTTATTATAACTTGATGGATTTGTTTGGCAAAGCCCCTTTTTATGATGAAAATTCGGTTATTAACTCACAAGGTCCAGAGTACAACAGACAACAACTTTTCAGTTTCATAGAAACTGAATTGAATGCCGTCTTGCCTAATTTAAAAGCGGCTAGAGCTAACGAATACGGTCGTGTAGATCAAGGTGTTGCCAATATGATTTTGGCAAAAATATACCTCAATGCAGAGGTTTATATTGGTGCGCCAAAATATACTGAATGTATGGCAAAATGTGCCACGGTCTTATCTAGCGGTTATGCTTTGAATACCAATTATTTAAACAACTTTAAGGCAGATAATAATACCTCATCAGAAATTATTTTCGCACTACAATCAGACGGGCGTGTAACGCAAAATTATGGTGCTACAACTGTTATTATCAATGGTCAGGTCGGTTCTGTAGAAAAAAACGGAGCAGACTTTGGAGTTGGTGGTTGGGGCGGTGCCTTAAGATTAAGAAAACAATTTGTTCAAAAATTTGATGGTTCTGATTATACAACTGATGTAAGAAACACTATAATTGGAGGATCTAGACCTATTGATATCACTAACATTTCTACTAACGATCAGGGGTATGTTTTAGGTAAATGGTCAAACAAAACATCGGCTGGTGTGGCAGGAAGTAACTCTGGTTTTGTAGATACTGATTTTCCGGTATTCCGTTTAGCAGATGCTTACTTAATGTATGCCGAAGCTCAAATGCGTAAAGATGGTGCTGTAAATGGTGGTACAATTGCAAATGCTAACGCCACTTCTTTGGGTTATATCAATGCTTTGCGTACTCGTGCCCATGGTGTAAGTGTAACTTCTGCAAACCTTGACTTTATTATTGACGAAAGAGCTAGAGAATTGCACTGGGAAGCATTTAGAAGACAAGACTTAATACGTTTTGCAAAATACTCCACAGGTTACAACTGGGCTTGGAAAGGTAACAGCTTGAACGGAACTTCTATTTCAAACAATTTGAAATTATTCCCAATTCCTGCTAACTCGCTCAAAGCAAACCCTAATTTAACTCAAAATACAGGTTATTAGTATATAAAAAATATAAAAAAATGAAAAACACAATTAAATTATTAATAGCTTTCATTAGTCTCCTTACACTCTCGTGTACGGAAGATGTGGAATACAAAACTGCAGCCGCTAAAAGTTCAGGTATTAGCTTGCTGGCACCAACTTCCAGTTTTAACCTTATTCTGGATGGTGCTAAATTAAATGACTTGGCTACCACTTTTGTTTGGAACGATACTGAAAATAGTACCGCTGGCACTTCGGTAAGCTATACTATTCAAGCAGCTAAAACAGGAACTAATTTTGCAGCACCCGTAGTTTTAGGTACAGCAACAACCAGTCTTTTTAAAGATGTAACTGTTGGAGAGTTAGACGCTGCAGCAAAAGCTCTTGGTTTACCAGCTCTTGTAGAAGGTCTTATGGATGTTCGTATAAAATCATCGGCAGGAACTTCTAATTATTATACCATAAAAGTCACCCCATATCAACCAAACTGGGGTATTATTGGCGATGCCACCCCGTTAGGATGGGATCTTAGTACTGATATGATTTATAATGCTGTAACTGGTACTTATTCCATCTCACTTGGTTTAAAAACAGGTGAATTTAAATTCAGATTAGATAATGCTTGGACAACTAATTATGGAGATGACGGAAATAATCTATCATTAGAAGCAGGTGCGGCTAATATTCCTGTAACTGCAGGTAATTATACTATCGTAGCAAATTTTACAACACATACGTATACTATAACACCAATTATCAATGCTTGGGGTGTTATTGGAGACGCCACACCTACTGGTTGGGATTCTGACACACTTATGGATTTTAATGCTACAACCCAAAAGTATTCTATAATTATGAAAATGAAGGAAGGAAAATTCAAATTCAGATTGAATCATGGTTGGGATTTTAATTATGGAGATAATGGCAATAACCTGTCATTAGATGCTGGTGGAGCGGATATTGCTATAACTACCGCCGGTACCTATTATATCACTGCTGATTTCGCAGGATTGAGCTATACAATCAAACAATTATAATTAAGAATAATATGAAAAATATAATTAAATTTCTAATTGCTTTTATAAGCATAGCTACAGTATCTTGTACTGATTCAGTACAAGATAGAGAAGCCGTTGCAACAAGCACTTCGCCTGTATTAGTAGCACCGGCAACAGGTTTTACTCTTTTTCTGGATAAAACCAAACCAAACGATATGGCAACAACTGTAGTTTGGAACTATGCCGCTTATAGTGGTACTGCAACTGTTGTAAATTATAGTGTAGAATTTGCAGCTGCAGGGACCAAGTTTGCCTCGCCAACTGTAGTAGCAACTTCTACAGATAGATTTAAAAACTTTACCGTAGGTGAGTTAAATACAGCAGCATTAAATGCAGGATTTCCTCCATTTGTAGAAAGTTCTATTGATGTTCGTATAAAATCTACTGTTGGTACAACAGGTAGTATTGCACAAACATCTAATTTCTATACGATAAAACTAACTCCTTATCCGTCATGGCCAGACTGGGGTATTATTGGAAGTGCCACTCCGACAGGCTGGGATTCAGACACCAACATGCCTTATGATTTAGCCACGAAAACGTATTCAATTACTATGAATATGATCCCTGGAGCTTATAAATTTAGATTGGATAATGGCTGGGGAACTAATTATGGTAGCAGTAGTGCTACCGGTGGAGCCTTAATTTTAAATGGATCTGATATCCCAATAACCGTTGCAGGTAGTTATAAGATAACTGCAGACTTTAATGCCAAAACGTATACAGTTACTAAACTTTAGTAAGATGTGATTAACTAAAAAAGGGCCGTCTTGCGATGGCCCTTTTTTTTTAATTTCTAATTTAATTAATATAGGCCATGAAAAAAACTATACTTTCATTGTTGTTTTTCTTATCAATAGCGACTTTTGCTCAACAACAGACCGTTACGTATACCATTAGTCCGGCTAGTTTCGAAGAAACAACAGCTATTACTATTACAATTAATGGCAATAGTATAAATGAGACGACTTGGGGAGTTACCGGAAATGCCTTGTATATGTGGGCTTGGGCTTTTGATATAAATGACACTACCCAAAAAGGAACCCCTGTTAATGGTGTTTGGACGGCTTCTGATGAAGCGAGTAAATTCGCCTATAACGCTGGGAGTGATACTTATACAAAAACGATTACGCCTACAGCCTATTACAACACAACCGGAATAGGGAAAATAGGGTTTTTGATAAAAGCCAAAGATGGTACTGGAGATAAAAAATCGCAGGATATTTTGGCTGAAGTTGGTGCTTTTCAAGTCAATTTGACGGCACCGCTACAAAATAGTTCCGCCATTATTGCTTCTGGAGGAAGTTTGAACATTGCCGCTAACAATACAAATGGAGTTGCTGCCTATAATCTAAAATCGAATGGTGTAAGTATTAATACAAATAGCAGCACATCAAGTTACTCCTTTAATCATGTGAATATCACAGGCAATCAAAACTATGAACTTGAAGTAACACAAGGGACAACAACCATAGTTAAAAAATTCAGTGCAATTGTAAATCCTGGAACAGTTAGTGCAACTATGCCGGCAGGTTCATTGGATGGAATTAATTATAATTCAGCTGATGTTACAAAAGCCACATTGGTTCTTGATGCTCCGTTAAAAGATTTTGTATATGTGGCAGGAAGTTTTAATAATTGGCAACCGGATTCAAATTATGCCATGAAGAAAGATCCAACTACAGGAAAATTTTGGTTAGAATTAACCGGATTGACATCGGGAGCAAATTATACCTATCAATATTGGGTGGTAGTCGCCTCACCACTTGCAGGATCTCCAGGATTAGTCAAAACGGCAGATCCTTACTCAACTTTAGTTTTATCGCCATTCGATGACCCTGGAATTCCAGCTTTATCATATCCTAACATGCCGGTTTATCCTGTTGGACAAGAAAGAGAAGTAACCGTTTTACAAACAGGACAAACGCCTTATGCATGGAGTGCAGCAACTGCTAATTTTGTAAAACCAGAAAAAGAGAAATTGGTAGTTTATGAACTTTTAGTTCGAGATTTTGATGCTAATAGGAGCTATCAGGATTTGATAAACAAAATAGATTATTTTAAAAATCTAAAAATAAATGCCATCGAATTGTTGCCTGTAATGGAATTTGAAGGAAATGAAAGTTGGGGATATAATACCTCTTTTCACATGGCTTTGGATAAATTTTACGGAACTTCAGATAAACTGAAAGAGTTTATTGATTTGTGTCATCAAAACGGAATTGCAGTAATCCTCGATGTAGCTTTGAATCATGCTTTTGGTAGAAATCCAATGGTTAGAATGTGGATGAATGATCCCGATGGGGATGGTTGGGGTTCGCCTACAGCAGAAAATCCCTATTTTAATACTGTTGCCAAACACAGTTATAGTGTAGGTGAAGATTTTAATCATCAGCAAGCCAGAACTCAAAACTATGTAAAAAGAGTTATAAAACAATGGATTGAAGAATATAAAATTGACGGTTTCCGTTGGGATTTGACCAAAGGATTTACTCAGAATTGTACTGCTTCGGATGGTGCATGTACAGAATTGTATCAAGCGGATAGAGTTGCAATCCTAAAAGATTATGCGGATTATTCTTGGTCATTAGATCCGACTCATTATACTATTTTTGAGCATTTAGGCTCAGGGACAATAAATGCTGAGGAAAAAGAATGGGCAGACTATAGAATCTCCGATACCCCAAGTAAAGGGATAATGTTGTGGGGTAAAATGACAGATCCATATAATCAATTAACCATGGGTTACAATTCTAATAATGATATTTCCAGAATGAATAGCACTAGCAGAGGCTTTACTAAAAACAGGTTGATGGGTTACGCCGAAAGCCATGATGAAGAACGCCTGATGTATAAAAATTTGCAATATGGAGCTAATTTAAATGGATATAATGTAAAAACACCCAGTACAGCACTAGCCAGAATGTCCGCTTTAGGAGCGGTTACTTTATTAGTTCCTGGGCCAAAGATGATTTGGCATTTTGGTGAATTGGGTTGGGATTATTCCATTTATACTTGTAATGATGGAACAATCAATGATGCTTCGGCAACACTATCAGGCGATTGTAAACTGGACACGAAACCACAGCCACAGTGGGTAAACAATTGGTTAGTCGATGCCAATAGAAATAAAATCTATACGGATTGGGCAAAAATGATTGCTATGAAAATAAACGAACCTGTTTTCTCAGGAACTGCAACCATGGCAAGTGTTACAACATTAACACCTAATATCAAAATTACTAATGGAGCTCTTTTATCAACGCAACTTAAAGACGTCTTGATACTTGCTAATTTTGATTTAAGTACTCAAAATGTAGCTACCGGTTTTCCTTACACAGGAACTTGGTATAACTTGATGGATAATACATCTTTAGTTGTGACTAATGTTGCGTCAACAATAAGTATTCCCGCAGGAGAGTTTAGAATATATGGTAATAAAACCGCCTCATTGGCAATTGCTAATTTTGAAAAAAATGATGGAATATTTTTATACCCTAATCCATCTTCGACTTATTTTACTTTAAATACAAATACTGCGAAAGTTCAGATTTATTCCATCACAGGACAATTAGTGAAAAGTTTTAATGCAAATCAATCCAAGGAATATCAATTTAATATAAGTGATTTGAATAAAGGAATGTATATTGTAAAAGCATCTAACGAAAATAATGAGATTAAAGTGATGAAGTTTTTAAAGAAATAAAAATAGCTCCTTAAAGCAAAAGGCTGTCCGTAAAAGACAGCCTTTTTTTATGGAAAACAGTTTCGTAATTGAAACCTTTTTTCACTATGTTATACCAATGGTTAATATGTTTTAGTCCAATCGTTCTGGCATAATGCCGCTGTATATTTCATTTAGTTCAATTTTTATTGGACTAATTTGAAATAACTAGCGGTATTAAAATAATATTACAATTTCCCGTCCTTTATTTCATCCACGATTTCAGGATTCAATAAAGTTGAGGTATCTCCAAAATTAGAAAAATCTCCTTCGGCTATTTTACGCAAAATTCTACGCATGATTTTGCCTGAACGTGTTTTTGGCAATCCAGAAACGAATTGGATTTTATCTAATTTGGCAATTGGTCCAATGTGGTCTGAAACATGTTGGTTGATCTCTTTAATAAGATTTTCTCTATCACGATATTCCCCTGATTCTTTCAGAATTACAAAACCATATAATGCATTGCCTTTTATATCATGTGGGAATCCTACGATAGCACTTTCGGCTACTGCTGGATGTTCATTGATGGCATCTTCAATTGGTGCTGTTCCAAGATTATGCCCGGAAACGATCACCACATCATCTACACGACCAGTGATTCTGTAATAACCTACTTCGTCACGCAAAGCGCCGTCACCAGTAAAATATTTGCCTGGGAAAGCACTAAAATAAGTCTCTTTATACCGCTCATGGTCTCCCCAAATAGTTCTGGCGATTCCTGGCCATGGAAATTTGATACACAGACTTCCGGTAACTTGATTGCCTTCGATTTCATTGCGCTTTTCATCCATCAAAACGGGTTGAATTCCTGGTAGGGGCAATGATGCGTAAGTTGGTTTTGTAGGCGTTACAAACGGAATCGGTGAAATCATGATTCCTCCGGTTTCAGTTTGCCACCAAGTATCTACTACCGGGCAACGTTTTCCTCCTACATGGTCATTATACCAGTGCCATGCCTCTTCATTGATAGGTTCCCCAACGGAACCGATTACTTTTAACGATTTCAACGGATATTTTTGAACATACTCTAAATTTTCTTTTGCCAAGGCACGAATGGCTGTTGGTGCAGTATAGAATTGTGTTACATGGTGTTTTTCTATGATTTCCCAAAAACGACTAAAATCCGGATAGGAAGGAACGCCTTCAAAAATTACTGTCGTGGCACCATTCAATAATGGGCCGTATAAAATATAGGAATGTCCGGTAATCCAGCCAATATCAGCCGTACACCAAAAAACATCGTTTTCTTCATAATTGAATACATTTTGGAAAGTATAAGCCGTATAAACCATATAACCGGCTGTGGTATGCACCATCCCTTTTGGTTTTCCGGTAGAGCCGGAAGTATAAAGTATAAACAAAGGATCTTCGGCATCCATGATTTCGGCTACATTATTATCTGAAGCTTCATCTAATAAAGGTTGTAACCATTGGTCACGGCCTTCCTTCATTTTAACAGTTGTACAAGTTCTTTTAACCACCAAAACTTTTTCTACACAGGGGCTTTTTTCTAATGCTTCATCCACGATTCCTTTTAAATCGATGGACTTATTTCCACGAAATCCACCATCAGAAGTAATGACCATTTTGGAATCACAATCATTTATTCTGGCTGCCACTGCCGATGAGGAGAATCCGGCAAAAATAACAGAATGTACAGCGCCAATTCTTGCACAAGCCAATACAGAAACTGCCAATTCCGGTATCATTGGTAAATAAATACAAACTCTGTCGCCTTTCTTGATGCCTTGTTCGCGAAGTACATTTGCCATTTTTGAAACGCGAATGTATAACTCTTCGTAAGTAATGTGTTGCGCATCTTCATTGGGATCATTTGGTTCAAAGATGATTGCCGTTTTGGTTCCGCGTTTTGCTAAATGTCTGTCAATACAGTTTTTAACGATATTTACTTTGGCATCTACAAACCATTTTATTCTGGCTTCGGCCATGTCAAAATCAATTACTTTTTCCCATTCTTGGTACCAGGTAAAGTTTTCAGAAGCGATTTTGCCCCAAAATTTTCTTGGTTCACGAATTGATTTTTTGTAATGTTTGAAGTATTCTTCCAGACTGTCAATTTTATAGTAACTCATAATTTTCGATAAATTTATTTAGTTTTGTTTATAATAGCCAATTTCATATTTTATTAAAACATCAGTGATTTCAGGGACAATTTCCTCATCATCAATGGTTGATGGGATTTGATAACTCTCTCCATCAGCGATGCTACGCATCAGTTTTCGGAGAATTTTTCCCGAACGTGTTTTTGGTAAACGTTCTACTATGACCACATTTCGCAATGAAGCGACTGCACCAATTTGCTGACGAACCAGTTTTATAATTTCCTGCTCTAGTTGAAAATGTTCAATTTCCTCTCCTAATTTGGTCACAACCAAAGCCAAAGGAGTCTGACCTTTCAATTCATCATTGATGCCAATTACCGCACATTCAGCAACCGAATGGTGCGAAGATACAATTTCTTCCATTTCGGCAGTTGAAAGACGATGTCCGGCAACATTAATTACATCATCAACGCGTCCGGTGATGTAAATGTAATCATCTTCATCTTTATAGCCTCCATCACCTGAAAAATAATAACCAGGGAATTTTTGTAAATATCCTGCTTTAAATCGGTCATTATCTTTCCACAAGTCAAGTAAAGTCCCAGGTGGCAAAGGTAATTTAATAACGACATACCCTTCTTCGTTTGGGGCTAATTCCGTTCCGTTTTCGCCAAAAATCCGTATGTCATAACCACAAACTGCTTTGCCTACAGAACCCGGTTTTATGGGAGCATTTTCAACGCCCATCATATTGGCAATCATAGGCCATCCGGATTCGGTTTGCCACCAATGGTCGATTGCCGGAACGGGAATGTGTTCTAAATACCATTCTAAAGTGGCGATATCGCAACGTTCTCCTGCCAAAAATTGTGTCCTTAGCGAACTTAAATCATATTTTTTTATGAAATCCCCATCAGGATCTTCTTTTTTAATGGCTCGAATGGCTGTTGGTGCGGTAAACATTATATTGACTTTATGCTCTTCAATAATTCGCCAGAATGTACTGGCATCCGGAGTTCTGATTGGTTTTCCTTCAAAAATTAGCGTAGTGTCACGGTTGATTAATGGACCATAGACTATAAAACTATGACCAACAACCCAACCCACATCTGAAGCCGCCCAAAAAACTTCGTCTTTTTTCACGCCGTAAATATATTTCATTGAAAATTGAAGTGCAATAGCATAACCTCCCGTATCTCTCACAATCCCTTTTGGTTTTCCGGTAGTTCCTGAGGTATATAAAACATACAGCGGGTGTGTGGCATTTACAGGAACACAAGGCGTTTCTTCGGAACCATATACCAAGGCATCATAATCTACATCGTATTTCTTAAAAGGAACTCTGGCTCCTAGTTTTCTATTAAAAACAACCACTTTTTTTGGTTTGTGGGAGGCCAGTTCAATGGCTTCATCGACCAATGGTTTGTAGGCAATCAATCGGTCTATTTCAATCCCGGAGGAAGCAGTAAGGATGACTCTGGGTTTACAATCGTCAATTCTTATTGCTAATTCATGCGGAGCAAAACCACCAAAAACTACGGAATGGGTTACCCCGATTCTGGCACAGGCAAGCATGGCAAAAGCAGCCTGAGGAATCATTGGCATATAAACAATTGCGGTGTCGCCTTTTTTTAATCCTAAGGATTGCATGCCGCCGGCAAGTTTTGCCACTTCGGTTTTAACTTGTGAAAAGGTGTATTTTTTTATAGTTTGAGTTACCGGTGAATCATAAATAATGGCAATCTGTTCTCCGTGACCGTCTTGAATATGCTTGTCTAAAGCCAAATAGCAAATGTTCAATTCGCCATCTTTGTACCAAAGCGGATAGCCGTTTTCATCATTTGACAAAATAGTTTTAGGTTTGCGATACCATTCGATCGATTTGGCCTGCGCTGCCCAAAATTCTTCGGGATGATTGATGCTTTTGTTATATATATCTTTGTAATTCATTTTAGTTGTGTTTTTATATTATTGAAGCAATTCGTTAACTTGGTCAACTAATTTTTTGATGGAAAATGGCTTGACAACATATAAATTAGCACCGAGCGAAAGTCCTTTTTCAATATCTTTTTCTTTGTTTTTTGCCGAAAGGAAAATGACCTTACAATGCCGTAGTCGCTTCTCTTTTTTTATTTGTTCCAATGTTGCAAAACCATCCACCATTGGCATCATGACATCAAGAATAATCACATCCGGAAGTTGAATTTTTAAAATATCCAATGCTTCTTGTCCGTCTCGGGCGATGAAAACTTCAAAATTATTCTTTTTGAAAGTATATTCAAGAGCCATTACGATGTTTGGTTCGTCATCTACAATTAAAATCTTTTTCATTTTTGACTGTTTTCAGTTGTGTTATAATTGGGTAATGTAAAGGTAAAAGTGACTCCGTTTCCTTCCGTATTTTCAGCCCAAATTCTTCCTTTATGATGTTCGATAATTTGCTTGCAAATAGCCAATCCTAAACCGCTTCCGATGGGTTTTTTTACATTTTGGTTCCGGGATTGATAGAATTTATCAAAAATAGCTTCAAAATCTTCTTTCTCAATTCCTTTGCCGTTATTGTGAATTTGTACTTCTACAACATCACTGTTTTCTATGACTTTAATGGAAATTTTTCCGTCTGTTTCCGAACAGAATTTTATCGCGTTTGACATTAAATTATGAATAACCTGAACGATTCGTTCTTCATCATAAAACGCTTTTATTTCTTTGGAGGCGTCTTCAAATTCGACAGTGATATTTTTGTTTTTGATTAATTGTTGCAATGAATCTAAAGTCTTTCCAATGGTTTTATTAATATTGTTTTTAGAAAGATAAATCTTTTGTTTTCCGGTTTCAAATTTCTCTAAATCCAGGATTTTATCTATCAGACGATTCAAACGATCCGATTCGGAAATAATATTTTGCAAAAACTGTTTTCTTAAATCTTCAGGAATATCTTCATCATCGTAAAGAATTTCGCTGGCTGCCCGAATGGCGGTAATTGGCGTTCTCAATTCATGCGTAACCGTGTCGAGAAATTCGTCTTTTTGAATGTCCTTATTGACGAGTTCCTGATTGGCAATTTTTAGCTGCTCGGATATTTTTTTTAATTCGTTTGAAGTTTCGGTTAATTTCTTGTTTACGATTATATTTTCTTTGGATTCTTCGAGAATCTTTAAAACTTCCGGTAAGGTGATTTTATCCTCTTTTACAACGCTGGATATTAGTATTTTGGCGGAAGCCGTGCCAATATGACCTGTCAATAAATTTTCGGCAAATTTGATGAATCGCGCATCAGCCATAGTAACGTTTTTGTCTACATTGTATTTTAAATTAAAGATACTCAGTGCCCGTTTTGTTCTTTGTTCACCAAGAAAACGCTGCAAAACCTTTTGAATATCGGATATATAGGCAGTTCCTTTCCATACAAAAGCATCTTCATGATTGGTGATGTATTTGTCTATGTCAACAAACATTTCGGCATAATTGCGTTCTCTGTAATTTCCTTTGAAACTCACAGAAATTGCCAAATAACTCATGGTATTGAAAAATAAACTCCAGAAAAAGGCTTGTGGAATGGGTTCCAAATAATCCAATCCAAAAAGTTGAAATGGTTTTAACAATTTAATCCCCCACGGACCATCTTGAATAAAACTGCTTGAAAATTCAGAAACACCAATGGCGTAGGGAATCAACAGCGTATAAAGACAGATTAAAAAACCAAGAATAATTCCAATAACGGCCCCTTTATTGGAACCTCTTCTCCAAAATAATGCTCCAAAAAAAACAGGTGCCAATTGTGCAATTACCACAAAGGAAACCAAACCGATGGAAACCAAAGAATAATCTAAAATGAAAATTCTGTAAATGGCATAGGCCAAAATAATGAGTGAAAAAATCCCTATTTTTCTGCTGTTTACAATTCGTTTGCTGTTTTTTTCCGGCGAAATGTTTTGCAGTGAACCGATGAAGCCATAAGGAATCAACAGGTTGTTACTTAGCATAGTGGCCAATGCAATAGAGGAGACGATAATCATGGAAATTGCAGCTGAAAATCCTCCAAGAAACACTAAGACAGTCAGGAAATTATTATCGAAGAACTGTGGGATCAACAACGAATAGGTATCTGAATTGAAACCTTTTCCTTGAAAAAGGATGTTTCCGCCCCAAGCGATTGGAAAAACGAAAATATTAAAAAGCAGCAAATACAGAGGAAAAAGCCACATGGCAGTTTTGATATGGGCTTCTTTATTGTTTTCTACAATTGCGGTATGAAATTGTCTTGGCAAAAGAAAAATAGCAAACAAAGACAAAATGCAAAGAAAAAACCAATTGATTCCATTTGTAATTCCGCCGATGGAATTTTTTTGGTGAAAACCTTCAAGAACGGAGGCTTTGGTATAAATATCGCCAAAACCATCATAAACGAAATAGGTCACATAAACGCCAATGATTAAAAAAAAGACCAATTTTAATATCGATTCTATGGCTACTGCGGTAACGATTCCGCGTCTTTTTTCGGAAGCATCTACATAACGTGTGCCATAATAGGAAGCAAATAATGCCAATGCAATGCAAACATAAGTGGTTGTGTCTGTAAATATATTGGAACTTGATTGGGTTTTTGTAACAATATGAAAGGTATCGGAAATAGATTTTAGTTGTAATGAAATGTAGGGTAAGATTCCAAAAATACAAATCATAGTAACCAAAGCGCCCAGAAATCTGCTGTTTCCATGTCGCAAAGAAATGAAATCTGCAATACTGGAAATTTTATTAACTCTTGAAATACGGATAATTTTTTTGAGGATAATCATCCAAGTAGGAATAATCAGTATTGGACCCAAATAGATAGGCAAATAGCTTAACCCCGAATTTGCTGCAACACCAATACTTCCGTAATAAGTCCAGGCAGTACAATAAACGGCTAATGAAAAGGAATAAATATAAGGATTATTGGTCCATTTTGAATGGCTTCTTTTTTCAGCCCAATAGGCTATGTAAAAAAGAATTGAAACGTAAATTCCCAAAATCAATAAAAGTCCTATGCTACTCATAATATCTTTTTATGATGAGGTAGGTAATGGCAATTGAAAAAAGCCATGCCGAAAAAATGTAGATATAAATAACTGGTAATCCAAAAAGGGGTTCTGAACTGTCAAATAATAGCAAAAGCGGAATGTTCAATGCTAATAGTATTAGTATTGAAAGTATTACCAACTTTTGTTCATGTCTCTTTTTCATATTGAAATAAAAATACACAATCTCTACAATAAAAATATAGAGATTGCATATTTTTTCTGTTTAATTCAACTATTTATGTTTATGCACTGGTTTGTCATACTCTCCTAATAAGGCATAATATCCAAAAGTCCCAAGTCCTATAACAATTAATGGGGTAAGTACACAAAGTATAATTATTCCAAAAACTAAATCTTCTTGTTTACCGGAAACAAATTTTGGTAATCCAAATTCGAAGATGCAAAAATACGCAGCAGCAATTGCAAATGCGATCCAAATCATTCCTAAAGCTCTTTTTAACTGATTCATGTTATTTATTTTTAGACGTGAATATTTTTATTTTTATTGTCGATATATACCATTCCAATGACAAAACATACCGAAGCTATGATTATTGGATACCAAAGTCCTTCCAGATAATACTCTGCATCACCGGCGGCTTTACCGTTAATTACCAGATAAGTGGAAATAGCCGGAAGCAATCCTCCGAAAATTCCGTTTCCGATATGATAAGGCAGTGACATGGAGGTGTATCTGATTCTTACAGGGAACATTTCAACCAAGAAAGCGGCGATTGGACCATAAACCATCGTAACAAAAATCACTTGAATGAATACTAAAAAGATCAAAATCCATCTGTCATTCGAGTTAATATTGATGGTTGTTTTAATATCTGTTTTTGGTTTTCCATCAACAACTATGGCTTTTCCGTTTTCTAAAGATACCGTTTTAATCTCAAGGAAAGTAGTTCCATCTGTATACTCTCTGTTTGCGGTATAGATAGAATCCATGGTTTGTTTCTTGTTTTCTTTTAATTCGGCCAATAATTTTGTTTTTTCTACAATTTCTGTTTTGTTTTTTACCGAAGTGGTTTCATACATGGTTTTGTAAATGGGTCTGTATAGCAAAATTGCCAATAACATTCCTCCCATCATGATGTATTTTCTTCCCACTTTATCACTCAACCATCCAAATACAATGAAAAATGGAGTTCCCATGATTAATGCAATTCCCAGTAAAGTATCTACTTGCGACGAATCGATTGACATTACTGTTTTCAAGAAACTCATAGCGTAAAATTGTCCTGTGTACCAAACCACGCCTTGTCCCATAGTTGCTCCAAATAAAGCCAACAAGACAAATTTGTAATTGTAACGGTTTCCAAAACTTTCTTTCAATGGATTTGTACTTGTATTTCCTTCACTTTTGGCTTTAGCAAAAACGGGTGATTCAGCCATGTTTTTTCTGATCAAATAAGAAATTACAACCATCACAATCGAAACCCAAAATGGAACTCTCCAGCCCCAAGCATCAAATTGTTCAGGAGTAAGTAAATTTCTGGTTGCTAAAATCACCATTAGCGAGATAAATAATCCCACTGTTGCGGTGGTTTGAATCCAAGAAGTCCAATAACCGCGTTGTCCTACCGGTGCGTGTTCTGCCACATAAGTTGCAGCTCCGCCATATTCGCCACCCAATGCAAGCCCTTGAAGCATTCTTAATATTAATACTAATACAGGAGCCATAAATCCAATAGTTTCATAACTCGGAATACATCCGATCAGGAAAGTGGCACCACCCATTAATAATAAGGTTACCATAAATGTATATTTTCTTCCAATGATGTCACCTAATCTTCCGAAGAAAAGTGCGCCAAACGGGCGAACTACGAATCCAACCGCAAAGGTTGCCAATGTGGCCAAAAAGGCGGCTGTTGGATTATCGGCAGGAAAAAATTTTGTTGAAATTACAACGGCCAAACTTCCGAAAATGTAGAAGTCATACCATTCAATCATTGTCCCCATTGAGGATGCGGAAATCACTTTCCAAATTCCTTTTGTTGATCTAGTAGTCATAAATTATTATTTTTTTTAATTATTGTTAAAATGAATAAGCACAGGAGATCATTGCTCTAAAATTCCCTACGTCTGTTTTATTTGTGCTGGCTGTTGCATTACTTTTGATTAAATCACCCCAAGTTGCTGCTGTATATTCTAATTCTGGCGAAACTCTGAATTTATTTTTCTTAAAATCTATTCTTGCCGAACCTCTCCAAACATTGTCAATAACTCTGGTTCCGCTAACGCCTCTCATATAATTTACATAAGTTGCAACCGTGCTGTCATCACTTGAGCCATTATTTTTTGTATATCCAAAGAAAAGACCCGGGGCAATGGATTTTCCATTACTGGAAAGATCAATCCAGAAAGCAGTGGTTTTAATCGGATCGTAAGTTTCGATGCCGCCCGTAATTGTTTTTCCTGTAAATCCTCCAAGCATAACCAAATTGTTCAGGTTCCCACCCGAAATAGCGTAGGCTTTAATGGCGAATGTGTCATTCGAATATTTGGCATAACCAAAAATGGAAGAACTGTTGGCTTTCTCGGTAGAAACTTTATTATTCGAAACAGTTAATGGTTGAAGTGATTTGTATTCAGCCCCAAAACCCATTAATACATTTTTGCCTTTATATTGCATTTGGGCGTGAAGAGAGGGCAAAGCCGAATTTATCGAGGCCGAATTTTGTGTTCCGGAACCAGGAGTGGTAAATTCACGTTCTTTATAAGCAACTAATGTTAAAGACACGTCTTTAGTTAACATTTGTTTCAATTTTACTTGAGTTGCCCATCCAAATGGATTGAACATAATTCCCGTATTGAAATTGGCAACGCCAGGAAACACTTCTGGTATAAATTGAGGATACCAGGTTTGTCCCATAGTCAAAGTGGTCTTTGACCATTCTAAATTCACATAAGCATGTCTTAATCTTAATAATCCGATGGAAGATCCTTCAAGATTTCCAAAGAAATCAGCTTCTAATACTGAAGAGGTTTTTGCTCCCCAAACATTTGGACCTTTTGCTTTTACACCTAATCTGGAAGTAACGGAAAGAAAATTAGATTGTTCGGCGGCATTGATATCCTTTCCATCAGCATCCAAAACTTCATCCAATGGATATAAATTTAATTGGCCTTCTCGTACTGAAGCAGATTTTCGGGTGTCCCAAATATAATCGGTACGTACAAAACCATAAATGCTCACATCCCATTCTTTTTCTGCTGGGGCAGGAGTTGCAACCGGTGCAGGAGTTACAGTTGGGGTAGGAGTTACAATTTGGGAATATCCTTTTATGGAAGCAAATCCTATTAAAAGAATAACATAACATTTTTTCATAATTAATTAAAGTTTGGTTAGTAAAAATGGTTAGTTTCAACACAGCCAAAGTCTAATTTTTTGTTTAATAAAAAAATAATGATATATATAAATGTAAAACGATATAGTTAATCCTTAAATCGCTCCCATTTTATTAGCATAAACTTGTCCCCAAGTTCTGTTATTATCATCCCTGCCCCCGAAAGTAAATCTTTGTTTTTTATGTATTCCACCAGTTCTAAATGATTAAAAATCTTATAGGTAGGGTGATAATTGGCATGGGATGGTTTTTTGATATTAAATGCCTTTACCCAATTACTGATGGTAACGTGTGAAACCCCGATAATACGTTCAATTTCTCGATAACTCAACCCTTCGAGGTACAGTTGCAAGGCCTTGGTGACATAGTAATCATCTATCTTTTTTCCTATTTTATTGACTGTAAAAAAATAATTGCATTTTTTGCATAAGTACCTTTGTTTACTATTGACAACGCCACTTTTTACGATATGATTACCTTGGCATTTAGGGCAGCGTAAAACCTCCATATATATAAATTTTGCATAAATATAGTAAATTAGCAATTATGTGAAATTTTATTTCGTAAAAAATTGTTTGTTTTTTTATGTAGTCCATAATTTTATTGGAAAAAATCTATCAATTTTTCTATATAATGGCAATTAATTAAAATAGATCTTGTCTTGAAATAACTATAATAGGATTTATTTAATAACCTGTATAGTTATTTAGGACGGGTCATAGTTATTTTAGGACGTGACATAGGACGGGTCAATAACGTACTTAAGTCATACATAAGTCATACATGATTCATACATGATTCATACATGATTCATGTTAACCAGTAATAAAGCGCAATAAAAAGAGAGGCTAAAAGGGATAAATCCTATGGATGTTTTAGGAATAGGCAAAACAATTAAACAAAAAACCCGAACATTTCTGTTCGGGTTTGTTAAGTGGTACCTCCAGGGATCGAACCAGGGACACATGGATTTTCAGTCCATTGCTCTACCATCTGAGCTAAGGTACCTTTCTTAAGGCGGGTGCAAATATAGAATGATTTTTAATTGAATCAAAACAATTTTTAAAAAAAATCTATTCGTACCTTCGCATCGTCAAATAAAAAATTATGATTCTAACTATTGATGTTGGGAATACCAGAATTAAAGGTGCTGTTTTTGAGGGCGATATCCTCTTAGAGAATTTTGTTTTCATGAAAACGGAAGTGCAAAAAAACATTCAAAATATTTTAAAAAAATATCAAAAAACGACTCATTTAGTCGTCGCATCTGTCGGAGATGTCGAAAAACAATCCTTTTTAGAATTCAGTTCTATTCTAAATATTCATTTTATTTCTCATAAAGATCTGTTTCCATTTATCAACCGCTATGAAACACCTCATACCTTAGGAATAGACCGAATGGTACTTGCCGCGGGAGCAACTCTTCAGTTTCCCAATCAGAATCGATTGATTGTCGATGCCGGAACATGTGTCACTTATGATTTTGTAGATCAAAATGATAATTATCTTGGCGGAGCTATTGCTCCTGGATTGCGATTGCGATACGAGGCATTACATGATTTTACTGCAAAGCTGCCATTATTAACATTAGAGAATCCAAAACATTTTATCGGAAAATCAACGTCAGAGTCGATCCATTCGGGTGTGGTAAATGGGTTAGTTTATGAAATAGATGGGTTTATTAATCAATATAAGTCACAATATTCAAATTTTATAATAATTTTAACTGGCGGAGACGCAGAATTTTTGGCTAACCGATTAAAAAATACCATATTTGCCAATTCAAATTTCCTTCTAGAAAGTTTGAACCAAACATTTCAATATAAAATCAAAAATGATTAAAAAAATTATAATAAGCGCTTGTTTGCTTTTGTCATTAGTGTCTTTTGCTCAGGAAGGAACTTCATCACCTTATTCTTTTTATGGAATTGGCGATGTCAGATTTAAGGGAACTCTGGAAAATCGTTCTATGGGTGGATTGTCAATAGAACCAGATAGTATTCATATCAATTTAGCAAACCCGGCGGGTTATGCAAGTTTAAAATATACCACATTTACCCTCGGGGGAACTTATTATACCACGAAACAAAAAACGAATAGCCAAACGGAAAAAGCCCGAAGAACTACATTAGATTATCTGGCTGTAGGTTTGCCTTTAGGAAAGATTGGAGTAGG
>Ga0208789_1000926_pt1 | contig 20762 bp, 16 predicted proteins | sample Methanotroph_Enr_FD_187368 | JGI IMG/M metagenome (GOLD analysis project Ga0208789, IMG submission 187368) | Enriched soil microbial communities from Old Woman Creek wetland in Ohio, USA - Methanotroph_Enrichment_5 (SPAdes) (version 2) | ecosystem: Environmental > Terrestrial > Soil > Wetlands...
CTCTGACACTTCAGATCCTCGCGGCCAGCTCGGCCCCCTGCCGGATGGCGCGCTGGGCGTCCAGCTCGGTGGCCAGGTCGGCGCCGCCGATGAGGTGGACCGGACGGTCCAGGACCCGCAGGGGCTCCACCAGCTCCCGCTGGGAGAGCTGGCCCGAGCAGTTGATGACGTGGTCCACGACCAGGCAGCGGGGCTCGGCGCCCTCGCCCTCGCGGATCCACAGCCCCTCGTCGTCGATGCGGACGTAGGTGACGCCGCCGATCATCTTCACCTTGAAGGCCTTCAGGCTGGCGCGGTGGATCCAGCCGGTGGTCCGGCCCAGGCTGGCGCCCATGCGGTCCGTCTTGCGCTGGAGCAGGAACACCTGCCGCGCGGGCTTCGGCGGCTCGGGCCGCTCCAGCAGGCCCCCCCGGTGCGCGTGGGCCCCGTCCACGCCCCATTCCTTCAGATATCGGGAAACCTCAGGCATGTGGACCTGGCTTTGCCCGGTCCCCATGCGGGGGGCTTCGGGGGGGATATCGCGAGCGTCAGCGAGCAGGCGGTCTCCCCCGACCATGTCAATCCCGTGTCCGCCTTCCACGAGAAACTCCGCCACATCGAAGCCGATGCCCCCGGCGCCGATGATGGCCACCTTCTCCCCCGCCGTCCGGCGGCCCAGCAGCAGATCCGGGTAGGAAATGACCTTGGGATGGTCGATGCCGGGGATCTCGGGATGCCTCGGCACCACCCCCGTGGCCAGCACGATCTCGTCGAAGCCCTCCAGGCTGCCGGCCGTGGCCCGCTCGCCCAGGCGCACCGTCACGCCCGTCAGGGCCAGGCGCCGGCCGAAGTACCGCAGGGTCTCGTAGAACTCCTCCTTGCCGGGCACCCGCTTGGCGATGTTGAGCTGGCCGCCCAGCTCCGGCGCGGCCTCGAAGAGCGTCACCAGGTGGCCGCGTTCCGCGGCGTGGCAGGCGAAGCTCATTCCCGCTGCCCCGGCGCCCACCACGGCAAGGCGCTTGGGGGCCACGGTGGGCTCGAAGGTCAGCTCCGTCTCGTAGCAGGCCCGGGGGTTCACCAGACAGGTGGCCCGTTTCCGCTGGAAGACGTGGTCAAGGCAGGCCTGGTTGCAGGCGATGCAGGTGTTGATCTCGTCGGCGCGGTTCTCTGCGGCCTTCTTCACGAACTCGGCATCCGCCAGCAGGGGCCGGGCCATGCTCACCATGTCGGCAGAACCGCCAGCCAGGAGCTCCTCCGCCACCTCCGGCGTGTTGATGCGGTTGGTGGTCACCAGCGGGATGCCCACCTCCCCCTTCAGCTTCCTCGTCACCCAGGCGTAGGCGCCCCGGGGCACCATGGCGGCGATGGTGGGGACCCGGGCCTCGTGCCAGCCGATGCCGGTGTTGAGGATCGTGGCGCCGGCGGCCTCCACGGCCTTGGCGAGCTGGACCACCTCCGCCCAGGTGCTGCCGTCTGGCACCAGGTCCAGCATGGAGAGGCGGAAGATCACGATGAAATCCGGGCCCACGGCCTTCCGGACCGCCTTCACCACCTCCACGGGGAAGCGCATGCGGTTCTCGTAGCTGCCGCCCCAGGCATCCGTCCGGCGGTTGGTGCGGGCCGCGATGAACTGGTTGATCAGGTAGCCCTCGCTGCCCATGATCTCCACGCCGTCGTAGCCCGCCTTCTGGGACAGGCGGGCGCAGCGGGCGTAGTCGCGGATCGTCTTCCGGATGCCGCGCGCGGAGAGGGCCGAGGGCTTGAAGGGCGTGATGGGGCTCTTGAGGGCGGAGGGTGCCACGCTGAGGGGATGGTAGCTGTAGCGTCCGCCGTGGAGGATCTGCAGGGCGATCTTCCCGCCTGCCTGGTGGACGGCCTCGGTCACCTTCCGGTGCCGGGCCACCTGCCAGGGCCAGGAGAGCTGGGCGCCGAAGGGGGTGAGCCGGCCCCGCAGGTTGGGGGCGATGCCGCCGGTCACGATGAGCCCCACGCCGCCCCGGGCCCGCTCGGCGTAGAAAGCGGCCATCTTGGAGAAGCCGTCCTTCGCCTCCTCCAGGTTCGTGTGCATGGAGCCCATGAGCACGCGGTTGCGGAGGGTGGTGAAGCCCAGGTCGAGGGGTTCGAGCAGGTGCGGGTAGGCCACGGGCGCTCCGGGGGATGCCCGGTCAGTGTAGGGCCTTCCCCTGCCTACCCGGCGTCAGGGCTCCGTCTTCTCCACGACCAGGGTCATGCGGGTCACCACGGCGGCGATGGCGCCCACGGCCGCGAAGACCGGCAGGAGGGCGGCCCCCACCAGGCCCAGGGTGAGTGGGATCTCGATGAGGGTCTTACCCTCCTCGTTCTTCAGGGTGATCCGCCGGATGTTGCCCTGGTGGATCAACTCCTTGATCTTGTCCAGGACCTTCCCGCCCTCGAGCTTGAACTCCTCGGTGCGTCCGCGATCGTCGTCCATGGGGCCTCCCTGTCGTCCATGGCAGGGTTACGGCCTGGTTCCCGCTCGGCTTACCGCTCGACTCCCTTCCTGTCGGGGGCCCGGCCGGGGAACATCTCCTGGATGCAATCGGGACAGATGCCGTGGGAGAAGTCGGCCTCGGAGCGTTCCGTGATGTACTGCTCCAGCTGGTTCCAGTAGCCCTTGTCGTCGCGGATCTTCTTGCAGTGGGCGCAGATGGGGAGCAGGCCGGAGAGCTGCTTCACGTTGCCCAGGGCCGCCGACAACTCCTCGTTCCGGGTGCGAAGTTCCCGGGTCCGCTGGGCCACCTCGGCCTCCAGTTCCGCCTTGCTGCGGGCCAGGGCCGCGAGGCGCAGGCGGAAGGCGCCGTACATGGTGGAGAGGGCCGCCAGCACCGCGAGGGTGGTGGCCCACCAGGTGCTCCACCAGGGGGGGCGAACGGTGAAATCGAGGGCCTCGGCGGAACCGAAGGGCCCGTCGCCATTGGCCGCCCGGACTTCGAACCGGTAGTGGCCTCCCGGCAGGGCGGGGTAGCGTGCCGTCCGGCTCTCGACCGCGTGCCACTCGTCCTCCAGCCCCAGCAGGCGCACCTGGAACCGCAGGGCACGCTCGTTCACGAAGGAGGGCGCGGCGAAGTGGAACTCGAGGGTGGCCTCGCGGGAGGGCACGGGGCTCAGGTCCCCGAAGGGGGGCTCCAGACGGCGGGTGTCTCGGCTCACCTGAAGGATGCGGGCCTGGGGCGGGTCGATGGGCGCCTGGGGGCTCTCGGCGTCGTAGCGCACCAGCCCGTTCGCCGTGCCCACCCACACGTGGCCGCCCTCGGCCAGGAGGGCGAGGATCGCGCAGTCCTCGCTGGCCATGCCCTCGTCGCGGCCCACATGGAGGGGCGGGTCCAGCCGGTCCAGGCCCTGGTCCGTGCTGACCCAGGTCCGGCCTCGTCCATCCACCTGGACAGCGTAGATGAGGTTCGTGCGGAGCCCGTGGCCCTTGGTCCGGTGTTCGAGGACCCTCAGCCGGTCGCCCTCCAGGCGAACCCGGGTGAGGCCATGGGGCTCCTGGTAGTGGATCCATGCGCTGCCGTCCGGAAGGAAGGACGCCCCGTACACCGTGTAGGTCTCGAGGCCGTCGCGGTTGGTGAAGATCCGCCAGTGGCCCTCCGGTTCCCGCACGAGGAGGCCGGCCGTGCTGCCCACCCAGATCCGGCCTTCGGCATCCTCGCTGAACTGGTAGGCCCCCAAGGCGGGCACCCCGGCCAGGGCGGGAGCGGCTTCCTGGATCAGCCTCCGTTCCGCCGGGCTCCACCGGAGGGCCCCGTAGCGGGTGCTGCCGAGCCAGATGCGCCCCTGGCGGTCCTCGAAGACGGTGTTCACTTCCCGGCCCAGGTCCCCCAGGGGGGCGACCTCCGCCCGATGCTGGCCCGGCCGCAGCCAGAGGGTGGGGCCCACGGTGGTGACCATCCACAGGGTGCCGTTCCGGTCCATGGCCAGGGCCTTGATGCGCCGCCCCTCGGTGCCAGGGATGAGGCCGAGGCCGTTCGGCCCCAGGAGGGCCGCACCGCCGTCCGTGGCCACGAGCAGGCGGCCTTCCCGGTCGTGGGTGATGTACCACACCACCTCGCCGAAGGCCCCGTGGGACAGCGTGAAGTTCCGCACCCGGCCCCCGCCCTGGAGGCGGGCCAGGGCGGGCCCGAGCACCCACAGGGTGCCCTCGCGGTCCCGGAAGACGGTGCGCACCCAGCGGAAGGGGAGGCCCACGGAGGCGTCCAGGTATTCCGAATGGTCCCCCGTGAGGTGGAGGGCCCCGTCCTGGGTCGGCAGCCACAGGGAGCCGTCCCGGTCCAGGAAGGGGGTTCCGCTGGCGGTGAGGCTGGCCTTGAGGCGGCGGGATTCGTCCTGGAACCGGGTCCCCCCGGCAGGCAGCATGAACAGCCTGAGACCGACCCCCGCCCAGATCCGCCCCTCGCCGTCCTCCGCTACCAGGCTGACGCCCGTCGCGGGCAGCCCGTCGGAGGGCCCCCACTGCCGGGTGGAGCCGTTGGGGTAGAACGCCTGGATGCCCCCGGGCGAGGCGAGGTACAAGGCCCCGCTGTGGGGTCCTTCCGTGAGCGCGCCGGCGCTCCCCTGCATCCGCCCCGGCAGGGCCTTGAAGCGTACGCCGTCCTCCTGCACGTAGCGCCCCTGCCGGGTGGCGGCCCAGATGCGGCCCTGGCGGTCCTGGGCGATGGAGGTGGCCACGGTGCCGGCGGGCTCGGTCCCCAGGATCGCCGGTTCGAAGCGACCGTTCCGGAAGCGTACCAGTCCCCGCAGCGTGCCCACCCACACCCCCCCGTCGGGGTCGGGAAGGACCTGGGAGATGTAGGCGGAGGGGAGGCCGTCCTCCAGGCTCCAGTGGCGGCACTGGCCGCCTTCGTAGCGGAGCAGGCCGTTCTCCGTCCCCAGCCAGAGGAACCCGTCCCGGTCCTGGGTCAGGCAGAGCACGGCCCCGGAGGGGAGGCCCTGCTCAGGGCCGAGGGTGGCGAAGGGGCGGCGCCCCCCGGCCTGGGCGGGGAGGGGGAGTGCCGCCAGCGCGGCCATCAGGATCGGCAACAGCCATCGCTTCGAACACATATTCCAGACCAGCATAGCCTTTCATCGGCACCTGGCGGCCAGGTCCCCTGGAGTGGTCGAGCCGATGCCTCCGGGGCCGGCCCCGTCCGGCAGGTGCCGGGGCCCTGTCCCATTCCTGCCTAGCCGGGATTTCCCCTGGGGGTCCAGGCCGGCTGAGGCTCTGCGGTCGCGGATTCCGGGGATCTTGACTGGGTTCACATCGGCAGGCTATCCAGGGATGGACCACCCCCTCCACGCATCCTCGCAGGAAGGCCCTTTTGGCGATGCCCTACCCGTCTCTTCCCGACTCCTCCGGCTCCCGCGGGCCCGGAGGCCGTCCATGAACAACCTCCAGGGTCTCCTCCAGAGCATCAGCCTTTCGGACGTGGTCCAGCTGCTCCACATGAACCGCAAGACCGGGGTCCTGCGCCTCCAGAACGGCCGCTTCAGCGGGGCGCTGCACGTGAACAACGGCGAGGTGGTGCACGCGGAGTCGGGCCAGACCATCGGCGAGCTGGCGGCCTTCGAGCTCCTGACCTGGGACCGGGGCGAATTCGAGTTCGCCACGGGCCCCGTCAAGCCCGTGGGCAGCATCCGCCGCTCGGTGCCCGATCTGCTCATGGAGTCCGCGCGCACCCTGGACACCCGGCGCCGCCTGAAGGGCTACTTCCCCACGCTGGATGCGGTGCCCTGGACCTTCCTGCCGGAACCCGCCCTCACCTCCGGCCTGAACCTGTCGTCCGAGGCCCGGAAGGCGGTCCCCCACTTCGACGGCTACCACGACTTCTATCAGGTGATGGCCGCCACCCAGCAGAACGAGGTGGCGGTGCTGGAGGCGGCCTTCGCGCTCCTGGAGGCCGACCGCCTCAAGACCTTCGAACCCGCGGTGCCCCTCACCATCAGCCCCCTGAAGGCGCGGCTCTTCAGCAAGGCCGATCATGTGGAGGTGGGTGTCATCCACGAGTCGCGCTGGCGGGGCCTGCAGCCCTACAGCCACGGCCTCATCTCCCAGGTGCGGATCCAGTGGCGCGGCGGGGTGGCCCACGAGGCGGTGCGGTTCAATGCCGATCTGGCCGACGGGGTGATCGCCGTGCCGGAGGCCTTCCTGCAGAGCTGGGGCGTCGGCCAGGGCGCCCTCGTGATGGTCCGTCCCGCCCGCTGAGTCCTCGCGAACCCTCCCTTCCACCTCTTCCGGAGCAGGCCATGGTCCAGACGATCGCCGAACTTTTCTACGAAGCCTGTGCCTTCCAGTCCGCCGACGCCCTGGCCTTCCGGCGGGGCAGCACCTACGCGCCCATCTCGCACAAGGAGCTGCAGGCCCGGGTGGAGCGCCTGGCCCTCGCCCTGGAGGCGCGCGGCCTGAAGGCGGGCGAACCCGTCGCCCTGATCTGCGAGAACCGGCCGGAGTGGGCCGTGGTGGACTACGCCTGCGCCATCTCCGGCCTGCCCACGGTGCCGCTCTATCCCACCCTGAACGCCCCCCAGTCGGCCTTCATCCTCAAGCACGCGGAGACCCGCATCGTCTTCTGCTCCACACCGGAGCAGGCCCGGAAGGCCCTGACCGCCAGGGGGCCCGACAGCGCCCTGGCCACGGTGGTCCAGATGGACGGCATCCCCGTGGATCCGGCCGTGGTCCCCTTCGCCACCCTCATGGCCGAGGGCGAGGCCCTGGAGGCGCGGCGGCCGGAGGTGCGGGCCTGGGCGCGGCAGCGGAAGCCCGGGGACCTGCTGACCCTCATCTACACCTCGGGCACCACCGGTGATCCCAAGGGCGCCATGCTCACCCACGGGAACCTGGTCTCCAACGTGGAGCGCACCCTGGAGCTCATCCAGATGAAGCGGGGGGACCGCTGCCTGTCCTTCCTCCCCCTCTCCCACATCCTGGAGCGCATGGCGGGACACTATTCCATGATGCGCATCGGCGCCAGCATCTACTACGCCGAGAGCATCGCCACCGTGGGGGACGACCTCCAGGCCACCAAGCCCACCCTCATCATCAGCGTGCCCCGCATCTACGAGAAGATCTACGCCCGGGTCCGCGAGGGCGTGGCCTCCAGCAGCTTCCTCAAGCGGTTCATCTTCCACTGGGCCATGTGGGCCGGGGAGATGTCCGTGCCCTACCTCTACGGGAAGCGGAACATCCCCCTCTGGATCCAGTTCCAGCTCTGGTGGAGCCGGCACCTGGTCTTCCACAAGATCCTGGCGAAGACCGGGGGGAACATCCGCTTCGCCATCAGCGGGGGCGCGCCGCTCTCGCCCAAGGTCATGGCCTTCTTCTGGGCCATCGGCCTGCCCATCACCGAGGGCTACGGCCTCACGGAGACCAGCCCCGTCATCTCCTTCAACCGCTTCGGCGAGGTGGCCCCCGGCAAGGTGGGCCGCCCCATCTACGACACCTGGCAGGGCCGCCCCTACGTGAAGATCGCGCCGGACGGCGAGATCCTCTGCCAGGGTCCGAACGTGATGAAGGGCTACTGGAAGAACCCCGAGGCCACGGCCGAGGCCTTCGACGCGGACGGGTACTTCCGCACGGGGGACATCGGCGAGCTCGACGCACGCGGCCTGCTCAAGATCACGGACCGCAAGAAGGAGATCATCGTCACCAGCGGCGGCAAGAAGGTCGCGCCCCAGCCCATCGAGGAGCTCCTCAAGACCGACAAGTTCATCACCCAGGCGGTCCTGCTCGGCGACCGGCGGAACTTCATCTCCGCGCTCATCATCCCCAACTTCGACAGCCTCTACCGCTGGGCCCAGCACCACAAGATCGCCTACAGCAGCAGCCGTGACCTGGTGGCGCGCCCCGAGACGACGCAGATGCTCATGGAGCGGGTGGAACTCATCAACCAGCACCTCTCCAACTTCGAGCGCGTGAAGAAGATCGCCGTGCTGGATCACGAGCTGAGCCTGGAGACCGGCCAGTTGACCCCCAGCCTCAAGGTGAAGCGCCGCGTGGTGAACGAGATGTACGCCACCCTCATCGAGTCGCTCTACAGGGAGGGCTGACCTCGGGCGCTCAACCCCTCGAGGGGCCCTTCAGCTCGACGACGTTGCCTTCCGGATCCTGCAGGTACACCGAGGGCCCCTGGCCCTCCGCGCCGTAGTTGTCGTGGACCTCGCTCAGCGTCACGCCGTGGGCGGCGAAGCGGCGCCGCAGGGCCGCCTCGTCGAAGGGCTCGACCCGCAGGCAGAGGTGGTCCATGTTCCGGCCCTCGGAACCCGGGGCCGCGCCGCCAGGGGCCCCGAGCCGCCCGGAGACGGAGATGAGGTCGATCATGGAGCGTCCGGCCCGAAGATGGACGAGACCCAGCTCGGGCACCTCCCGGTCCAGGCCCAGGCCGAGGACGCGGGTGTAGAAGTCGGTCATGGCCCCCAGGTCTGCGGCACGGATGACGGTGTGGTCCAGGGCGAGGATCTGCATGGTCGGCCTCTCCGGAGGGTGCCCCCGGGCCAGCCAGCATAGCGGAAGGCGGGTCTCCGCCCCCAGGGCTCAGAAGCGCAGGCCGGCGTAGATCCCGATCTGGTTCCGGGGGGCCAGGGACTTCAGGAGATCGGCGTTGGAGGCGTTCGGGTCGAGGCTCCTGCTGCCGAACGGGAAGGCGGCCTCCACTCCGAAGAAGGCCTGCAGGACCGGCGAAGGGATGGCGAAGCCGGCATTCAGGCGGCCCCAGATGCGGTTGTAGGTGGTGCTGTCGGAGGTTCCGCTGACGTCCCCGGACAGGCGCTCGGACCGGAACTCGAGCCCGGCGCCCACGGCCACCACCGCCTTGAACTGGAACATGGCGCCGGCGGACCAGTGATTCTCCTTGAACTCGCCCACGTTGACCGACGGAGACCCGCCGAGGGAGGCCTTGACGGTCGACCTGGCCTCCGGCTGGAAGCCAGCGGTCAGCTGGAAGAGGGCGGGGCCGAGATCCACGATCGAGTAGCCGAGACGGACGGCGTAGACGGTCTTGCTGTCTGCCTCCATCCGGAGGGTCGTGCCCGGCAGGACATCGGCGTGGGGTGAGGGATACTGCTGCTGCCCGATGAAGACCCCCACCTCGAGGCTCTGGGCCGCCAGGGGAGAGGCCAGGAGCAGACCGAGACCGAGCATGTTTCGTTTCATGATCGCCTCCAGACCTGTCCAGGGATGGACGGCCGCATGCTTCCACCGTCTTCCGGGAGGTGTCAACCGACCGGCAGGCCCCCTGTTCAGCGGGAGGGGCCCTCCACGCGCCAGAGGGCCAGCTCGTCGCCCTGGGCGGGCACGGGCAGCAGGCCGTTCTCCACGGCGCCGTCGTCGCTCTCGGGCTCGCAAAGGTAGACGGCCACGGCCCCCAGGGGCTGGTCCGTGGGCACCAGGGCCCAGCCCGGCGGCACGGGCCGCGGGCCCCGGCGCCAGGACACCGCCAGCTCCCCCACTTTCGCGGCCTCAAGGATGGCCCGGCCGCCCTCGGAACCCAGGCCTTCCACCACGGGCACCGCCACCTCGAAGGCGCCCACGGCCTCCCGGGCCGTCAGGCCGTGCAGCCGCAGGTGGGCCGCCACGGCGGGCGGCACCAGGTAGGCCTCGGGGCGCTCCACCACCGTGGTGCCCACGAAGCGGGCGAAGTGGGGCAGGGTGAGGGCCGAGGGCGCCCCCTCCAGGGTGCGGGGCGTGCGGGTGAGGATCTCCACGGGCCGCTCGCGGACATCCAGCCGGTAGCGAACGGCCATGCGGTCCCGTGGCGTGCGGCTCTCCGCCACGGTCTGCAGCACCTCGTCCCGGTGGGCGGCCACGTACCGGAACGTCTCCAGCATGAAGGCGTAGGCCGTGCGCACCCGCTCGGAGAATGGGATGTACGAATAGCACTCCAGCAGCAGGTCCATGCGGCTGGTGAGGCCCCGGTAGTTGCTGCCGAAGCGGGGGTGGTGCGGGTAGGTCATCCAGCCCTCGCGCACGGCCGAGGCGGGATCGGCCTCGCCATCGGCATCCAGCACCCGCTCGTCCTCCACGAAGTTGCCGTACCAGCCCGCGTCCAGGCCGTGGTTCGCCTTCAGGGCCGCGGTGACGGGGGGCAGGAGGCGCTCCCGCATGTAGCGGATGGGTTCGCCCCGGCCCGTCTCCTCCGTGTGGGGGATGTCGTAGGTCATGGAGAAGCGGTGCACGGAGCCGTTGGTGGCGTGGTTGTCGATGGTGAGATCCGGCTCCCAGGCCTGGCACACCCGCGTCTGCAGGATGCGCATCTCGGCGCCCTCCATCTTCATGTAGTCGCGGTTCAGGTTGATCTTCGAGCCGTTCTCCCGGGTGCCCACGCCGCTGTCCGGGCCCAGCTGGCCCGAGAGCTTGGGCAGGTGGAGCTTGCGGTTCCCGGGGTCGATGGCGTCGTTGCCGTCGGGGTTGAAGAGGGGCACCACCACCAGGGTCAGGCTCGCGAGGATCTGGTCCGCATCCAGGCCCGGCTTCCCGTCCAGCAAGTCACGGACGAGCATGAGGCAGCCTTCCTTGCCCTCCACCTCGCCCGCGTGGATCCCGCTGATGACGAGCACCACGGGCAGGCCCAGGCTCTGTGCCTCGGCCGGGGTCTTCGCGCCCCGGGCGGAGAGCACCAGCAGGGGCATCTCCCGGCCCTGGGGGCTCAGGCCGAACGTCTCCACGTGCAGGCGCCGGTCCCCCTTGGCCTGCAGCCCGGCGATGAAGGCCATCACGTCCGCGTGGCGGCTGGTCTCCTCGTAGCGGGTGGCCTCGGCGCGGGTGAGCAGGGTCATGGGTCCTCCAGGGGCAGGGGGCATTCTCGCTCCCTGCAGCCCCGGCGTCCATGGAGCGTCCACCGCGCGGGGCCTTCCGGGGAACAGATTCGAGCCAGCCCTGGAACGGGTCGCCCCAGGGCGCATGCTTGATACAGCCGAGCATCGCTCGTCCGGTGAGTCGCAAGCGCGGGAGGGCCTGCGATGAACCGGGCTGATCGGGGTCCCCGGGGGCGTAGACGGTAAGAATTGGGGATAAATATATTTGTGGTGCAGCATGGCCGGCTATTCGTTCGATCAGCTCGTTGATATTGAGCAGGTGCGGCAACTGCTGGAATCCCATCACCGGCTTTCAGGCATGGCCTATGGCCTGTTCGATCCCGAGGAGAACAACCTCGTCGCGGTGGGCTGGCAGGACATCTGTGTGCGGTTCCACCGGGCGCATGCCGTCACCGCCGCCCGCTGCAGGGAGAGCGACGCCTTCATCAAGGCCCATCTGCACGACAGCACCGGAGAGCTGCTCGAATACCGGTGCAGGAACGGCATGATCGACATCGCCATACCGATCCTGATCGAAGGCGAACACCTGGCCACCTTCTTCACCGGGCAGTTCTTCTACGAGGACGATCCTCCCGAGAGGGACTTCTTCGTGGCGCAGGCCGGGGCCCTCGGGTTCGATGCGGAGGACTACCTCCAGGCTCTCGACCGGGTCCCGCTGTTCAGCCGTGACCATATCCGGGGCCACGTCCTCTTCCTGCATCACACCGTGCAGCTCCTGGCGGAAACAGGCCTGAAGAACCTCCAGCTTGTCCGGGAAATGGAGGAGCGCCGGCAGGCGGAACTGGCGTTGCGGGGCAGCGAGAAGAAGTACCGCCGCATTGTGGACACCACCAGCGAGGGGATCTGGATGCTGGGGCCGGACACCCTCGGCTCCTTTGTGAACCTCCGCATGGGCGAGATGCTCGGGTATCCGCCTGAAGCGTTCCCCGGCCGGCCGGTGACCGACTTCATGTTCGAGGAGGATGCGCCTGATCATCTGCAGAAAATGGAGAACCGCCGCCGGGGCCTGTCGGAGCATTACGAACGCCGGTTCCGGCGCAAGGATGGGAAGGCGATTTGGACCCTCGCCATCGCGAACCCCATCCTGGAGGATGACGGCCGGTTCGAGGGCTCATTCGCGATGTTCACCGACATCACCGAGCGCAAGCTGGCTGAGGAGGCCCTGCAACGGTTGAACCGGGAGCTGCACGCCATCAGCAGCTGCAACCAGACCCTGATGCGGGCGGAAGACGAGCAGACTCTGCTCAAGGAGATCTGCCGCATCATCTGCGAGGAGGCTGGCTACCGCCTGGCCTGGGTGGGATATGCCGAGAAGGATGAGGCCAAGACCATCCGGCCTGTGGCCTGGGCTGGAGATGATGCCGGGTATATCGCCCAGGCCCGGCTGACCTGGTCCGACACGGAACGCGGGCGGGGGCCCGCGGGCACGTCCATCCGTACCGGCGAGGTCATTTGCCTGCAGGATTTCACGCGTAGCCCGGAATTCACCCCCTGGCTGGCGGATGCCCTTGAGCGAGGGTATCGATCCGGCGTCTTCCTGCCGCTCAAGGATGAAAATGCGCGCGTGTTCGGTGTGCTCCTGATCTATTCGGCGGATGTCAACACGATCACCTCCGAGGAAGTCCGGCTTCTGGAGGAGCTGACCGGCGATCTCGCCTTTGGTATCGCCGCCCTGCGCACGCGCAGTGAACGGAAGCGGGCGGAAGTGGCCCTGCGCAGCAGTGAAGAGAAATACCGGACGCTGATCCAGAAGATCAGAGCAGGCGTGGTCGTGCATGGAGCCGATACCCAAGTACTGACGTCCAATTCCATGGCGCAGGAACTATTGGGATTGACCGAAGCTCAAATGTTGGGGAAGAAGGCCGTCGATCCGGATTGGCAATTCATCCGGGAGAATGGGACCCCCGCGCCCCCCAACGAGTACCCGGTCAACCGGGTGCTTTCCTCCCGAGAGGCTTTGACAAATCTGATTCTGGGCGTGCACCGTCCGCACAATGAGAATGACATCTGGCTACTGGTCAACGCGGATCCAGTCATTGACCCGGACGGCCAAATAACGCAAGTCATCGTCACCTTTGTCGACATCACCAAGCGCATCCTGGCTGAGGAAACCGTGCGTGTTGAGCGGGGGCTCTTTGTGGGTGGCCCTTCCGTGGTGTTCAAGTGGAAGGCCGAAGAGGGCTGGCCGGTCGAGTATGTGTCGCCCAATGTGGTTGAACAATTCGGGTACACCCCGGAGGATCTCACCAGCGGGAAGGCCCGCCCATTCGGTCTCCTCGTGCATCCGGACGACCTTGCGCGAGTGGGGGAGGAAGTCGTCAGGTACGGCGAGCAGGGCGCGGCTTCGTTCGAGCAGGTATACCGGATCGCCCATGCCGATGGCTCCTACCGCTGGGTCGATGATTTCACGACGATCCTCAGGGGACGGGACGGGGCCATCACCCACTACCTCGGCTACCTTCTGGACATCACCGGGATCAAGTCGGCCGAGGAGTCCCTGCGTCATCTGAATCGAGAACTGCGAGCCATCAGCAACTGCAACCAGACCCTGATGCGGGCGGTGGATGAGCAGACGCTGCTCAATGACATCTGCCACATCGTCTGTGACGAGGCAGGCTACCGCATGGCCTGGGTGGGATACGCCGAGCATGATGAAGCCAAGGCCATCCGACCCGTCGCATGGGCTGGCGCCGAAGACGGGTACCTCGCCCAGGCCCACCTGACCTGGGCTGATACGGAACGGGGGTGCGGCCCTGCCGGAACTGCCATCCGGACCGCAGTGGCCGCCTGCGTTCAGGATTTCGCGAAAGATCCCCGGGGCTCCCCCTGGCGGGACAACGCCTTGCTTCGGGGGTACCGCTCGTGCGTCTCCCTCCCCCTCATGGGCGAGGACGCAAAACCATTCGGCGTGCTCACCATCTATTCCACGGCGCCGAACGCCTTCACCAGGGACGAGCTGCGCCTCCTGGACGAGCTGGCTGGCGACCTGGCCTTCGGCATCGTCGCCCTGCGCACCCGCGCCGAGCGCAGGTGGATGGAAGAATCTCTGGCCAAGCGTGAACGCGAGTTCCGTGCCCTGGCCGAGAATTCGCCTGACGTGATCGTCCGCTACGACCGGGAATGCAGACGGGTCTATGTGAATCCGGCCTACGAGCGGGCGAACCATCTCTCGTCGCGCGAGGTCCTGGGCACACGTCCGGTGGAGCTTTCGACCGAACTGGCGCCGATGGCGGCGCCCTTCACCCAGCGGCTCAAGGAGGTTCTCAGTACCGGGGTCGCGACCCAGATCGATCTCCAGTGGACCAAGGATGGACAGGAGAACTGCTGGTTCGTGCGTGCGATTCCGGAGCTGGACACCAACGGCGGAGTCGCCAGCGTCCTGACCATCTGGACCGATATCACCAGTCGCAAGCGATTGGAGAACGCCCTGCGCGAGAGCGAGCAGAAATTCCGCTCCCTGGCTGAGAATTCGCCGGAGAACATCTTCCGGTATGACCAGCAGTGCCGGGCGATCTACGCCAACCACCAGATCAAAACGATCCTGGCCGGAAGCGACGAATCATTCCTCGGCAAGACTCCCCTGGAACGGTCCCCGAACGGCCACTTCGAGGGGGGCGTCGGGGAGGTGGAGAACTTCCAGGCCACCCTGCAGCGGGTCATCTCCACCGGTGACATGGCGGACGTGGAAATGCACGTTCCCGATGCTTCAGGCGCCCTGCGCACCCACAGCGTGCGCTTCACGGCGGAACGGGACCAGGAAGGCCACATCGTGGGCGCGCTGGCCTTCGGGCGCGACATCACCGAGAAGAACAGGCTGGAAGAGCAATTGAGGCAGTCGCAGAAAATGGAGGCGGTCGGCCAGCTGGCGGGTGGCGTGGCCCATGACTTCAACAACATCCTCACGGCCATCATCGGCTTCAGCAACCTCGCGAAAATGAAGATGAAGCCCGATGACCCGCAGCAGCCCTTGATCGACCACATCCTGGCCTCCTCCGACCGGGCTGCCCACCTGACCCATAGCCTGCTGGCCTTCAGCCGGAAGCAGGTGCTCCTCCCCAAACCCGTCGAACTGAACGGCCTCGTCCAAGGCGTCGAGAAGCTCCTCGCGCGGCTCATCGGCGAGGATATCGAGCTCTCGGTGAAACTGGCTGGACAGGGCCTCATCGTGATGGCGGACGCGGGCCAGATCGAGCAGGTCCTGATGAACCTGGCCACCAATGCGCGGGACGCCATGCCCCGGGGCGGAACCCTGGCCATCACCACCGAGGCGGTGACCCTGGGGAAGGATTTCGTCGGCGCGCACGGGTACGGGAGGGCGGGGAAGTACGTCCTGATCACGGTGTCGGACACGGGTACCGGCATGGATGAAGTGACGCGGGGGAAGATCTTCGAGCCCTTCTTCACCACCAAGGAACAGGGGAAGGGCACCGGCCTCGGCCTCTCGATCGTCTACGGCATCGTCAAGCAGCACGACGGGTTCATCAACGTGTATAGCGAGCCGGGGAAGGGGACCGCGTTCAGGATCTACCTTCCGGTCATCGACAAGGCCGCGGCGGAGGAGCATCAGGATGCAGCGCCGCCGCCATCCGGGGGCGCGGAGACCATCCTGCTGGCCGAGGACGACCAGGACGTCCGGGCCCTGACCAGCGCCATCCTCAGGGACCATGGGTACCATGTCATCGAGGCCGTCGATGGCGTGGATGCCGTGGAGAAGCATCGGGCCCACGCGAAGGAGGTCGACCTGGTGATCCTCGATGTCATCATGCCCAGGATGAGTGGCCGGGATGCCTACGACGCCATGAAGACCGAGAGCCAGGGCTTGAGGGCCCTCTTCCTCAGCGGCTACACGGCGGATTTCCTCAACTCGAAGGGTTTCTTCGAGGAAGGATCCCTGTTCCTCGCGAAGCCCATGAGCCCCGTCGAGCTGCTGACGAAGGTGCGGGGGATCCTCGACGGCGGCCTTTGATCTCCGGGGCGGGCCTTCCATCCGGTCATCGGAACTCGGCCCGCCCGAGCTCGGCGCGGAAGAATTCGCCTTCGGGTTCGAAGCGGTCGGTGCCGGGGTGCCAGCCAATGCGAACGCGGGTGGGGATGGTGAGGCCCTGGAACGTATCCTCGGCCTCCATGAAGCCGCCGAAGGGCTCTTCGCGGAAGGCCCCGCCGCCGGGGTTGCCCCAGCGGCGCAGGTGCACCTCGCGCAGGCGGCCATCGCCGTCCGTGGTCAGGTCCAGGTCCCCGAAACCGGCGTCGGGCGCGTCCTGGGCAGGCACCCGGACCCGGAGGTGGGTGTCCTCAGCCTCCGTCCACGCCACGTCCGGTTCCGCCAGGAGGGAGGGCAGCCAGATGGACTCAGCCCGCAGGCGGCCCCGGGCCGAGCGGGTGATGTCGGGTCCCTCCGCGCGCAGGAAGGGAATCAGGCCGAAGAGGGACCAGCGCATGGCGCCCCGGCCGTCCAGGAGGCGGTCCCAGCCCCGGATGGGCAGGCCCTTCATCCGCACCCGCGCGGTCCAGATCATGCCCCGGCCGCGGACGATGACCTGCTCCGCTTCGAAGGGATACCAGTCCCCCAGCCGGATCGTGCCCGTCATCGCCAGCCGGACGGCGTTCGGCAGCACCGCCCCCGGCGCCAGGACGTGGCCCAGGAAGCGCCGTGCGCCCGGCGGCATGCCCGCCAGGGCCGCGGGGTCGAAGCGGGCCGTGGCCGGGCGCGCTGAGGCCCAGAGTTCATCGAGGGAGACCGGTTTCGGCATGGCCACTCCCGTCAGTGGATCGGGGTTCAGACGCTTCGCTTCAGCACCTGCTGGCCCATGTGGGACACGCGGTAGTGCCCGATCTCGCGCTCGCGGATCAGGTCGTGGCGCTCCAGGTAGGCCAGGTCCGCGTCCGTAGCCCCGGCCTTCACCAGGTGGTCCCGCGCCACGTCCGGGTGCTTGGCCACGATCTGGAGCAGGATCAGCTGGCGGGAGGTGATCGGTTCGGTCACGGGGGCTCCTGGCGGACGGGGCTAGCCGGGCTGGCTCTGGTGCCGGCGGTAGCTGGGGCGGTGCAGGTCGCTGATCTGCACGGTGAGGTTGCACTTCATCTGGGTAAGCGAGCGGGGAAAGGCCGACTTCAGCACCTCCAGCAACGCTTCGCTGATCTGGGCCTTCACCTCGTCCGGGCGGCCGGCCAGGACCTGGACGTTGAGCGTGACGAAGGACCGGTCCGGGGCCCCGTCCGCCACGACGAAGCAGTCGTGCCGGAGGAGGCGGCTCTTGATGTCCGCCTCCGCGAAGTGTCCCGTGGCCACCAGGGTCCGGTTGATCTCCCCCAGAAGGCCCCGCCAGTCCGGCTGGTCCAGCAGGTTGTCCGAAGCTTCGAGGATGCAGTGGGGCATGGCGGGCACCTGGGAAGGGTCGGGTGGGCGCCTCGATCCTACCGCCGATGGTCGGGCTTGCGCTGGATGCGTTTCTTCCCTCCCGGATCCCAGTAGCTGGTCTCCTCTGCGAAGCAGACGTTCTCCAGGTCGGTCACATGGGCCTGCAGGTGAGCCTGGGCATCGGCGATCGCCTGGTTGTAGATCGCGGGCCCGATCTCCTTCAGGCAGAAGGCGAGGAAGGTGCCCGCCCCCAGCTCGCCCAGGCTCTCGCCATACTCCTCCGCCACGAAGCGCTGGATGGCGCCGTGCAGGCGCTGCTCGGTATCGGGGGAGAGCTGGATGTCCATGGGAGCCTCGGATCCTCCAGTGTGGCTGCGGTCGCCGGAGGGGTGGAAGGCCGGGCCCCTTTCCCCTGGTGGCCGTACTGGGCAGGGGGGCACAATGGGGCCTGCCATCCCCCCACAGATCCGGAGTCGCGCCATGAAGCTGCTCGCATGTACCCTCCTTCTTCCCGCGCTGCTCGGGGCCCAGGAACCCGCCCCGGCCTCCCAGGCCGAGCCGCCGACACCGGCCAAGGCCGCCGAGAAGGCCAAGGTGGCCGACAAGGCCCTGCCGGCTGACAAGGCCAAGGCCCCCGCGAAAGGGGCCGGGGAGCAGGCCCGCCTGCACGCCACCCGCCGGGCGGCGGAACTCGACAAGCGCGAGGCCCAGGCCGACCGGCTGGCCCGGGAGGCCCGCCAGCAGAAGGCCAAGGCCGCCCGGGAGAAGGCCCGGCAGACCGCCTTCAAGCGCGCCGAGGCCGACGCCATGAAGAAGGCCGACCAGGCCAAACGCCAGGCGGACACCTACCAGAAGCGGGCCGACGCCCACCGGAAGCATGCGGAGGAGATCCGCCGGAAGGCCGAGGAGTCCTGGAAGGCCTACCAGGCCGCCACCCGCCCCCCCGAGCCGCCCAAGGCCAAGGTCGCCAAGCCCGCCGAGGCCCCCAAGGCCGAGGAGCTCAAAACGGAGCCCGGCGACAAGAAGGGCTGACCTCTGCCCAAGGCTGGATCGGCGGGGGCGCGGAATAGCCTGGAACCGCCGATCAACATCGATGAACACCGATAACGACTGTCCGGCGGCTTGTCGGCCCCGCTCGGCGCTGGAGCCGTTGCGCCACCTTCCGGCCAGGAGCCTCCGGTGGTTCCAGTGTTCCCATGTCGTGGCCTGGCTAGGGTCTGTTTTCAAATTGGATGTGGGCCGCGACGGCGGCCAGCCGTGTTCCAGGCAAGGCGAGGGTCGAAGGGCGATGGGGTGGCATCGTTCGAGGCCCTCAACGCAGCCTGGGGCCGGCGGGCCACCGTCCCGGAGGGCAAGGGGCGGCGCCCCTTGCGCGGCCGCACCCCAATTTGAAAACAGACCCTACGCCTGGTTTTCCAGCAGGCTCACCGCGAGCTTGCGAATGTCCGGGTCCGGATCGCTCAATGCGATCTGGGCCAGCACGGCTTTATCCGTCAGCCTGTTCACCGCGGCCCTGCGCACGCTCCAATTCTTGTCGCCCCTGGCGACCTGGGCCAGGGCGGGCTGGTCCGTCAACAGGCTCACGGCAAGCGTGCGGATGTCTGAATCGGCATCACTCGTGGCGACCCTCGCCAGGGCACCTTGGTCGGTCAGCATGGCCACGGCGGTCTTCCGCACGCTCCAGTCCTTGTCGCTGGTGGCGACCTTGGCCAGGGCGGCCGGGACCGTCAGCAGGCTCACCGCGAGTTTGCGCACATCCGGGTCCTCATCCGACGTGGCGATCTGCGCCAGGACGGTCTGGCTGGTCAGTCCTGCCACCGCGGCCTTGCGCACGCTCCAATCCTTGTCGCTCCTGGCGACCTGGGCCAAGGCGGCCTGATCCGCCGGGCTCCCGGCGGTGGGCCGCAAGGGTTCCGGGCTTTTGGCTGGACTGGCCGCCGGGGTTGGCGGAGTCGGGGGCGCCCCCTTCGCCACGGGGGCCGCGGGAACACGCTGCCCCTCCGCGCTTCGGGGGGCCTGGTCCGCCGGGCGCTCCACCGCGGCCTTGCTCGCATCCTTTTCAGCAGCCGTCGGGCCTTGGGCCTGGGGGGCCTGATCCGCCGGACGCTCCACCGCGGCCTTGCTCGCATCCTTTCCAGCAGCCGTCGGGACTTGGGCCTGGGGGGCCTGGTCCGCCGGGCGCTCCACCGCGGCCTTGCTCGCATCCTTTTCAGCAGCCGTCGGGACTTGGGCCTGGGGGGCCTGATCCGCCGGACGCTCCTCCGCGGTCTTGCTCGCATCCTTTCCAGCAGCCGTCGGGACTTGGGCCTGGAGGGCCTGGTCCGGCGGACGCTCCTCCGCAGCCTTGCGCACGTTCACGCCAGCCGCAGGAGGGAGTGGGGCCGGGGCCGGCTGGTCCGCCGGCTTCACCCCAGGGGCCCGCTCGCTGCCCGGGGCCTTGGCCGCCTTCACGGCCTGAGGCTGGGCGGCCTGGCCTGCAGGCTTGCGAGCCTCCTGATCGGGCTTCCTGCAGGCCAGGCACACGAGGGCCAGTGCGAACAGGGTTGAGAGCCACCCAAGGGCCTTCCTGGACATGTGGCACCTCGTGGGCCTGGAGACCGGACGGGTTCCCCTCTGGATGCGACCGATGCGTCCCCCAGAAGCATACGCCCAAGGCAAAGGTGAACCCCCTCCCCACCGCTCGGCCCGCCTCGGCTTCGAACGAGATCCAGGGCCCCTTCGGGGGTGCCGCTCCGCAAACCTGGGGCGCCACGGAGGCAGCGGCTCCATGCCCGTTGAGCGGCGCCAGCCGGGGTTCTGCCATACCGGCCGCGAGGTTCAGCCTTCGTCAGGTCCTGACCGGTGTTCCTCGGCGGTCATCGGGGGTCGATCGTTTCCCTTCGCCATCCCTGCGTCGTTGGCTGCCTCCGACTTGGCGAAGCGCTGGGCGCGAAGGTGGAAGTCGTCCGTGAAGGTGCGGCGCACGGGCGGGGGCGGGGCGGCCTCGGCCCGCACGCGGGCGCGGCGCACGCGCCAGAGGCCCCAGGCCACGGGCAAGAGCAGGAGGAAGGGGTACTCCAGCAGGATCCGCAGCGGCGTCAGGCGGAACTGGTTGGGGCGCAGGCCGTCGGCGACGTAGTTGTCCAGCACCCAGATCTCGTCCCCGGCCGCCAGCTCCGCAGCCTCGGCCTTGAGCATGGTCAGCTCGCGGTCCCGCTCGCCCTCCTTCACCGTCACCAGGTCCGAGATCTGGCTCTGGGGGTCCCGGTCCACCCGCACCACCCTCACGTGGGCCAGTCCCGGTCCCTGCCAGCGGCAGAAGGGGTTCATGAGCAGCAGGAAGACCTGCACCGTCCCCACCCACAGCACCGCCAGCACCACTGCCCAGAGCCCGACGAGGACGGACCAGCGGATGGCGGGGCGCTCGAGGAGGGACATGGGGCCAGTATCCCAGGTTCCCGCCCGGCCGGGCTTCCGCGAGGCGGGACCAGCGCTACCCTGGACGGTCCATGCCCCCGACGATGCCCGCCCCGACCCCGGCCCCCGCCCCCCTCGGCCCCGACAGCCGGCTGCTGTTCCTGACGCGGGTGGCGCGGATGTTCGCGTACGGGTTCATCTCGGTGGTGCTGGTGCTCTACCTGGT
>Ga0208789_1000927_pt1 | contig 20695 bp, 18 predicted proteins | sample Methanotroph_Enr_FD_187368 | JGI IMG/M metagenome (GOLD analysis project Ga0208789, IMG submission 187368) | Enriched soil microbial communities from Old Woman Creek wetland in Ohio, USA - Methanotroph_Enrichment_5 (SPAdes) (version 2) | ecosystem: Environmental > Terrestrial > Soil > Wetlands...
AATGTCAAAGTCGGAGCCGGTCGCATATCTGACGCAATAATTTATTTTCCGCTATGTACGATGGCGTACAGATGCGTGGCGACGACTCGCGCAATACTATTTAGAATGCAACTTTCCGGAGACTCATCATGACCTTTCCTATTGATCCAACCGCTAACGAACTCGGATGTGAACACTCCATGTCAGGTGTCTATCACGCCAATACAAGTGCAGTGTCGTGGAGCGCCATTTTTGCTGGAGCCGCGGCAACAGCAGCTCTGGCGTTGATCCTTTTGATGTTGGGAACAGGTTTAGGGCTGTCCTCGGTATCACCCTGGGCATACAGCGGCGTAAGTGCAACCACCTTCGGCGTATCGTCCATACTGTGGTTGACCTTTACCCAACTCGTTGCTTCCGGGATGGGCGGCTACCTCGCCGGCAGGCTGAGGACAAAATGGGTTTCGGTGCATACGGACGAGGTCTATTTCCGCGACACGGCCCACGGTTTCCTGGCCTGGGCCGTAGCCGCGCTTGCGACCGCCGCGCTACTGACATCGGTGATAGGATCGATTGTCAGTGGTGGAATTCAGGCTGGTGGCGTCGCGGCTACTGCGGCGGCCACGACGGGCAATACGACGACCGGGTCCGATATGACAAAGTACCACAACAGTGAACCAATGGGTTACTTCGTAGACTCCCTGTTCCGAAAAGACATCAACGCAGCCGCGGCTCCCGATGAAAGCGGCGCTATGCCAAGATATAATCTGGAAAGCCTGGAACCGATCACTGCCGTATCCAGGTCCGAAGTTACCCGCATCTTTATGAACAGCATACGCACTGCTGGCCCTCTACCCACTGAAGACACTCGGTATGTCGGTCAGATTGTCGCGCAGCGCACAGGCCTGACACAGCTGGACGCAGAGAAGCGAGTGCTTGATACCTATGCCCGCGTACAGACCAAACTACGTGAAGCGGAAACCGCGGCTAAAGAAGCTGCCGACTCTGCACGCAAAGCTTTTATCTATGCATCACTGTGGCTCTTCATCTCGTTGCTCATCGGTGCATTTGTCGCCAGCTTTTTGGCTACAGTCGGCGGACGGCAGCGTGACATGTAATTACACCTACAACCAACTTATTTAGGAGACAAAACAATGCGCTCAATACTTTTATACTTACTCGGCATTCCCATCCCCATCATTATTCTGATTGCATTGTTCGTGCGCTAGACGCGTTCAACAAGCTGCTCGGTGCGACTAGAACGGGGCGCACCGTAAGAATTGGGTCTACGCGCGCCCAAAGGCGGATTTTATTTGTTGATAATCGGTCATCCGCCGTTGCGACTCTGAACCATAATTTTCTCGTTGCGCTTAGACTGTTGCACCAAAACTGAGATCTCATATTAGGCAGACGCTCAGAGTTCGTGGCGCACATAATCGCTTTGAATAAATCCGCATTCCCAAAGAAAATTCTTACTCTATGTGCTTTGCCGCACCGACTGCATTCAGCTTCGTAGGTATTGTTGTCCGTGATCGCTAGGAAGCATCATTCACGCTTGTATTATTGGGCTCTGGCGATCGCAAAATAAACGTAAGAACCCTTACTAATATCATTTTACAGGAGATGAACATGAACTACGAAGATCGCGATACCTATGGTATTTACAAAAGCAAAGCTGGCAAAGGACCTGGCCCCCGCCTGATGGGCGCCGACACCCTGATTGGAAATGACGTCTGCAACCGAAAAGGCGAAAATATCGGTGACATCAAGGAAATCATGTTGGACACGTTCAGCGGTAAAGTGTGTTATGCGGTACTGTCCTTTGGTGGCTTCCTCGGAATGGGGGAAAAGCTTTTTGCGGTACCTTGGGACGCGTTAAAGCTCGATACAGAGCACAAGCGCTTCGTGCTAAACATGGAGAAGGATCGCCTCGAAAAAGCACCTGGATTCGATAAGAATAACTGGCCCGACATGGCAGACCAGTCTTGGGTGGATGAAGTTCATTCTTACTATGGGACTAAACCGCAACACAGCCAGTCGTGCATGTGACTTAGATCTTGTCAAAAACGAAGGAGATGGAGCGATGCGATAGCGAGCCGATCCTCCGCTCCAGCCTGTCGCTTTGGTGGGTGTTTTCCAGACAAGAATAGTATTTCACTTCAAAAAATGTCCGCTGCAAGGTGTTAGCTGCTTTCCGGAACGGATGTATCCCTGACACCTTGTCGTCGGGGAACAAACTAACGAAAAACGGCTAGGGAGTCGCAGGCTCCCATATTAGTCGCTATTTTGTGGGGTAGTCGCCGATGCCTTGCGCGACGTTCCCTCGTTCGGTATGGGAACAATGCGCATTATTCGTATGTATCTTGAATCCAGCGTTGAAGGTTTTTTTTCGGTCTCCGGCTACAAACTCATAAGCAGCCATCACATTTCGTCAGTCAATGTGCGACACCGCACCGACCCAGGTCGATTTTACGGATAAGCTTATTATCAGATCGTGATTGCAGTGTCTTTTTTATTTGATAGTTCCTCTATTTCTCCCTAGAAATAGTGTGATGACGGCCTCAATGCTTCCTCTTTCATAAGGGATGGATGCACTTCATGTGATAACTGCATCAAACCTTCGTCTGAGGTAGAGAGTTGTCATGAAAAAATATCTGATTGGTAGCGGCTAGGCGTTCCAGTGATTGCGCTGGTGCTTATTTACCTCATAGTCGGAGAAATAATAACCGCTCGAAGCGCTTTAGCCGCCGCAGCCGCGTAGAAGTCAAAACCATATGGCAGAAATCGTGGTGCACAGGCTGGACAAGGTCTTTACGGTTTTCCAAGAATACTTATCCTAATTTTACATTCTAGCAAAGGAGACCATCATGCAAATCATAGGCAAAGAAAACAACACCGACGAATCAGTTACGAAAGCGTTCCCGATAAACTTTAATCGTAAGGAGTGCATGCTACCGAAACGATTAGGGATATTCACACTCACTTTGCTGGCGGGTCTGATGCTGTCGACCGGAAGCGTTCGAGCTGAACACGCCACACCGACGGCGCTCGCGGCCAATTCGGAACTCGAAAATACCGAGCGCAATGTTCGCGACAGTGGCGGCGCCACCCTCACACCGGAAGATCAAAAGGAAACTGGCGATGATCGCAAGATCACGGCGGCCATTCGTCAATCTATCGTCAAAGATAAATCGCTGTCACTCGACGCGCACAACGCCAAGATCATCACCCGCAACGGTATTGTAACCTTACGCGGGCCCGTCGAAAACTCTGCGGAAAAAATCAAACTGCAATCAATTGCCGAAAAAAACCTGGAAGTGAAGCAGGTGGATAATCAACTCGAACCCAAAACGCCTTAATCAGCAATAGGAGATAGATCATGAAAAAAGCAGTTTTTTGTATCACCCAAAATCTCGATCAGACAGAACACATTATCGACCAGCTGAAGACGGCTGGTTTCTCGAATAACGATATTTCTGTCCTGTTGCCTGACAAATCCAGCACCAAAGACTTCGCCCATGAAAAGCACACCAAGGCACCCGAAGGTGCAGCAGTCGGGGGAGCTACGGGCATCGGCGTTGGCGCCGTGTTGGGTTGGCTGGCAGGTATCGGCAGTCTGGCTATTCCCGGGGTCGGCCCATTCATCGCCGCAGGTCCGATCATGGGAGCCTTGAGCGGCGCGGCAGTGGGCGCCGCCACCGGAGGTCTTACCGGCGCTTTAATCGGTCTGGGCATTCCAGAGTATGAAGCCGTACGCTACGAAGGAAAGATCAAAGGCGGAAGCGCTTTGATTTCCGTGCATACGGAAAGCTCCGAAGCGCGTACGACGGCAAAGGAAATCTTCGAGCATGCTCATGCCGAAGATATTTCATCGACCGGTGAGAGCAGCGTATAAGCGATTTGAAGCTCTGACGATTTCAGAAACAACACCTGATCGTTAGTCGATTTTTAGAAAGTCTATCCGAGTAGCTCGTTTGCCCTGAGGTCTGTCGAAGGGTTCCTTCATTTCGCTAAGATAGACACTTTATTGAATATTTAAACATAAGACACTTGTTCACATTCTTTTTCGAGTTTTTTGCCCATGAAGTTCAGGAACTTGGTAAAGGGTGTGCGCGGTTATCGCCGCTCCCGGATCATGCACCCACGGCTCGGGCAGAATGACGATATAGCAGCCCAACATATTGATATAGCTATTTTGAGGAATTCGACCATGAACAAATTTACTATTGCATCCATTGTACTCATAGCCTTGCCGATCACCGGTATGGCTGCTGCTGACCAAACCGTTGGCGCTCCCAACAGAGAAAACATTGACCAATCTCATCCTGGATCCACTATGTCCGCTAAGGAACAAGCCTCCGCGAAACATTTGGCGGCGGCTGCGGCTCATGAACAAGCTGCAATGCATCATAAAGCCGCCGCTGACGCCCAGCAGCCTGAACAAATAAAGGAACATGCCAAGGCAGCGGAAAAAGCCTCCGCAGCAGCTTGTGAAAAAAGCACAGAAGCCTTGCTGTCCACGGTTGGTAAGTAAACAGCTGTTTGATCTACCTTAAGAGATGGCGGTCAATGCAAAAACCGCAGAGGAAATATATCGACGGTGCTGAGCAGCGGTGAACAAAAATGAAGTTTCACCGTTGACTCAGCTAATCGGTACTAAGTTAAAAAATGACGAGGGCGGCTCATGTCTTTATCTGATTAGAAAATCAGCATCCTCAAGTCATCGCTCCACGCGGATTTACCGTTGAAGTGGTGAATTTATCAAGTACTTCATCTTTTAGCCTTCTGAGTATCTTATCTACATTAAACCGTTGTGTTATAAGAAAATGGCCTAATTTTCTCCACCCTAAAAACCATAATCGCTTTGGCATAGCGTTGCTAAGACCATGGATTTTGGAGTTGAAAGAATAGCTCACTTTATTGCAGCCTAAAGCCCCCTGCCTGTATGTGCTCTACCGTACCGACTACAGTTAGTTTTGCAGCTAAAGTGTTTTGGTCATGAAGGAGAAAACATGAGCAAACAAACCCGTGTCAGCCACCCGATATACAACCTTTTGCCCACTGAAGTCGAGGGATTCGATTCCCTGGCTGAGCTGGCACTGGATATGCGCTGGTCATGGAGTCATGCCACCGACCAAGTATGGAAACAACTTGATTCCGAACTGTGGGAACTCACGCAGAATCCCTGGGTGGTTCTGCAGACGGTGTCTCGCGACCGGATAGAGCATGTGTTGGCCGATCCCATTTTCCGCAAGGTCGTTGACGACCTGGTGCAGACCAGGCGGCAGACGATGGATTCACCCGCCTGGTTTCAGCAACATCATCCGCAGGCTCCGCTGACCTGCGTCGCCTATTTCAGCATGGAATTCATGTTGAGCGAAGCGCTGCCAATTTACTCTGGCGGACTCGGCAATGTGGCCGGTGATCAGCTCAAAGCCGCCAGCGATCTTGGCGTACCGGTGGTCGGTGTGGGACTGCTCTACCAACAAGGTTATTTTCGCCAAGTGATTGACAAGAACGGAGCGCAACAGGCCCTGTTCCCGTATAACGACCCTGGACAGTTGCCGATAACGCCGTTGCGCCAAGCCAACGGCGAATGGCTGCGCTTGGAAATCGCCTTGCCCGGTTACTCGGTCTGGCTACGTATCTGGCAGGTCCAGGTCGGCAGAGTAAAACTTTACCTACTGGACTGCAATGATGCGGCAAACCTCCCTGCTCATCGAGGGATTACCAGTGAACTGTATGGCGGCGGACCGGATCTGCGCATCAAGCAGGAACTGCTGCTCGGGATTGGCGGCTGGCGGCTGCTGCGTGCGTTGGGTATTCAACCGGAAGTCTGCCACCTGAATGAAGGGCATGCTGCCTTCGCGGTGTTGGAGCGCGCCCGCAGTTTCATGGAAGAGACCGCGCTGTCCTTTCATGACGCTCTGGCCGTCACCCGAGCCGGAAACCTGTTCACCACCCACACGGCAGTGGCCGCCGGGTTTGACCAATTCGCCCCGGCCCTTATCGAACAATACCTCGGTCGTTATGCCCAAAATATCGGTCTGACAGTCCACGATTTGCTGGCTCTTGGTCGTCAGAACCCGAACGACTCGTCGGAAAGTTTCAATATGGCCTATCTGGCAATCCGCGGCAGCGGGGCGGTAAATGGCGTAAGTCGCTTGCATGGCGAAGTCAGCCGACACCTTTTTGAACCTCTTTTTCCCCGCTGGCCAGTGAACGAAGTGCCTGTCGGACATGTAACCAACGGCGTACATATGCCAACCTGGGACTCGGCCCCGGCCGATGATCTGTGGACGGAAGCCTGCGGAAAAGAGCGCTGGCTGAGGCCGACGGAAACCTTGGATCAAGACATCCGCCGTATTTCAGACGTCAGGCTCTGGCAATTTCGTGCCGATGCAGGCAAGGCTCTGGTTGAATACGCTCGCGAGCGATTATCCCGGCTACTGGCCGCTTCCGGCGCGCCTCCCGAGGAGGTGGAGGAAGCGAAACATCTGTTTAATCCCACCGCATTGACCCTGGGTTTTGCGCGCCGCTTTGCGGCCTACAAGAGACCTAACCTGCTGCTGCACGACCCGGATCGACTGCTTCGTCTTTTATCCAATGCCGAGCGACCGGTTCAACTCATCCTTGCCGGCAAGGCCCATCCGGCAGACTTGGAGGGACAGGCCTTGATTCAGCAATGGACCAATTTTATCCGACGCCCCGAGGTACGCCCGCATGCGATTTTCCTCAGTGACTATGACATGCATTTGACTGAGCGATTGGTGCAGGGCGTAGATGTCTGGATCAACACGCCAAGGCGGCCCTGGGAAGCGTGTGGAACCAGCGGCATGAAGGTACTGGTCAATGGCGGCCTCAATCTGTCGGAACTGGACGGCTGGTGGGCGGAAGCCTACACACCTGAGGTGGGGTGGGCGTTGGGGGACGGCCAGGAACATGACCACGATCCAGTCTGGGACGCGGTCGAAGCCAAGGCTCTCTATGACCTGCTTGAACACGAGGTAATTCCCGAGTTTTATACCGTCGATGAACGGGGCATTCCCATGGGCTGGGTGGCGCGAATGAGAGAAAGCATGGCGCAATTGACGCCGCGTTTCTCCGGCAACCGCACGGTACGCGAATACACCGAGCAGCATTACCTCCCGGCTGCGACCGCCTACCAATTGCGCATTGCCAATAAAGGCGCAATCGGCAGGAAAATAGTCGAATGGCAGCGGAGTCTGGAACTGAAATGGGGCGCGCTACGCTTCGGAGAAGTTAAGGTAGAGACTGACGATGAGCAACATGTATTTGAAGTTCACGTGTATCTAGATGCACTGAATCCGGAGGCAGTGCAAGTCGAACTTTATGCTAACGGCGTTGATGGTAACGCACCCGATCGAGTGGATATGAAACGCGTGCGGCAGCCGGCCGATACGTCGGACGGCTATGTTTACAGCGCGGCAGTGTCAGCAACCCGTCCCGCAAACGATTATACGGCGCGAATAATACCGTACTGCGACGGTGTTACGATTCCATTGGAAGCTTCTCACATCTTGTGGCAGCGATGATGCGTTCAAGGCCCGCTAACCCAGGCATTCTGACGATCAATGGCGGCTCGTCGAGCATCAAATTCGCACTATTCGAGGCCGATGGCCCGCTCCGGCGGATTCTGGAGGGCGGAATTGAGCGGATTGGACTGGCGGAGGCCACTTTGCGGGTAAAAGGTGTGAACCAGGCCGACAACTTTTCGCAGCCGGTGACGGCGCTGGATCACGCGGCGGCGGTGGGCGCTCTGATGGATTGGATCGAGGAACGCCTCGGGCATAACACATTAACCGCAGTGGGGCATCGCGTGGTGCATGGCGGGCCGAAGTACAGCAAGCCGCAGCGAATCACTGCGGAAATGATTGAGGAACTGCGCCGGCTCAGTCCCTTCGATCCTCAGCATATGCCGGAGGAGATCCGGTTGATTGAGGCGTTTTATCACCGATTCCCTGAGCTGCCCCAAGTGGCATGTTTCGATACGGCTTTTCATCATGATCTACCGCGCGTGGCGCAGCTGTTGCCAATCCCGCGCCGTTATGAAGCGCAGGGCGTGCGGCGGTATGGGTTTCACGGATTATCGTATGCGTTTCTAATGGGAGAACTGGCCCGTTTGGCCGGAACGGACGCGGCACAAGGCCGGGTTATCCTTGCCCACCTCGGCAATGGCGCGAGCCTGGCGGCGGTGCATGAGGGCAAACCCGTGGACACCAGCATGAGTTTCACCCCGACCGCCGGGGTGCCGATGAGTACCCGCTCAGGTGATCTCGATCCCGGACTGTTTTGGTATCTGGCGCGCACCGAAAAAATGAGCGCGAAGCAATTCAATGAAATGGTCAATTCACAGTCCGGGCTGCTCGGCGTATCCGAGACCAGTTCCGACATGCGTGACTTGCTCGACCGTGAAGCGCAGGATATACGTGCCGCTGAAGCGGTCGCGCTGTTTTGCTACCAAATCAAGAAATGGATCGGCTCGTTCGCGGCTGCATTGGGCGGACTGGACACGCTGGTGTTTGCTGGCGGTATCGGAGAAAACGCGCCCATAGTCCGCACCCGGATTTGCGACGGACTGGGATTTCTCGGCATCGAACTCGAAGAAAAGCCAAACTTGGCGAATGAAGGCGTAATTTCCGCAAAGACCGGCAGGATCTCCGTGCGCGTCATTCAGACGGACGAGGAATGGATGATCGCGAGCATGGTCTGCCGCGTTTTGGATCTTACAGTCGGAAAGGAACACGAAGATGAATAATACGGATAAGCTTTTGTCGCGCGATCTGTTGCTTCAAATGACACTGCGGCCATCGTTTACGATCCGGATTGTCCAGTGGTCGGCCGGCCGCTCTGATTATCAGACTATCTAAAAAATCATTCAGCGCACCGCGCTGTTACTAAGTGAACTGTTAACTGAGAGGTCATCTTATGCTAGTCAAATTATCTACCGACAAAACCGTAACTGAGGCTGCCACTGCCTTGCAACACGCCGTACAGGCCAATCATTTTGGCGTCATGCAGGTGCACAACCTCAAAGAAACCATGAACAAAAAGGGCGTGGAGTTCGTCCATGAATGCCTTATTTTTGAAGTGTGTCATCCTCAACAAGCCAAGAAAGTGCTTGACCAAGACATGAGCGTCTCCACTGCCCTACCCTGCCGTATCAGCATTTACGAGGAAAAAGGTAAAACTGTTCTGGCGACATTGAAACCAACCACGCTTCTGGCAATGTTCAACGTGCCGCAACTGGAAATAGTGGCACGGGATGTGGAAAACACCATTGTCAAAATCATGAAGGAGGCAGCATCCGACTGATTGATCGCATTGGGCACAAATCGGTGCAAATACGACTGTCGGCCGGACGGCAACAGCGTACAAAAATCAGATTCAAAAACCGGGAGTACTACCATGTTCTACAAAGCCAAAACACTAAAAGGTTACAAATTGCATAGCCTCGACGGAGATATAGGGAAAGTGGAAGAATTCTATTTCGATGACCGGCACTGGGCGATTCGCTATTTGGTCGCCGACACAGGCGACTGGCTTATCGGCAGACTGGTGTTGATCTCCCCGTATGCGCTGGTCGCGGTGAATAAAGAAGAGCAATTCATCACTGTCAATTTGACCCAAAAGCAGATTGAGCACAGTCCATCCTTGGACAGTGACAAGCCTGTCTCGAGACAATTCGAGGAGAGCTACTACGGGTATTATGGATGGCCGATGTATTGGGAAGGCCCATTCATGTGGGGATCTTATTCATCTTATCCCTACATTGTGCGCGACCCTGGAACATGGAAAAAACCAAGCGAAGATGAGAAAAAGTGGGATCCCAATTTGCGCAGCACTCACCACGATGTGATGGGGCATCACATTCAAGCCGCAGACGGCGATATTGGTCATGTCGAGGATTTTGTCATCGATGATGAGACCTGGGCGATTCGTTATTTAATCATCGATACACAAAACTGGTGGCCGGGAAAAAAGGTTCTGATTTCACCTCATTGGATCGAGAGTATTGATTGGTTCGATTCCACAGTCTTCATTAATCTCACCTGTGAGGCCATCAAGCAGTCACCGGAATATACGGAAGAATCACTGCTAACCAGAGATTATGAGATCGGACTGCATCGACATTACGATCGTCAAGGATACTGGGTCGATGAATCGGTTGCCAAGAAGCATTCCCGATGAAGTAAACAGAAGAAAGGGCTTTCCATTCGGATTTGCGACCAACTCGGCTTTTTCGGCATCGAACTAAACCAGAAGTGTAATACGAAGAATGCACCACTGATTTCGCCGAACGCCGGTCGTGTCACGGTACGGATCACCTGCATCGGCGAGGAGTTCATGATCGCAAGGTCCGTCACCCATGTCCTCAATATCGGCCTACACAGGAAACTTAGATCATGAAAACCAACACACTCACACCGGAACTGCTCCACAATATGGATGCCTACTGGCGCGCCGCCAATTACCTCTCGGTCGGCCAGATTTATCTTTACGACAACCCTCTGCTGAAGCGGCCTTTGACGCTTGCAGATATAAAGCACATGTTGCTGGGACATTGGGGTACGACGCCAGGACAGAATTTTATCTACGTTCATTTAAACAGGGTCATCCTTAAGTATGACCTCGACATGATCTACATCTCCGGCCCAGGACACGGCGGCCCGGCCGTGGTGGGCAACACCTACCTCGAGGGCACTTACAGCGAAATCTATCCCGACGTCAGCCAGGATGAAACCGGGCTGCAAAAGCTTTTTCTACAGTTTTCGTTTCCCGGCGGCATTCCCAGCCACGCCTCGCCGGAGTGTCCGGGGTCGATCCACGAGGGCGGCGAGCTAGGCTATTCGCTCAGTCATGCGTTCGGGGCGGTGTTCGATAATCCCGATCTCGTTGTCGCCTGTGTCGTTGGCGACGGCGAGGCGGAAACCGGGCCGCTGGCTACGGCGTGGCATTCCAACAAATTTCTCAACCCGGCCACCGACGGCGCGGTGCTGCCGATCCTGCATTTGAACGGCTACAAGATTTCCAACCCGACTGTGCTCGCCCGCATCGAGCATGAGGAATTGGAACAGTTGCTCCGCGGCTACGGGTGGACGCCTTATTTCGTCGAGGGTCACGAGCCAGCATTGATGCACGAGGCCATGGCCTCGGCGCTAGACACGGCGGTAGAGCAGATCAAGCTTATCCAGCATGACGCCCGCATCCGCGGCGACCTCACGCGGCCGCGCTGGCCGATGATTGTTCTTGTATCACCCAAGGGCTGGACGGGGCCGATGGTAGTTGATGACCATCAGGTTGAAGGCACCTTCCGTGCGCACCAGGTGCCACTTCACCCAAACACCCATCCCGAACACCTCAAGCTGTTGGAAGACTGGCTGAGGAGCTACCGACCGGAGGATCTCTTCGATGAGCAGGGTCGTCTGAAACCGGAACTGGCCGAACTGGCGCCCAAAGGCGAAAGACGCATGGGGGCGAACCCCCACGCCAATGGCGGCATGCTGCTGCGCGACCTGCGGATGCCGGATTTCCGCGACTACGCGGCCGACGTGCCCGAGCCGGGCGCCCTCGGCATCGGCGACGCTCATGTACTTGGGCCTTTCCTTCGCGATGTGGCGAAGCTGAACAGTGAACAGCGGAATTTTCGTGTGTTCGGCCCGGATGAGACTCTCTCCAACGGCTTGGAAGCTCTGTTTGAAGTGACCCAACGCCAGTGGAACGCCAGAACCGTGCCGAACGACGAATTTCTCGCGCCCGCCGGACGCGTGCTGGACTCGATGCTCAGCGAGCACCAATGCGAGGGCTGGCTGGAAGGTTACCTGCTGACCGGGCGGCATGGGATTTTCAACTGCTACGAGGCGTTCATCCACATCATCAATTCGATGTTCAACCAACACGCCAAATGGCTGAAAGTCACCGCGCACCTGCCGTGGCGACGAAAGATCGCCTCACTGAACTACCTGTTGGCCTCACATGTCTGGCGCCAGGATCACAACGGCTTCACCCACCAGGACCCGGGGTTCATCGACCACGTCGTGAACAAGAAAGCCGAGATCGTGCGCGTCTATCTTCCACCTGATGCAAATTGTCTATTATCGGTGATGGACCATTGCCTGTGCAGCCGCCATTACGTCAACGTCGTGATCGCCGGCAAACACCCGGCGCCGCAGTGGCTGAGGATGGATGCCGCCGTCAAGCACTGCGCCGTAGGCATCGGCATCTGGCAGTGGGCCAGCAATGACCAGGGGGTTGCGCCCGACGTGGTTATGGCCTGCTGTGGTGACGTGCCTACGCTGGAGACGCTCGCCGCCGTCTCCATTCTGCGCGAGCACTTGCCCGACCTGAAAATCCGGGTGGTCAATGTCGTCGATCTCATGAAGTTGCAGCCGCAACTCGAGCACCCGCACGGGTTGAGTGACATAGATTTCGACGTGCTCTTCACAAAAGACAAACCGGTCATCTTCGCCTTCCATGCCTACCCGTGGTTGATCCATCGACTCACCTACCGCCGCACCAACCACGACAACATCCACGTCCGTGGTTACAAGGAAGAAGGTACTATTACCACACCCTTTGATATGACGGTGCTGAACGATCTGGATCGCTTCCATTTGGTGATGGACACCATCGACCGCCTGCCGCAGACCGGCGACAAGGGCATCGCTTTGAAGCAACAGCTCAAGGACAAGCTCATCGAACACAAACAGTACATCGACAAGTACGGCCTGGACATGCCGGAAATCCGCAACTGGAAATGGAAAGGGTGAAACGACTATGACACTACGATTAATTGAGATGGTATTAACGGAGCAGGACGGCGTAGAAGTCTTGGCGTTACTTAAAGACTACAAGGTGCTGGAACACCGGCAGGTCAAATCATAAACCTAAAAACACTCGCAAAGGTAAGCAGATGATAATTAATATCAAAGATTTCCAGGTGCAGGAAGGTGAAAAGGTCAAACTGGAAAAGTGGCCGACAAGGGTGGATCCTGTTTACAAATCAAAAAAGAAATACCGCAAACTCTTGGAAGAACATGTGGAGGAGTTGAGCTCGCTGCAACGTCTTCACTACGCTTCCGACCGCTATGCGGTGCTGCTGATTTTTCAGGCGATGGACGCCGCCGGAAAGGATGGCGCCATCCGGCATGTCATGTCCGGCGTCAATCCGCAAGGCTGCCAGGTGTTCAGTTTTAAGCACCCCAGCGCTACAGAACTGGATCACGATTTTCTGTGGCGCACCTCTCAGTGTTTGCCGGAACGCGGTCGGATCGGCATCTTTAACCGGTCCTATTATGAGGAAGTGTTGATTGTTCGCGTGCATCCGGAGATATTGCGGAGTCAAGGACTGCCGGATGAGCTGCTCGACGAAAAAAACATCTGGCAGGAACGTTATCGCTCTATCGTGGACTTGGAGAACCATCTTTATCGCAACGGCACACGGATCATCAAATTCTTCCTGCATCTTTCAAAGGAAGAGCAGCGAAAACGCTTTCTCGATCGCATCGACGAGCCGGACAAAAACTGGAAATTCAGTCTTGCCGACGTTGAAGAGAGGGGATTCTGGAAACAGTACATGCAGGCCTATGAGACCTGCCTGAGCGCAACGAGTACAAATACTGCGCCTTGGTATGTGGTGCCCGCCGATGACAAGAAGAACACACGGCTGATTATTTCCCAGATTGTTCTCGATACCTTTAAGGCGCTCAAAATGCACTACCCGGAAACCTCCTCAAAACGCGAACACGAATTGCTGACGATTCGCAAGCAACTTGAGAAGCAGGGCTGATAAAGCAAAGAACCGAGGGAAATATGCCACTACCGGTGTAGCGCGGTGCAGTTCGACGTTAGCAGCTTTCGGGGGCCGGAATGGCCTTAACCGTAATCGTAATAAAGGAGTCTAAAATGACCATTCAACTCAATGAAGAAAACGACGGCAAGGTGCTTGTCGTTCACGTCAGCGGAAAGCTGGTAAAGGCGGATTACGAGCAATTTGGACCCGAAGTCGAACGGCTCATTCGGCAGCACGGGAAGTTGCGTATGTTGTTCGATATGACCGATTTCCACGGCTGGGAAGCCAGTGCGGCTTGGGAGGACTTCAAGTTCGGCATCGAACACTTCAGCGACATCGAAAGACTCGCGATGGTCGGGGAAAAGCAGTGGCAACAGATCATGGCGATTCTCTGTAAGCCGTTCACAAAAGCGACAGTCCGGTATTTCGATCACGCCGATGCCGTCGAGGCGCGGAAGTGGTTGATCGAGGAGTAGCGGCTTCGGACGCGAACGGCACTGATTCAACGCCGCGATGGCAAACACGAGCATGGCGACAAGTATCCCGTACAATGAGGCATAGCGATTATGAAACCCGATACCGATCAACCCAAGGCAACTGAACAGAAGCTCGATGCGAACGACGACCTGAAATCCTTGCCCCTGCCGGAAGTGGAGAAAAAACTGGGATCGTCGCCGGACGGTCTCAGCCAAGCCGAGGCCGAGAAAAGGCTGAGTCAATATGGGCCTAACGAGATTGAAGAAAAGAAAACCAATGCCTTCCTGAAATTTCTCAGCTATTTTTGGGGGCCGATCCCGTGGATGATCGAAGCCGCCGTGATCCTTTCCGCGGTAGACCGGCATTGGCCGGACTTTGGCATCATCCTCACACTACTTTTGGCCAACGCCGTGGTCGGATTCTGGGAAGAACACCAGGCGGGCAACGCCATCGCCGCGTTGAAGGCCAAGCTGGCGGTCAAGACCCAGGTGAAACGTGATGGTAAGTGGACAAACCCGGAGGCGCGCGATTTGGTGCCGGGTGACGTGATCCATCTGCGTCTGGGCGACATCGTACCGGCCGATGCGCGCTTGCTGGAGGGTGACCCGGTTGAGGTGGATCAGTCCGCGCTGACGGGAGAGTCGTTGCCCGCCACGCGCAAACCCGGCGAGGCGGTGTTTTCCGGTTCGATCATCCGCACGGGCGAAATCGACGCCCTGGTGTACGCCACGGGCAAGAACACCTACTTCGGCAAGACCGCGCAACTGGTGCAGGGCGCGCAGACAGCCAGCCATTTTCAACGCGCAGTGTTGAAAATCGGCAATTACCTGATCATCCTCGCGGTGACCTTGGTGGCGGTGATTATTACTGTCGCACTGTTCCGCGGCGACCCGATGCTTACCACGCTGCAGTTTGCCCTGGTGCTGACCGTGGCTGCGATACCGGTGGCAATGCCCACGGTGTTGTCCGTGACCATGGCGGTCGGTGCGCGCTCGCTGGCCAAAAAAGAGGCGATTGTGTCCCGGTTGGCGGCCATCGAGGAATTGGCGGGCGTGGACGTGCTGTGCGCGGACAAGACCGGTACTCTTACCCAGAACAAACTGACCCTGGGCGATCCGTTTAGCGTGGACGGCATCCCTGCCGATCAAGTTATCCTCAATGCCGCGCTGGCGTCGCGCGTAGACAACAAGGACACCATCGACCTGGCCGTACTGGGTGGAGTGAAAAATGATCAGACTTTAAAAGACTATCAGGTGCTTCATTTTCAACCGTTCGACCCGGTCCATAAGCGCACCGAGGCCACCGTCAAGGGTACGGACGGAAAGGAGTTCAAGGTGACCAAGGGCGCGCCGCAGGTGATCCTGGAGTTGGCGTCCAACACTGATGAGGTGAAGCCTTCTGTCGAGAAAGCAGTCAATGACTTTGCTGCGCGCGGCTTTCGTTCATTGGGCGTGGCGCGGGCCGATCAGGAAGACCAATGGCAGTTCTTAGGCGTGTTACCCCTGTTCGACCCGCCACGGGAAGAAGCCAAGGCAACCATCGCGACAGCGCGCGAGATGGGCGTGAAGGTCAAAATGGTGACCGGCGATGCACTGGCGATTGCCCAGGAAACCGCCAAGAAATTAGGCATGGGCACCAACATCCTCAATGCCAGCGGCTTCGGCGACACCAAGCATCACGAGACGGCGCAGTTGGCGGAGTCCATCGAAAAGGCCGATGGTTTCGCCCAGGTATTCCCCGAACACAAGTTCCACATTATTGATGTTCTGCAAAAAAGCGGCCACATTGTCGGCATGACCGGCGACGGGGTGAACGACGCCCCCGCGCTTAAGAAGTCCGACTGCGGCATCGCCGTTTCCGGTGCGACGGACGCGGCGCGCGCGGCGGCGGACATCGTGCTGATGACGGAAGGACTGTCGGTGATCATCGAGGCAATCAAGGAGAGCCGGAAAATCTTCCAGCGGATGAACAGCTATGCGATTTACCGCATCGCCGAGACGTTGGGCGTGTTGTTGTTCATGACCTTGTCGATCCTGATCTTTAACTTTTATCCGGTAACCGCGGTGATGATCGTGATGCTGGCATTGCTGAACGACGGCGCGATCTTGTCCATTGCCTACGACAACGTTCATTACAAGGACAAGCCCGAGGCCTGGAACATGCACATGGTGCTGGGAGTCGCCACGGTGGTGGGCGTCATCGGAGTGATGGATTCGTTTGGCCTGTTTTATCTTGGAGAGCGCGTGTTTCACCTCGATCATGCGTTCATCCAGACGCTGATTTACCTAAAACTGTCCGTGTCGGGACATTTCAAAATCTTCATAACACGCACACGCGGCCCGTTCTGGTCGATACGCCCCGCGCCGATTTTATGGCTAGCCGTACTCGGTACGCAAATCGTGGCGACCTTGATCGCTGTATATGGGGTGTTTATGACCCCCCTAGGCTGGGGCTGGGCAGCGTTCATCTGGGGCTATGCACTGGTGTGGTTCCTCATTAATGATCGCGTGAAACTGCTGGCGTACCGGATGTTCGATCCAACGGACGCGCCGCTATTGGCAAGGAACCCTGCCGATGCTACAGCCCAAATCGCCAAGCGAGCCTATGAGCTCTATGAACAGGGAGGCCATCAGGACGGTCGTGCAGATCAGGACTGGATAAAGGCGGAGCAGGAGGTTCGGAAAGATGAAGCCAAAGCCGAAACACCGTCCGATTTGACTCCGCAGATCGCCAAGCGAGCCTATGAACTTTACGAGCAGGAGGGTCACCATGACAATGGAGCAGTTCAGGACTGAGAGAAGGCCGAGCGCGAAATTCGGAAAGATGAACCCCATAAATAAACAGGACGCAAACAACGCGGCGGCTATGGAGGAAAAGATAAAAATTAATACCGCCCCCCATTTCTGAAAACTTATTTAGAGACAAACACATGCCCCATAAACATTCACAACAACGGTATGAAATCGGCATGGTCGGCCTGGGCGTCATGGGCCGCAATCTTGTGCTTAACATGGCCGACCATGGCTTTTCGGTGGCGGGCTATGACAAGGACCCAAACCGAGTCGAAGCCCTGGGAAATGCATCAGCCGATCGGGACATTTGCGGGGCGAAGAATATCGATGACTTCATCGCTCTGCTCCGTCCACCCCGGGCGGTCATGATACTTGTGCCTGCCGGAGCGCCCGTCGATGCGGTCATCAAGGATTTGCTACCGCACTTGGACAAAGGTGATCTCATCATTGATGCCGGAAACTCCTACTTCAAAGACACCATAATGCGTGCCCGCAACCTGATGGCGAAAGGCATTCAATTCCTGGGCGTGGGTGTATCGGGCGGCGAAGAAGGCGCTCGTCACGGCCCGAGCATCATGCCCGGCGGGCCAGAGGAGGCCTACGAGCGGGTCCGACCCGTCTTTGAAGCGGTGGCTGCGAAGGTCAACGGCGATCCGTGCGTTACCTATCTCGGTTCCGGTTCGGCCGGGCACTTCGTGAAGATGGTCCACAACGGCATCGAGTACGCTGTGATGCAACTCATCGCCGAGACCTACGACCTGATGAAACGCGGCCTTGATTTGAACGTCGACGAACTTCATGACGTGTTCAGTGCATGGAACAATGATGAACTGAACAGCTATCTGATGGAGATCACCGGCCACATTTTTAGCAAACTGGATGAAAAGACCGGCAAACGGGTGATCGATCAAATCCTCGATGTAGCCAGGCAAAAAGGCACCGGTATGTGGACTTCGCAAAGCGCGATGGAACTGCAAGTGCCGATACCGACCATAGACCTGGCAGTAGCGATGCGGGATCTGTCCGTGTTCGCGAAGGAGCGCGAGCAGGCCAACCTGATTTTTCAACGACCTGTTCGACGCATCACCGGCGACCGCGACACAGTCATCTGGAAACTGCGCGGCGCGCTGTATGCCGCACTGATCATCACCTATGCACAGGGTATGGCGCTTTTGACGGTTGCTTCGGAAAAATACCAGTATCACCTAGATCTTGAAGCCGTGACACGAATCTGGCGGGGCGGCTGCATCATCCGCGCTGCGTTGCTGGAAGACATCTGCGCGGCGTTTCGAGCGAGGCGGGATCTGCCGAACTTGATGCTGGATCCCAACTTGTCGTTCAAGCTCATGGAGCATCAGGAACATTTGCGCCAAGTAGTGCGCCAGGCAGCCGAGTCAGGAATACCGACACCGGGACTGATGGTTTCGTTGAGTTATTTCGACGCCTATCGCAGCGTATGGCTGCCGGCCAATCTCATCCAGGCCCAGCGTGATTATTTCGGCGCGCACACCTATGAGCGGAATGATGCCAAAGGCACCTTTCACACGGAATGGGAGAAGAAAGAAGAATCATGAAAACGAATGACCGACTCGAACGGACTGTGTTCATTATTTTTGGTGGAGACGGTGACTTGAACGACGAAAAGCGGTGTTGGCGTCTCCACGACGGCGTCAGAAAGTTCTCGCGGCAAGGAATTGTTAAAAACGTCGAATGGGGCGGGCATAATGAGAAGAAAGAGGGGCACTGAGATGGGCAACAACTATAACCGCACGACCCCGGCTGATGCGCTGGTGATCTTCGGCGTGACGGGCGACCTCGCCCACAAGATGATCTTTCCTGCGCTCTACGCGATGGCCAAGCGAGGCGTCCTCAACGTGCCGTTGGTAGGCGTCGCCTCCGCGAAATGGAATCTGGCGCAAGTGCGTAAACAGGCGACAGACAGTATCAAGCAAGCCGGCAAGATTGATGACCGGAGCGCCTTCGACCACCTGCTTTCCCAACTCCAGTATGTGGGCGGTGATTACAATGACCTGGGCACGTTCAAAGCGCTCAAGCAGACGCTGGGCGATGCCCGGCATCCGGCGCATTACCTCGCCATTCCACCCGAGCTGTTCGCGACGGTTATCAAAGGACTCGGCGCCTCGGGCCTGGCTGATCAGGCGCGCGTCATCGTTGAGAAGCCTTTCGGACGCGACCTGGCTTCAGCCCGGGAGCTCAACCGCATCGCGCTGTCGGTATTTGCGGAAGATTCGATCTTCCGCATCGACCATTTTCTCGGGAAGGAGACGATTATGAATATCCTCTATTTCCGTTTCGCCAATTCGTTTCTTGAACCGATCTGGAACCGTAACTGTGTGGCCAGTGTGCAGATCACGCTGTGCGAGAATTTCGGCATAAAAGGTCGCGGCGCATTTTACGAGAGTGTCGGCTGTTTACGCGACGTCATCCAGAACCACCTGTTCCAGATCGTAGCATTGCTTGCCATGGAGCCGCCGGTCTATCAGGGATTTGGCGCCGTCCACAGCGAGAAAGCCAAGGTTTTCCAGGCCATACGCCCTCTGCACCCTGACGACGTGGTGCGCGGCCAGTACTCAGGCTACCGGAAAGAACCGGGTGTGGCGAAGGGCTCGGATGTCGAGACGTTCTGCGCCCTGCGACTCTTTATCGATTCATGGCGCTGGGAAGGGGTGCCTTGGTATCTGCGTTCCGGCAAATGCCTGGCTGCCACAGCAGCCGAGGTTCTGATCGAGTTAAAGCCGCCGCCGCAAAAGCTGTTCGACGATTCCGCGCCGGTATCCGGACGAGCCAATTATCTGCGTTTCCGACTCTCTCCCAACTCCGCCATTGCCCTCGCCGCACGCGTCAAGCGCGCAGGCAAGGAGTTCGTCGGCGACCAGCGCGAGCTGTACCTGCTGGATGAACAGCCTGGACAGGAAACACCCTACGAGCGACTTTTGGAAGACGCTATGGCTGGCGACGGAGCGCTCTTCACCCGTGAGGACGCGGTTGAGGCCGCCTGGGCAGTGGTCGATCCGATTCTTAAAAAACACCATCAGACTCACCGCTACAAGCCCGGCAGCTGGGGGCCGAAACAAGCTGATGCGCTCATTGCGGCAGACGGAAGCTGGCATAATCCCATACCGGTGGAGACGACAACATGACAGCGATAAACGAAGTGGTGTTCCTGCTGGATATTGACAACACCCTGCTCGATAACGATCGCATCGTAGCCGATCTGGGCGGCCATCTTGCGCATGAGTTTGGCGAAGAAAGCCGGGGTAGATATTGGGAGATTTTCGAAGCGCTACGTAGTGAACTCGGCTATGCGGACTATCTGGGCGCCTTGCAACGCTACCGTACTGGTGCCATGAATGATCCGCGGTTGCTGCTGATGTCTGCATTTTTAGTGGACTATCCGTTTGCAGATCGCTTGTACCCTGGTGCGCTCGACATCATTGCATATCTGGGCCGTTGGGGACAAACGGTGATTCTGTCGGATGGTGACGTGGTGTTCCAGCCGCGCAAAGCACAGCGATCGGGATTGTGGGACGCGGTCGAAAGCAGGGTGCTTATTTACCTGCACAAAGAGCAAATGCTCGATGACGTCGAGCAGCGTTACCCGGCTCGACATTACGTC
>Ga0208789_1000929_pt1 | contig 20564 bp, 15 predicted proteins | sample Methanotroph_Enr_FD_187368 | JGI IMG/M metagenome (GOLD analysis project Ga0208789, IMG submission 187368) | Enriched soil microbial communities from Old Woman Creek wetland in Ohio, USA - Methanotroph_Enrichment_5 (SPAdes) (version 2) | ecosystem: Environmental > Terrestrial > Soil > Wetlands...
ACAATTCAACGGGGACATCCTGTGATTCGATGCTGGTGTAATTCAGTGAACCAATCCGCTCTTTAATGGATGCATCCATTTCATCAGCCAATTCGGAAATCAGCATGAAGTGATAATTCTGCAACCTGATCGATTGATCCCCTACTTTCCCAAAACTGAAAATATTGTGAAATTTTGCAAACCACTCAACCGGAAGAATTGCTATTTCGCCGTCGGGCAATTTAAACTCCCTGATTTGATTCAGGATATTCTTCTTTAGCCTGATAAATGGAAAAGAAAACTGACCAAAGGTTACTGTTGCATGAACATCGAACCAATCGTTGGTTTGGTTAATCTTAAGATTGAGCGATTGTACTCCTGTAAAATAGTTCTGATCAAGCCTCTCCTGGCTGATAGTAATACCCGCCTTTTCTAAAGTAATTCTGTTTTTTGCCAACCAATTTATTGCATCATACAATGCATTTTCCTGATTATCTTCCATATAACCATCCAAATGCAGGGCATGTGCTTCGCCATGTAATTCAAGATCACGAAGTTTTGAAATCACATCTGATTCCCAGGCGTGGTCCTTTTCGAAACGGCGAAAAATGTAATTCCCATCCATAACTTCAAAAACAGCAACCTTTTTCCCTTCATCGTCCACCGGGATTTTCTGATCGTTATATTTAAAAACAGGTATAAAAACGGGGTATCCCGTTGTTTCGACAGCGACCGAAAGTATTGCCTCTTTTTTGGCCGGGATATCGATTATTTCAAACCCGGAATAATTAATTTCCTGGCTTTTAACGGCATTTAAAATAAAAGATCCAAAGTACTTTTCTTCAAACCTGCGCGGGATACTGATATATTCCTTGTCGAAGAATGGCTGCAACTTTGATCCGGATATATCATCAAAAAAATAAAGTTTATTCTGGTAAAGCATTCGGCATGGCTCATTTACGAGCAGAATAATACTTCGGTGAAGTAACGAAAGTTGATTTTCACCTTGTCTGATGGTCAGAAAATACCGTGTCTCTTCTTCGAGCTTATGAAAATTAAATACAGCCACGGTATCTTTGTAGCACAATTCAATAAGGTCATCATCATAAAGATTGGTGTATTTTGCCCGTTTAAAATAAACGGGGATTCCGGCGATTTTAAGAATCTCGAGACAACGAACCATGATTTCCTCAATATAGGGTACAAGCTTTTTATTCAACTCTTCTCCCTTTACATTTTTATAAAAATCGTTTAGTGTCCCTTTTTTATTATATTTTTTAGCCAGATTATCATCGGCGTATTTTTCGGTTAGTTTAACCAATTGGGTCTGAACCGCTGAAAATTTGAAATTTCCTGTTGACAAGTCATGTACACGGAGTCGTTGTGTAATTGTAAGATACTTACTATCACATCCATCCTGCGCAAGATAAGGTAATATCAGAAATCCAAATAAACGGTGTTCAGACACTGCCACAATAAATTTTTGTTCCATACCAACGTATTTTTGGTTCAATGTTTAACTCTGCTCTTAAAAATATTTAATCGGAATTAGGCAGGTTAAACCTTCAAAGTTATCAAAAATTGATAAACCGACGTACTGTTTTTTTCACACTGTGCCAATATTTTGTAAATTTGCAGCTTCGCAGGCTGTTCTATCGCCCCGGTTCACCGGGGAGGAAAGTCCGGGCAATACAGGGCGCCATGCTTCCTAACGGGAAGGCGGACGCAAGTTTGCAGTAGTGTAACAGAAAATGACCGTCCGTCTGCTGACGGATAAGGGTGAAAAGGTGGGGTAAGAGCCCACCGGTAGTTGTGGTAACACAATTAGCCGTACACCTCATGGATTGTAAGGCCAAATATATTACGAGTTCTTCGGAACACGGGGCTGCCCGCCCTGGTTCTGGTCTCCCAAGTGATTCCGGAAGTCGTAAGGGGTAGGCTGCAAGAGGCTGTTGGTGACAGCAGTCCCAGATAAATGATAGAATGAAAAACAGAACCCGGCTTACAGGCCTGCGATTTTTTTTAAAACCTATGCCCATGTTTAAACTAAGACTTCTCGTCCTTTCGCTTTTCGTCTACTCAGGACTTTATTCGCAGGAGAAAAAGCAACAGACTGATTTTAAAGTCTCTTTTAACACTTACCTCTCATCGGGTAATGATCTGCCATTTTGGCTGACCTCCAATCACAACGGTGTATTCTCACTTCACAATAGTAATTACCAATTAGTTCAGGCAGGTTTTTCGAAAGAATTTGAAAAAGATTCGATCAGCAAATGGGATTATACCTGGGGCGCCAATTTGGTTTATGGCTATGGTGGAAAATCAGATTTCCAGGCTAATCAATATTGGATCGGAATGCGTCATAAATGGTTTATAATCAAGGCAGGTGCACAATCCGACCCCATTTTATACGGTGGATTGTCGTCAACCAACGGGAACATGGATCGCTCGAACAATGCTCGTCCTCTTCCCGGAATATCCTTATCTACAGATAACTACATTCCATTCCTTTTTTGGAAAAATTGGTTTTCGTTCAAGGCTGAATATGAAGAGAAATTCTTTTCTGACCACTCCTTTGTAAAGGATGCCCGCCTTCATCATAAATCACTTTACGGGAGAGCCACCCTGGCAAAAAACTGGTCGGTGACTGCCGGATTGGAACACTTCGTACAATGGGCAGGAATTTCTCCTGATCCTGAAATTGGGCAGATGCCTGGCTTTTCGCAATATTTAAACTATGTCCTTGGGTTAAAAGCAGGTCCGGGAGCAAGTATTGATGACAAAAATAACAAGGCAGGAAATCAATTGGGTATCTACTCACTGGAAATAAAAAAAGAGTGGGATAAAGCTAACCTGTCGCTATACTGGAACCACCCTTTTGAAGATCGGTCCGGAATGGAGATGGCGAACCTGCCAGATGGTTTATGGGGAATTCACATTAATAAAAAAGATGAATCGGCATTCGTTACAGATTTCGTCTACGAATATATGAATACCCGCAATCAAAGCGGATCCATCCATCATCTCCCTGCACCAACAACTGATAATCCTAACCGGATAACCGGCAGGGGAAGAGACAGTTATTTCGATAATTATGTTTACCGTTCGTTTACCTTTTATAACCGTATGATGGGAACACCATTGTTTGTGCCTCGCATCGGGGCTGATGGCATTGCCGATGGATTCGAAAGTACGAGAATGTGGATGCACCATATTGGCGTCAAAGGAGCTATAGGTTCAGGAATATACTGGAAAACAAGGCTCACCATTTCGCGTAATTTCGGCGTTTATAATGATTCTTTTCCCTGGGACCAGAACTTTGGTGCCACAGGCAGTTTGTATCCCACTCCGCTGGATGAATTTTCGTTTCTCTGCGAATTTAATTACCGGGGAGACAAATTACCATTTCAACTGAATGCCGGGATAGCAGGCGATTATGGCGACAGATTCGAAAGCAGACTCGGCGGATATGCCGGAATCTGTTATAAGTTTTAAATTGAATATTTCATGGATCGCATTCAAAATATTTCTATTCAGGATTTTACATACGAGCTCCCTGATGAGCAAATTGCCACCTATGCCCTCTCCGATCGCGACCATTCGCGTTTGCTGATCTGGAATAACGGAGAAATTTCGGATGAACAATTTTATCACCTTTCCGATCATCTTCCACCGGCTTCGATGCTTGTATTTAACAACACCCGGGTTATCAGGGCACGCTTGTTTTTCAGGAAATTAACAGGCGCAAAAATTGAAATTTTCTGTCTCGAGCCGTTAGTCCCGGCGGAATACATCCAATCTTTCTCGCAAACAGCATATTGCCGCTGGAAATGCATCATCGGGAACCTGAAAAAATGGAAAGATGAAGTTCTGATTCAAATCCTTGAGACAGATGGAAAGCAAGTGAATTTCAGGGCTGAAAAAATCAAAGAACTGAACAATAATGCCTGGGAAATCCAATTTAGCTGGGATAATCCTTATTTCACTTTTGCCGATCTTCTTGAGGTATCGGGGAACATTCCAATTCCACCTTACCTTAACAGGGAATCGGAAGAGATCGACTTAACAAGCTATCAGACAATTTATTCTAAAATAAAAGGCTCTGTAGCCGCCCCAACTGCCGGACTCCATTTTTCAGAATCGGTTTTCGAAACTTTAAAAAACAAAAACATCAGTTGTGAAGAAATAACCCTCCATGTCGGAGCCGGGACTTTTCAACCGGTAAAATCGGAAACAATCGGAGGGCACGATATGCACACCGAGCATTTTATCGTTCTTCGCGATTTCATTGACCGCCTGGCAGCGTTTAAGGGGAAAATAGTCGCCGTTGGAACCACTTCTGTACGAACGCTGGAGAGCCTCTATTTTATTGGTTGTAAAGTTATTGCCAATCCCCAAATAAATCCGGCACAACTGGCTGTGAATCAATGGGAGCCCTACAGCCTTCCGAGGTCTGGATTTTCACGCAGTGAAGCATTTGAGGCTTTATCCGCATGGTTGGGTGACCATCACCTCACCGAGCTGAATAGTTCAACACAAATCATTATCCTGCCGGGTTACAATTTCAGGGTGATCAGTGGTATGGTGACAAATTTTCATCAGCCGCAAAGTACACTTTTACTGTTGATTGCTGCCTTTCTTGGAAATGACTGGAAGCGGATTTACGATCATGCGCTCAGGAATAATTACAGATTTTTAAGCTATGGAGATTCTAATCTTTACCTGAAATAATTTTAGGACGGCTGCTGGCAATTAGCAACTGGCAGCTTGTTTCCGTCTTCAAGGAAATTGCCGTCACAATGAGAAAAAAGACGGGAATAATAAGTGGGAGAGAAATTGAGATTTAAGACCTGGAGAGGACGAGTCAGGAAAGGGAAATCTGAGACAATGCAAGGGCGATGGGGAGAAGAGGCGATGGTGAAAAAGGGCGAAGAGGCGAATGAGTGAAAGGGTGTGAGAAAATGGGAGTATCTTGTTGTCAGGCGATTGGGTCGAGCGATTTTCAATCGCTCATTTCTGTCCAGATAGGGTTCAGGTGCTTTTCAATCGCTTTAAATTTTACCGCGATTGAAAATCGCGGGACCCGAATTTTATCATAATGATTAATCCGATAATGATTCACCGCCTGGCAGAATCTTAATAACTCTGGGTGAGTGGAATTAATTATCTATTTTTCTAAAATGCTGATTTACGAATGTGGAAATCCAAAATAATTGACTCTACAATCAAGAACTTAGGAGGAGTGACCTATTTTAGAAAATACATTGAATATCTTTACCAAAGGCGCAATCGGAAAATAATTCAGAGATGGTATTTCCCATGCGCCGAAAAGCAAGAGCTTAAAAAAGCAATGAGAGTATAAACACAAAATCTGAAATCAAAAATACAGAATAATAAGTGATATCTAATTCCTTTATTCTTAATCTTTCATTTTTCACTCTTTTTCCCAAAGTCTTCCCTGCCACGTATCCCGCTCTAACAGCCGCTTTTCGACCTTGGCTACAAATTCATAGTTTTTCATTCCCCAGCGAGGTGCAATGACCATAGCATCAGGAGCCGAACTGACAAAACGTTCGACGATAATAGCCGGATTCAGGTTTTCGAGATAATCGACCACTAATTCGGCATATTCTTCAACACGGAATGGGTGAAAACGATCAGGAAAACTTGAAAATTCATGCGCCATTGCTGTTCCTGTATGTATCTGAAGCTGGTGCAGCTTAATAATTTCAACCGGGAGTTTTGAGATCACGCGTGCCTGTTCAATAAAATCGGGATAATCCTCCCCGGGCAATCCAAGAATCAGGTGGGCACAATTGTGAATCGAGCGGTGCGCAGTTTCCGTTAGTGCCCGTACTGATTCTTCCCATGTATGGCCCCGGTTGATCCTTGTCAGTGTTTGGTTCTTAATGGTTTCAATTCCCAGTTCAACCATCACATAACACTTTTGCGAAAGTTCCTCCAACAGATCCAGCACATCCTCATTCAGGCAGTCGGGACGTGTAGCAATAACAAGACCAATGACCCCGGGATAGTTTAACGCCTCATTATATAGTTCGCGAAGTACGGATATTGGGGCATAAGTATTTGAATATGACTGAAAATAGGCTAAATACCGCATTGTAGTATACTTTCTCGAAAAAAAAGCGATACCCTCCTCAAGCTGGATTTTCAGAATATTATTCAAATCGCAATACGAAGGCTGAAAAGTTTTATTGTTGCAATAAGTACAACCACCTACGCTGCGGGTTCCGTCACGGTTTGGACATGTAAACCCGGCATTGACCGAAATTTTCTGTACGCGACCTTCGAACATTGATCGAAAGTGTGTCGAAAAATCGTTGTACCTTTTTTGGTGACCCCACGTATAATTGTTTTCAGTTGACATTGATTGATTTTGAACCGCAAAATTAGTTTTAATTTTTGGCGGTTCGGGGACTCTTAAGCTGTTAATTATTTTGTTGAAAAATTGTTGCCAGGAAATTTAAATGAAGTATGGATTTTTCAACATTTTCTTACCTTTATCACATTAAGAAACTCAAAAAAGATGTTTACAAACAAAGATATCGGGCAAATTGAAAAAAAGGGCAGTTTCCTTCCGGAGATCGAAAAACAAATTGCTCATTTTAAAAAAGGGTTCCCGTATTTAAAAGTGATCAGGCCTGCTACAATAGGTGACGGAATCATCCTGATGGACGAAGAGAAAGTCTCAGCTGCCGTAAGACAATTTACCCAAAAGATTCAGGAAGGGTGGAAGCCCGTGAAGTTTGTCCCTGCATCGGGAGCAGCGAGCAGAATGTTTCAATCGTTGTTTGCGTTTGCCGAGGTAGCCGACAATAATGAAAAAGCCCGTGAATTGCTGGAGCAAGACCGGTTTAAAAGTGTAAAGCAGTTTTTCGACAGACTCCCCGATTTCGCTTTTTTCAAAAAGCTGGATGCCGGGCTTGAAGGTGTAAAAACGCTTGATGGTAATCTGAAATACTGCGAAATAATCGATTATGTGCTGTCAGACCGGGGATTAAACTACGGGTTTTTACCAAAAGGACTTTTGGATTTTCATCTTTACGGCAATGAATCCCGTACTCCCGTGGAAGAACACATGATTGAAGGAGCACTATATGGAGCAGATAACCAGGGAAATGTAAACCTTCATTATACGGTATCTCCCGAGCATCTCGATTTGTTTCGTTTAAAAACAAACCAGGCCGCTCAGACATTTGAGCCTAAATTCGGTGTAAAATACCAGATTACTTATTCAGAACAAAAGCCTTCAACCGATACAATTGCCGTTGACCCTGAGAATAATCCATTCAGGCTTTCAGATGGATCGCTGTTCTTCAGACCAGCCGGTCACGGGGCTTTGCTTGACAATCTGAATGAACTTAACGGAGACATCCTTTTCGTAAAAAATATCGATAATGTTGTTCCCGACAGATTAAAAGGTGAAACAGTCAGGTACAAAATGGCACTGTCACTCCTATTATCTGAATATCAGGAACAAATATTCAGCTATTTACGTATACTAGAAAAAAGATCCGATCATACCTCTGATCAGCAAATTGCTGAAATGGTAGAATTTAGCGAAAAAAAGCTATGTACCGAACCCGAAGAGAATCAGTATTATGCGGACAAACCGACGTTAGTGCATTATCTTTTCAGGAAGTTTAACCGTCCGATCAGGGTTTGTGGAATGGTGAAGAATGAAGGTGAACCCGGAGGTGGTCCCTTTTGGGCCAGGAACGCCGATGGAACAGTCTCTCTCCAGGTGGTTGAGAGTAGCCAGATCGACAGTAATGATCCGGAACAAAATGAGATTGCACGCCGGTCGACCCATTTTAATCCCGTCGATCTTGTATGCGGCGTACGCAATTATAAAGGTGAAAAATTTGATCTGCTTAAATACAGAGATTCTGAAACAGGATTTATTTCCGAAAAATCGAAAGATGGAAAAATGCTCAAAGCACAGGAACTACCTGGTTTATGGAATGGTGCAATGGCCGATTGGATCACACTGTTTGTTGAGGTTCCGGTCATTACATTTAATCCTGTAAAAACAGTAAACGATCTTTTACGCAGCGAGCATCAGCCATTATAGCTCAAATTGTTATCTTTGCAAAATAATTAAAAATAGTCGCATGGCAATGTGGGAAGGTGCAAGAGAAAATTTCGAAAGTAAGGAGTTTTCAGGAGTAGTGAAACGGTATAAGAAAATGCTGTCTGATGAACAGATGGGATTCTTTGACGTGTCCGACTTCGAACACATTGCCGATCACTATATTGATAAAAATCAATTAACCAACGCCTTGCAGGCTTGCGAAATTGCCGTTTCGCAACATCCTCATTCATTAGTTGTTAAAATCAAGAAAGCCCAGGTGTTACTCGGACAACTTAAGACTGAAAAAGCGCTGGATCTGCTTAAAATGCTTGCCCAGGTTGAAAGTACAAATCCCGAAGTGTTGTTAATGCTCGGAAATTGTTACAGCCTCCAGGGAGATGAGAACAAAGCTTACGATTACTATCGGAAAGCCGATAAATTCTCCTATGATGATAGGGATGAATTGCTTTACCATATTGGAGCAGGATATGTTCAGAATGGCAACTATTTAAGGGCAGTATTTTTCCTTGAGAAGGCGTATGGAGAGAATCCAAAAAACGATAGTGTTGTGTACGACCTGGCCTTTAGCTACGATAAGTTGGGCAACGACGAAAAAAGCATCCGGTATTATAACGAATATCTTGACCTTGACCCATTTGCCGAATCAGCATGGTATAATTTAGGGATCATATATACACGACGCGAAGAATACGATAAGGCACTTGAGGCTTATGATTTTGCATTGGCAATTGACGAAAATTATGCCTCTGCCCTCTTCAACAAAGCCAATACTCTTTCTACCGCAGAAAAGTATAGTGAGGCGCTGGGTTGTTACCTTGATTATCTCCGGTTCGACAAGAGCTCTTCCGATGCACACGTTTATATTGCCGAGTGCTATTTTCAGCTCGAAGAGTATTCAAAATCTTACATATACTATAAACAGGCGATTCAACTCGATTCAAAAAATGCCGATGGCTGGTATGGCGCAGGTATTGTGCTTATGGTTGAAGAAAATATCTCAGAAAGTCTCATATTTTTAAAGAAGGCGATTAAACTTGATGATAGTTGTGCTGATTTCTGGAGTGCGTTCGGAAAGGTTAATGCAGCACTTGATAATTATGAAGATGCTCACGCAGCCTTCGCAAGATCGGTCGAAATAGAGGCTACGAATCCTGATTTCTGGATCGCCTTTGCTGATTTCTATTATCACTACGATCAGATAGGCCTGGCGATACAGACAATGTTCCAGGCAGAAAAATCGGTTGAAGAGAATGCGCAGCTGCTTTATAAGCTTTCAGGATATCTTACGGAAAATGGAAATGCGCAACTGGCAAAAATATATCTCGAAAAAGCGCTCATACTAAACTTTTCAATGCACGCCGATCTTTTTCTCGAATTTCCCGGTCTGCAGTCGAAACGTTGGATAAAAAAGATGATTGGCCAGTTTTCGATGAATAATAACCTTTGGTAAATGAAACGCGTATTCGGATTAATCGGTTATCCACTTTCTCACTCCTTTTCGAGAAAATTTTTTACTGAAAAATTCTCGAATGAGGCCATTGATGCTGAATACCTCAATTTTGAGCTTGAAAATATCTCGCAGTTACCGCACGTAATTGCCGCTCACCCTGATCTCGAAGGACTCAATGTGACCATCCCTTACAAGGAACAGGTAATTAAATTCCTTGATTATACAGACGAAGCGGCAGCCCAGATCCACGCAGTAAATACAATCAGGATTCACCGGTCAGGTCACCATGTATCTTTACAAGGATATAATACTGATATTGAAGGATTCCAGGAATCAATCAAACCGTTAATCCAGAAACATCATCATAAGGCAATGGTCCTCGGAACCGGAGGAGCTTCCAAAGCTGTGGTCAAAGCCCTTTCGAACCTCGGGATTGATTCAATTTTAATTTCACGGAATCCTGAAGATAAAGAGGATTTGTCGTACAGCGATTTGGACGAAGATGTGATGGACAATTATAAAATAATTGTAAATACTACTCCAATTGGTGCTTATCCAAATATAGAAGGTTGCCCGGAAATCCCTTTTGAATTGATTACTCAGAAACATTTGTTATTCGATCTGGTTTATAATCCCGAAGTCACAGAGTTTTTAAAACTGGGAAAACAGCGGGGAGCAGTCATTAAAAACGGGTTGGAAATGCTTCATATACAGGCGCTTGCCTCATGGAAGATTTGGAACAGGGAATAACAAACCTAAAACATTACCTGGTTACGACCCTACTGGCTTATTCATTTCTTTCATCACGCTGATCAATCCTTTGGAAAGTTCTTCAGGATACCCGATATCTGTTAAAAACAACCCTTTCGCCTCAACACTTGCACCGGCTGAGCACCGGTCCCTGGCCTCAATAATTTTACAGAAACCATCAACACTAAGTTTTCCAAATCCTACTTCCAATAAAGTACCTACAATTGCCCTTACCATATTGCGTAAAAAACGGTCAGCCCTGATCGTAAAGACATAGCGGTTGCCCTCGTCTGTCCATTCAGCCAGGTCAATTTTACAATTGTTGGTCTTCACATCTGTCCCCAACCGGCTAAAACTCGTAAAATCCTCGTAATCAAATAACATAGAGGCGGCTTTATTCATTTTCTCAATATCGGGAATTCTGGCCTCTTTTGCAGCATATCGCCTTGAAAACGGATCTTTAGTTTTGACCACGTAGTATTTATAGGTCCGGCTAAATGCATCAAACCGCGCATGAGCTTCAGCATGAACCTTGTAAATACACTGAACAGCAATATCAGCGGGTAAAAGACAATTGAGACTGTGGAGGATCTTTTCATTGTCGAGATTTTGATTTCCGGTATCAAAGTGAGCCACAAAAAAAGAGGCATGAACTCCTGCATCGGTCAGTACGTCCGGCACCTGTCAATGAAACTGTCTCGCGGGTCACCACAGATAAGGCTTTTGCGACGGTTTCCTGCACAGATATTCCATTGGGCTGTATTTGCCATCCATGATAAGCGGTGCCATCATATGAAAGTTGAATAAAATATCGTTGCATTGATGTCCTTATATTAATTGTAAATCTTTGTGATGAAATGGCTGCTGGCTACTTGCGGCTGGCGGCTGGCTGTACTGTGCCAGTAGCCAGTAGCCAGTTGCCAGTTGCTAGTTGCCATTCGCTAGTTGCTCGTTGCCAGTTGTCAGTAGCTAGTTGCTCGTCGCTCGTCGCCAGTCGCCAGTTGCCAATAGCTAATGTCTCCCTTCACTCTCCTTTATTTTCAACCTGATATCAAGGGATTCATCCGAAAAAAGGAAATCACGCGTCGAATCGGGAAGGAAATCGAGTACTTCGTTCAGTTTATCTGATTTTATCGCTTCGCGTACTTTAGAAGCGCTGATATAGTCGGGGGAATTATCTGCTGACAGACGATTGGCTATTCTTGTAACCTCAACCATTTCAACTCCATATGCAGGCAAAATTGCTTTCATCGCCAGGTTATACGCCGCTGTTGTTTTGCAATAATTTTCTGTCCCCACGTATCGTTTTTTGATTCCCAAAACAGGAACAACATAATTGGCAAAAGTCTTGACATCCAATTCGGCCTGCTTTTGCATAATGTCACTATTCGCCTCATTTTTAAGAAAATAAGCAGGGAAAATAGTGCCTGATACGATGTACATCCCGCCGCGAACCATTACGACATTTTTCAGATGAGTGATCCCTTTGCGGATCAGTTCCCACCGTACCGAAAAAGGAAAAGCCGAAAGATCCTCTTCAACAACAAACAGGTAAACCACTTCATTTTCGGCAGAAGCCTTTTCAATCAGAAATTTATGCCCATTCGTAAAAGGATTGCAATTAACCACAATCGAGGCCACTGCCGGGGTTTTAACCGGAACAAGCAGCGTTTTCAGGTAATCCTGGTAGGTAAATACCGATTCGAATCCAAACTCAAGCACGGCATAGAGGGGTTCAGCAGTTGCAATTAAAGTGAAACCAAGGCCGCAAAACCGGACAGCATTCTCGGGGCGGGTAAAAACAAATGTATGTTTATAGATCTTTAAAAGCTTCTCTGTCATATAAGTGACAATCAAAGCAAAAGCAGTGGTGTCGCGAAATTTTGGGGCAACGGCCACATATTTCAGAATCCTTCCCAGGTGCGATCCTGTTCCTACCAATTCACCTTTCAAATTATAAACAATCATCGTGCATTCGACCTCCGACCTGTCAAATTCAAAACCAAGGCCAAAGAGAAAATCTTTCACCAACTTAAGATCGAAAGGATTATCGAGGTCAAGGGTCTCCTGCCGGAAATCGGTATCTTCAAAAGTCATTACTTACTTATTAATGTGGCAATATATCCTTTTTTACTTGCAATTCAAATTGATGAATGGCTAGCATCTGGCGATTGGCTACTGGCAGCTGGCAGTTTGCTAATGGCAAGACTCAGCTAATAGCGGTTTTTATATAAGACCAGGCTGTTTATCGTCCTTAATTACTGACCAGACAAAAATAGTCACCGCGAGCAGATCGGCTGAACCACCGGGAGAAATATTTTCGGTTTTACAAAATTCGATGACCGCCGAATAATTCTTGTCGTTTAAATTTTCCAATGCATTTTTGCACAGGTTCTGAAACCTTGTCAACACATCAGGGCCACGACGATAAAGGATATTTGTATCGTTATTGTTTGACGCGATTGCCAGAAAGCTCCTGATGACCGCTTCATCATTTAATTTTGCGACCCCGGTCAGCTGAGGTAGACCAAACCCGAAAACCATTCCAAATCCGCTTTCGGCCTCACCACGTGCTCCGCTGAAGCCATATTTCATGAAGATTTCCTCACCATGACTTTTCCCGGATCCTGATGAATCAGCCAATTCTCTTGTAACAAGATCTTTACAAATATCGCTGACAAGGCTCCGAAATGTATCAATATTAAACCGATCTGATTGGCTAAAAAGTTTTCCGCAGGCGAATAACGAAAGACCCATTAAAAAGATGATGCCTTTCTGGGTATTGACATTTTGAGTAGCTTCGAACATGGCCGATTCCATGCGTAATCCGATATTACGGATGAGCGGCAAAACTTTACTTAAATCACTGTTGTTAAAAGCGAGACCTTCTTGAATCAGCTCACCAAACCAAGGAAAAATAGCGGCAGAGGAATCAATAAAGGTCTGATAATTCATATCCGCATGACTGCCATTACTGAATTTATCGACAAGACCGGGTTTGGGGGTAAGCGAAATTTCGTAAAGAAGTGCCTGTTGTGCCAGCGAAGAGAGTTTTTTAACGATGTCACTCTCCTGCTGCATGCGATTATAACCGGCCATTCTCGGAAACATAAAAGATCTTAACTCGTCCGCGTCGTGTGCATTTTCACGCCGGCATTCAATTGCAGGCCTTTCAAGACAGAAAAAGCACAATTTCGATTTTCCGGAAGATACAGTGTTTCCCTCCTGGTCATTCAGATCGGCATCAATAAATCGTCCCAAAGGATGGTTTTGCTCAAAATCTTCACAGACCTGTTTGATTGCCTGCAGGTTTAAAACTCCAGGTAAAAAAGGGACGAGGAAAAAATCTCCTGCTGCGTCGCTCGTCTCAATGGCCTCATTGTCAATTATATCAATCTGATAAGATTTTAAAGTATACTTCAGATCCCTCAAACAATACCTGAAGAATGCTTTTGTCGTGGAATTGTTTTTAGGAAAACCCGGAACATTGAGGCTTAAACTCAGACTTGGCAAACCTCTGAGCGCAATCTGCATTTTAGCAAAAACCCTTTGATCGCGGGCTTCTAATATGGATTGGAGTGGATCGATGGTTGTTTTTTATTAATTAGATGATGTAGAGACGCGATTAATCGCGTCTCTACGATTAATCGCGTCTCTACTTTGTATTATTTCTCCTTAAGCTGATGGATCACATCGATGATGGTACCATCACGGTATTCGACAATTCCAACTATTTTGTCAGTATATTCAAGCGGACCGGGAATGCCGGTTATCTTATCAACTTCAATTTCAAGATCGTGAATATCTTTAACATTGAGTCCGGCTCTCCTGAGATTTTCTTCCAATTCTCTAAACGCCGGGTTGACACAGATTCCGCGTTCGGTTACCAGCACATGAACTGTTTCGCCTGGCGTTACAATCGTATGTACCCGTTTTTTGATAATCGGGATACGTCCACGGAAAGAGGGACAAACCACAACCGTCAGTTTTGCACCCGACGCAGTATCGGAATGTCCTCCTGAGGCGCCCCGTATATTCCCTTCAGAACCGGTTATCACATTCACGTTAAAATCGACATCAATCTCGAGCGCCCCGAGAACTACAACATCGATTTTATTCGTGATGCATCCGCAATTAAACGGATTTGCATAAAGTGCTGCCGGAATCTCAATATGCCGGCGGTTATTGAGCAATGAATTACTCACTACCGCATCAAACGACTGTACATCAAATATGGTCTCGAAGAGACCGTCATTAAGCATATCAACGCAATACGAAGTAATGCCGCCCAGCATAAAACTTCCTTTCAATCCTTTGGTCTTCATCTTTTCGCGAATGAATTTCGCGACGGCCAGTGAAGCGCCCCCGGCACCAACCTGAAAGGCAAATCCCGGCAAAAAGAATCCCGAATGTTCGATCACATCGGCTGCCAGTTTTGCAATCCGGAGATCCATGGGTGATTTAGTGATACGGGTTGTTCCTGTTGCAATTTTAGAGGCATCGCCAATCGAATCAACCAACACCACATGATCGATAAAATTTTGTGAGATAGAGAGCGGAATACACGGATAATTCACCAGGTTGTCTGTTACAACAATCACCTGCTTGGCATATCGGGCATCAATAACCGCGTAACCAATCGAGCCAAAAGCCGATTTTCCCGTCGAGCCTGTGGCGTTCCCTTCGCAGTCGGCTGCTGACGCAGGGATGACAGCCAGGTCGATCTGGATCTTACCAGTATGAATGCTTCGGACCCTTCCCCCATGAGAGTGAATTACAACGGGAGTGTCCAATACACCCAGTGCAATGGCACGTCCTAACTGGCTTCGTATACCTGAAGAAAAAATCCGGGTAACTGTCTGGTCTCTCAGGTAAGGAAGAATCGGGTCGTGACACTCGTTGAGCGATGAAGAAGCCAGTGTAATTCCACGGATACCCATATTGTGTAGTATCGTAAGTGTCTGAACCAAAACAATATCGCCATTCCGAAGGTGATGATGGAATGAGACGGTCATACCATCGTGCGGATTACTTCGTATGATCGCCTCTTCGAGCGTTTTACAAAGTTTACTCTGATGTGGCAGGTACGCCTTATTCGGCGCAGGAATAGTAGGCTCGTCCATCCATCCCTTTCGCAGTTTTGTCAGTGCTCCCTGAAATGGTTCCAGTTTCCCGATTCCCTCAATAAATTCAGGAATTTCCCTCCCTAAACTATTTAACATGCGGATATTTTTTAGTGTTGAAATTTATTTTGAATGTTGTAGAGACGCGATTAATCGCGTCTCTACAATTATTCGCGTCTCTACAAACCATTATTCTACCGTAACATTAGCCAGTCTCAGAATATACTCAGCCCTGGCTACAACCGGTGCGTCGACCATCTTTCCATCGATTGCAAAAACACCGATACCTGCTGCACTGTTGGTTATGAACTCTTTAACGATGCGGTAAGCTTTCCTGATCTCCTCTTCCGTGGGCGTAAATACCTGGTGAATAATATCTATCTGGCGCGGATTGATCACTGCTTTACCCGTGAATCCAATCTTTTTGGCATACTCAGTCTCTTTGCGTAAACCTTCCTCGTCGTTCACATCAGGAAAAACCGTATCAATCACATCAATATGGCTCGCTTTTGCAGCCATCACGATCCGTTTGCGTGCAAAATCGATTCCCAGCCCGTCAGGCGTATAGATAATATTCATATCTGCCGTAAGATCCTGGCCTCCGATTGTTATTGCATCCACCCGGCTGAACTTACTGGCAATATTAAAAACATTCTGAACCCCCATCGCTGTTTCGATCATCGCATGAAGGGTCATTTTATTGTGCGGTAAGCCGTGCCTGTCTTCAATTTTTTCAATAATCCGTAATAATTCTGCCACCTCTTCGGGCGATTCCGTTTTAGGGTAGCGGATTGCCGAAGGTTGCAGCGGGACGATTTCTTCAAGATCGGCCAGGCCAAAAGGGGTGCTCAGGTGATTAACCCTTACACAAACTTCGGCATCATAGAAGTCAACCACTTTGATCATGTTTCTGACCAAAGTGCGGGCGGCATCTTTTTGGTTCAGGGCGACAGCATCTTCGAGATCGAGCAGGATGCTGTCAGCTCCGTAAATTCCACCTTGCTGAATCATTGCGGGATTATTTCCCGGAATGTAAAGCATTGTTCTCCGTTTTTTGAAATTTTTTATCATTGCAGTACCGGTTATTTTACTGTTCCCTCCTGTTTATCAAGCGAGCGTATGATAGCTGTTTCGAGCCGGGCTTTAATCGTTGGCTCAAGGGCTCCTTTATCTTTTGCGATCAAATGAATATCTGTCATCTCGTATTGATCGAGCATCTCCAAAACAATACGGTTGAAACTTGCACCAAACTGTTGCATTACGGTTGAAGAGATTTCCAATTTCCTTCCCGAATTATCGGGTAGCGGTTCGATCAGAAAAATCACATCACTCGATTCGAAAGTGCCGGACTGAGCGGCGATCTTTGGCTTCATAAGCTAACGTTTTTTAATACTTTTTTATATGTCATTTTATCGGCTTCACAAAAGTAGGACTTTAATTTATCGGAATGATGATCTGCTAAAGTTTATTTGGGAAGATCGGGCGGTTGAAAAAGTGAAGGCTTGACTGTTCAGGAGATAAATAGTCGGGCCTTCACTTAAATAAGTAACCGGGTGAATGTTCAGATTATAAACACTTACCCGGTCACGCAGAAACCAAAACCGCCCTATTTCAGAAATTTTTCGCGTTTTTGAAGATTTGTTAATCCGCCAAGCAGGAAGATAATGCTGCTTACTGAAAGAAACAAGCGGTTTTTCTGAGAGATTTGTGACCAGATCATTTCATTCATATTATTGGGAATGGAATAGGGATTGTGAAATACATTCCATTGTGTACGGTCGAGTGCATCAGAAAGAATCAATAAAAACACCCCGATAATGATCATTACCACGGCTGTTCCATTACCATTTTTGACTATTGTAGAAATCAAAAAGGCGAGACATCCAAGGAAAGTAACAGGGAACATCAATTGCCATGACATTTCGAATACAGGATAAGGAGTTAGTCCATAGTAACCTACCCAGCAGAAAAGGTAAAGAAAAAACCAGGTCAGCAAAAAAATCATAAGCAGTCGCACAAGCCAAACCTTGTATCGGTAATCGGGAATCCCAAAAAGTATTTCTAAGATCCGTGTATCGGCATCGCTCTGGATTCCAAAAACTGTCGGATAAAAAACCAACAGTATCCCCGGAAAGAAAAGAATGCCATAAACCGATGAGGAATTGTAACTCGGTACATTGAATACCAAATTGATGGAAAGCAGAATAAAAAACAAAAGTGCTGCTATTACAAACCAAATGAACCTTCCGGCAAAAATGATTTTTAGATTATAACGTGCCATTTTATGGATCAGATCGATCCAAAAGTATAGGCGGCTCTCCCTGGAAAATAGTTTAGCTGACGTATCCATTGTTTAATTAATAAATTACTGTTTCTCTATTACTATTGATAGATATAAACCTTGTGCATATCAGAAGCTTCAATTTGCGGCGCATACAGCCGTATTATTTCAATTTACCTTAAGCCCCTTTAGCATACAAAGATAGGCCTCTTCAAGAACAGGTTTTACCTGGATAGCATCTTCCGAAGGCTTTTCGACAGAAAGGAATCTCAGTTTAATATTATCCCCGACTCTCATGTGATGTACAACCCTGTCTTTTGCCGGAAATGCATCAAATTCACGTGCCGGAATCGTGTATTGCCAAACAAGACCCTCGGCAAGTTTCACCATATTCCCTGGATTTCCTGCATAGTGAAGTACCCCACGATTGACGACAGCAACCTGGTTACATGAACTTGAAATATCTTCAATAATATGTGTTGAGAAAATAACAACCCTTTCGCGGCTCAATTCAACCAACAGGTTCCTGAACCTTATCCTTTCGCGTGGATCAAGTCCTGCTGTAGGCTCATCCACAACCAGTATCCGAGGCAAATGAAGCAAAATCTGGGCTATCCCGATCCGCTGTTTCATACCTCCGGAATATCCACCGATCTTATCGTCCTTGCGATCCCATAAGTGTACGGAAGACAACACATACTCGATGCGAGTGGCACGTTCAACCGGGTTGGTTAACCCTTTTAAAATTCCCTGGTAATCCAGGAATTCATAAGCCGACATGTTTTCGTAAGAGCCAAATTCCTGTGGAAGATAGCCGATCAGACCCTGCAACTCTTCGCGTTTTTCCTGGGTATCAATTCCATTGATCCAGACCTTACCGTAGCTTTGCTCATAGATACCGCAAATAACACGCATCATTGTAGACTTGCCGGCACCATTCGGTCCCAGTAAGCCGATCATACCAGTCTCAATTTCGAGCGAAACACCTTTCAATGCTTTGAAAGCGTCGCGTTTGCGACCAATCAGAGGCATCTGTTCAACTAGCTTGTAGAATGAACGTCGCAGACCTGCAAAACGTCCCTGCAGTCTTTCAATATTAATGTTCTCTTTATAGAGCTTGTCTGCTGTTCTTTGAACTGTCAGCGCAAAATACCATAAAACGGCAATCATGACAACAGAACCTATCGATTCCCAGGCCAGGTAAAACAGAACAAGGAAGATAAGCGGAAGTATCCAGTAAATGAATAAATATCCCCAGCGGGCAACTTTTGCAGGCCATTTCGTATTCTCGTGATCACCTTTATATTCAAGATATTGCGTAATAGGACTCCACATATACATACACATGAAGAAAATAAAATGGGCAAAAATAAACATGTAGAGCCCATTTTTCAGGTACCCGAAGGCGAAATAGAACATGAAACCCAGCACAGGAAGTTCCCATACAAAGTCGTCAAAGTCTTTCCAGTGATGATAGTATTTTATCACACCTGCACGTTCGCGAATCTTCTCGTTACCAATCCACTCCCGTTTAAAGCGACTTCCCCAATCATATATTTTAACGAGGTTTTGAACTGTAATATGGATGGGTTTATTGGGATCTATTACTGTGTCTTTTGCCTTACGCAAACTGTTCTTGATAAACCAGGTGGCTCCCGGAATAACCATAACAATTGCGATCATATCGAGCATTTGCCATAGGAAAGCATCAACCCGTGTATAAATCAAATAGATTCCAATAACAAGGAGTACCATTTGAATTATACGGGTTCTGACAGACAATCCCTTCATCCATATAATGGCATTTTCGAGTCCGAAATAGAACGTTGGAATAAATATTAAGGTCAGCAAAGTGCTCATACTTAATCCGCCAATTACGGTGATCGCAAATGGCGCACCAATTGCACCCACATACTCGTTATCACCCATTGCTAATGGGAACATGGCAACAACTGTAACGATTGCTGTGATCAAAATAGGCCGGATTCGCGACATTCCGGCAACGATAAGGGCTCTTTGAGTACGGAAACCTCGCTTTCGAAGGATGTTGGTATAGTCAATCAGGATAATCCCGTTATTAACTACGATACCGATCAAAATAATAAACCCGATCATGGTATTGGCGCTAAAGAGGGAATTTCCAGTCATTATAAGCGCAACAAATGATCCGATTGCAGCCAGTGGAATTGAAAACATCAATACAAATGGAGTAGCAAGTGACTCAAATACAGAAGCCAGGATCATAAATATCAGGATAAAAGCAGCAAGGATCAGGAAATAAAAATCCTTCAGCTGATCTTCTTCATGAATCACCTGAACAGCAACACCAGCGGGCAATTTATAGATTTCGACCACCTTGTCAACCTCCGCACGATAAGATGCCAGTAAATCCTTCGAATCCTGGGCCGCTGCAACGAATGAAAATGTCACCTCTATTTGCTTTTCACGATTGACCCTTGAGATATTGGCAGCACCAGTTGAAAAGACAATGTCACTAAGTTTCTGAAGTTCATGCAAACCTCCGTTCGCATCTGGTATCGGAAGCGTCCTGAGATTATAAATTGTACGAGGTTTTTTCTGATCCTCGATGGTCATTCCCACCTTTGGCATCTCTTTAATCAGGATGTCATATTCATCAACTCCTTGCTTAAACTTAATATTCGTATTGATTTCCTTGCTGAATGAGTTTAGTTCACCCAAAATATTTGCTAATGAAACGTTGTACTCGCTCATTATCAATGGGTGAAAACGAAGGTGCACTTCAGGACGATTGTCGGAATAACTTACGCGAACCCTGTTCATCGACTCAAGTGATTCGAGAAAATACTGAAGGTCGCCGGCAACATTTTTCATCACATCAAAATC
>Ga0208789_1000930_pt1 | contig 20543 bp, 18 predicted proteins | sample Methanotroph_Enr_FD_187368 | JGI IMG/M metagenome (GOLD analysis project Ga0208789, IMG submission 187368) | Enriched soil microbial communities from Old Woman Creek wetland in Ohio, USA - Methanotroph_Enrichment_5 (SPAdes) (version 2) | ecosystem: Environmental > Terrestrial > Soil > Wetlands...
TACCAGCACCTACTGCCTTCATCCGGACCACCGTACATTTCAGGTTTCAGCCGCACCGAATCCTGTCCTGGACACCCTGAAGTATGGAACGGCTGAAAGCATGAACAGGAAACAGCCGGTAAAAGGCTGTCACTCATCAACCCGGAAATCATAATACAAGACAACCCCTTTTTCATCGAAAACGATCTTCATCGTATCGGACTCCAGCACATCGAGCAGCTTCAATTTGTGGGTAGAATACGACCAGACCTCCCGTGGTTTTTGAATCATATACTCATTTTCCCCGGAGGTGATTTTCATGGCGGATGCCTTCGTTATCCTGTCCGGAGGACCAAAGCACCTCAGAATGTCTTTTTGCGTCGTCTTCCCCTTGACGATTTCCAGATCGATCCTTTCCTGCGTAAACCTGTGGGCGCAGCCGGATACGAGCATAACCGTTATAATTGCCAGAACGAATCGCATGACCTCTCATCTCCATTAATTCAAGCTGGTTGACAATATGCAGATCTCTCCGCAAGAAGTACTCCAACTATCGTGCCAGAGACGCACCACAGGTTCTGTATGCGCAACACATTGATTACAAGGGATATAGTAAACCGAGCCGGTGAGAAGTACGGGGCACGCCCCTGGTGCATGTCCTAATCCTCTACAGTGTATGTCAAAAAATTGCGTGCGTTACGCTCTTTCCGTGGCTTTCACGTCAGCTATTCAGGATCAATCATGGCGGGCAGTGGGCAAGCCGTCCCGGCAGCTTTTGACAACCCGTCCCGCACTCCCTTCCGCGGTGATCTCCACCAATTCCACCTTGCCGTCTTTCCGTTCCGAATACACTCCCTTTTCATCGTCCAGCTTCGGGTAATAACCGCCTGCGAGATCCTCGTACAGATCCACCCGAAAGATGAGATCGCCCCTTTCCGGGGTACTGTCACCGTCGATACTGAGCAGGCCGTTCCTTTCATACACGCCGACAGCGCCTTCCGGATTTTTGAATCCGACATAAAACCTGCCCTGCTCCTTGTGATAGATATCGGCGTTTATGGCATACGACATGTCATCGACCAGCTCCGTGAAACCGTTATTCCTGATCTTGAAGTGTTTGCCGGCCTGGCTTAACACCCATGCGGACGTCATCCGGTCCGGGCTGTGGGTGAGGATGGTCCGATCCTTGCGCAGAACCGTGCGATGAAGGGAACAATAATCGGTATGCACCACGCTGTTGGGGGAAGAGACATCGTGGATCACAACGGCATCGGCAAATGAATTCACGGCTTCCCGGTAACGCTCTTCACTCCAGATACGTTCGATGTAATCGTTGATATCACCATGGATGACCCTTGCCGACTCGAATTCCCTCCCGGACAAGGGGCGTGCCGGCGTTCGTTTCTCCCCATGAAGCCGCTGCCAGAGATCGATATCATGGGCGGTATCCGCACTGAACACGAGCGCCTCTTCCGCCGTGCTGAATCGCAATCCGATGCCGGGAACCCCATGCCAGACCGGCGCCTTGATCGCCTCAATGGTAAACCCCTCGTCGTCCCGATAGATGTTGTGGTCCTGTTCGTAGAAATGCCGGGAAGAAAAACCGTAGAAACTTTCCGGCTCTATCCATTCGTCATAGTCCGGATCCTTGAAAAGGAGCCGGGGATTGCGCGACCGTTCGTTGATGACGATCTTTGCACGCTCCGGACCAACCGGGTTTCCGCCCCTGTCGGCCACGTACAGGTACGAAGACCCATCCATGGAGTGTTTGTTCACGATATGGTATTTGGCCCGAGGCCCGATGACGTTGAAGTCGACATAGTCGTCGTACGGGATGTCGATGATCTGCCTGGAATCGGCGGACAGGCTCGTGCTGAGCGAGGGGAGCGCCCCCTTGCGGAGTCCGTCGTTGATCTCCTCGGAGGTGAACAAGGCGACCTTACGGGATATGTCAGGGGCATACCGATTAAACAGGGCAAGGTCCGAAAACCACCTTTTGTGGTCGTCATGGCAGTGGGTGATCAGCAGCCCCTTGATGAATTTCATGGCATGGCCGCCGATTTGCTGAAAAAGCGGGGAGCCGCAATCCACGAGAAAGGTCGATTGGCCGATGGTTACCTGATACCCGATGCTTTTGCCGATTCTTGAAAATGGCCCATAGTCGCCAAGGACCCTAACAATTATACCATCAGTCATGGAAGCCGGTCCTTTACGTGTTCATGTCCGGTTAGTATGCTTTGCAGACGCAAGGGAGCCACCCCTATCACGGGTTTCCGGGAAGCCGTGGCAGCTACCAGCTCACGATTCCCAATGATTTCTGTAGAATCACGATGGCATCGCCGACATTGACGGTGCCGTTGGGAGATGGCTTGCCGTTCACCAGTGGCGCCACATCGCCATTCGCCAGATCATTGGCCGTGGGGCTAATCAACCCCACCGCAATCTGCAGCGCCCGCAAGGCATCCGCCACGGTAACCTTTGGGTCACCATCGCTGGCGATCTTCCCCGTGGGCGGGGGCGGCTTGATGGCAAGCGTGTATGGCCGCGTGACTGTCTGTGGCGGGCTGGTCGAATCCGTGGCCAGCAGGGTGAAGTTATAGGTTCCGGTCTGGCTGGGGGTGCCGCTGATGGTGTCGCCATTGAGTGACAAGCCCGGGGGGAGGGAACCGGACGCAAGGCTCCAGGTGTACGGGGAAACGCCGCCGGTTACGAGGAGTTGCTGGGAGTAAGTTGTCCCCTTGACACCGGAAGGGAGGTTGGTAAGGATGTACAGTTTGGGAAAGACCGTTATCGTAGCGGTCACATCGGTGGCGGCATAATAGTAGGCATTGCCGGGCTGTGACGCCTTGATGGTGATCGTCCCTGCACCGGCAAGGGTGAGGACATTGCCGCTTATGCTGCCGGGGCCGCTGACTATGCTGAAACTGACCGGAAGGCCCGATGAGGCGCTGGCGTACAGGGTGATCGGGGGAGAACCGTCGGTAATCGTGGACGGCGGGGAAAAACCGGTGATGGTCTGGGAGGTTGGCGTAGTGCCACACGCCACACCATTGCCGATTACCGCAAAAAGCGCGCCGTTTTGCGGCACCAGGTACCTGACCGTACCGTCAACCTGCTCCCAGAAGAAATCCGCCGAAGAACCTGAAGTAGTTTCGGTACCGGCATCCAGATCGGCGCTCCAGGTGCCATGGATGATCATGGTACCGCTCGTGTAGACCGATCCATCAGAGGCATAGGTGGTGTACGCGATGTTCAGGTCATACCCATACGTGAGGATCTGCATTTTTCCGTAACGGCCCTGCTTGGTTTTATAGGCAAGCACGGTCCCCGTTGGTATCCTATTGTTCCCGTTATTGCTGCCCTCGATACTTGTTCCGGACAACGAAACCGCTTGCAGGCTGGTGTAGTTCGTGCTGTCGTAACAGCCGGGACTGACCGAAAACGTATAGGAATTTACGCCCCCCACCAGCGGGCTGGCGCCTGGGCCGGTATTCACCGTGGTACTGTCCTGGCCGTCCGTGGCAAAGGCATACACGGTGTGGGAACCGCTGGCAAGCGTCATACCGGTTGCGGCATATTGATTGGTGCCGGCAACGGTTGCCGGTTGCCAGGCGCCCGAGGTCGAGTCCACCTGGTAATAGACGCGACGGACTGTGGGCCAGTTGGTGCCGGTCGAGGTGGTGAAGGCAAAGGTGGGAATGCTGGTGGTGCTGTTTCCGCTAAACGGGGTGATGGTGACGGTAAGCGGCGTGGCAGGAGTGCTCCCCTCCTGCACCGCGTTGACATAGGCAGCGGAATAGGCCGGCACATAGACCGTGTTGGTCAGGGAATTGATCCCCAACGCCCAGCCCGCACCCTGGCCCAGCGTTATGCCTGTCCCCGTGCTCCAGGCCGCATCGATGGAGGTGATGGTGCCGCTGTTTTGATTACCCACGTACAGGGTGTTGGTGACCGGGTTCACTGCCAGGGCGCCGGGCGTGTTGCCGACCGCAACCGTCGTGGAGAGTTGCGTATTGTCCGCGCCATTGATTGCGGCCACCTTTCCGGCAGAGACGCCGTCGGCAACATAGATCATATTGGTGACGGGATTTACGGCAATGGCGGGTGCATATGAGAAACCGGACAGTGGGGTTCCGGTGGTGGTGGCGGTTGTGTTGTCGACCCCGTTTATGACCGTGATGTTGGAGGGGCTGTGCACACCCACATATATCTTGTTGGTCACGGGGTTTACGGCAATGCGTTCAGGGTTGCTGTAAATGCCGGTGATTGGGGTTACGGTGTTGGTTGCGCCATCTATGACCGAGACGGAGTTGTTGCCCCAATTGGCAACGTAAACCCGATTGGTGACCGGATTGACGGCAATCCCCCGGGGATTGGTCCCGACGGTAAGGGTGGCGCCCACGCTGTTGGTGGTTCCGTTGATAACGCTTACGGTGCCGCTTACATTGTTGGGCACATAAATAGTATTTGTCTCGGTATTGACCGCTATCGCCATGGGCGATGTGCCGACCGCTATGCCGGTACCGATGACGGTATCGCTGGAGCCGTCTATGACGGTGACATTGTTCGTGCCGTAATGGGCGATGTAGATACGGTTGGTTATCGGGTTTACCGCAATGGCCGACGGAGAATAGGATGGGCCGCCGGTGACGGTTACCCCCATGGCGCCCGACCCGCTGGCCGTCAGCGTCGTTATGACCGACTGGTCAACCCCGTTGATGACCGTCACGGTGCCGGAACTGTAGTTCATGGCGTAGATCTTGTTGGTTACCGGGTTTACCCCGACGGCATCGGGGTACGTACCGGCCGGGATATTGGCGACCGTGGCAGCTTGAAGGTTTGCACCGAGAAAGATGACCGAGAGGACGACAAGCAGTATCAGATACTTGTTACCATTGGAACATTTCATTTCTCACCTCGTTCTGGACAGCGCCGATTTGATTGGTTTCACCTGCTCAAAAAACCAGCATTAAATCCATCCCATCTGTATCACATCAATCCATGCATATAAAGACCAATTTATGGAGGCAACCAAGGGCCGGCCCATTACGGACCGGCCCTTTATCATTTGTGAATGATCACCGTTTATCAGAAGAGGTTGGAGCCTTTGGCCGTTCTTTATGAGCTCCCTTCCGCTGCTTGTCCGAACGGGGAGAGATGGAGCCTTCATTCACGTCCATGGCGATCTCGGTGCCTCCTCTGCCATCGGGCACAAGAAAACAGGGCCTCTTGCTGACTTCAAGGGGAATATTCGGCCACTGCGCCCCATAGTATCTTTTATAGGCACGGTCAAGGGCTTCAATAACCTCGACGTCCGTTATATAGCCATCGCCTTTCTTGTTGGCAACGAACCAGTCGCCTTTTTCGTTTCGAATCAACTTCTGCACGGAAAGCCCGTTTCTGCATTTATTCAACTTTTCCGGCAACGACGTGACGTTTACGGGAGTGGCCCCGGTGTTGACCTTTGCTTCGGGGACCGCCTTTTCCGCCGGGGGTGCAGCCGGTGCCTGCTGAACCGGCTTTTCCAATGCCTTTGTGAGATTCTTGTCGTAACCGGCCATCTTTTTATCGAGGCTGCTCATGTTTTGCAGAACGGATGATACCGCCGTATTCTGATTGTGCTGATTTTTCATGAATGAAGGATACATATACACCTGGAAGATGGCCAGCAAGGCGATGGCTATTGATGAAACGGCCATGAAGGTCTTCGAGAGAAAGCTTTTGGCTTTGGCGGCGGAAGAACTGTATTCCAGGTCGGCGGTCAACTGTTCATACATGGCCGATATGCTGTCAACCCGCTTCATAAGTGCAGCCGTGTCGTCGGAAACGGCATCAAGCTTTGCCGACAACTGTTGATTGCTGTTGACCAGGGACTCTTGAAGGGCATCCAGGATCTTTTTTAGGTCCTCGCTCACGGCGGGTTGATCCGCTGTCGTTTGCCCGCGCCCATCAATTATCGGCGTGGCCGGCAGGTCGTGAGGCTCCGGTCCGGGGGCTGGTATCTCCGTTTCTTCTTCAGCAACTTCCTCTTCAGCGATTTCCGCAATAACGGCTTCATCAGCAGCTTCCTCATCAACCGCTTCCTCATCAACCGCAACCGTTTCCTCAGCTACCGCCTCTCCCGCTACCGCTTCTTCAGCAACTGCCTCTTCCGCAACTGCCTCTTCCGCAACTGCCTCTTCAGCAACTGCCTCTTCAGCAACTGCCTCTTCCGCAACTGCCTCCTCCGCAACAGTCTCTTCCGCAACAGTCTCTTCCGCAACAGTCTCTTCCGCAACAGTCTCTTCCGCAACAGTCTCCTCCGCAACTGCCTCCTCAGCAACAGCCTCTTCCGCAGCAGCCTCTTCCGCAACGGCTTCCTCTTCAACGGCTCCTTCATCAACCGGGGCGCCATCATCACGGGCTGCATCCTGATCGGTCGCCACAAGTTCCTCCTCTTCCCCATCATCTTGATTGCCGCCAAAGGGCGGAACCTCATCGGCAACGGCAGGAGCAGCGGCGGAAGCATCCTCAGCGCCGCCAGCTTCGGCAACCTCGCTCGGGGCAGGGGCATCCCCATTGCCGACACCGGGTGCGTCAGGTGGAACCGAGGCCTTTTCCGTTGGATCATCGGTTGAAACAGACATGAGATTCACCCCCCTTATCTTGCATCAGATGAAACCCCGTTCTTATATCACCGGGGTAAAAAACACATATCATCTTTATCACATTAATCCATTCCATTTAAAGTGCAATCATCGCAGTCGTGCGGTAAGGCATGGGCAGGTCGAAAAAAAGGGCTGATCCGCAACCGGACAGCCCTTTATACAACCCATAAGCTCTTGTCATAAATCATGTTACGTTTTCAAATCCCAAACCCGCCATCCCCCTCGCCACCCGCCTGGCTTCCCGCAACCCGCTTGTGAAGCACGATATTGACCCGGTCCGCCGCCCGTGTGAAATTAAAGGCCAGGTCGTGTTTAAATGCCAGCGCCGCAACCGGCGGGAGCTGCCCCGGATCGCGTATGACAAGCAGCACCCGGTTTCCCCGTGAAAGCATATCGAGGAAGGCAGGGGTGACGTCCAGTTCGATCTCTCCCCGCACGGTTGTCAGGTCAACCAGGTTTCCCTCGTCGCCGCTGATGAACCAGTCACCCAGATTGATCCGCCGAGCGGAAGCGTCGCCCGTGGCGGCCGGCTCGGGGGTGATCCCTGCCGGCTGTTCCTCGGGCGCCGCGGCGATAACCATGCCCGCCGCCACGGTGGCGTTGGTGTAACGGTCGATAAGGATAAAGCTGCCCGTATGGCGGTTCTGGTGGTACGGGTCAAGGGGGACCGGGCGGTCCAGTTCCAGGAGCCCGACGCCGATTTCGTTGAGCCCCAGGGTAGTCGCCTGTTTCTGCTCCAGGGTATTCACATCCACCGCGTGCTGCATAGCCACGATCCGGCCCGGTGTCACGGCGGTAGCGGTCTTGACCAGGTAGCCGTGTCCCGGCTGCAATGGTTCGTCATGGAGCCAGACCAGATGAGCCTTCACATGCCGGGTATGGAGCGGCCCCAGATCAGGCGCGGAAAGCATGTCGCCACGGCTGATATCGATCTCGTCCGTGAGCGTCAGGGTCACTGCCTGGCCGGCCATTGCCTCCGGCAGGTCGCCCTTCACGGTCACGATCCGGGCCACCCGGCTGGTTCGCCCCGACGAGGCGACCCGCACCTCGTCACCCGGACGGACAACACCCGAGGCAATGGTGCCGCAAAAACCGCGGAAGTCGAGATGGGGGCGGTTCACCCACTGGACCGGCAACCGGAACGGCTTTTCCCTGTCCTCCCCCTCGACCGGAACGGTTTCCAGATAGTTCATGAGGGTGGGACCCGAGTACCAGGGGGTGTTGGCGCTCGGTTCGATGATATTGTCGCCGTTCAGGGCGGAGATCGGGATGGCCGTAATCGAGCCGAAACCGAGCGTGGCGGCGAACTGCTGGTAATCGCGCAGGATTGTGGCATAACGCTGCTCATCATACGCGATCAGGTCCATCTTGTTGATCGCCAGCACGATATGCCGGATACCGACCAGGGAGACCAGGTAGCTGTGGCGCCGGGTCTGGGTCAGAAGCCCCTTGCGGGCATCCACCAGGATCACCGCCACCTGGGCGGTGGAAGCGCCGGTAACCATGTTGCGGGTATACTGCTCGTGGCCGGGAGTATCGGCGACAATGAACTTGCGCCGGTCGGTGGAGAAGTAGCGGTAGGCCACGTCAATGGTAATCCCCTGCTCCCGTTCCGCCTGCAAGCCGTCCAGAAGCAGGGCATAGTCGATGGCGCCCCCCTGGGTGCCGACCCGCTTGCTGTCAGCCTCCAGTGCCGCCAACTGGTCCTCGAACACCATCTTGGAATCCCAGAGCAGGCGCCCGATCAGGGTGCTCTTGCCGTCATCCACGCTGCCGCAGGTAATGAAGCGCAGCATGGATTTTTCTTCCTGGCTCTTGAGATAGGCGAGGATGTCGTTTTCGATCAAGTCCGATTGGTGTGCCATATAGTGTCCTTTGCGAGACATTAGTCGTATAAGTCCTATTGGACGTATAAGTCCTATTGGTCGTATAAGTCCCATAGGACCCATAGGACTTATAAGTCCTATCAGAAGTATCCTTCTTGCTTTTTCTTCTCCATCGATCCTGCCTGGTCGTGATCGATCAGCCTGCCTTGCCGCTCAGAGGTGCGGGTCAGCAACATCTCCTGGATGATGGCGGGCAGGGTGTCGGCAGTGGATTCCACGGCCGCCGTCAGGGGGTAGCACCCCAGGGTGCGGAAGCGGACTGATTTGTGCTGCACCTGTTCCCCCGGTTTGAGTTCCAGGCGTTCATCATCCACCATGATCAGCATGCCGTCCCGTTCCACCACCGGTCGAACAGCGGCATAGTAGAGCGGTACGATGGGGATCTGCTCCAGGTGGATGTACTGCCACACATCCAGCTCGGTCCAGTTGGATATGGGGAAGACACGGATGCTCTCCCCCGGCTTGATCCGGGTGTTATACAGGTTCCAGAGTTCCGGGCGCTGGCACTTGGGGTCCCAGCGGTGGTTGGCGCTGCGGAAGGAGAAGATCCGCTCCTTGGCACGGGATTTTTCCTCGTCCCGACGCGCACCGCCGAATGCGGCATCGAACTTGTACTTGTCCAGCGCCTGCTTCAGACCTTCGGTCTTCATGACGTCGGTATAGAGCGCCGAGCCGTGGGTGAAGGGGGATATTCCCCGGCTCACCCCCTCCTCGTTCACGTGGATAAGCAGATCCATGCCGCATTCGGCCGCCATCCGGTCCCGGAACTCGATCATCGCGCGGAACTTCCAGGTGGTGTCAACGTGCAGCAGGGGAAATGGCGGCGGTGCCGGGTAAAACGCCTTGCGGGCCAGGTGCAGCATGACCGCGGAATCCTTGCCGATGGAATAGAGCATCACCGGGTTGCCGAATTCGGCGGCCACCTCGCGGAGGATGTGGATGCTCTCGGCCTCAAGTTGTTGCAAGTGTGTTAAATTCATGGCGTCTCCGTAGTACGAATGTGGCCTTTGCGCCAGAGCTGCGTAAGTCTTCGGGCTGGATCGTGCGACGTAGCGCGGCTACGTCTCCTCACCATCCCTCGACAGCCTTGCTCTGACGCAAAATCCGCATCCGACAGGTTGAACCTTTGGGTTTGTTACCACTTAATATTGCTTATCTCTCTATTGCCTCTACTCTGTGTCTCTGTGGCAGATTGTGTCTTTGCTTTTTATTGTTATCGTCTATGCAGTCCGCATTCCTTGTGCTCCGCATTCTCCCACCACCACCTGCCTGCCCGGGCATCCTCTCCCGGTTTAACCGACCGGGTACAGGGAGCGCAGCCGATGGAGCGGTATCCCTGGCCGTAAAGCCGGTTCTTCGGCAGATGATGCTCTTCGGTGTAGGCCACAAGTTGTTCTTCACTCCAGTCGATCAACGGGTTGATCTTGATGAAGCCGCCGTTGAGCGTGTCAACCTCGATGGGGGCCAGGTTGCCGCGGGTAACACTCTGTTCGCGGCGCATGCCGGTTACCCATCCGGCCAGCCCTTTCAGCGCACGGGAGAGCGGTTCGACCTTGCGGATGGCGCAGCAGGCGTGGCGTTTGTCCAGAGATTCGCGGAAGGAGAACAGCCCTTCGGTCCGCTCCAGCTTCTCTACCTCGTCGTGCTTGGGAAAGTACCAGTCGATCTTCAAGCGGTAGCGCTCCACGAGGGCATCAGCCACCTCGTAGGTTTCTTCATTCAACCGGCCCGTATCAAGGGCAAAGACTCCCAGATTCAATCCGGCTTCATGGGCGATGTGGATGATGGCCACATCCTCCAGGGAAAATGAGCAGGCCAGGGAGACCGGGCCATTGGCCGCCTCGATACCGGCACGGAGGATTTCTGCGGGAGTGGCGTTTGTAGACAAATCTGGAATTGTCCTGTTCATGGTTTATGCCTTCCTTTGTGCTTCCCCCTTTAAAAATGGGGACCCCATACATCGGGCCTAAAGAATTGAGATACCGTTATTAAGGTCAAGCAGCTTTTACGTTGTAAGCTGGATCAAACGGTTTTCCATTCTTGATAACACCGTAGATAATATGCACCAGTTTTTTCATGCAGGCACACGCTATGATCATGCCGTTCTTTGATTTAGCTTTCAGCCGGTTGTAGAGGGCGTTGATGAGCGGATTGTGCTGTATTGCCGAGAGTGACGGCATATACAGTATTTTCCTCAACCTCGCACTGCCTATTTTACAGAGAGAAGATTTCCCTCTTACCGAGGTTCCGGAGGTCTTTTCTTTTGGTGAAAGCCCCATATAGGCAACAACCTTCTCCACGGTGTCGAATCCTTCAAAGGCATTGGCCTCTGAAAGGATGGCTTCAATTGTAACGTCGCCTACACCCGGAATGGTCTTGAGCAAGTCATGCTTCTTTCTCAAACCGGGATGGTTGTTGATATGTTCTCTGATAAGTTTGCTGATCTGCTCGATCTCCTCGTCCAGGAAGGTTATTACCTTCCGGATTGACTCATTGACGGAGGCAGCAGCAACACCAAGGCGATTGACCTCTTGGGTACGCATGCTGACCAGAGCGTCCCTGCGTCGGCCAAGCATTCTCAGATGCTCAATTTCTGGTGGATCAGGCTGCCAGGCGACCGGCTTCATTGCTTCACAGAATCTGGCTATCAGCTTTGCATCAGTCTTGTCGTTTTTGGTGCGCAAAAGTTCAGATTCACCAAACGCCTTGATCCTTGCCGGGTTGACAACACTCACCACGTGTCTGGCATCAAACAGGAATCTGGCAAGCGCATCGCCATACGATCCGGTGGCTTCCAGGCATGCATGAAAGTTCACAACATCATGCTGCTTCAGCCAAACGGCAAGTGACTCAAAACCAGAAGGCTTGTTTTCAAACGACTTGTTTTTGTACTTTCCGTTTCGCAACAAAGCTACATCAAACTTGTTCTTTGCCACATCAATACCGAGAACAGCTGTCATTGGCTTCTCCATTTTTTTGGTGACGCAGGAAAAATGACTTTGTTCCGATTACCCTTGCTTATACAAGCTCACCCAGAGAAGGGGGCTTAAGATACCGTCCAAACTTGGGAACAAAGTGCAGGGAAAGGGATCTAATCTAAATCACAGGCTCAAAGCCGTTGGGGGATTCCAGATTCACCTTTCCCAATTACTCCAGCGTCCCGGAGTAAACTTGGTAACAGCTTTACAACTTAAAATCATGCTTGTGAATCATACAAGGGGGATTTGCCGTTGACTGCCAAAATACAAATCCCCCCTGCCCCCCTTTGTCAAAGGGGGGATTAATTAGATCTGGTAATCCTCCACAAACACCCTCACCTGCCTCGGTCGCACAAAAACAGACTCCCCCTGCTGCAGCCCCAGGCTCTGGAACACGTCCCTGGTCAACTCCGCCTCGATAAACTCGCCGCTGGCGTCGATGGCCAGGGTGATCCTCACCGACGGTCCCAGCTTCTGGATATGCCTGACAGCAGCCTTAAGGGCTGTTGAATCCTGGGGGCTGCGCTCGATCTCGATGTCATGGGAGCGAACGTACGACACGGCGTTTTCGCCCGTTTCATGCTGACCGGCGTACGGCTGGTTGAGACGGCCGTGAAACAGGTTGACGTTGCCCAGGAAGTTGAGCACGAAGGGGTTGGCGGGATGGTCATAGACCTGATCCGGTGTACCGGCCTGCTCTATCTTGCCCTTGTTCATGACCACGATCCGGTCTGCCACCTCCAACGCTTCCTCCTGGTCATGGGTCACGAACACGCTGGTGACGTGTATCTCGTCGTGCAGCTTGCGCAGCCAGCGGCGCAGCTCGGCCCGCACCTGGGCGTCCAGGGCGCCGAATGGTTCATCCAGGAGCAGTACCTGCGGTTCCACGGCCAGGGCGCGGGCCAGGGCGATACGCTGGCGCTGGCCACCGGAGAGTTGCGCCGGATAGCGGTGTGCCAGCCCTTCCAGTTGTACCAGCCGCAGCAGCTCCGTGACCTTTGCTCTGATCTCAGACTTTGCGGGACGGCTGCCCTTGGGACGGACGTTCAGGCCGAATGCCACGTTGTCGAAGACGGTCATATGCTTGAACAGGGCATAGTGCTGGAACACGAAACCAACCTTGCGTTCGCGGACATGCCGCTGGGTGGTGTCATCGCCATTGAAGAGAATGCGGCCGCTGTCTCCATGTTCCAAACCGGCAATAATGCGCAGCAGGGTGGTTTTACCCGATCCGGAAGGCCCCAGGAGAGCAACCAGTTCTCCCGAAGGGATGGAAAGGGTGACGTCGTCCAGGGCGGTGAAGCTGCCGAACTGCTTGCTTATGTTTTCGATCTCTATGCCCATAACAGCCTCTTTGGCAGACTGGTCTGACATGTCAGACAGGTCCGATAATTTAGTTCTCCAACTGCTGCCTGACCTTCCACTCGGCCACGGTCTTGACCGCCAGGGTTATCAACGCCAGGAAGGCCAACAACGAGGCCACGGCAAAGGCGGCGGTGTAGTTATATTCGTTGTAGAGTATCTCCACGTGCAGCGGCACGGTGTTGGTGCTGCCGCGAATGTGGCCGGAAACTACGGAGACGGCGCCGAATTCCCCCATGGCTCTGGCGTTACACAGGATCACGCCGTAGATGATGCCCCACTTGATATTGGGCAGGGTCACCCGGAAAAAGGTCTGGAGGCCCGTTGCACCCAGCACCAGTGCAGCCTCCTCCTCGTCCCTCCCCTGGGCCTCCATCAGCGGGATCAATTCCCGGGCGATAAAGGGAAAGGTGACAAAGACGGTTGCCAGGATGATGCCGGGCACGGCAAAGACGATATGAATGTCATGGGCCTCCAGGAACGGTCCGAGCCAACCCTGCCGCCCGAAGATCAGGACGTAGATCAGGCCGGAGATGACCGGTGATACCGAAAACGGCAGGTCGATCAGGGTGATCAGCAGGTTCTTGCCCGGAAAGCTGAACTTGGCGATCCCCCACGATGCCATGACCCCGAAGACCAGGTTGAGCGGCACGGCCACGGCAGCGGTGATCAGGGTCAGCTTGATGGATGACAGGGCATCAGGCTCCCTGATGGCTGCCAGATACACGTCTAGCCCCTTCTCGAATGCCTGGCTGAATACCGCTGCCAGCGGCAGGACCAGGAACAGGGCCAGGAATACCAGGGCGATTGCGGTCAGCGCCCAGCGCACCGGAGCCGGTTCGGTGATGCGGTGGTTGCCGTTGCTTTTGGCGGTATATGTTGTGGTTGGTGCTGACATGTGAACCTCTGTAAATTACTCAGCGTACCTTCTGCTCCATTTTTGCAGCAGGTTGATGATCAGCAGGATGACGAACGACGATGCCAGCATGACCGTGGCAACAGCCGTTGCCCCCTTGTAGTCGTACTGTTCCAGCTTGGTGATGATGATCAGCGGCGTGATCTCCGAGACCATGGGCATGTTGCCGGCAATGAAGATGATCGAGCCGTACTCGCCCACGGCACGGGCAAAGGCCAGGGCAAAGCCGGTCAGCACCGATGGCGCCAAGAGAGGAAACAGCACCCGCCGGAAGGTCTGCCAGCGATTGGCGCCCAGGCAGGCGGCGGCCTCCTCGATCTCCGCATCCAACTCCTCGATCACCGGCTGGACCGTGCGCACCACAAAGGGGAGGCCGATAAAGGTCATGGCCACGATGATCCCCAAAGGCGTAAAGGCCACCTTGATGCCATGGGGCTCCAGATAGCGTCCGACCCAGCCGTTGGCCGAATAGACCGTGGCCAGGGTGATGCCGGCCACCGCCGTGGGCAGGGCAAAGGGGAGGTCCACCAGGGCGTCCACCAGCCGCTTGCCGGGGAATGGATAACGCACCAGCACCCAGGCTACCAACACCCCGAATACCGCGTTGACTGCGGCGGCAGCCAGGGCGGCGCCAAAGGTGACCTTGTAGGAGGCCACTACCCGCTCAGCCGTTACGGTTTCTACAAAGTCGTGCCAGGAGAGCCCCGAGGTCGTGAAGATCAGTGCGGACAGCGGGATCAGCACGATCAGGCTCAGGTACAGGATGGTGTAGCCCATGGTCGGCCCGAAACCGGGCAGGACGTTGTTATGCCGCCTAAAAAGCTTCATTGACAGTCCTATCTGTGGCCTGAAAATATCTGGTCAAACACCCCGCCATCAACGAAGTGGATCTTCTGGGCCTTCTGCCACCCGCCAAAGGTCTGATCGATGGTGTACAGCCGCAGCTTGGCCAGTTTTGTCGGAACTTTTTTGTCGATAGGGCGATAGTAGTGCTTGGCGGCTATCCGTTGCCCCTCGGGGCTGTACAGGTACTTCAGGTATTCCTCGGCAACTTTTCTGGTCCCACGTTTGTCGACCGCCTTGTCCACAACGGTAACCGGCGGCTCGGCCAGGATGCTTTCGGAGGGGGTCACGATTTCAAATTTGTCCGGGCCCAGTTCGTTGATTGCCAGAAACGCCTCATTCTCCCATGCCAGGAGCACGTCACCCATACCGCGCTGCACAAAGGTATTGGTGGCGCCGCGGGCACCCGAGTCGAGCACCGGTACGTTCTTGAAAAGCTTGGTGACGAATTCCCTGGCCTTGGCATCGTTACCGCCCGGCTGGTGAAGGGCATAGGCCCATGCTGCCAGATAGTTCCAGCGGGCACCGCCGGAGGTCTTGGGATTGGGGGTGATGACGGATATGCCAGGCTTCACCAGATCACCCCAGTTCCTGATATGCTTCGGGTTGCCCTTGCGCACCAAAAAGACGATGGTTGAGGTATAGGGAGCGCTGTTGTGGGGCAACTCCTTCTGCCAGCCGGGCCTGATCAGCCCCTTTGACGCGATGGCGTCGATGTCGTAGGCCAGGGCCAGGGTTACCACGTCGGCGTCAAGGCCGTCGATGACCGCGCGGGCCTGTTTGCCGGAACCGCCGTGGGATTGCTTGATGGTGACATGGTCACCGGTTTTCTTCTGCCAGTACTGGGCAAAGGCATTGTTAAAGTCGGTGTACAGTTCGCGGGTCGGGTCATAGGATACGTTCAACAGGGTGACGTCCTGGGCGGCAAATGCCGGCAGGGTTGATACAACGGTTAATGAAACTGCGAATATCAGGGTGATGATGGTGCGCTTGTTCATGATTGCCTCCTTGTTTCATGGTTTTCTGTGACTGAATGATGCATAACCTTTGCTCAAATTCCGGCACCCGCGCCTTCACCGGCCTCCATCTCCATGAAACGGGTGTTCCACTTCATAGAGAACCGCCAGATATCATCGGGTGGTAGAGGATGTGGAATACGGGAGTCGCCGTGGGTTGCAATCTTAAGGGCCAGGCTGTCGAATGCCTCCGCCAGCAGCGGGTCCTCAAAAACAGCCTTTTCCCGGCGCTCCGGGCTTTCAAGCCGGAATGAGCGCGGGAGATAGGCCACCACGCGCGCCGACGTCCTTTCGGCATATTCATCGACCAGGGCACGGCTGTAGGGCGCATCCATGAAATTGGCGATGATGTCGCCTGAGCGCACTCCTCCATCGGCGGTATGCTGCCGGATCAATTCAAAGATCGAGTTGGCGGCCCTGACCGACTTGAGTTCCCCTGCCATAACCGTGAAGATGTTCTGAAAAAGCCCCTTGCGTATCGGCACCGTAAAGCCTCCGCCGGCCTCGTCACCCTGCACGTTGTAGATGACATAATCCAATGCCAGCCGTTCGAGCAGCCCTGATTCATTGATACGTTGAACAGCCGACATGATCGACGCATCCGGATTGGCCTCGCCAACAGGTGGAGCGCCGGTTTCAAGACAAAAAACACCTGCAAAACCTTCCTGAACCACGTCCTCCGGAGAGGCCGCAGGACGTTTCCGCATGTGTTCCAGCAAGGTGGGAACAGACATATTTCCTTGCAATGAGGTAGCCGAATCCGTCTTGCCTCCACACCCGACCACCAATACCCGATGCCCCGCACGGGAGAGCGCCACGCTCAAGTTGCCACTGATAGTGGTCTTGCCTACTCCGTTTCTGCCGTACATGGCAATACGTCTGATTCCTTCTGTTCCCATGAAAATCTCCGGTTGTACCAGACTTGCGCCAACTCCTGTTTATCTCTGTCGGACCTGCCATCTATTCCACTATCCGCTCCAGTCTGGCGATCAGTTCCGTATGGGTAAGACCTTCCCCCACCCTCTGCCCCAATCCCCCGCCGCTACGGCGATACAGATCAAAGCGCGGTTCCTTTCCCCCGTCCGCCGACACCGCCAGCCGGGACACCGCAATGCCTACGTCCGCCAGTTGAGGTTGGGTGCAGGAATTAGGGCACCCAGAGACGGCCCAGGTCAGTTTCGCCCCCTCCGGACCCAGGGCCTCCATGACCGCCCTTGCCACGTCACGGGTCGCAGCCAGCCCGGCCAGGCATTCGTGGTTGCCGGGGCAGACACGGAAGCGGGTCTGTTCGGACCGCAAACCCCGGTTGAAGCCGGCTTCCGCCAGTTCCCTGCCTGCTGTTGTGTCATCGGTATCCTCTGCCAGCAGAAAAACCACGTCCTGGTCGGCGGTCAGCATGAGCGCACCGTCGGCCCGGGCATCGGCAAACGCGGCCAGTTCATGAAGCTGGTCGCTGGTCACCAGTCCGGCGAAGAGCCGCGCCTCAAGCCGCTGCCGGCCATTCGGGGCGGGGATCAGGTTTTCCGGCAGGCCGCTGACCGACGGCAATTCTTCCACGGCAGACGGCTGGGCCTCGATCCGGCGGCGCAACTCATCCTCACCCAGTTCGTGTACCAGGTATTTTAGCCGCCTGCCCGCCGGGGCATGGGCGCAATAGACTGCCACGATGGCCTCCACCAGCGGGATGATGCGCTGTTCCTCCACCGCTTCGGCCAGGAGGAAGGCTGCCCGCGGTTCCCGTCCCAGCCCGCCCGCCACCCAGACATCATATCGGGCCAGGCCCTCCTCCAAGCGGGACAGCACCAGCCCCACGTCCTGGATCAGGTGCCTGCCACCCACCACATCTGCCTCGATGCCGATCTTGAACTTCTTGGGCAGACGCTCGAAACGGGGATTACCGGTAAAATGCCGCTGGAGGCGCCGCGCCATGGTTTCCAGGACCGGAAAGCCCTGCGATCCCTGGCTGGCGCAGGTGATGCCGCGCACCGCACCGCCGCATGCACCCCGCGACGTGAGTCCTACCTTTGCCAGTTCCAGCTTCACGGCTGGGAGATCGGCCTCACGCAGCCAATGGATCTCCAGGTTGCCGCGGGTGGTCAGATGAATGGTCGCCCGGCCGAAATTCCGGGCAATGTCAGCTACTACGCGGGCTTGCGGGGCCGAAATCACCCCCGCCGGCAATTTTACCCGCTGCATGAAAAAACCATCCTGGCGCTGCCTGTAGATGCCGTCCAGCCGGTAGTCCCTGGTTTCGATTGTCATGTGTCCCTCCGATGGTTTTGACCTGAATCCGTGACGCCGGAATGCCGCAGTGGCCGAAAGAGCCGGGGCCAGCACGCCGCCCGAGGCGTCACGGATTCGCGTTTGATACAAAAAAAGGCCGAGGGATGTCCCGTGTGGGACATGCTTCCTCGGCCTCCGGTGTTTCCGGTCAGCACGTTGTATAGCGTTTAAACTTCAGTCTGTTTCAGATTCCGGCGCCATCGATGTTGCCCTGGCGGTTCAGCCTGATCTTCTCGTTCTTTTCCACCTGGATCACCCGGCCGTCCTGCACCACCAGGGTGACCGTGCCGAAGCGAATCGATTCGAGCGCCTCCCGCACCACCAGTTCCAACTCCCGATTCCACGGGTCGCCGGCTGCCTGCTGTGCTGGGGCGGCCATCATATCCCCTCGAACAGGGCAGTGGATAGATAGCGCTCGGCCCCGTCGGGCAGGATGAAGACGATAGTCTTGCCGCTGAATTCGGCCAGGTTGGCCAGACGGACCGCGGCGGCAGCAGCGGCGCCACCGGAGATCCCCACCAGCAGGCCTTCTTCCCGGGCAAGGCGTTTGGCGAACTCTATGGCCTCGTTGCTCTCCACCAACTCGACCCGGTCAATCACCGTGAGGTCCAGGGTATCGGGGATAAAACCGGCGCCGATCCCTTGGATCTTGTGGGGGGCGGGCTTTAGTTCCTGGCCGGCCAGTTTCTGGGTGATGACCGGGCTCTCCCTGGGCTCCACGGCCACGGAGATGATGTTCTTTTTCCTGGTGTTCTTAAGGTAGCGCGATACGCCGGTGATGGTGCCGCCGGTGCCGACGCCGGCAACGAAGACATCCACAGCGCCGTCCGTGGCGTCCCAGATCTCCGGCCCGGTGGTCTTTTCATGGATCTCCGGATTGGCCGGGTTCTTGAACTGCTGGGGAAGAAAGTATTTTTGGGGGTCGCTGGCCGCAATCTCCTCTGCCTTGGCAATGGCGCCCTTCATCCCTTCAGCGCCGGGGGTCAGGATCAGATTGGCGCCCAGGGCGGCCAGCACGCGGCGGCGCTCGATGCTCATGGTTTCGGGCATAGTCAGGGTCAGTTTGTAGCCACGGGCAGCCGCCACATAGGCCAGGGCAATGCCGGTGTTGCCGCTGGTGGGCTCGATGATCTCCACACCCGGCTTGAGCACGCCACGCTTCTCGGCATCCCAGATCAGGTTGGCGCCGATGCGGTCCTTGACCGAGAAGGCCGGGTTACGCCCTTCAACCTTGGCCAGGACAATAGCCTTGGCCCCCTTGGTGACGTGGTTCAGCTTGATCAGCGGGGTGTTGCCGATGGACAGGGAGTTGTCTGCATAGTTGTTTGTGCTCATGGCCGTCTCCTTTCATGTATGCTGCTTGGTTTTTGTCTATAGAACAACTAGATAAATAGGGCAAAAAAACTTCATATGCTGTAGTCTACCACATTTGCCTGTTTGCTGCGTTCATCGGCACTCCGCTCGACCATATCCGCCAGGGTCAGATTATCCAGCACCTGGGCAAGCGCCTTGTTAACGTCAACCATGACGAGCCTGATACCGCAGGTGGTCTCATCCTCGCATTCGTCACAGCGGGCGTAGTTTGTTTCGCTGAGGCATTGAACCGGGGCAAGATCGCCTTCCAGTATCCTCACGACGTTCCCAAGGGTTACCTTGGCAGGGGCTATTGCCAGGTAGTAGCCGCCCCCCTTTCCGATCCGGCTCTGCAGGATGCCACCCTTGCGCAGGGAGAGCAGGATAAATTCCAGGAACTTCTTGGGGATGTTCTCGGCCCGCGCCAAGTCGGATATCAGGACCGGTTGTGAGGCCGGCTGGCCGGCCAGATAACAAAGTGCCTTGAGGGCATATTTTGTCTTTTTCGAGATCATCATGTCTAGTAGGTCTATAGATAATGTAAAAATGTTATTCTGTCAATAATTATTTTTGCACATTGCCACGGTGATCCAAAAAGGGAGCCGGACTGGCAGGGCATGGCAACTTATGATTTGGTGAAAGTACGGAAGCATCACCGACCTTTCAGGCACGTAGAGGCGCCACATTTCCGTTCAGGATGCATAAACCATGCTTGGTTTGAAAATGTTGACATCAAAGCTTTGTTGTTGATCATTATTGTGTGCTTTTGGTATAAAAGAAGAACAGCACGTACCGCAATCCAACTATGGCACGAAAGGGGGCTTCCATGTATTCTCCAACAAGGAATGGCTTGAGAGTCGGGTGCGATGACAAGTGTCTCTTACGCCACAATGGCCTCAGCTATCAGTGTCTGCTGGAAAATATTTCAATTTCCGGGGCGCTGGTATGTCTGCAAGATTTCAAGCAAGCCGCTATTCAGGTTGGTGATACCTGCGGACTGTTGTTATGCACTGACCCAACAGTGTGCCCCGGAGAATACACGAGCAGAGTCACCCGCCTGGGTGCATCAAAAATCGCCCTGCATTTCCTCGACATCGCTTCTGAAACGCACTGAGACTGCCTCGAACGTCATCGTGATGCACACCTCTCAACCTATCTGAGTACCGCTTCGGCCATAACCTCTGCCACATCCCGCACCCGCACGCCATCGGCCTTTACGTCCTTGAGCCCGTCCTCGAACATGGTCAGGCAATAGGGGCAGGAGACGCAGATGGTGTCCG
>Ga0208789_1000931_pt1 | contig 20509 bp, 15 predicted proteins | sample Methanotroph_Enr_FD_187368 | JGI IMG/M metagenome (GOLD analysis project Ga0208789, IMG submission 187368) | Enriched soil microbial communities from Old Woman Creek wetland in Ohio, USA - Methanotroph_Enrichment_5 (SPAdes) (version 2) | ecosystem: Environmental > Terrestrial > Soil > Wetlands...
AACTGAATACCAATTTTTTTGACCTTTCTGCGATATTTTCTCGGCTTTCATCAATCTTGGTTTTATCCACCTGATATTTGTTCCAATAGGATATAACTTCGTTAGGTGTTCCTTCATATAATTTAAAAAGTTCGATTTCAATGTGATTTCTTCCAATTCGATTACATCTTGTGACAGACCATTGATTCTTGTAGCTCACGCCACCAGTTTCAGGGCAGACGCTATAATTCTCATCTTGTTCATATTTTCCAAGGACTTCATCTGAAACATAAACATAGTCCCAATGTTTTGCATTTAATCGGGTAATTTTATCTTTATACCCTGACCAGTAATGAGCTTTTTCTTTTCTATCCCATTTGCTAAAAGGAATGTTATTTCCAAGCTTTATTTGCCTAAAACCCGTTACCTCAGTGAAAATCTTATTTTCGGAAATTTCATTGATTCGAAAATGGTTAAATTTTGTAGTTTTTTCGAAAAACCTATTCTGCCCTAGTAGCCCTTCGAGTTCGGCATTTAGTGGTAATATCCTTGTTTCACAATAAACTTGGATCAGTGTCTTCTTTTTTAGCATCAAATAATCCTGTAAATAATCTTTACGGATTTTGACAAAACTTTTTGAATAAATTAGGGAATCATAAACAGATTTGGGAATGGACTGCACAACATCCATCTGCGGTTTACTTAAATCATCCCAATTTATATTAGTTTCTGTCAATCTTGGAGTTAAACCATAAGTCAATAAAAAGTATGGGTCAATCTGGAAGGTGATATTATTCGCAGATTCCCAAGATAAAACAAGAGGTTTTACCTCGTCGAGTCCTTCTACTCCTGTAACAAAAACAGTTGATTTTCCTTCATACTTATAATTTTCATCATATATCGGGCCTACTGAGCTATCCGTTGTTTGATTTACTTCATCAGGTTTTATAAGTTCTATCAGTTCAGGGTCAATCAGTAACGTTTGATAATCTCTTGTTGAATTTATTCCAGATTGCAATTTGTGTGTAGTTAACTCACTAACATAAATGTATTCTCTTTCTATTGGAGAAAAATTTTTTACGTCGGCAAATATGTCGGGGAACCAAGTATCCATTTAATTATCTATTCTCAGTTTTTGTTCAGTTTTTAAATTACACACAACGGTCACTTGCAAGTTGTCGTTGCGGATTTCGAAGAGTGTCAGCGTCCGCAGGACGAAGACGGTCAAGAAAGGAGCAGAGACAACGCACACCACTGCACCCGCAATGCAATTTGCAATTTGTTGTGTGTAGTTTTTATTTATTATGTTTTTTAAAATCTGTCATATTTTTCATAGAGCTTCTAATTGTGTTATGCGACCATTCTTGAAAAGTAACAGCTCGTCTTAAGAATAGAATTGCTATTATTCCAGTTGCGGCAAGTAATACTTTTCTTTGGTCAGACCATTGATTATACTGCATACTTCTAATGAGAAGAATAATTTCAAAAAGGACCAGAGAAAAAAACATTCCATAACACATTCCTCTCAAGGCAAACCACTTTTGTAAACTTGTGAAATTATTTGGACTAAAGTGGCGTATTTGAGTTATTTCATCTTCCAATTTATTAAAGCTGGTTTCATCTTTCATTCGTTTACTCCATATTTTTTTGCTCAAAAATTTAAAAACTTCGTATGCCACATATTGACATTTAAAGCCAAGAATATAACAAACTACAAGAAAAATGATAGATTTAGATATACTCATGTTATTTGCCTGTTCGATTACAAATGCGACCACATTATTTTGATTCTCTACTGTAAGTGATATGCCCAATAGAACGAAGAATCCAGGTATGATATAAGTGAAAATCTCAAAAAATCCTAGTTTTATATTTTCCATCTAATTCTATTATTGATTTTGTTTATTTAAAATGATTGTTGAATTTCAGTTTGTTATTTTGCTATTATCATTTTCTTACTCATTTCTTTAATCTAACATTTGCAAATAAGTCTGTTTCTTTATTTTACATAGACATTTATTAGAACGATTCAAAATTACACACAACGTAGGAAGCTACACGCAGGGGCGGATTGCGGGCTATTTCCTGTCAAGCCGAAAAGCCGACCGGGCGGAAAGATGCCCACCGAAAACCACTGCTGCCGCACTTGCCGGGTAGCTGATGTTAGGTGCTGGCCTTCATTTCCTCCATTAGTTTACATATCAAATATAGAGTATTTTGTCACGTTAAAATCTTGTCTACGCATTTTATTTTTAAGTCAAGGCACAACTGCTGTTTGGGGTTTTAATTTTTTGAGGGAGGGGATTTTAAAACCTTTCAAGCTGCTGAAATGTATCCTTGCGGGAGGGAAAAAAGGCAAGCTCTTTTGCAATTTTTGCCCGGTGGGGGGCTTTTGCGTGAATTGCAAATGTGCTTGCCTTTGTGCGTGTGCTTGCTATGATCTTCGCATACCTTGTTTCATATTATCCGGCGGTTGTCGCAAATGTGTCAAGCTGAATTACAACTTTACGGATGCTCGTTACAACTTTGCGGATGCTTGTCGCATCTTTACGGATGCTCGTTACAACTTTACGGACGGTAGTTACAACTTTACCACTGGTAGTTACAACTTTACGGATGCTCGTTACAACTATGCCGGAGGTTGTCACCTAAAAAAGGTAGCTTACTTTACAAAACTACTTATTGCTTGTAAATTTTAGTCCGCTAATTGTTTTGTATTGGGGACTTGTCGCACCGAAAACAGACTTAACATACGTTTTAACGTCTACAGAAGTGTCAACAACGCCTGTGCCTGCTTTATAAAGTACGTCGTTTCTGGCAATGCGGGCATTTGTCAAAGGCGCTGCCGCAAGTGTAACAGCACTGTTCTTTATGCTTAAATCGCCGTAAATAGCAATCAAGGCATCAATACCTAAATCCGGTTCATTTGGATCGTATTCGCCAACTGAAGTAAGGAGTTTAATCAGTTTATCGAAGTTGTCTAAACGGCTATCGAAGCTCATCTGGGAGGATGAAATTTCAGTTACTTCATTTCCGGCCTCGGCTGCAACTTTCTTTTCCTCTTCGGTCATTTTTGGGGTTGCTCTGCGACCCTGCAACTTGCGGATTAAAGTCATTGCGCTTTCATCGACCTGTGCGGTGGTGTCGGAAGCTTTCAAGGCATTGCTAACCCGTGTTATCAACTTGCTTAATGGAGCAAAAGCGACATCTCTTGCACTTACAGCGTTTTTATACGCAGGTTCGGCAGAATTAACCGCTGCAATTGCTGTTTTGGCCGCAGTCAATTGGGTGTTTAATGCCGGAAGTTTCAGACTTGCTTTTGAAGGATTGTAAGGAGTTCCTAAAGCGGTAACGTTAGCAATTAGTTTTTCGTAGTTGGCCACATTCTTTGCATGGCCGGTTTCAGAGGTGGATGACATGAAATTAAATTTAAGGGTTAATGTGATTTTTATGATTAACCTAAATTTACAAAATCATTATGAAACATCAAGCTGTTTTTACCAAAAATATTTTTCAACATGCTATTAACCTTGTATATAGAATCTATTCTGATCCATTAAATATATTTATTTCGTTTCTGTGCGTTGGTTCTTACCTTTTAAAGTTTTCATATAATCCAGATAAATATCCGTCGGTAGCACCAAGTAGTAAATAATCAATAAATGCTCTATATAAAATTGCTCCGGGCTGTCCTTTGACTAAAAATGAACCTTTCCAACGCCTTAAATTGGTTTTAAAATCAACAATATTATTTGCATGAATTAATTCATTATCTGGATCATTAACATACTCTTTATATGTGGATTCCCATACTGGAAATATGTTTTCTTTAAAGTAATCTTTATATCTCGTTTTTAAGTTCATTATCCAATCCCAACTTACTATATAGATTTGATCAGTTGGATCAGCTGTAATTATTTCTATTTCCCATGTATTATCCGGAAAGTCTACTGAATTTGGCTCAGTTATAAATTTAAAATTTACTTTGATGTTTAAATTCTTCAAAAATGGATAATAAACTTTGGCATGTCTTCTTGTATTTCCATTCAGCAAGATATTCTTATCATGCTTCACTCCTGGTCCATTACAATCCTTACCAATTGGAATCAGATTTTTATGATTTACTGATGCAACAGGAAACTTTGATCTATCTAACCAGTGATCTAACGGTAATCTTGCTTGACCTTTAAGATTTAAATAACTTTCAATCCCACAAAAAGGACATACTTGAATTTTATTTATCTGAAGAAATCGGTTAATACTTTTTTTAACTGATGTATCGACATAATCTTCAAATTTAGAGTACTCTAATGAATTTTTATACAAATGTGAAAAAAGTGCTTTAATTGATTCCCTAATTGATTCTGGAAGATGTTCTATTGTATATATCTGAAGGCCTATAGGATCATTCTCACATAATTCTTTGACTTTATTTGTGTTTACAAAGCAATCCAAAACGATCTTTCTATCTGCATATGCTATTAAAGCTTTATAATCATCATAAACAGCCCTGAACTTCAACTGCAAATCTGTTCGTTCAAATACTTCTAAAGACCATTGGGGAAAAAGATGATTTCCAAAGGTTGCAGATCCATCAATTTTTTTGAAAAAAGTTTTGGGGATATTATGAATTATTGCCAGTCTAGAACTATAGTTTGTTATCTGGGTTATCATCGTCGAAATTCTTTAGTTCATAGATTTTTTTAAACAAAAATTGTTTTTGACTCGATTCTCCAAACGTATCAATAGCACCTTGTAATTCTTCTAGGTCGCCTCTTTTTATGATATCACTCAGTTCGTTTGACGATTTACTTGATACAATATTGGTATCAAAAAGATTTTTCATTATATAATTTACATCCGAGCCATAAGTACGAATACCCTTATCAGAGGCTTTCGTTGCGGTAGACTCATTTGTAACAGGATCTTTACGGAAAAAGATTACATTGTTTGGCAAACAGTCTGCAATTATGAAAGGAGAATGTGATGTAAGAAGAATCTCCTTCAATAAATTACTTCCTCCTCCGGCTATTATACTTTCATCCAGAATGTCGATGAACTTGGCTCGCCAATTTGGATTGTAATGAGTTTCTGGTTCATCAAGGAGTAATAAGCTACTCTTGTCTTTAAGCATTAAGCAAATGCCCATTGTATGTAAGAACTGATGTTCGCCATCTGAAAAATTGCGTAGCAATAATTCAATCGGTTCTTTCTCCCCGACATCTTTTAAAATAAGATAGTCAAGAAAATGAAAAACATTTTGTGCTGGGCTTCCAGTTGGCAACTTTCCATCTGTATAGTAGCCTTTCGAACTATAAACATCTTCTTTTATTTGGTCGCTTACAATCCGTGCATTTAACTCGTATAGAACTTGAAATAATCGGAACAGCTCAAAGGAATTTTTGAAATTAGCTCTAAAAACAGACTTTAATGTATCATCAACATAAAAATCGAGCCACAAAACTTCAGAATCAACAAACCAAGATGAAGCACAATTTTTAAGAATATCTATCTGCGTATTTAATTGCTGTAAAATAGGAAGCCAGTTTTTTCTTTCTTTGTCAAGATAAAGCTTTTGTAGGTTTAAGTTCATTCTAAAACTTCGCAAACCCTTTATTTGCAATTCCCTTTCGAGTGGCCTTAGAGTATCTTCGTTTTCAAAAAGTAGAATGGACAATAAAACGGCCTGACTCATCTCACTATCAATGTAAATCAAGCTTGTTTCAGGTTCATTGTAGGCTAGGTTTTTGATAACAGCCTCTTTGTATTCATCGAAATGAACAAGTCTGTTTTTTATAAAAGGTAAACTAAGAATCTCATTTTCACCAGAGGAATACCCAACGACAATTTCAGGTAAATATATTTTTCCTGGAGCAGTTTCATTCGAGTTTTTTGAAGGGTAAAGAGCTATACCAAATATTTGACTATCTTCTTGACCATATTCTTCAACAATCATCGCCGGCTCTTTGCCAGTCGACTTAGAAATCGTGACTATTTTTGCATGCAATTTTTCGCCAATCTGATTAAAATTTATCAAGTATTTAAGTTCAAATGCATCTGGAGTACATGTATCTCTCCGAAAATGTTTTTCAAAACTCTGCGGGCGAAATTTAGCAACACATAATTCTAAATGATAGAAAATAGAGGCAAGAGCTTCAAGTACATTCGATTTACCACTCCCATTTAGCCCAGCAAAGCAAAAAGGCTGAAATTTTGACATTTCATCCAACCCTTCATTGGTAAGGCTATGAAATTCGATTTTAAAACCTGTATTAAGGCTTCTGAATTTTTCACCTATTTCTAAACTTATTAATTTCATTTTAATGATAATATTAGGCTTGACTCTATTTTATAATTTATTTTTATCTTTTTTACTATTTGTTCCACTTTATCACCAGCTTTCAATAGCTGAAAAACCCCATGTTTAGCTTTATCGTACAATTCTTTTTCTTTGAATTCCTGACTGTTCAATTTATCAACCAAACGCTGCAAAAAGGCTATATCACCAACTATTTTAGACAGATCATTTTCCTTTTTTTGCAAATCAATTTCATGAATTAATGCATCTAATTCGAAATCAACATTGAAATTTAGTTGACCATTGAAAACTTTTTGAAGGATTGAGTTAAATAAATTCTCAACTTCAACTTTTGATACAAGAACCTTCTTTTTCTTTGAATAAGTATTAAATACGATATCTTCGAATTTCTTTTGTTCACTGATTTCCGGCAAAGGAATTGAATGTTCCATTAGTTTTTGTTGAGAGATATTCGGCATTGAACCAGCAGCTCCAGTTCTTAGATTTTGAATTACCTTCTGATAATTATTATCATTGATTAGATAAAAAAGATATAGTCCGGAAACCTTTTCTGGGTTATACCTTAGATTAAATATTGTATCAGGTAAAAGAAGTTTTTCGTACTCTTCAAATACATATGCTGCTGAACCAACATATTCTTTGGAATTTTTTCTTGATAAAAGCAAATCACCCTTTTGTGCTGTGATTTCTTTTTTAATATTAATTCCTGTTGGCAATAACTTATTTTCAATTGGATTGAAAAATCTTCGTGAAACAGCACTTTGTTTTAATACAGCCCATTCATCATTATTTGATCGTTGATTTTCTTCACATTTTGGACTCCAACCAGCATCAATTTTTTCAATTACCAAATGAAATGGAATTAGTTTTAATTTTTTTGTATTTACTGCAGGGTCGCCAAACATATCCAAAAACGTTGCTCTCAATAATTCATCTAAGAATTGAATGGATTGCTCTCTTTTACTTACCAATGTATTTGCTTTATCGAGAACAGCAACAATTTTGTTTTGGGTTTCAAAAGGCAGTACCGGAATATCTATATTTTCAATATATTTTTTTGAAATATGCTTTAATCCTGCTCCTTTAAATCCCCTTTCGAGAATATATTTATTTCCAAATAAATAGTAATAGACAAACTTTGCGTTAAATTCCTCTGATTTAGTAATAGCTACAATGCAATCGGTAGAAGTTGAAAAGGGTTCAAGAGCGCAATGTACACTTGCACTTCCACCAGTTCCAAATATTAAAGCTTCATCATTATAAAGAGCTTTATCAATTCGTTTTGAAAGAATTGAACTAGATGTGTAAAAAGGGAAATTACCCACATCTAAACCATCACCAGCTTTTATGTTTGACTTTGGCGCAAAATCAAATAGTGTTTTGAATTTTTCAGTTCTCATCCTATCAAGCTATTTAATTCTTCCATGTCTTTCAAAATCTCTTTTTCAAGTTTCATTAATTTTGCAAGAATATCTTTTGGCGGTTGGTAGGTTTGTTCCACATATTCATATTCCTTGTAACGATTAAAACTCAGGTCTAAATCGTTTTCTTGTATCTCTTCAATTGATACAAAAAAGTAGCTCTTGCGGTCTTCAGTTTTTGTTTTGTTTCGTTTATCAAAAGATGCTTTCGTTTCAGGCAATGGGAAATCCTTTAATCTCCTTCGATTATCGTCTAAAGAATAACCATCACTTTGTAATTCGTAAAACCAAACCTTCTCGGTATGCCATATTTTACTTTTCTCTTCCACCTTGGTAAAAACCAAAATAGCAGTTTTCACGCCGGTATATGGTTTGAAAGCTCCACTTGGTAAAGAAATTACTGCTTCTAATTGATTGTCTTTTAGTAAAATCTCTCTGGTTTGCTTTTGAGCATTAGAACTGCCAAACAAAACTCCTTCGGGAATAATTACGGCCGCTTTTCCACCAACGCGAAGCATGGAGGAGATCCGATCTAAAAACAATAATTCACTTGATGGGCTGTCGATACGCAAACTTGTGTTAACATCGCCTCTGTCAATTTTGCCTGTGAATGGGGGATTTGCTAATACAATATCGTATTGACCCGCTTCATTGTATGATTTGCTTAAAGAATCCTTGTAATCTATTTTAGGGTTTTCAATTCCGTGCATCATTAGATTCATCAACCCTAGTCGTACCATTGTTACATCAATGTCAAAACCATAAAAACTTTCATCTAATACGGTTTTTACTTTCTCGTCAATAAAAGATGAATAGGTTGCTATTTCAAACCCATCTTCATCTTTCTCTAATTTTCTTTTGTCTTTTTTTCGAACTAAATCAGTCAAGATATATTGATAGGCACCAAGCAAGAAGCCAGCAGTACCACAAGCTGGGTCGGCAATTCGATGTCCTAATTGCGGTTCAACCAATTCAGCCATTAATTTAATAATATGTCTTGGCGTTCTGAACTGTCCATTTTTTCCAGCTTGTGCAATTTCGCTCAACAACATTTCATACACATCGCCTTGTATATCTTGAAATGTATGTCCACCATCACTGGCATCTTTTTCTATTTCAATAAAAATTTCTTCTATTTTATTTATGGCTTCATAAAGGAGTGTAGGTTTCTCAATAATAAAAACCGCATTGACCATATGTTTGGTAAATGGAGAAGTGTCTCCATTCAATTTTTTAATAAATGGAAAAACGTTGTAACGAACATGTTCAAGCATTTTATCTGTTGGAGTAATGCGTTTAAATTGGCTCCAACGAAGTTCTTGTTTAGAACGTGGCTCTTTGGCTTTAGCCAATGCAATTTGCATTTCTTGATTTTCAGTTGGGTTATCAGAAATATCAATTGGATATTCTGCTTCGTTTACATAGGGATTGTAATTACCGCTAAACCTTTTTGATTCATATTTTTCACCTGTGAATTTTGCATCCCCCTCCATTTTAATTTCCATATCGTCTAAACGCTTCATGAAGAGCAAATAGGTAATTTGCTCAATGGCGGTAAGCGGATTAGCAATTCCACCACTCCAAAGGGCATTCCAAAGGCCGTTTATTAATGCTTTAAGTATCGGATTATTCTGTAACATATTTTAAGCTGCTATTAATTTTTCGGTGAATACTAAAATTTCGTCAATTTCCGCTGGAGTGAAAACGCCCCTTATACCTTGCGGATGAATTAAGGTAAAAGGAGATTCAATAAGATTTCGTTTTTGCAAATCACCTTTTTCCAAAATGAAATTGCGAAGCAAATCCATAAATTGTAATTGGCGACTTGTTAAATAACTGTGTTTTGAAATAAAATCATCAAATGCTTTTGATACAGTTTCATTAAATGATTCTAAGATTTCAATTCCTAGTATGTGTTTAATGAATTGTACAAACAGGGCTTTGCGGTGATTATATACTCTTCGCAATAAGTCAATTGTAATGTGTGGATGTTCATTGTGTAATTCTTCTGCCAATTGTTCTGCTTCTGTTGCAGATATTTCTTTGCCTTCTTTTATTTTTTGCAAAAGCGGATTACTTGAAACTAATTCATTTACTTTTTGCTCCAACAATTCCCTGTATTTGGCAATGCTCAACGCTTCATGTTGCGGGCCAAACTCCACATATTCCTTTTCGCTAACTAAATCTTTAAAATTGAATTTGGCAGGACCAAGCGGAACTATGGATTCTCTGAAACGCATTAATGGAGCAATCTTTTGTATTAACTCGTCAAATTTCACTTCAGTAATGGTTGACCAGAAATAATTTGTTTGCGATTGCCTGATTAGTTCTCCTTCTTTGGCGACAATGTTTACAGACATAGGCAATTCCCCAATTTCTTCAATTATGCTGTCTTTCAGTGTTTCAAATTTTTCTTTCTCATCACATAGTTTAGCAAGTGAAACTTCAACAATATCCTTTTCAAATCTCATTGCTTTAAAGTCGGTATCAGAAACGGTTCTGAATAATGGTTTTACAACAGACCTTAAAAATTCAACTTTGTCGCTTGATAAGTGATTCCAAAAGTTTTCATCTTCAAGCCTCTGGAGTTCATGTTTTGCATCTAAAATTACTATTGAGTTTTGCGGAAGTGTCGCAACTTGATTCCTAAGTTTTTCAATTTCCTTATTTGCGATTTCATATTCATTCAATTCAATAGCTTTTTCAATCTTGTCTAAACGAACGCCAAATAAACGAACGGGCAATGGGATTTGTCCTTTTAATTCTTTTCCTCTTGGATTTATTTTGAAATATTCAAAGTTGTCCCAACAATCTAGGATTAAGAATTCGTCTTTCTCAGTACACCAAGGTTTTATTTTTTCAGCTTCCAGCAAACGAGTGCCTCTACCTATCATTTGCCAGAACTTTGTATAGCTGTAAACAGGCTTTGCAAAAACGAGGTTAACCAATTCTCTTACATCAATACCAGTGTCCAACATATCAACGCTTAAAGCAATGCGAGGCATGTCGTTGTTGGTAAATTGATCAAGTAAACCACCTTTTCCGTAAACTCTTGGGTCGTCACTTACCAGAACTTTAGCTAATTCACCTTTGTACTCTGGATAAAGAGAATCGAAAATTTCTTCCATGCGTCTTGCGTGGGCTTTGGTTGCACAAAAGAAAATGGTTTTGCCTGGCAAAACACCATTTGCATCTTTTATGCTCTCTTCCATGAATTCGCGAACTATCAAGGCGTTTGTACCCCGATTAATTACTTTCTTTTCAAGTTCAGTTCCTTCATAGTTAATTTCCTCAATCTCTTTCCCTTCAAGGATTAAGTTCTTTTGGTCTTCAAGCGCAATTGTTCTTTTACTGATTCCTTCAGCTTGAAACTTGGTTTTAATTTTCATTACCTGAAAATTGCACAAGTAAGGCGGGATGTGATTTACAGCTTCGTCATAAGAATAGGCATAAGTTGGAACGCCATCTTCTGTTTCAAAAAGTTGAAATGTATTGTGGTCAATTACATCGGTTGGTGTTGCAGTCAACCCAAGTGTAATTGTATTGAAGTAATCTAAAACTTCTTGATAGGTGTTATAAATACTTCGGTGACTTTCATCAACGACAATCAAGTCAAAGAAATGCGGACTCAATGTTTTATCTTCATTACGAATTACATTCAACATTGTCGGATATGTCGAAACGTAAATTCTCCTATCTTTTACAATTTCCTTTTCTCCTTGTTTTGGCCATCTTGGCTCATTTGGCAAATGCTCTTTAAAAGCATCAAGAGTTTGGTCACGAAGTGCAATTCTGTCAACTAAAAACAATACTCTTTCTGCCCAACCTGTTCTCATTAAAGCATCAACTAAAGCGATACAAGTACGGGTTTTACCCGTTCCTGTAGCCATAACTAAAAGGAATCTTCTTTTTCGCTTTTCAACTGCTTCTAAAACTGCTCTAATTGCAGCAATTTGATAATCTCTTCCGGCAATCTTTGTGTTTATGAATTCACCGGATAACGATTTTCTTTTTCGTCGAATGTAGGTATATCGTTCTAGGTCGTCTCTTGTTGGAAAACCATAAACCTTTTTGGGAGGATAGTTGTCCAAATCCCAAAAGAAAATGTCGTGACCGTTGGTAAAGAAACAAAAAGGAAGTTCTCCTCCAAATTGTTTTTGAATGTTGAAACAATATTGTTTTGCTTGTTCTTTCCCAATGTTTGCATCAACTGTAGATTTTTTTGCTTCAACTACAGCTAATGGTTTTCCGTCTTTGGCTAATAAAACGTAGTCACTAAATTGTCTGCCAGAATAAGGCGTTGTTGCTTCTTGAACTCTGTTTGCATCAACAATAATATCAAACTCCTCAATCACTTGTGAACGGTCACCAACATTCCAACCAGCCTGTGTCAAGCGGTTGTCGATTATTTCTTTTCGTGTCAGTTTTTCGTTTTTCAATCCAAATTTTATTAAAAGTTCAAATGTAACAATTTCGTAAGGGTGTGGGGGCAAAATTGCAGCTCTTTTGCGAGCCTTTGGTTTGAGCGTTGGCTCGTGTGGGCTTGCAAATGTGCTGCAATGTGCGGGGGCTGTTGATCGGAGCTTTCCCTAATGCGCCCAAAAGGCGCAATGCGCGTGGGGTAAAAAAAATTAAAACCCCTTGCAGAGAGGTTTCCAAAAGCACTAATCCAAGTTATATTTTTATTTTCAGTCATTGTCAAGTCAGCGAAAATGTGTCAAAAAGCGGCGTTTGGCTTGCACCTAACGTAGGAAGCTACACGCAGGGGCGGATTGCGGGCGATTTCCTGTCAAACCGAAATGCTGCTTGAGCGGAAAGATACCCACCGAAAACCACTGCTGCCGCACTTGACGGGTAGCTGATGTTACCAGCATGTGCTTTTTTTATTTTTCTATTTCAACTTCTTTTCGACTTATTGCGCTATTTGAAATCGAGTTTTTTACAATCATATTTGCATCTTTTATTTCTGGATAAAGATTTTCTCTTTCAAGTTTTAGCTTTTCGTCAATGAAATTGTGTTTTAGCTCAAACTCAGTAAATATTTCATTCCATGTTTTAACATAGAATTTTATACGACCTTCATCTTGTGAATATACTAATCCCTTTTCTCCATGTGGTTTATTCGTATTGATTTGTCCTTCAATGAATCCAGAAGTGTCAAATTTCTTACCTACTAAATAAAAACGCCAATCCATATTTGGGGCATTAAATTCAGGCTGTTTATTAATCACATGCAAATAGTCCATGACTTGCAAATACTCCTTCCTTCCTAAATTTATAATAGGGTGTTTGAGTTCAAGGACTATATTCTCAATTTTGTCAGTTAATTTGTTTTGACGACATGCAAAAATATCCATCTCCTTATTTTTATCAGGATGTTCTATTTTTCTGTCATAAATAGTACCCGATATTTCATAAACAAATCTTCGCAATCCTTCTTCAAATCTTGGTTCAGCTGCGGTAATTAAGTGATACTGTTCGCCAAAGAACCAGTAATTATTTTCAATTAATGTTTGTAAATGGTCTACCTCATTTGCCTTCAACTCTTTATTATAAACAAGTTCTTTGAGATTGTAATAGGTTCTAAACCTGTCTTCTACAAATTTAATCGTAGAAATAATTCTATCAAGTCTGGTTGATTTAAATAGGCAAGCAAATTCTTCTCTTTCTTCTGGTTCCAGATTAGTAACTTCTTCAAGTATTTTTAGAATATGCTCTCGTTCATTCGAATCTAACAATAAATCTAAAAATCTAACAAAGGTTTTTTTCTGCTCAATATTAAGATTTGTAAATACTTTTGGTTGGGCTTCATATAGTCCAATAATTGTTTCTTTAAGTTCATTTTTTCTGTAAATTTCCCAAGTGTTTTTATACTCAGGAAAAACACCATCAATTTCAAATCCCTCAATCATTATCGACGCGTATTCCCTTAAGAATGGTTTTCGCTTAGCTCTCAGAAAGTTATTAATCTCTTTCTCGAGATATTTATATTCATTTGAACTTTTAGCTTTTAAGAATAAACTAGTTTGTGTTGTATCTGGGTTTGATGAAAAATCAAAATCCTTGAAAAAATCACTTGAAATATAAACACTATGGTAAAAGTGGTCCCCTTTTCTGTTCAACGTTGTGAAGTCCTTGAATATTTCTTTATAATCACTGTCGAGATAATAGAACTTTGAATATTCCTTATTTAAAATCTCTCTCCACTGAATGAAACGAACAGAAAAATCAACAGAATTATATACTAAATCAAATTCTACTTTGTCATGAATTAGTTCTGAATAATCTAAGGATTTACCATTGATAATTATTTGAAAACTATTCGTTTTATTGAGTTCTAAGAACCAGCAAAACTCTCTTTTTAAATACGGAATAATATCTTGTTCAAGATGACTTTGGGTAATTAAAATATTATTGAACCTAACGGTAGTCCCTGTTTCTGTAATATTTGATTCAATTATTTCCGGGTCAAATGTTTTTAAATTAGCTGAACTAATTTTAATAATACCTCTCTTGTATTCTCCGTTCAAGTATACAGTATCCCACTCTGCATTTGCAGCAAAAGTGAAAAAAGTTAAACGACCAACACCATTTTTACCATGTAAAACAGAAGAGTGTTTGGGTGATTGAATTTCAATAGCTTTTTCTGAATCATAGAATTTAGCAAACTTATCATCCAGTTTGTCAAGGTTGATTCCATACCCATTGTCCCTTATTGAAATTTGATTTATGAATCCTAATTCATTTGCGTCATAATCTATTTCTATTTGTTTTGCTTTTGCATCAAAACCATTCCAAATAAATTCAGCAAAACCGTGCATGTCTTTATAGTTTTTTAAAACTTTCTTGATTCCACTTGTTGTAATTTTGGTTTCTCTATTCATTGGTTGTCTGTTTTTTTTAGCATTGCTGGTAACGTAGGAAGCTACACGCAGGGGCGGATTGCGGGCGATTTCCTGTCAAGCCGAAAAGCAGCATGAGCGGAAAGATACACTCCGAAAACCACCGCTGCCGAACTTGCCGGGTAGCTGATGTTGTAGGCTGGCATTCCATTTTGATTTGAATAATTTATTAAATGTAAATATTTGTCACAAATAATTTAAGAGTTAGTCTAAGTTGCCTTTTGTCATATAAATTCCAACAACTATATTATCCTTAATTGCTTTAATCATTCTATTATATTCAATTGAAGTCAAGAATGAATATAATATTAGCATCATAACAACTCCGATGAAAAATCCAGTTTGTCCAACAGTTGCAAACGGAACAGAGAAAAGGATAATCCACATTAGTCCAATAAATAAACTTGAAAATCCAATTGATGATTTCATTGTTACTTTTTCATAACGAGTTTCACTCTCAATATAAAATTGTGTTATAATATCAGGTCGTAATTGAAATAGTTGGAGTCTAAATTTTGATATCCAAAAACCATTTGATGTCCAATTCCCGACAAAAATCTTTTCAGTCCGTCCGGTGTAACTTTGTCTAAACATCAATTGTGGATTCAAGTTAGTCTTACATGTATTAGCTTCAATATTTTCTTGTATTCGTAAAATCCCTTTTTTGTCAGTTCGAAATTCTCTTTTGTTAATTGTGATCATATCTTATATTTTCTATCGTCGGTGGATGCAATTATGCTTGCCTACAACGTAGGAAGCTACACGCAGGGGCGGATTGCGGGCGATTTCCTGTCATCTCACCTAAGGCGAGATGAGCGGAAAGATGCACACCGAAAACCACTGCTGCCGCACTTGACGGGTAGCTGATGTTGTAGCCAGTGACTTATTTGTCAATGATTTATGCGGTGACGTTTGGACGTTTAACTGGCTTGGTTCTTTTATTGCCAGCCTTATTTGAAGTTTTTTTACTTTGTCTGAAGAATTCGCTAAGAGCCTTTTCCTCGGCGTCAGTTAAGGAACCTTGTCCACCGATATAGTCCACATCTAGATCTATTTTTTTTGTTTTCATCTTATTTGCCTTGAAAATATTTATTAATGAGTTTTAGGGCAGCTTGTGTTTCAATAATCATTACTCTGCCTCCAAAATGAAATGCCCCAAGTGTTTTTATATAATGGTCAACGAGCTGTGTCTTAGAAAGAAAAGAAACATTGCCTTCGTGTCCACGTTGAAATGATAGTTTGCATGCAAAAGCTACCAGGTTTCCAGGAACACCTGAATACATTTTTGTTTTGCCTTTATTGAAAGGAGCACTCTCAACCAAGTGCATATAAACGTGGTCGGATTTTACTTCTAGACTTATCAAACCTTGAATAATTGTCGGGTTATTTACAATGGTCAGTTTATAAACGTCTCGTGCAGGTTCTTTATACTCGTCTTTCCAGTTAAAAAGCCAACCGTTTTTTGTCGTTGCTGTTTTAAGGTCATTGGCTGTCAATATAGAAATTTCGGTTGCAAAACTATCTCCTGTAACCACGTTTTCAATACTGTTGGTCAACTTATCAATTATGAAATCAAGTCCTATTTCTTTGTCTTTTTCCATACAGCTAATTTACGAAAAATTGTTGTCAGTATCTATTATTATGGATGCTGATTGCGAGCGACTGGCATTGGCTACAACGTAGGAAGCTACACGCAGGGGCGGATTGCGGGCGATTTCCTGTCAAGCCGAAAAGCTGCCCGGGCGGAAAGATACACACCGAAAACCACTGCTGCCGCACTTGACGGGTAGCTGAAGTTATAGGACTTTTACATTTCTGTCTTCATTTTGCTTTATAAATCACTGTTACCTTGTCTCCGCAAAAATATGCGTTGTCGTCTTGCTTTTCGAAGATTATTTTTTTGTCGTGAGTTACTTCTAATGTATTACTGTCAAGCCATTTTGCAGAAATTGACATACCCTGTCTCGTAAAATATAAAACAGAACCTCCGCCTTGACTCCACATCATAATGCCAGATGTGTGGATATAGTTTTTGTTGGAATATTCTTCACTAATTCTGAAAGTCTTAAGATTATCCGGTGCTGTTATATTAACAAGTTCGATTACTTCAAATTCAAATTTAGGCCTTATTCTTCGTTTTGGTTTTTCTCGGTCTGCCGAGATTTGAATAAGGAATTTGTCCAGAACTAATTGTCTCTGTTTTAAAGTCTTTTCGTCTGCTCCAAGTCCTTTCCATATCTCAAGATCATTCCCGCTAGTTATGATTTCGTTTACTTGTCTAAAAATCTCGCAGTCAAGTGATTTTGTCTCCCATTGTGCTAATGCAAGTCCAAATAAACTATTATTTCGATCGTCGCTATCGTCAAAAGAATCCGCAAATTCCTCATAAATTTGTTTTGAAATGTCAGCAGGATTTTGTCCTTGATTGTAAGAGTCAAAGAAGCTTTGATAAATATCTTGAAAAGTGTCGTTGCTATTAATTTTTGTATTCCAAGTTCCCATATTCTGTCAGTTAGTGTCGGTTTTTAAATGGCCTATAACGTAGGAAGCTACACGCAGGTGCGGATTGCGGGCGATTTCCAGTCAAGCCGAAAAGCTGCCCGAGCGGAAAGATACACACCGAAAACCACTGCTGCCGCACTTGACGGGTAGCTGAAGTTAGCTGCTGGGCTTATTTTTATGTTTGAACAAATATCTAATCCATTCTAAGAGGAAATTTCAATGTCTGTATTTTTAGAAGATGCAGAAATGCAAAATTGTCCTCCGCAATGCTCTCTCTGATTCCCAATAATATGGAGGTGAAAGCGAACCTAAAGGAAAACTTAAAGCTGGTTTATATGCAAGTCGTCCTTGTTTATGTGCAGAATAAATTATCTGACGTGTTATTAAGTCAATACGAGTACAATAAGGTAATTCACGACCAGTATATGATTCAGCTGGTAGGCACATAATTATTTGACCTTTAGGACGAAGTGAAGCAATTGCCTTATCAATAAATTCAGAGTATAGATCTGAAAGTTTACTATTATCTTCATTTGTATTAAATCCGTATGGAGGATCACAAATTATTAGATCATTTGAAGCTTTCTCTAATTTACGAGCATCAGTATTTGCAAATATTTCTAATTCTATTTCCTCTTGCAATGCTTTCATATTCTTAAATATAATTACAGGGGTAAGGCTAAAAGAATATTTTGAAATGAACTTTATATAAGAATTTTCAGAAAGCGAATTTGTCGATTTTATAAAAGGTTCAACTTCCTGTTTCAATTTTATGAACATCTCAATTTGCGATATGATTTTGTCAAGTGATTTCTCAAATGCCCCTTCAAACTTTATTGAATTCCTTTTATAGCCACCTTGAAACCTAAGTTGCGCACGCAAACCTATGTAAAATACAAACCTTGTTAATAGTGGGAGATTCAATAATTCAGAGACAAATGATTCTGAAAGTTCAAATTCTTGATCTTCATCTTTTTGTTCTTTTCTTAAGCGATCAATTAAACTAAATGCATGTGTATAGGGATCGAGTGTAATATTTGACGTATTAAAATTGAATTTATACTGACCAGCCAAACTTTTCGTCGGATAACACAGTTGCAGGTCTTTTACTAACTGGGTTAGTTCATTGACTGACATTGTGAAGAAATATAAATTATCTGAAACTAATATTTTTGTAGCCGCAGATAAATCTGAACAATGAACACGATTCTTAAGTTGCATTCTTTTGACCTCGAACCACGTTGTTCCAACACCCCCAAACGGATCACATATTCTGCCGTCTCCTAAAAATTGTCTACTAGTATTGAGAAGTGCAGCTGTTAAGCTATGTGGCAAAGTAGTGTGAGACTTCCATGCAGGTTTATTTTCGTCAAAGAAAAAGAATGGTGAATCATTTACAAAAGACTGCTCATAACAAATATAGTATCTATTTTGACCCGGGTTTTTAATTTGGCCACCTGATATTGATCTATCAGAAATTAACCACAGGGTTTTTTCTTTGTGAAATAGATGCTGTTCTATAAAATTGCCAGGGTTAGGGAAAAGTAATCTTCCTTTATATTCTTCTGAATTCTGCATTTCGTTTATAATTGTGGATAAACGATAACTACCTAAACTCATTTTTTCAACGAATATTTTACACTGCTCAATACCTCGGCTGATCAAATCAGCACTATCTTTATCATAGTCAGAGAAGTCTTCATGTGAATATATTACAAAGGGAATTTCTTTTGTTGAAAGATTTGTTTCTAAATAATAATCAATGCTATTTAGAAAATCATTTTTCTTTGCCTTGTTAATATTTCTAATAAACACCGAATGACCAGCAGAATGAATATACCCAGAATCAAAAACAATTTTTTTGAGATTCGTTTTAATACCATTTGGTAGAAAAACTGCACATGATCCAAAAAACATATCCACAACAACACTCGAACTAAAAATATCTATATAGTGTTTTGAGAAAAACAAAATTTTTGTGGTATCATTTGGGTTATAATCTTCAAGTAAAGATGTAATAACCTCACTAAATGTTATTTTAATATATTCGGTAGAATAAAAGAAGAGTTTGGGTTCTTTCCCAACTTCATATTTACTTGTGCTATGTTTTGTTAAAAGAGAAAACAACTCTACATATTGGGTGTTTGTAACACTCAAATTCTTCTTAAATAAGAAAAAAAGAGGATTGCCATTTTCTCGAAACCAGAGTTTAAAAAAAAGCTCCCATCTAAACTCAAAACCATCTATGGAATCAATAATACACTTAGTCAACAACTTGGCTTGCTTGAGTTTTGTCTCTTCCATAATCAAATCTTGAGTTGATAATTTTTAACTTTTTATTACTTTTCTATCTGAAAGTTGGAATAATGCTGCTTTCAGTACCTGCCATGAAATTTTTGCTGTATGTTCGTCTGGATTAAATCTAGAGCTAACTTGTTCATATGGATGAATGTAATTTCTAAAGTCGCGCAATGAGTGGCTGAATTTTTTTACATCTTCTTTTAATAAACCAACTTCGTGTGCAACATCAATGAAACTACTGAGTGTCCATTGAGGAAATTGAAATGGTTTTCCATCTTTGTCTTTAGGTGCTGCCTTTGCTTGATTAAACTCTCTTGGATATTTAGTTGCAATTCCTAAAAGAATTCCTTCTAAGGAACTACCGCAAAGAAAAATCACAGACAATGGGGCTTTGGCGTTTAGGCATTTTTCTATCTCACCAAATCGCAGATTCAAAGTTTCAGTAATTACCCCGTCTAATCCCAGCTTTTCAATTGATATTTCGCTAAACTCTTTTTTCAGAAAGTCGTCCTCTTTAATCTCTTTGACTTCATTGAGAGGTTCAAAATCCTTTTCGACAGCTCTTACAAACTTCAAATCTTTGCTTTCTCGAATAAGCTTCCATCCTTCAAAAACAAGATATTGATTGAAATCTTTAATGATATTATCTAAGTCGTTGATCCGAGCTATGAAGTTTGCTGGCGATAAAAGTTGCTTTATACATTGGTCAAGTTGCGGCGTTCCATTTATTTGAGTTAACTTATTAGCTACATAAATGTGTCTTGAAGGAAAGCCAGTTTGGTAAACATCGTGTCCACCAAGAGCATTAAAAAATGCAACTAACTTAGGTCCTGAACGGTATTCAGTTTCATGAGTTATCATGTCCCGAAGTTTCTCTAATGTCTTTAGTTGAAGTATCATTTGTTGTTATTGTTTCATTTTATCTCAGTCGATCAAACAGCGCACTAGCCTTGCAGCTAACGTATCAAAGCTAGGTGCAGAAGCGGGTTTGCGGGTGATTTCCTGTCCGGTAGGACGGGGAAATCAAGCGGAAAGACGCGGCTCGAGAACCGATTGCCCCAGCTTTTGCATTTAGCTTTTTGTTA
>Ga0208789_1000933_pt1 | contig 20485 bp, 19 predicted proteins | sample Methanotroph_Enr_FD_187368 | JGI IMG/M metagenome (GOLD analysis project Ga0208789, IMG submission 187368) | Enriched soil microbial communities from Old Woman Creek wetland in Ohio, USA - Methanotroph_Enrichment_5 (SPAdes) (version 2) | ecosystem: Environmental > Terrestrial > Soil > Wetlands...
ATCCCTATCTCTTTCCCGGGTAATGAAATTCTAATCAAACGTAATAATTAATTTTACATTTTCAAATTTCCAGACAATTTTTTAATCTCCTCTATATGTTTGCGGTTCAATGTAATTCAGAAATATTATGAAATAATCACCATTCTGTTTATCAAAAAATAAACAATCGTTGAGAATTAATATCTGTTTCTATCATATATCAACAATTTAACTCATTTATATCAATAGTCATTATCCACCTTAGATTGAATTCATTCCTATTTTTGGCGTCAATAAGGTCATCTTGTTATCGAATTACGAGTAAAAACAGCCATGCTTCTGATTGCTTTTGCCTGATATCTCAAATTAACCTGGTGATGAATTTCGATAGAAATTACGGGTTTTCATTATTCAGACGATTTTACCTTTAGTGTTGTTTACAAATTGATTATTGGCATGCCGTTTGCAAAGTATTAATCCGTTAGAAGTAATTTATTAAAATGAAGTTTAATCTTAAAAATTAAAATGATGAAAAAGAATTTAAGTGTTTTATTTACGGGTGTATGTGTTGTTTTGGGAATGATGGTGCTTTTTGCCTTCGTTGCTCCACAGGATCAGAAAGCCAGCGCCCCATGGCAAATTCCTGCAAAATACAAAGCCATGAAAAATCCGACTAAAGCAGATGCAGCTTCCATAAATGTTGGGAAAATGCTCTATACCAAACATTGCAAATCTTGTCATGGCGGTATGGGACTTGGCGACGGTCCAAAAGCATCAGCTATGAAAACAAAAATTGGTTCTTTTAAAGATGCTAAATTCCAGGCTCAGACCGATGGCGATATTTATTTTCAGACTTACGTAGGAAGAGAAGAGATGGCACCTTTTGATAAAAAAATTACCGAAGAAGAAGATCGTTGGGCAGTCGTTAATTTCGTACGCACCCTCAAATAAGCATATCGGACAAGGTACTGGGACCACTTTTGGTCCCAGTACTTGTTTAATTTCAGTTTTTTCATTAATTATTTTCTATTAATTCCGGTAAAACCCCTGAGCAATTTCTTTCTGACATCATTGTTAGAAACCAGGATATTCCTTATTAGCAGCATCTTATGAACTTGCCAAAATCGACAAAAAATCTTATAACCATAGCCGGAGCAACAATCGCTGTCGTCAGTCTTCTGATCATCGTGTTATTGTTTATTATTTCGACCTTCCTTGAATCGAATAATTCCTTTTTAGGAATATTTATTTATATGGCTCTTCCGGCGCTAATGGCTTTTGGCCTGATTTTAATCCCTATCGGTATGATAAGGGCTAAAAGACGGGAAAAGCTAAAAGCGGTAGGAGCTCCTGACTATCCGCTTTGGGATTTTAACAAACCATCGACACGAAATGCTGCCGCAATTTTTCTTGTGGGTACCATTTGTTTGGCGATTTTGTCATCCATCGGTAGTTTTCAGGCCTTCCACATTACAGAATCCAATGAATTCTGCGGAAAACTTTGTCACAATGTGATGAAACCTGAATATACAGCGTATCAAAACTCTCCTCATTCAAGGGTAAATTGTGTTGAATGCCATGTCGGGTCTGGAGCAGGGTGGTATGTCAGAAGCAAAATTACCGGTTTATACCAGGTTTATGCCGTATTAACCAACCAGATTCCCCATCCGATTGAAACGCCGATCCAGAGTTTACGCCCGGCTATGGAAACCTGTGAACATTGTCACTGGCCTGAGAAATTCTATGACCGAAAGCAAAAGAATAAAATTTCCTACCTGGCCGATGAAACGACAACTGCCTGGAATATTCAGCTACAAATGAAAACCAGCGCCAGTAACAGTGCACAGGGTATCGCCCAGGGAATTCACTGGCATATCAATCCTAACGTAAAAATAGAATACATTGCTTCGGCAAAAGACAGGGAAAAAATCCCCTGGGTAAAATACACAAATCTCAAAACCAACGAAGTTACTATTTTTGAAGATTCGGCCGAAAAGTTAACTGCAGCCCAGCACGATTCATTGGAAACGCGCAAAATGGACTGCATCGATTGTCACAACCGCCCTTCTCACGATTACAAGGCGCCGCAAAATTTTATCGATGAGCTGATTACCGCCGGAAAAATTCCGCGCACATTACCTGATGTTAAAATTGTTGCCATGAATATTCTGAACCAGGATTATTCAACAACAGACAGCGCAATGATGGCTATTAAAAAACAGGTACACGATTACTATACTTCGATGTATCCCAAATTGGTTGAACCAAATAAAAAAGAGATCGAACAAACAATTTCGGGTATCGAGGAAGGTTACAGTCAGAATTTCTTTCCCGAAATGGGGGTCAAATGGACTGCCCATCCCAACCACCTCGGTCATATGGAAACGCTTGGCTGCGATCGATGCCACAACGACAGGCATGTATCACAGGGAGGAAAGGTAATTTCGCGCGATTGTAATTTGTGTCACGATATTGTTGCACAGGGAACTGACTCTGCTATGCAAATATCAAGTTCATTTAAACCACTGGAATTTAAACATCCTGTTGAAATTGGTACTGAATGGAAAACAAAATTGTGTTCCGAATGTCACGCTAAATTGTATTGAAAAATAACAGTTAACTAAAAATAAGGGTTTTTAAACTTTGTTTGACCGCTTTTCGGTTACGGACATTACCATCGGGGAAGTCTGATCCGAAAAGTATCCAACACTGATTAAAATAAGGCAATTATTGAATAATAAGAATGCCAGGGTCTCAAAACCCTGGCATTTAATATTATTGGCAAAACCTTAGCTCAAAACCGGGTTCAATAATCATTTTACAGACCTGGTTCATAAGACTAGTTGTAATAACTATCTTTACTGCCAATAAAATCAGGACAATTATCCGGTAAACCACCTTAATAAAATTATAAAATTCACAATATGAAGAAGCAATATTTGTTAGTCTGTCTTTTATTATCAGTTTTTCAATTACTTGCAGTTAACAAGGAAAAACCTGTTTTACCACCTTCACCTGTTTACCCTGTCCCAACAGATCGACAGCTTGCGTGGCAGGAATTGGAACAGTATGCTTTTATTCACTTTACTACCAATACCTTCACAGGGAAAGAGTGGGGATATGGCGATGAAAGTCCTGAAGTTTTTAATCCATCCGGAATGGATGTCAATCAATGGATTAAATCTGTAAAGGAAGCTGGTTTAAAGGGCATCGTACTTACCTGCAAACATCACGACGGATTTTGTTTATGGCCGAGTAAATACACGGAACACTCCGTAAAAAACAGCAAATGGGAAAACGGGCAGGGAAACGTGGTAAAAGAGGTTGCTGACGCGTGTCATAAAAACGGATTAAAATTCGGAGTCTACCTCTCGCCGTGGGATAGGAATCGCGCAGATTATGGTAAACCCTCATATGTAGAGTATTACAGGAATCAGCTCCGCGAGCTTTTTACAGCTTACGGACCGATATTCGAAATGTGGTTCGATGGAGCTAATGGAGGTGATGGCTTTTATGGAGGAGCAAAAGAGAAGCGAAAAATCGATGGCGCGACCTATTATGACTGGCCTGCTACTTTAGATATGGTGCGGAAAATTGAACCTAAAATCGTGTTTTTCAGTGATGCGGGTCCTGATATTCGCTGGTGTGGCAATGAAAGTGGATCTATTGGCGAAACAAATTGGGCTACAATTAGTTCGGATACACTCTTTGCCGGGAAAAGTGGCATCACCAAGGTGCTGAATTCTGGCGAGGAGAATGGTAAAAACTGGATCCCTGCTGAGGTAGATGTTTCAATACGTCCGGGATGGTTTTACCATGCAGAAGAGGATGAAAAGGTAAAAACTCCCGAAAAACTTTTCGAAATTTACCTCTCTTCTGTAGGCAGAGGCGCCAATCTGATCCTTAATATTCCGCCCGATCGCAGGGGACTTTTCCATGAAAATGACGTTAAAGCGTTGCGCGGATGGAAACAACTTATCGACGATGCCTTTAAAAACAACCTTGCCCTGCAATCAAAAGTTAAATCGGATACTTACCGGGGAAATTCTAATCTTTATGCCGCCTCCAATGTAAAAGACGGTAAAAAAGAGACTTATTGGGCAACCAATGATAACGTGACAACAGGGAATCTTGTATTCGATTTTGGGGCCCTGAAAACAGTAAAATATGTCACTATTCAGGAGTATATTAAACTTGGTCAACGGGTTAAGAGCTTTTCGGTTTACATCTGGAAAAATAAAAGTTGGCAGGAGGTAATGAAAGGTTCAACAATCGGGTATAAAAGGATCGTAAAAATAGAACCTTCCCTGACTGAAAAAGTTAAAATTGAAATCACTTCATCAAAAGCTTCTCCTCTCCTTGCGAACATTGAAATCTATTGATTAAAAGATAATCTTGAACTCCAGTTTAAACTAATTAAAAAATCAAATCCTTCGAAGGATATATTAGATAAGTACGAGGAGAAAATAAACTCCTACACAAAAATAAATAACTATTAGTGATAAATATTTCAGGTTAAATGAATAAAAATGATAAAATCCTTTGGATTTCATCATTTTCAATTATATTTGTCACGATTAAAAATTAACAAAATGCAATCAGGTAAAGTAAAATTTTTCAACGAATCCAAAGGTTTTGGGTTTATCAAAGACAATGACTCTGAAAAAGAGTATTTCGTACACGTAACTGGTCTTATCGACAAAGTTAGAGAGAATGACGATGTCACCTTCGATGTAACTGAAGGAAGAAAAGGATTGAATGCGGTAAATGTAAAACTGGCATAGTTTTTACAAACTAAATCAAGCTTAAGTAAAAAAAGAGCCTCACATTAATGTGAGGCTCTTTTTTTTAAAAAACAGTTACCGGCAGATAAAAATAATGATCCGGATTAAAAATTTCCCATAAAAACGCTTACCTTTGCTAATTCATTACACGTCAATATCTTAATAAAAAGAGTGAATTTATTTAAATCTTTAAACCTCAGCGTTTCGAAGCGTATACTTCTTTTCGAAGCAGCTATCGTCTGGACATTTGCCGGTGGAATGTTACTATTCAGGGGGAGTTCAATGCTTGAATCATCATCCGGTTTTTCGTGGTTAAAAGTCATTTTATGTACTGGCGGTGGATTACTATTCTTTATCCTGGTATTTTCAAGGATTTCGCGCAAACATGTAAACAGGATAACAAACCTGGAAGGAGACCTACATTGGTTTTATGAGTTCTTCAATCCCCGTAGTTATCTGATGATGTTAGGGATGATTTCAATGGGAATATTTCTTCGTAAAACAGCATTCGTGCCTTTGGCATCGCTTTCACTCGCGTATATCACGATGGGGATTCCTCTTTTGTTCTCTTCATTCAGATTTTATTACAACTGGTTTTATTATCAATCTGCAATTCTGTAAATCAGGATCATAGATTGTGAATGGCGGACAGATTCCCGACAGTTTTTGAATGTTTTCCAATTACTTTTTGCTGGTTTTGGGCCGGTTTATAATTTTCTGTCCAAATTCGTACCTCACTCCCAACGACAATTGGAAATCGTTGCGTTCATCAAATTGACTCCAAAGCCCAAGCGGTTCAATGATCAACCCGCCTTTGAACGGAAGATATGCCGCAGCATAAATACCCGAATCATAACCAGAATATCCAACCCGAAGGTTAGTTCCGTTTATTAAACCAAAACCTGTTCCAATTCCAATCTGATGTCGTAATCCCGGCAATACCGATGGAAAATTATCGGAGAAGTGATAATCAAGAAATACAAGATCCCTTCGGCCAATGCGGAAATAGGCCTGCGGATATACTGAAGCCATTTTCATGCTACTTTCAGGTATTCCAGAACTATACACACGCTCATTTTCAGCAATATGGCTACCATAGCTCAGTTTTCCTATGTGCGCTCCACCTCCGATTCCAACCCAGCGGTAATCAATTTTAAAGTAAGGATTGAACCACATAAGGTCATGTTCAGTTTCCAGTGAATTTGTTAAATTGGTTTCAGTATGTTTCCCTGCATAAAAATTTACACCAAAATTAGTCTCGTATTTATTGGTAAGGTTCTCATTTTTAAAATTCAAAGCAGCGCCAGCCAGGGTGTATTTATGTTCAAAATAAGTGGTGTTATAAACTGCATCACATCCCTCCCCTGTGTAGTAAGTTTCCGCGTTATTAAAATTTCCACCGGAATATCCAATTCCGATTGATTTTGATCTTTTCACCTGAACAGAATCGGGGCCTGCTTCCGGCACGGTTTGGCTCATCAAAAGAACCGAACCTGACAGCAGGCAAGTGTAAAGCAACCGGTAACGGACAAGCCTGTAATTTCGGAGAATATGAATAACCGTCATCAATCCGGCCAACACAAATGCTATCATAAGTGACATTATTTCCATCAACTGGAACCATCCGGCAAAAGACCATATCAAAAAAGCCGAAAATGAATAGAATATAACGATGGAAGGCAAACGTGGCAAGGAAACAGAAACAGTTAATTCAGCGGGCCTCCACTTAATTTCACGAAAAACAAGCAGAAAACCTATCAAAGGCATTACTACAATCAATCCCCACTGGGTCTGGTTCAAAGCACCCACCATTGCTCCGCCATTGGTATGTGCAAGCGGATCTCTGAAGAATTCGACAGCAAAATGGACAAACGCGTAAAGTGCCATGGAGAACAGAAAGGAACTCCCACTGGCTTTCCACTTTTTCTGAAGCCTAAATACCAAAATTACAATGAGCAAAGCGCCAAATGATTCATACAACTGGGATGGATGAACGGGTAAAGATAGCATCTCTCCCTGTCCGATCAGGGATTGTCCGTAATGATGAAAATGAGGTAAAGTGTTGACAGGGTATTGCACAGCCCAGGGAAGGTCACATGTTTTACCGTAACAGCAACCGGCAAAAAAACAGCCTAACCGCTGGATCGCGAAAACTAAAGGCAAAACAATCGCAAAAGCATCCAGGAAATCTGCTTTAAATTTCATCCAGACTTTCCCGATCAGTAATCCCAGGCTCATAAACAACAATCCGCCATATAATACTTTTTTCGGACCTGGGACAAGGACCAGGTTTTTGCCCATAATTTCCCATTCCTCATACGATAAAGCAAAAAGCTTTGTCCCAATGATAAAAAGTATCTCGGAAAAGGTGATGATCAAAATCCATTGTAATAGCGGGAAGCTCCTCTTGTAACCCTCATAAATGAGAACCAGTAAGGCAGTCAGAAATGCGAGAGAATAAAACAGGCTGAAAAGATGTTGCGAAAATGGCAACTGAACAAACAGGATATTCATGGCAATGTAAAATTAGTTATCACCCATGATTTCCAAGCAATCCACTATAAATTTACAAATTTATTTTTACATTTTCATTAATTTCTCATCCGAATATTCCCGGTTTATATTGAATATTTTTTTCTGAAGTTTCGAAATATATTCATCCGTTCAGCTATCGTAGAAGAAGTTAATTAAGAGCGTTTATCTTTGCTGCAAATTTGATTACACCATGTTCACAAAGGAGGAGAAAAAAACGCTGAACCAAAGATTTTGGTCACAGTTTGATGATTTTTGCGATACCATTCCTGACCTGGCATGGCGCAAAAAAAAATGGATTTTACACGACACAAAAATCAGCCATATCGTCCTCAAATTCGATATTGGCAGCGACTTTGCGATGGTTGCCCTTGAAATTAATCACCGGTCAGAAAACCGGCGTTTACTGGTTTACGAATTAGTCGAAAGGTATCGGTTGCTTCTCGAAGAAAATTTTGAAGGTGGATTAACCTGGGATTTCTGTTTCATTAATTCCAATAACCAGGAAGTTTCCCGTATTTACGTTGAAAAAAAAGGTGTTAACCATCAAAATGTCAGTGACTGGCCGCTGATCTACGATTTCCTGGCAAAAAATATGCTTCAACTTCAGGATAACTTTCTCGAAATTCAGGAAGCTTTAAAAGAGGAGGTAAATATCCTGCATCGGGAGGAGTAACCTATATGTAGAAAACTAAAATCAATCAAAAAAAACCGCCCTCCGAAGAGAGCGGTTACGAATCACGTTAATTTATGTCAATTGCCCTTGCAGGTTTTGGTTTGATCTCTTCCCGCTTCGGAATATTTACCATAAGAATTCCATTGGTATATTTTGCGGAGATCTTGTCGCCGTCAATAGTTCCCTCTGGCAGTGTAAAGCAGCGTTGGAAAGACTGATAACTAAATTCGCGGCGGGAGTATTTTTCATCACTTTCATCCTTCTCTGCTTTAACTTCGGAAGAGATTTCCAAACGGTTTCTGTTGAGATTTACCTTGAAATTTTCCTTTGTAAGTCCGGGTGCAGCCATTTCGATCATGAACGAATCATCGTTTTCCATGATGTTCACAGCCGGAAGGGTAGTATTAGTAGCCGAAAAATTCGAGCTGTTCCAATCCATCAAATCTCCTGAAAAAAAGTTGTTGAAAAAAGATGGAATCGTTGGAAACAAATTGTCTGATGCTTTTACCAGTTTCATAAGTTAATCCTCCATTCGTTAATTGTTAAACTTTACTCCAATATTTTTAACCTGAATCTTAGGTTTTCGGATACAATTTCACAAATAAAATGCCAGATGAACTCAGGTAACGTTGAAAAAAATAACTGATTTATTTTCAGAAAGATATACTAACGAGGAGTGATTGAGAGCAATGGCAATCTGACTGACAGGACAAAGTAAAAAATGACAAATTGACCTATACACTTCATTAATATGCAATTATGACATCTTTTAATAACCATTGCACAGCAGATGTAAGAGCTGAAAAAGTAACGACGAAAAATGATTAAAATGCACTCAGGTTAACCAAATTATTGTATTTTTGATTGTTCAATATATGTTGTGCAAATATATAAATCTCAAAAAAAAGTATCATGTTACCTAAATTTCTTTTAGCAGACAATTCACAGGTTTTGCCCGACAGGATCTTCGTCATTCATAACGAACAACCACGATTTATCGTAGGCTGCAATGTTGAAGCATTCTCCCAGGACCAGGAAATTCACTGGATTGACGATGAACCGGCAAGCGAAGAGTTGAAAAAAGAATTGCTCGAACAGGCAGAAGAATTCTTAGATCTTGAACTTGAATACGAAGAAGAGCTATACAAACTGGAAAACGAAGAGGAAGAGGACGAAGACGACGAAACAGATAATCCCAAATAAAACCCTTATGGAACTTAATTCACCTAAACGACTAACGCGTTCGAGTAAAGACAAAATGCTGGCCGGAGTCTGTGGCGGAATTGCCAATTACATGGATGTAGATCCTACGATTGTAAGGCTTATCTTTGCTTTGGCCACCTTTTTTACAGTTGTGTTTCCAGGTGTTATAATCTACCTGATCATGTGGATTGTTGTTCCCAAAGATCAGGAATAAATACCCTGAATACCGTCTCACGAACTTTTTGCATGCTCATCCGTTCTCTCTTTCGGATGGAGCTCGTGAATTATCTATTTTTCATTTAAAGCATTATAAATATAATCTTTGAAACAGCCATTATGAACCGAAGAAACTTTATTCAGAATACCGCTACTGCAGCTGCTGTTGTGGGATTTTCAAACATTGCTTACGGCAGTAATCTTGCAGAAAACAAACCGTCGAATTCCGCAAAGTTTAAACTTAAATATGCACCTGGTTTTGGAAGCTTTCCGGAACTGGCAGGTAAAGATCCGGTTGAAGTGATCAAATTCTGTGCGGATCAGGGCTTCAGGGCAATGTTTGATAACGGATTGCCCGGACGCAAGCCCGAAGAGCAGGACAAAATAGCGGCAGAAATGGCACGCCAGAATATGGATATGGGACCATTTGTTTTATATGCCGACTTTAAAGTTGAATCGATGGTAATTAAAGACCCTGCCATCCGTGAAATGCTGGTCAAAAAGGTGAACGAAGGGGTAGAACTTTTCAAACGTACAGGGGTCAAATGTGCACTGATGGTTCCGGGACGTTACAACGAAAGAATGGCATGGGACTACCAGACAGCCAATGTAATCGACATGATGCGCGAACTTAGCGAAATCGCCGAAAAAGGTGGACTGACCATCGTACTCGAGCCATTGAATAAGCGCGACCATCCCGGGCTTTTCCTAACCGGTGTTCCGCAAACCTATGCCATCTGCCGGGCAGTAAACAGCCCATCCTGTAAAATTGTGGATGATTTGTACCACCAGCAGATTACCGAAGGAAACCTCATTCCAAATATGGATGCAGCATGGTCAGAGATTGCAGCATTCCATCTTGGCGATAATCCCGGACGCAAAGAACCAGGAACGGGTGAAATCAACTTTCAAAATGCATTTAAACACATCTCTGAAAAAGGTTACACTGGTGTACTCTGCATGGAACATGGCAGAAGTATTGAAGGTAAGGAGGGCGAGCTGGCATTGATTGAAGCTTACCGTAAGGCAGACAACTTCTGATAACTATTTTTTTCTGCACATAAAAGAGGCTGCCTTTTCGGGACAGCCTCTTTTTTTATACACACATTTAATTATCAATAACTTAACAGGGTATCAAAGTAAATAAAACTGCAGTTTATTTACTTTGCAAGTAGTATTGTATTAATCATTTTCTCAAAATTCTCCGTGATCTCTTGTGGTGATCGGGCAACTCCGCTGGTCATCGTGGGATTGCCAGTAGGAGGAACCCATAAAAAGGCAGGGATTCCACTGATTCCAAATACTGTTGATAATTCGCGTTCCTGGTCTGTATTGACCTTGTAAACCACTATTTTCCCCTTGTACTTCTTGGCCAACTCCTCGAGTGCCGGTGAAGCAAGCCTGCAAGGTCCGCACCAGTCAGCATAAAAATCAACAACACAAGGTAATTTCCCCTCAAATTTCCAGGTTTTCGGATTTTTTTCATAATCCATAATCAAAGCTCTAAACTGAGCCCTGTCAATTTTGACAACGTCTCCTTCGCCGGCAAAAGCAGGTCTGGTTGACGTTACAATAAAAAACGCCAGAAGCATCCCTGCAAATAATAACTTATATTTCATTTTAAAATTATTTAATTTCACATCTTCCAAAAACAATTCAAACATATACACTTTTCTACATATATCGTGCCAGCATCTTTTACAAAATTAATGCAGGATTACCAAAGAATAATCTCTTTAATCAAAAAGTCGGAATATTCACTGATGTGTAAAATAAACGCTCACTGCTCGTTTCATTTGTGCAATTTCATATTTTTGTAGAGGAATAAAAATTTATGTCACACAAATAGTTGTATTAAACAGTGATTCACCGGCAAATTTAAAAATGAGCAAATGAAGCGAAAAAGAAAGCTAAAAAAAATTGACCTCCGCAAATTTGTTTCAAAAACTGCCACAGGAGGAAGTATTCCCGGCACTGTTGAGTACATTGGCCAACCACGCGTTGAAGATGTAAGGATTGAAGTATTAGAATACGACGAAACAACTACCAAAGAGTCTGTTATCGGTTCGGTAGAAGAGCTTGAAGGCTATCTTAAACACCCGGGCATTAAATGGATCCAGGTCACAGGAGTTCATAACTCCGATATTCTGAACCAGATAGGCCAACAATTTAATATCATCTCCCTTGATCTTGAAGATATTGCAAACACGACGCAACGGCCACGTATCGAGGAACGCGAGAGCTATATATTTATGGTATTCAAGGTATTACAACTAGATCCGGAAAGCCGCGAAGTAAGTATTGAGCAGGTCAGTATCGTCCTGGGGTCCGACTATGTACTCTCTTTTCATGAAACAACACCCCAGATTTTCGAAACATTACAAACCCGGATAATAACTGGTCTGGGACGTGTAAGAAAGATGAACTGCGATTATCTCGTTTTTGCAATTACAGATATCATTATAGATCAATATTTTACATTAATTGAAGATATCGGCGAAACCATTGAGGAGACTGAAGAGGAATTAATTGCCTCGCCCGGACAGTCAAGCCAGGAAGCGATTTACAAATTAAAACGCCGGCTTGGATATGTAAAAAAGACGATCTGGCCTGCACGTGAGGTGCTCAACCAACTCCAGCATTCGGATCACCAACTGATCAATGAAGGAACAAAAATCTATTTTCGAAATATCTACGACCATACCATTCAGATTATTGAGACGCTCGAAAGTCTTCGCGACCTGACAGCCGGCATGATGGATCTTTATCTTTCAACCGTAAGCTATAAAATGAATGAAATCATGAAAGTACTGACCATTTTTTCGACCATTTTTATTCCACTCACCTTTTTTGCAGGGGTTTACGGAATGAATTTCAAATACTTACCTGAATTGGAATGGAAAAGCGGATACTTTATCTTTTGGGGAATCATGGTACTCATCACGATTGTGATGCTCCTGTTCTTCAGACGAAGGAAATGGCTTTAATTTATTTATTTATCTTTGAATTTCAAAATAAACCATTCAACCATGAGCAAACCTATTGTAACCGCCATTGCCTCTTTCGGAATGTCGGGTGTTGTTTTCCAGGGACCATCTTTAAAAATTTTCCCGCAGCAGTTTAAGATTCATAAAATCCTTGAACGGACGAAAAATGTATCGGAAGAAAGGTATCCTGAAGCTACTATTGTCCGTACGTATGGCGAGATTTTAAACGATCCGGAAGTTGAACTCGTCATTGTCAATACGCCCGATTATCTGCATTTCGATATGGCCAGGCAAGCTATTGAAGCGGGAAAACACATTGTTGTAGAGAAACCGTTTACAAAAACCAGCGATGATGCCAGTGAATTAATTGCTCTTGCCAAAAAGAAAGGGGTGATTATGACTGTTTACCAAAGTCGCCGGTTAGATAATGGTTTTCAAACGGTAAGAAAAATTGTCGCAGAACAACTGCTTGGGCGAATAGTCGAATATGAGGCTCATTACGACCGTTACCGGAATTACATCCAGGAAGGGTCGTGGAAAGAGGATGGTGATGAACGTACAGGTGTTTTATTTAACCTGGGCTCTCATATTGTCGATCAGGCACTTGTGCTGTTCGGTGTGCCATTTGCGGTGACAGCTCATCTGAATGTTCTCCGGACAGGAGGCCGAACGACAGACAACTTTGATATCAGGCTTCACTACAACCAGTTTAACGCTATTTTGCGCAGCTCCTATCTTGTACGTGAACTGGGTCCCCAGTATATTCTTCATGGAACGGAAGGTTCCTTTGTAAAAATGGGAAGTGATCCGCAGGAAGAGATGCTGAAGCTGCATCATTTGCCCAACGAACCAAAATGGGGTGAAGACCAGCCTTCCGATTGGGGAGTACTCAACACTACTATTAACGGGCTGCATTTTCATGGGAAAATAGAGACCGTTGCAGGTAACTATGCCACTTTTTTCGCCAATCTTCATCAGGCAATACGTGAAGGTAAAGAACTTATGGTTAAGCCGGAAGAGGCATTGACAACCATCCGTATTCTTGAAGCCTGCCTGGAAAGTAACCATTTAAAAAAGACGGTGGAGTTTTTGGCGGAATGAAGAAACGAAGGAGAGACGAATTGACCGGGAGACTGGGAGAGGGGGAGACTGGGCGAAGGGGAGATAGGGCGAATAGGCGATGGGACGATGGGGCGATGGGACGATGGGGCGAAATAGAATATTTTTACCCTGAATTGAAAATCGACGAAGTCAAAGGGTTACATATTAATAGCCCCGGGTAAACGAACGAAGAGAGCGCTACCCGGGGTAAACAATGCAACAACAAAACAAGGCGCATCTGGAAAGGTAAATTGAAATAAAATTGCTGCATGCGCCGCAAAGCAAAGGTTCTAAGACAATAGTGAAGGGGTGAATGTCCAGGTCTTGAACATTCACCCCTTCACTAAACCATCGCAAAATCTGCAAACAAAAATCAGGACGAGTCAGCCTAAAGTTCGTAATTGAGAATATTGTTGTTTATCTTTGTAAAAAGTAATTCAAAATGACCACTATAGTAATAAAACCAAAGAATAAAGCAGAGAAAAATTTCCTCACCAGGCTTTTAAAAAAAATGAATATTGAAACACATATTGTTGAAGAACCTACGCCTAATTATGAAACACGACAGGCAATCAGCGATGTGGAATCCCATCAAGGCACAAAAGTGAAAGATTCTAAAGAGCTTTTCTCCAGATTAGGAATTTAGAGGACTCAAAAATGTTTCAACTCGTATTCACCACTAAGTTTAAGAAAGACATTAAACTTCTTCACAAAAGGGGTTATGAAATAGAGTTGTTTAAGGACGCAATTTTAATGCTTGAAGAAACTGGTAAATTACCCTCTGATTATAATCCGCATAAATTATCGGGAAACTATTCGGGTTTCTGGGAAGCTCACTTAAAATCTGATTGGCTGATTATTTGGAAATTAATTATTGAAAAGAATGAGATATGGTTAACCCGAACAGGTAGCCACTCGGATTTATTTTAGTTTTCCTAAATTCGCCAACTATGATAAAAACCAGGAAATAGTAAATTACTAAAAATAATCACATAAAAAATCCGGGAAATATTCCCGGATTTTTTAATTCATACAATTGTAATACAATTACTTATAAATATTTAATTCCCTATTTTTTTATACCTGATCCTGTGAGGAGTGATGTCGCCAAGCCGTTTCTTCTTATTCTCCTCGTATTCAGAATAACTTCCCTCGAAGTAATAAACCTGCGAGTTACCTTCAAACGCAAGAATATGGGTGGCAACACGATCCAGAAACCACCTGTCATGTGAAATCACAACGGCACACCCGGCATAACTATCGAGACCCTCTTCCAGTGCACGCAATGTATTCACATCGATATCGTTGGTAGGCTCATCGAGAAGTAGTACGTTGGCTTCTGACTTTAAGGTTAATGCAAGATGAAGCCTGTTCCGTTCTCCTCCTGAAAGAACACCACATTTTTTCTCCTGGTCGGATCCGCTGAAATTGAAACGCGAGACATAGGCACGCGCATTAAGCATCCGGCCGCCAACCATTACCTCATCAGAACCTCCCGAAAGTACCTGGTAAACAGTCTTATCATTCACGATTGCTTCATGTCCCTGGTCTGCATAACCGATTTTCACCGTTTCACCAACCGAGAAGCTTCCGGAATCAATTTTTTCAAGACCAAGAATCATCCTGAAGAGGGTTGTTTTTCCGGCGCCATTCGGCCCAATCACCCCAACAATACCGTTTGGAGGCAACACAAATTCAAGATTTTCGAATAATAACCTATCGCCAAATGCTTTAGATACACCATGTGCCTCAATGACTTTATCGCCCAGGCGAGGTCCGTTTGGTATAAACAGTTCCAGTTTATCCTCTTTCTGTTTAACATCCTCATTCAATAATTTTTCATAGGCACCTAACCTGGCTTTCGATTTGGCCTGGCGCGCTTTTGGGCTCATCCTCACCCATTCCAGCTCGCGCTCGAGGGTTTTACGACGTTTAGAGATGCCTTTCTCCTCCATCTCTAAACGTTTTGACTTTTGCTCGAGCCAGCTTGAGTAGTTTCCTTTCCAGGGAATACCCTCGCCACGATCGAGTTCGAGAATCCACCCGGCCACATTATCAAGAAAATATCGGTCATGGGTGATACAAATCACCGTTCCCTTGTATTGTTGCAAATGAGTTTCTAACCAGTCAATTGATTCCGCATCAAGGTGGTTGGTAGGCTCATCAAGCAAAAGAATATCAGGTTGTTTCAGCAATAGCCGGCACATCGCCACACGGCGGCGCTCACCTCCCGATAATATATTCACGGGAGTATCACCATCCGGACAACGGAGCGCATCCATCGCCCGTTCAAGCCTGTTATTGAGGTTCCAGGCATCTGTAGCATCAATTTTTTCCTGGAGTACGGCCTGCCTGTCCATGAGTTTATCCATTACATCTGGATTTTCATAAACTTCGGGTAACCCAAACCGTTGGTTAATCTCCTCATATTCATTTAAAATATCAACAGTTTCCTGTGCCCCTTCCTGAACAATTCCCATGACCGTTTTTGTGTTATCGAGCACCGGTTCCTGTGACAGATGGCCAACGGTATAACCGGGTGAAAATGACAATTCACCATTATAGTCTTTTTCGAGACCAGCTATTATCCTTAAAAGGGTCGATTTACCCGATCCGTTCAGACCGATAATCCCGATCTTTGCCCCCAGGTAAAACGAAAGTGAGATATCCTTGATAACCTGCTTCTGAGGCGGATAAGTCTTGCTCACTTTGTACATCGAAAATATAATTTGTCTATCTTCAGCCATTGAATATTTTTTTGATTCGAATCCCAAAATTCGTATTTTTAATCAGATTTGACAAAAGAATTTTACAGAATAAAATAATTCCCGGAATTTAATTAATTTTCAATAAATTAGTCCGAACTTTATGTATCCCTAAAAAGGAAAACGAACAGAATTACGTTAAGTTTGTTGTCATCAAATTAGTTCTTATCAGAATGAAACGCCTCCTGTTTAAAGGGAGTTCATAAATTCAATTTGTTAACTCATTTATATTCTCATGAAAAAATTTGTTTTATATTTTTTATTAATCCTGATGCTGATACTCGGTTCGACTATCTACTGGAAGTATTACTTTACTTACAGTGAAGGGTATCGTGCCGGGTTGCTTCAGAAGTTTTCTCTTAAAGGAAATATTTTCAAAACTTACGAAGGAGAGATGATCCTTAGCAGTGTTCAAAGCAATGCCAATGTAGCAATCGCTTCGGAGAAGTTTTTTTTCTCCGTGACCGATAAAAAGGTCGCGCTTCAACTTGAACAAATCCAGGGTGAAAGTATTGTAGTTCATTATCACGAAAAAAACGGAGCATTTCCGTGGAACGGAGAAAGCAACTATTTTGTTGATAGTGTAAGAGTTAACACGTCTGATGGTACAAGCCGGGGATTTCGCTAACAACAAAAACTGAAAGATGCGGAATGGAGGGAAATGCCAGAAACAATTCCTCCATTCCGGATTTCCTTCATCATTTTGTTCTAAAGCTCAATCTCCCGGGTGAGTGATTTGCCCCGAATTCTGGAGCAAAACTGCATTGAATATTAGCCCTTCCGCCGGAAAAAGCGCCCAGATGACTTACCGTGACGGGATATTCGAGTACAAATCTTCCTTTCGGTAAATTACCGATAAAGAATCGCGTTCCCTTATCGGCATTCACACGATAGTACCACAATCCGCCATTATACTCGTACTCAGAAAGCTGCTTTAATGGCTCAGTTCCTGCCGGTCGCTGATCATTGAGTGAGACAAATCCCAGATCGCGGTCGTTTTCAATTAATAAACGGATCATCAGCAAATCACCGGGACGACATTCTGATAGATTGTTCACGAGCGAATCTTTGTTTGCCGATTTTTCAAGCTTAAATATCTCTTTCCTGATCTTTAACGAACTTCCAAAGCGCGATGTATCGTTTTCCAGTTTAAAATAGCCGTGAAAAAGTCCCCCAAACATGATGTTCTTACCTGTGTTCCGAAGCTCAAACTTACTATTCATTTTAATATCGTTTTGATCAATAGTCAATTGAACAAAACCATCCATACTTCTGCTTCCCTCTAATCCGATTTTCTTTCCATCAAGGAATAGTTCCGGAAAAGGCTGATTTCGGATCGGTTCATTCCGACCAGACATCAAAGCGTAAACTGCCCGTGAGGTAGCATACGGCGAGTCCCAGGCATGGGTACGCTTCTGCTGCAGCAACCAAAGTTTCATGGCATCGGTATTTTCAGCCGGTGCATCGATTGTTGAAAATAGTTCGATGATCATACCCTGAAGAGCGATATCAGGTTCCCGGTAGAAATAAACACCACGTGACTGTTTCCAATACATCCCAATTTCATTGTTTTTGATTGCCCGCTCTCCAAGTGATTGAACAATCGTCTGGAGCAATTTTTGGTTTGCCTCTATTTTTAAAACAAAAGCAAGTTCAACCTGCTGCCAGATACCCGTTTTAGTCCAGTTTACCGAAGCTTTTTCAAGGTAAAAAGCATACGCTTCTTTTGACCCGGTAGTGAATTCAATATCTCTGAAAGCGCTGCGTGCGTACAGGTAATCATATATATATCCTGCTGGTTGATAATTAATTTTATCTTTTCCTTTTAGTTTTAGGAAAGATTCAGTGATCTGATGATCCAGGTAATTAACGGCCTTTTTAGCTATTGCCTGTATCCTGGGATTTTCAGTACCGGATAAAAGGTTCTTTGATCCTATTTGTGCGAGTTCAATCAAAATCTGCACCGTTATCCATTGTGAAGATTCCATTCCGGGGCACCACCCAAATCCGCCATCCGGCAACTGTGCAGCTTCAAGACGCTCAATCGCCTCCTTAATCGTGGTTTTAATTGTATCCGTATTAAATTTAGCCAGTTTCTCTTTTTCATAAACTGATTCCTGCAACCATGGCGTTTCATTCAACTTTAGATTCGTGAATTGCTCCCCTTTTTCGAGTCTTGTTTTAAATGAATCGGGATGATTCAATAATTTATTTCGCTGCAGTTCAAGCTCCCTGGCAATTTCAGGATGATCGGCAAGAACTTTTCGTAAGATCAGCGCACCACTTAACCGGGATGCTGCGCCCGATATGGTGTAGGTTTCTGAACCGATTAATTGGGGAAGCGCATCAAGAATCAAGCCCATCGGATTGGTCATTAAGGTAAGGTTCCATTTCCCTTCATTGATCTGATCAGTGCCACCTAATTGATTTAAATTAATCGTATAATTATTGCCCGGTTTAACCGTAAAGGCTTTTGATTCGGTTGTCCAGCTCCGGTCAGGTTCAACAGGTAGAACCGACTCAAAACCGTCGGAATATCCCTCGCCACGCGCTGTAACCCTTACCTGGTAAAGTCCCGGTTTGGCCGGAGCTGAAAGATCCCAGTTTACCGCTTCTGATTTTCCGTCTGCTAAAATAATTTTCACCAATCGGGACGCCTTTACTATAATTTTGCCTGTCTCCAAACTGATGAGTTCCATCATCACCTCAAGACCTAAAGATTTTCCAGATAAATTGGTCACCTTTACGGGAAGTGTTACCTCGTCGCCAACGGTAAGAAACCGGGTAGGGAATGGCTCAACCATGAGTTGTTTCCGGGTGATGAATTTTTTGGTAATCATGCCTGAAAGAGCTTCGGGAGTATGAGCCAGGGCCATGAACTTCCATTCGGTAACCGATTCGGGGAGTTTAAAACTAACCTCTCCCCTGCCATTTTTATCTGTTACCAAACAGGCATCAAACCAGGCCGCTTCACGGAAATCGCTACGGATTGCGATCGGTTGATCCGCTCCTTTCCCCGTACCTGCACCTCGAACAGAATAGCCAACCGAAACTGCACCAACCGTCTGCTTTTCCATCATATTGTCAGAAATCATAAGAGGTTCAGGACTTGAAGCGCTTTTCGATACGCCCCTTATACGAACTGAAGATGCATACCTCCTATTTCTATACGCCTGGTAGTCTATCGCTTTTCGAAATTCGGGCAGAACTTCCTGTTTTTCGTTGATCCAGGTTGGTTGCGTACACCGACCCATCCCATACACCATTTCACCAGGAAAGCGTAGCCGGTTAAAATAAACGGAACTTCCCCAAATATCTAACTGCCAGTCGTGTGGAAGGATTTTATCAAGCGAGGCATCATAAACCACCCCAGCAATTTCGGCTTTCACGGGTTTTCCTTCGGAATCAACCACCCGAACTTTCCATGCTACTTCTTTCCCCGGAACAACAATTTCGGGAAAATCATCCACCGACACTTTAAGCGTTTTTTGAACCCAGGGAACTTCAACATTAAATACCTGGTAATAAGCGATTCCCTGGCTCATTGATGAGACGCTGATCATTAATCCTCCCTGGTCACCTTTTAAAACCGGGATTACAAGTTTAGACATCGCCTTATCAACCAGCCCTCTAAATAAAGTCACTGTCCCATCTTTTCGGTGTAATTGAACATTCCAGTACTGCTTGCCAAAATTTCCAAGAAGTAATTCAATACTATCGCCTGGTAAAGCTGATATTTTGGAAAGGTTGCCCCATGAATTTTCGGGAAACATGAAGGCTTTTTCCGAGCTGTTGAAAATTCGGACCAGGTGTTCCGCCTTGACGACCGCCCCAAACTTATCGGCAGTTAACATGCGGACTTTATAATAACCCTGTTCCAATTTTGCGGTATTAAAACCTGCCTCCCGCTGATCCCCGCTTTCGGGTTCAAAGCTTTGAACAACCTTATCCTCGTCGTAATTAACAGGTTGAATTTCTTCCCCAAACTGATTCCGGGGAAATAACTTATCCCACTGATTTTTAGTATAAATCGGACGGTCCGGATTTGCCCATCGTCTTTTACGAAGAGGCGATTGCGGACTTTTAAGACGGATCAATTCGATTTTCCGCTTCGTCTGAATCACCTGGTTATCTGAATTAATCACCTTATATGCGAATTTAAATTCCTTAATCCCCTGGAGATCGGCAAGGTCTAAAACTGAAGGCCCGGTTACAGAAGCTGTCAGCGCTTCTTTCAAAATA
>Ga0208789_1000935_pt1 | contig 20472 bp, 22 predicted proteins | sample Methanotroph_Enr_FD_187368 | JGI IMG/M metagenome (GOLD analysis project Ga0208789, IMG submission 187368) | Enriched soil microbial communities from Old Woman Creek wetland in Ohio, USA - Methanotroph_Enrichment_5 (SPAdes) (version 2) | ecosystem: Environmental > Terrestrial > Soil > Wetlands...
AAGAAAATCAAGTATGAATGGCTACCATGGCAAGCTTACGCCAGTTTTGAAGCGCTCCGGAATGCCCTTCAAGATATTTTTCAAAACCTCGGCGGAAAATACCAAGTTAATTTTGTATGAGTACTTAAGAGGAGTGGGCCATCAATTCAATCAAATACTCAGTTTCCGATCACAGTAATACGCGAAATTATTTGGAAAATATACAACATATTGGATGAGAAAAATTTTTATTTGGATTTTTCACAAGAGCAAGAATTGATGTGGAATGAACATTTAAACGATTATATAGTATAGTAGGATAGGTAGAGCAACACCTATCACAATAATTGATTTGATTAATAACCAATGAAATTACCACTTTATTTCTGAAGGAGCAGTAATGCCTACTATCGACTTATTAGCTTTACCGCCTACAGCACAACAAGAATTACTCGATTTTCATCAGTTTTTAATTGAAAAAAACAAATCGGCCAAGAAAACAATAACAACCAAGCCTGATTTTAAAACGTTTTTGCTTAATGCCCCTAAGATAGAAGAAATTGATTTAGAACGTCAGAGGGACTATCCAAAGGATATTGAGTTTCGTAAGTTGGGCTGACGCTAGGAAGCCCAACATTTGTCGCTTCGATGTATTGGGCTTTGTACCTCAGCCCAACCTATTTAATTATCAAACAAACGTACATTTTTAGTCCTTTTTGAAATTGACTGAATGGTGGTATGTGAGATGAAAATTAAAGCCAAGGTTGATTGTAACGACGAAGAATATATTACGGATGAAATTGATATTTCGCCGATAACAAAAGAACAAATAAATGCTTATTGCGCAGGAGAATATCTCGATATTTTTCAAAATAAACATCGCGTTCCCGATGTATGGCGGTATATCGTAGAAGTCGGTAATGCTGATATAAACATAATACCGGTTGATAAGTATTCGTGCATTGAAAAGCCAGCAAAATCTGCTGAACGAACTACCGTAAGAACTACACAATACGAGAGAATCTCTGGCTTGCGCACAAGCCAGTGGTCTGAGTCTCGATAGAAAATGCCGGATTATTTATAAATGAGTACTTAAAACAATTCCATTATCGGATTTTAATGACCGGGCGGCAGCCGATGCCGAGGGTGCAAAAAATATTTTGCTTATTTTGGAGTCGCCCCATAAAAGCGAATATAAACATGATAAGAAAAACTTTACATTAAAACCCAAGGCACCGGCTCAAGGTTATACAGGACGTAATATAGAAAGTTTTATCGGCGACATTTTGAAAAAAATATCGGACTTACCGAAAGATAGTTATAACTTGATTATATCCAACCCGATTCCTTATCTGTGTTCTTTGGGGATTTTCACCGATAAATTAAATACCAAGGTTCGCGATAATGTGTGGAATGCAGTTTGGGATATTACTAATGAAAAAGGTGAATATGTTATTCGGGAAGACTTTATTACTCGCTGTAAACAATATCAGCCCGAATATATTATTAATTGCTGCACCGCAAATTTAAAAATGAATGTTACAAGTTGTCTGCTTGCTCATGGGTTTAATCATAATCTATATACAGCGCATCACCCTTCTGCATGGAAATATCAAACCAGGGAAGAACTTAATATTCTAAAAGTTAAAGAAATAGACTAATACACCACCTTTATAAAACGAGCAACAAGCTGGTTAACGTTAAAAAACAATTGGAACTCTCATGCTTAGTATTAAAGATTTAACCGTTAATGTGAACGACAAACAAATTCTCAAAGGTATTAACCTTGAGATTAAACCGGGCGAAATTCACGCCATCATGGGCCCCAACGGTTCAGGTAAAAGTACTTTATCGCATGTGTTGTCCGGTAAGGCCGGCTACACGGTAACCGGCGGAACGGCGACTTATCAAGGCAAGGATTTATTGGAAATGGCGCCTGAAATCAGGGCGCGCGAAGGCGTGTTTTTGGCGTTTCAATATCCGGTGGAAATCCCCGGCGTCAGCAATGTTTACTTATTGAAAGCGGCGCTGAATTCTATACGTAAACATCACGGCCAGCCTGAAGTCGATGCGATGGATTTTTTAACGCTGGTTAAAGAAAAAGTGCGCTTGCTGGAAATGGACGAGAAGTTTCTTTATCGCGCGGTCAACGAAGGCTTTTCCGGCGGCGAAAAGAAACGTAATGAAATCCTGCAAATGGCTATTTTGGAACCCAAGCTGTGCATTATGGATGAAACCGATTCCGGCCTGGATATCGATGCGTTAAAGATCGTCGCGGAAGGCGTGAATTCATTGCGTTCACCGGAGCGTTCATTTGTGATGGTCACGCATTACCAACGCTTGTTGGATTACATCAAACCGGACTTTGTCCATGTTTTGGCGCATGGCCGCATTGTTAAATCCGGCGGTCCTGAGCTGGCGTTGGAGCTGGAAGAAAAAGGTTACAGTTGGGTTGAAGAGGCGGCAGCGTAATGAGTACGGCAATGGCAAGCCGTTATACGGCTGAATATCAAAGCATAGCATCCGCATTGCCGGGACAAGATCTGCCTTGGCTGCAAGCGTTAAGGACCGAAGCATTGGCGCAGTTTGCCGAACAAGGCTTTCCATCGCCGCGTGAAGAGGAATGGCGTTACACCAATGTCTCCGGCATTGAGAAAAAACTGTTTGCGCCGTCGATGGATCTAACGGCTGGCGAAATTAATGCCGACTGGCTGGAACAGTACCGAATGGCAGATGCTTGGGTTCTGGTTTTGGTGAACGGCCATTTTTCAGCGGAACTTTCGGTTTTAGACGGATTACCCGAAGCCGTTTCTGTGATGAGTATGGCTAACGCATTGGCGGTACAGCCGGAGATCGTCGAAAAATACCTGGGCCAAGCGGTCGATCATGCCGAGCATGGCTTTATTGCTTTCAATACCGCATGGTTTAGCGATGGCTTGTTTGTGCATGTGCCGGGCAAGCTGGTTTTAGACAGGCCGATACAATTGCTGCATATCGTCAACAAAGCCGATGCGATGGCAACGACGCGGAATATCATCGTAGCCGACGATATGGCCGAGCTGAAAGTAGTGGAGACGTTTATTGGTGCCGAGGCTTATTTGACGGCTGCGGTCACCGAAGTCTTTGTCGGCCAAAACGCCGACCTGACGCTATATAAAATGCAAAGCGAATCCGAAAAAGCCTACCATTACGGCGGCAGCTATATTAAACAGGCTCGGGATGCGCGTTTTACGCATCATAATTTTGCTTTTGGCGGTTTGCTGGCGCGTAGCGATATTCACGTAGACCTTGATCATGCGTCCGAGTGCGAACTGAATGGCTTGTACTTGGGTGTAAAACGCCAACATATCGACAACCACACCCGGATCAATCATTTAAAGCCTTATGCAATCAGCCGCGAGCTGTATAAAGGCGTGCTTGACGACAGGGCCAGAGGCGTGTTCCAGGGACGGGTAATTGTCGCTATCGATGCGCAAAAAACCGACTCGCAAATGAATAATCGCAACTTGCTGCTATCGGATGATGCCGAGGCTGATACCAAGCCGCAGCTGGAAATTTATGCCGATGATGTCAAATGCGGCCATGGCGTGACAGTTGGGCAACTGGATGAAAAATCTATTTTCTATCTGCAATCGCGCTGCGTTGACGAAGAAACAGCACGCAACATGCTGACCTTTGCGTTTGCCAATGAAATGGTCGATAAGATCAAGATTAGAACTTTGCACGATATGGTTTTGGAGCAAGTGTTGGCACGCTTCCCGCAAGAAGGCGTCAACAAGGAATGGCTATAAAATATCGGCAATGTTGATGGTGATTTGGTCCAGCTGAGACAAAGTGATGGTATCGCCGACGCGTAACGTGGTTTTCTCACCGTAACAATCACCATGCGGTTGGCGGTATATCTCAACGCAGAAGTCGTTCAAGTTCATCAGCCAGTATTCGGGGACGTTATGGCTAGCGTATAAACGCAGCTTTTGGTTTTGGTCGAAGCTGAGCGAACTGTCGGCGACTTCGATCAACAGCAATACGTCATTACCATTAGGATGGCGGGAACAGTAAAAATCATCGTTCGGCTTTAGCAGCATGAAGTCGGGTTCGGGTTCTGAAAGATCGCCGAGTTGTAAGGGATTTTGTATGCTGGGAATAACATTATCCGGTATTAGTTTGCTCAACAATTTGACTAAACGATTGATATGACCTGAATGATTAGAGCCAATAGGTGCCATTTCCAAAATTTCTCCATCAATAAGTTCAAGACGGCTGTCAAGCGGAAAAATATTAGCTTCACCTAATTTTTGCCATTCCTTAATGTCGGTTAGATGTTTTCGTACATTCGTCGCGGCTATAGTCATTTTCTTAATGAGAGTCAGATAAGAAGAATGATTTGAATATAATAGGTTGTAATTAAAGAATCAATGTTATCGGAATAAATATGACAAACTTCCCCGTAGAAAAAATTCGCGCCGATTTCCCTATATTGGCGGAACTTATCCGCAACAAGCCGCTGGTTTACCTGGATAACGCGGCCTCTTGCCAAAAGCCGCAGGCGGTTATCGACAGCATCGTGCATTTGTATAGCCATGATTACGCCAACGTGCATCGCGGCGTGCATACCTTGAGCGTGCGTTCTACCGATAAGTTTGAAGGCGCGCGCACCAAGGTTAAAGACTTTATTAATGCGGCCAGCGAAAAAGAGATTATCTTTGTCAGAGGCGCTACCGAGGCGATTAACCTGATCGCGCAGACTTATGGCAAAACCAATATCAAAGCCGGCGATGAGATTTTAATTACCGCGATGGAGCATCATTCCAACATCGTGCCTTGGCAAATGCTTTGCGAGCAGACCGGCGCTATCTTAAAAGTTGCGCCGATTAACCTGAAAGGCGAATTGATCTATGACGAGTTTGAAAAGCTGATCAGCGAGAAAACCAAGCTGGTATCAGTTGTGCATATGTCCAATGCTTTGGGTACGATTAATCCTGTTAAAAAGATTATCGCGGTCGCGCATGCCAAAAACATTCCGGTATTACTGGATGGCGCGCAAGCTATTCCGCATATGGCGGTGGACGTGCAGGACTTGGATTGCGATTTTTACGTGTTCTCAGGTCATAAACTTTACGCGCCTTCCGGCATAGGCGTGCTTTACGGCAAGCAGGCGTTATTGGAAGCGATGCCGCCGTATCAAGGCGGCGGCGACATGATCCGCAAAGTCACCTTCGAAGAAACCGAATATAATGTGTTGCCTTATAAGTTTGAAGCAGGCACACCGAACATTGCCGATGTAGTGGGTTTGGGAGCAGCGATTGATTACTTGAACGCAATCGGCATGGATAAAATTGCCGCTTATGAAGCCGAGTTGCTCGATTACGCTACTGAAAAAGCCAAGGAAATTAAAGGGCTTAGAATTATCGGCGAGGCCGAGCACAAAGGTGCCATATTGGCTTTCGTGCTGGATAAAATTCATCCGCATGATATTGGCACCATGCTGGACAGCTTGGGCATTGCAGTCCGGGCAGGGCATCATTGCGCGATGCCGGTGATGGACTTTTTTAAAGTCCCGGCAACGGCAAGAGCGTCATTTGCAATGTATAACACCAAAGAAGAAATTGATGTTTTAATGAAAGGTATACAATCCTTGATCGAGGTATTTGGCTAATGTTTGAAGATTTACGCGACCTCTATCAAGAGGTGATATTCGACCACAACCGCAACCCGCGCAATTTCCGCGTCATGGAAAATGCCGATCGCAAAGTGGAAGGTTTTAACCCGTTATGCGGCGACCGCTTGACCTTATATTTGAAAATGGACGGCGATACCATTACCGATGCCAGTTTTCAGGGCTCGGGTTGTGCTATTTCGACGGCCTCGGTTTCGTTAATGACCGAGATAGTCAAAGGCAAAACCGAACAGGAAGCCGAAGACTTGTTTAAAAAGTTTCATGAAATGACTACAGGCAAAGATGAGCAGATGAATCTTGAAGCGGTCGGCAAGCTGGCGGTATTGGCCGGTGTGCGGGAATATCCGGCGCGGGTTAAATGTGCGACATTGGCTTGGCATACGCTGGATGCGGCGTTGAAAAACGAACAAAAATCCATTTCTACAGAATAATAATTCACCACGAAGACACGAAGTTTTTCTTTATGTTCTTCGTGGCTGATTCAAGCCATGACCATCACAGCATCGCAGCAATATATAAGAAAACTGGCCGTTCTTTACCAAGGGCAGGGCGATAGTCTACCTTTCCAGCAGCTTGCAGAAAGATTGGGCGTTCCTTTGTATGAGTCGCTTAATAGCGATAGCCCGGAAGAATTCTTTTTAACCTGGCGCGATGGCTGTTTAAAGTTGCTTGACAAAGAGCTGCTTAAAAAAGGCGGTTTGGCCGTCGATATAGAACCGCGCAACGGCGAACAACGTTCGTGGCCTGCACCCAAAGACGGTGCATTGGCTCAGGCTCTTGGCCGAAAAACCAGAACCGTTGTCGATGCGACGACCGGCTGGGGCCAAGACAGTCTGCATATCTTTCGCATGGGCTATGAGTTGCAGTGTATCGAGCGTTCTCCGGTTATGGCGGAATTGCTGACAGACGGCTTTGCCCGCTTGGCGCAACAGGACTGGATGCAGCGGCTTAATCTTGAACCTCCTCGATTGCTGCAAGGCAATGCCATCGACTTGCTGGCTAATTTGGCAGTTCAGCCTGACTGCATTTATCTTGATCCGATGTTTCCGCCCAAACGCAAAAAATCGGCACTCGCCAAAAAATCGATGATGGTGTTGCGCGATTTGCTGGGCGATGACCAGGATAAGGAGCAGCTTTTTGAGGCTGCGTTAAACGCAGCCGGAAAACGGGTGGTGGTAAAAAGCCCCGATTATGCGGAACCTCTGGGCGGCAAGCCTAGCCAAAGTTTCCAGGGCAAATTGTTGCGGTATGATGTTTATTTGAAACTCTAGACCTTCCAGGTTTTAAAAACCTGGAAGGTCTGAACATTTTAAAATACAACCATAACGGTAAAAAAATGTCGGACTGGATAGATGCAATAGATGAAAATGCTTTAGCGGATGGCGAACACATCGTCGTCGATGTCGATGGTACCGATGTCGCGATTTTTAAAATTGACGGTAAATTTTACGCCCTTGAAGATGTCTGTACCCACGACGGCGCGGAAATCGCCAGCGGCAGGCTGGAAGGCGACCAGATTATCTGCCCTCGTCATGGCGCGCGTTTTTGCGTGAAAACCGGTGAGGTAAAATCCCCTCCCGCTTATGAAAATATCGATTGTTTTCCGCTTAGGATTGAAAACGGTAAGGTTCAGGTTAGGGACAATCGCTGGGATTAAGGTTGGCTACAAACATCAGCAATTCTCATTATGAAAAATATACTTGAATTAAAACGTTATGAATTAAATTTCCAAGTTTTTTAATTCTATTTCCCATAAATATCGCAAAGCCTTATAGAACAAGGGGGGGATGATATTGGTACCCATTCGGCTCTTCGCTTACTTTGCAAGTATTGCGGTAGAACGCACTCGAATATTAAAAACAACAGCTCTATCTGTCTGTCTGATTTAATTTTAATTTCCATAATGAGAATTGCTGTACAAACATAGGGCGCGAGTTATTCAAATTATTTTATGGTCATTCCTTAGTGCGGCTGGATTGTATTTGCATGCGGGGGCTTGTTTTATACACAAGTATGTAAAAGCATGTCATTCCGGCAGGGATTGCCGGGATCCAGAGCACAGGGATGTGAATCTGTCGGTTGGTATTTCATTCTCGTTCCCACGCAATGGGTGAGAACGAGAAAATGTTAAATCGGATTTCTGTTAACAAACGCTGAAATGCCTTGCAGCATTAAAGCAACTTGTTCTTTATCAATTTCATTGGACTTTCCGTGAGCCGCACTATTTCTAAGCCCCAAGTAGTTTGTTACTTCCTTGCTGTTGTTCAAGTTGTATACTCCTATTGAGTATAGCTCCTGGTTCAAAGCGGATGTTTTTTTTGGAGTGGTGTCACCATTTTCCTTCTTGATATCAGTCTTAATTGAATTCTTTTTGCAGAGGTTTTTAATGTGCGTTTCTATTACGCATCCTCCCAGTACGGTAGCTGGCAACGTGAACCCTTTGTCTAGTAAATGTTGTGCCTCTTCAAGCATGTTGGAAAACATTTCGGCAGAAGCAAGTCCCTGCGCGCTCCAATACCACATATCACTTAATTCGGAATGCAGGGCTTCTAGTAACGCGACCTGTCTTTTAATCGACTCTTCAACAAGCCCATATTGACTTGAAAATATTGCTTTATAGAAAGCGTTATCTTCACCAATTGTTGTTGAAACAAAATATAGCGAAGAAGTTATAAATTTTAAATGCAGAAATGGGTCAGCATACTCTTCTCCAGCGGCTTTTCCTTTTTTATTGCGCTCTGGGAATAAGCATCGAGGTTCTATGGTTGTCAATAAGTGTTTGCCATCTTCTATAAGTTTTTCTAGCTTTAAAATAACGCGTTGAGAGTTAAGCTCTTTCACTGAATTGATCCCTCGTTATGTCTAACAAATAATTGTAAGGTTCCCGTGTATCTTCTTCACTTTTGGCTTTAATAGCGACAAATCTGTGAAGTTAGTCAAGCTTGCTAACTGAATATCATACAAGATGACATGATATTCAGTTCCGAAGATCATGATGATGTTGTTGGTAATAACTGAGCTAAGCCAACTGCCTAGCCTAAAGCCTCTGCATCAAAACCGTATTAATCTCCTCATCCTTCAGCACAATCGGATTAGTCAACATACTGCTGCCACGACTATTGGCAACAATCATCGGAAAATCATCCGCACTAATGCCATAGCCATTAAGCCGCGGCAATTGCAGCCGTTCGCTCCAATCGGCCAACAGCGCGATTAACGCTGAACGTGCCGCAGCATCGTCAAGCTCATCCTGACCAGTCAATAACCGCCCGACTTGCGCATATTTAGCCAAAGCAGGATTTTTCGGTTCGCGCTCCTGCATGGCCTTGATATTAACCTCGGTCGCAGCGGATACCAAGGTGCCGCAGACCACGCCGTGCGGGATTGGAAAGTAAGCACCCAACGGCGAGGCCAAGCCGTGTACCGAACCCAGGCCTACTTGAGCCAATGTAATGCCGGAGAGCAAGGCTGCGTAAGCCATCGCGCCGCGACCTTGAGCGGCAGCCGGTTCGATTCCTTCCCAAGCGGCAAAAAAGCCTTCTTTCACTGCGCTCATGCCGCTCCAAGCCAGCGCGTCGATAAAAGGGTTGGCCTTCAACGAGACGTAGGATTCCAATAACTGAGTGAACGCGTCCATGCCATCGGCTGCGACCAGTTCGCGGGGACAGCTGGCTAACAAATCGGGATCGATTACCGCGTATTCGGGGATTAAACATTCATCGCGGAAGGACTTTTTGAAACCGTCGGGGCCTTGTACGCTCAACACCGAATTTTTGGTCGCCTCGCTGCCAGTTCCTGCTGTGCTCGGAACGGCGATAAACGGGGTGCTGGGGCCATGATACGGGACATTCTTGCCGACGCCTTCAAGATGATCTATGACCGAATTGCCGTGCGGCAACAGTCCGGCTATCGCTTTCGCGGCATCGAGCACGCTGCCGCCGCCGATGGCGATAACCACATCAACCGATTCATTACGAAACTGGCTTACTGCCCGATCCACCAGCATCGGCGACGGTTCGCCGGAAACGGTAAAGTGCAACCAGTTGATGCCTTTGTTTTCCAGCGCTTGGGTAAAAGTTTGCCAGCGCGGTGTCGAGCAGAAAGAATGCTTGCCGGTTACTAATAAAGCTGTGCGGCCATAGCTCACAGCCAGCGCCGGGACTTCGTTGATACGGCCGCTGCCGTAGCTGATGCGCGGCAAACGCGAGATAGAGAAAGGAGTAAATTGCATAAGGTTATCCTTGTGGGAAAAGGCCGTCATAACGGACGCCTTGGCGCGGCTCCGCCATCCAGGCCGCCACGGTATCGCGCCAAGTTAAATAATGAGCTGTTTCCTTGTGAGCCGTCGCCGCTTCGGCAGAAGCATAGGCTTCGTAAAGGATAAACTGGCTGGGGTTTTCGGGGGATTGCAATATGTCGAACCGACGGTTGCCGGGTTCCTGGATCGAAGCTTCATGATTGAGCCGTGTGGCGGCAATAAAATCATCGATGTGAGCGGGTTTTACCTGAACATGAACCAAAGTAACGTGCATAGCAGTGCCTTTTAAACTATGAATGTGGCGAATAGTATACTTCACGCGGCGTAATTTTCAGTGTCTGAAAGCCAACTGGAATCGGCATCGCTTTGTTTTGGCCGGCGGCTGCATTGCTGCGGAATAGGCTGTAAGGTATGAGATAATAGGTAACAGTGAACTGGGTGAGAGATTTTTTTGTTCCCAAGTAGCGCGTTACTACGATCAATTTGAGAAACTGCGGGTTCTCAAGCTCCAGCTTCGTGAGACGGGAAGCTGGAGCTTCCCTCACTGAATTCCCAAGCTTGGAGCTTGGGAACTAGCGCAAAAATAAAACTTCGTGTTCTTCGTGTTCTTCGTGCCTTCGTGGTGAATAATTTTTTAACTTGCTTTGAATAACACTCTCAATGATCCATCAAATTTCAATCGATCTGCAAATTCCCTTCCATGATGTCGACATGATGGAAGTGGTCTGGCACGGGCATTACGCGAAGTATTTTGAAATCGCCCGTTGCGCTTTATTGGAAAAAATCGATTACAACTATCCGCAAATGCGCGATTCCGGCTATGCCTGGCCGGTCATTGATCTTGGCATCCGTTATGCGCAACCGGCGGTATTCGGGCAGACTATTACAGTGAAAGCCCAAATCGTCGAATGGGAAAACCGCCTGAAAATAAAATACCTGATCACCGATAAGCACTCGGGCTTAAGACTGACCAAAGGCCATAGCATTCAGGTGGCTGTCGATTTGGCGACTAAAGAAATGTGTTTCGCATCGCCTGCGGTGTTGCTCGAAAAACTGGGATTGGAGGTTTCTTGATCTTATTAAAAGCGTTGTTGCTGTATTTATTGGCATTCGGCCAAGGCATCTCGGGCGAAGCTATATTGACTGAAATCGCCGCGCGCTTGATAAAAACGCCGATCACCCAAGGCGATTTTCACCAGCAAAAACACCTGAAGGTACTACATAAGCCGTTAATTTCCACGGGTACGTTTACCTACGATCAAAACAAAGGCGTGATCTGGAAAACACTGACGCCGGTCGCTTCGTTGCTGCTGGTCAATGAGTCGAAGCTATTGACCGGTCAGGGCGAGCAAGCGCTGCCGGCGGCTTTCGGCAAGGTTTTCAAGGCTATGCTCGGCGGCGATTTGGCGGCGCTGAGCGATGGTTTTACCATCACCGGAACCGACCGAAAAACGTCCTGGCAATTGGAGTTAACGCCCAAGGATGAGATGCTGAAAAGAATCATCAGCACAATGTTGCTGTCCGGCGACAGCGAGCTACGTAACCTGGAAATACGCGAAGCGGGCGGCAACATCACCCGCACCGCTTTCGATAACATCACGCATCCAACACAATTAACCGACGAACAACAAGCCGATTTTGAACGTTTATCACCCTAAATTGAGCGCAGGGCTTTGGCTGGCCGGAATGCTGGTCATCTGTATTCTCGGCGTTCAGGCCCTAAGCAAAGACTGGCTGGAAACCGGTTTTTTAGCGTTATTGCCGACCGGCGAGCAGCAGCCGGAAATCGCCAAAGCTACCCGGCAACACAACGAACTGTCGAATCGGAAAGTGATTTGGCTGGCCGGTGCGGCGACATCCCAAGATGCCATTAATCATGCCCAAAAGCTTAAACAGCAACTGGAACAAAGCCGCCTGTTTAGCAAGGTGGTGCTGGAGTTTACCCAGCAGCGCTATATCGAGCAGTATCGGCAACTTTTTCCTTATCGTTATCAACTGCTGGATGCGCAAACCCAGGCAATCTTGGCGGCTAATCCCGGCCGGTTAATCGAACAAAACCTGGAAATACTGAATAGCCCGGTTGGGCAAATGCAAGCGGCCGATCTGGAACGCGATCCGGCGTTGCTGTTCAGCCGTTATTTCAGCGCGCAAAATCCGATCAAGTTAAACCTGGAACAGGGCATCGTCGTATTATCCGATCGGCACCGGTTTTGGGCATTGCTGTTGACCGATTTGCAGGATGAAAGGTTGCAGTTGGATAAGCTGGAAACCTTGTCCGGCTTGGCCGACAGCGCCACCGAACAAGTCAAAGCGGCAGGCGGGGAATTGCTGGTTTCCGGTATGCCGTTGTTTACCGCGCATGGCGCCGAATCGGCCAAACAGGAGATTTCCACGGTCGGCATTGGTTCAAGCCTTGGCATTATCGTATTGCTGTGGGCGACTTTTCGCAGTGTGCGGCCTTTAGTCTTATCCAGCCTTGCGATAGGCAGCGGGCTGTTTGCCGCGTTGGTTATTTGCGTACTGTTCTTCGGCAAGATACATATTCTTACCCTGGTTTTCGGCGCCAGCTTAATCGGCGTCGCCGATGACTATGCGCAGCATTTTTTGTGCGACAGTTTCGGCGAGAGGGACTGGAATCCTCGGAAAGGCTTAAAGTTTATTCTGCCGGGACTTACTTTAGGACTCATAAGCAACTTGTTAAGTTACGCCGGCTTGGGTTTTTCGCCGTTTCCGGGCTTACAGGAAGTGGCGTTATTTTCGGCGATGGGTTTGTTGGTTGCTTGGTTGACGGTGGTGTTGCTGTTTCCGTTGCTGTTAACCGGGTTCGCATTTAACCATCAGCCCGGCATCCTTAAACTGACAACTTATTGGGAACAACACTGGCCGCTTTGGCTAAACAAGAACCAGCGCTGGTTAGGTTTGATGTTGACGGTTTTCATAGCGAGCGGTCTGTGGAAATTAGCGCCGCAGGACGATGTCCGTTTGCTGCAATCGCCGCCGCCCGAGTTAATCCGCACCGCCGATAAAATCCGGTCTTTATTTCCGCTGACGCCTGATAACCAATTTTTTTTGGTGTCGGGGAAGGATCAAAGCGACTGGCATCAAAATGAACAAACACTGCTAAAACGTCTGGAAATATTAAAACAGCAAAAAACGCTGACCGCCTATCAAGGCTTGAGTAGCTATTGGCCCGATGTAAACCAACAGCAACAAAACTACCGGCTGTTAAAAGATAAGCTGTACGATTCAGGCTTGCTTGAACGCTATATGATGGAGCTTGGCTTTGATAAGTCAGCCGTGACCGCCGAATATAAGCAGTTTGCCGGGTCGGAAAACAACACATTGACCTTGGCCGGCTGGCTGGCGACTGCCGATGAAACCAAACAGCAATTATGGCTGGGCTGTGATTCGGGTCGTTGTCAAAGCACGGTGGCATTAATCGGTATTAACGATGTTAACGCATTAACGGCGCTACAGGATTTGCCCGGCGTAATCTGGGTGGATCAAGTCGAGTCGGTATCGTCACTGTTTGCGCGTTATAGAATCAGGGCCAGCGGTTTATTGGCGATTGCGTTTTGCCTGGCTTCGGTGGGTTTGGGTTTCAAGTTCGGTTGGCGCAATGGCGCGACCATCATGTCGGTGCCGGTCGTGGCGCTGGCGGTTTCGTTAGCGATGTTGGGATGGTTCGATCAGTTGTTCAGCCTGTTTAACTTGTTTGCGTTATTGCTGGTGTTGGGCATCGGCGTCGATTACGGGCTGTTCTTTTTTATGGCCGGCGACAGGCGTGCCAGCACCTCGCTGGGCGTTACGCTGTCGGCATTAACGACGTTGCTGGCGTTCGGCTTGTTGGCGATAAGTTCTACCGAGATCGTGCATGCGTTCGGTTTTACGGTAACTTGCGGTATTGTCACGGCGCTGCTGTGCGCGCCGTTGATTGGGCTTAAGGATATTCAGTCATCAAATACAATGGAACGCAGATAACGCTGATAAATATGATGAACACAGATAATTCAATAAAATCTTATTTAATCATAATCATCCGCGTCATCTGCGTTCTATTTTTTAACATTTGAGTAGTTACAAATCATCATGACAAATAAGAATAATAAAGGCGAAATTATCATCATCGGTGCCGGGCCTTCCGGCAGTATTGCCGGGGCATTGCTGCAAAACCAGGGTTTTAAAGTGACCATTCTGGAGCGCCAGCTGTTTCCGCGTTTTAGCATCGGCGAAAGCCTGTTGCCGCAATGCATGGAATTCATCGCGCAGGCAGGGATGATGGACGCATTGGTTAATGCCGGGTTTCAGTATAAAAACGGCGCGTCTTTCGTCTATCAAAACTTGCATACCGAGTTTTCCTTTGAAGATAAATTCAGCCCCGGCATGGGCACCACATTCCAAGTGCAGCGCGGGCGATTCGACAAGTTGCTTGCCGATGAAGCCGTGCGCATGGGCGTCGACATACAGTGGCAAATGGAGGTGATGGCGGCCGACTTTTCGGCTGACCGGCCGAAGTTGACGGTGCGTAATCAACAGGGCGAAGTTTTGACTTACCATGCCGATTTTGTACTGGATGCCAGCGGTTTCGGGCGTATCTTGCCCAAGTTGCTGGATTTGGAATCGCCATCCGGGTTTCCGGTCAGGCAAGCCTTGTTCGGACATATTGAAGACCAGATCGGGGAAGGCCGATTCGACCGGAACAAAATCAGGATCACCGTGCATCCCGAGCATAAGGACGTCTGGTATTGGCTGATCCCGTTCAGCAATGGCCGCAGCAGCGTTGGCGTGGTTGCGGAGCCTGAGTTCCTTCAAGGCTGGGACACTAACGATCAGGCGTTGCAAGACATCATCAATCAAGATCCGAGCTTGACTGAATTGCTTCAGAACGCTGTGTTCGATGAAAAGATCAACACCATCGTCGGCTATTCCGCCAATGTAAAAAGTCTGTACGGCAAAGGCTATGCGTTATTGGGCAATGCCGGCGAGTTTTTGGACCCGGTGTTTTCATCCGGCGTTACCATTGCAATGAAGTCGGCCAGCTTGGCGGCGGATGTATTGGTCAGGCAATTTAATAATGAGGCAGTGGACTGGCAGCAGGATTACGCCGAGCCTTTGCAGCGCGGCGTCAATACTTTCCGGGTGTTTGTCGATGCCTGGTATGACGGCCGTTTTCAGGACGTGATCTTTCACCCGCAGCAGCAGCCCGAAGTTAAGGCGATGATCAGCTCGATATTGGCCGGTTATGCCTGGGATGAAAATAATCCTTATGTCAAAAATGCCCGTCCGAGGTTGGATACTTTGGTTGAGTTATGCCGATAAGAGATTTAAGTGCTAGTTCCCAAGCTCCAGCTTGGGAATTCAGTACGGGAAGCTCCAGCTTCCCGTTTCGCGAAGCTGCGACTGCATGGATGCAGGAGGTAGAGCAACGCAGGGAGCAGTTGCCGAGAGCTTCGTTACCTGGGTTCCCAAGCTGGAGCTTGGGAACCAGCGTAAGGGGTTTAAGCGTTGTGCTTTTGCTCGGGCTGTCCGGCTGCACTCTGATGCAGCCACAGCAAGTTACCGATAAACCTGAACTGATGCCGATAGCACAGCCCTTAGGCCCGGCCAGACGAATAGTGCAGCAAATAACCGCCGTATGGGCGGACCGGCAGGAATCCATGCTGGCTGTTCTGGAACTGGACGCGAAGCATATCGCGATGGCCGGGCTTAGCAATGACGGTTTGAGCTTGTTTAATTTAATGTACGACGGCAATACCATCGTGTCCGATAAAAGCCCGCTATTGCCGGAGTCGGTCAACCCGGAATTTATTATTTCCGATCTGCAACTGGTGTATTGGCCGATTGCCGAATTGCAAAAAAAGCTCCCTTCCGAATGGCGATTGGAATCCAGCCTGAACAAACGAATTTTAACGGTCGGCAATAAAAAACAAGTCGAAGTTAACTATTTATCTCCCGATCCGGTTTGGCCGAAAGCCGTCGAACTGGTCAATTTTCAGTACAATTACCGCTTGAATATTAAAACCATAAGTTATGACCTTATACCTGAATGACTTAGGCCTGTTGTGCGCGCTCGGCAACAGCAAAGCCGAGGTGTTACAGCGTCTACTGGCCGGCGACCGGTTGGGATTGTCAGTTAGCGACGAGTTCGGGACTCGTTGCGTTGTCGGTGCTGTTACTGCTGATTTGCCGGAGATTGAGCAGCGTTACAGCATTTACAATTGCCGGAATAATCGTTTGCTGTTGGCGGCGTTAAGCCGGATCGAACAGACGGTGAACGTAATGAAAGCGCGGTTCGGCGTCGATCGTATCGGCATTGTGCTGGGCACCAGCACTTCGGGGGTGCGTAATACCGAACTTGCTCTGGATTACTGGGCTAAAAACGGCGCGCTGCCGGACGCGTTTCATTACAAGCAACAGCAAATGGGCGCCGGGGCGGACTTTTTGGCGGATAAGCTGGGCATTCAAGGCCCGGCTTACACCATTTCTACAGCCTGTTCCTCCAGCGGCAAGGCGTTTGCGTCGGCGCGACGCTTAATCAGGCAGGGCTTATGCGATGCGGTCATCGTGGGCGGGGCCGATAGTTTATGCGGTTTGACCGTTAACGGCTTTGCGGCGCTCGAATCGATCAGTACCGGGCTGTGCAAGCCGTTCGGTTTGAATCGTGACGGCATTAATATCGGCGAGGCGGTCAGCCTGTTTGTGTTGAGTAAAGAACCGGGACCGGTGGTATTGCAAGGCATAGGCGCAACCAGCGATGCCTATCATTTTGCCGCTCCGGACCCGGACGCAACCGATGTGATCAAAGCGATGCAGAATGCCTTGGATGATGCCGGTAAAACGCCGGAACAAATCGATTACCTGAATCTGCACGGCACCGCCACTGAGTTGAACGATGCGATGGAGAGCAAAGCCGTTAACGCGTTATTCGGTTCAACGGTAGCGGCGAGTTCCAGTAAAGGCATGACCGGTCATACCTTGGGCGCTGCCGCCGCATTGGAATTGGCTTTTTGTTGGTTGTTGCTGACTAATGACGATGAGCAAGGCGCGTTGATTCCGAATATTAACGATGATGAGCCGGATGCTGCATTGCCGGCGTTAAATCTGGTTGAAAAAGGCGGAACCTTAGGGCGTCGAATCAATATTTGCCAAAGCAATTCGTTTGCGTTTGGCGGCAATAACTTGTCTATTGTGCTGGAGCGGGCATGAACGATGTTACCGACCTGATTCCGCATACCGGCGACATGGTGTTGCTGGATCGTATCGTCGACTATGACGACATGGGCTTGACTGCCGAACTGGCGGTGCGCGGTGACGGTTTATTCGGTGATGGTCGGACTGTTCCTGCTTGGGTCGGGATTGAATATATGGCGCAAACGGTCGCCGCGTATGTCGGCATGAAAGCAAGGCAGGCCAATGAGCCGATACGGATGGGCTTTCTGCTGGGAACCCGGCGCTATAACAGTAATGTTGCGGCATTTAAGGTCGGCGCAACGTTAACGATACGGGTGGAGAAAATCATGCAGGATGATGGTTTGGGTGTTTTTGACTGCCGGATTCACGGGGAGGGCGTGGAAGTTACGGCCAATCTTAATGTTTATCAGCCTCCGTTGAGCGACACATGAGACAGTGTGTTGCGTTTGTCGAAAACGTTGCGAGTTAGACCTTCCAGGTTTTGAAAACCTGGAAGGTCTGCATAGCGAGATGAAGTATTGAAACAAAAGATGAGTGCATTATGAATAAAACTGTTTTAGTGACCGGTTCCAGCCGTGGTATCGGTAAAGCGATTGCGATATATCTGGCTAAACAGGGCTTTGATTTGGTTATCCATTGCCGCAGCCAACGGATACAAGCCGAGGAGGTCAAAGCTGAAATCGAACAGCTAGGCCGGCAAGCCCGGATCTTGCAATTCGATATTGCCGACCGCGCGCAATGCAGCGAACAAATCAACCGGGATATTGAAAGCCACGGCGCTTATTACGGCGTGGTGTGCAATGCCGGTATTAGCGCCGATAACGCGTTTCCGTCGCTGACCGGCGAACAATGGGACAGCGTGATTCACAGTAATCTGGACGGTTTCTACAATGTCTTGCAGCCTGTGGTGATGCCGATGGTCAGGCGGCGCAAACCCGGACGTATCGTTACTTTATCTTCGGTTTCCGGCGTAATGGGCAATCGCGGGCAGGTCAATTACAGCGCGGCAAAAGCGGGTATTATCGGTGCAACCAAGGCACTGGCTTTGGAATTGGCAAAACGCGACATTACCGTCAATTGCGTGGCTCCGGGTCTTATCGAAACGGAAATGGTCAGCGAACTGCCGCTGGAGGAAATCAAGAAAACGATTCCGGCGCGTAGGGTGGGCAAGCCCAAAGAAGTAGCGGCGGTCGTGGCTTTTTTACTGTCCGAAGATGCTGCTTACGTTACCCGGCAGGTCATTTCCGTTAACGGTGGCTTATGTTGAAACGCGTAGTGGTGACCGGCATGGCGGGGATTTCGCCGATAGGTAATAACTGGCCGCAAGTCGCCGAACGTCTTAAAAACAAGTCGACCGGCATTTGCGTGATGCAGGATTGGAACAAGTATCAAGGCTTGAATACCCGCCTGGGAGGACCGGTCGATTTCACCCGGCCGGAGCATTATTCGCGCAAGCAAGTCCGCGGCATGGGGCGCGTCGCTTTAATGGCGACTTATGCAACCGAATTGGCACTGAGCGATGCCGGTTTGCTGCATGACGATTGTCTTAAAAACGGACAGACGGGTGTTGCTTACGGCAGTTCATCAGGCAGTCCCGATGCTATCGCCGAGTTCGGTAACATGCTGCTTAACCATGCCGCCGGCGGTTTGAATGCCACTTCGTATATCAGGATGATGAGCCATACCGCGCCGGTCAATATCAGTTTGTTTTTCGGTATCAACGGCAGGATTTACACCACTTCAAGCGCCTGCACTTCGGGCAGTCAGGGAATAGGTTACGGTTATGAAGCGATAAAATTCGGCCGGCAAAAGTTGATGGTTACAGGCGGCGCTGAAGAATTGTCGGCCATACAGGCCGCGGTGTTCGATACCTTGTTTGCAACCAGTCTGCGCAATGATGCGCCGGATAAAAGTCCCCGGCCTTTCGATCGCGACCGGGACGGCTTGGTCATCGGCGAGGGCGCCGGTACCCTGATCTTGGAAGAGCTGGAACATGCTTTGGCGCGCTGTGCTTATATTCATGCCGAATTGGTGGGTTTCGGCACCAATTCGGACGGCCTGCATGTCACCCAGCCTAACAGTGACAGTATGCAGGTTGCGATGCGCCTGGCTTTGCACGATGCCAAGCTCGAAGCCTCCGATATCGGTTATATCAGCGCGCACGGCACGGCAACCGGTCACGGCGATGTCGCCGAAAGCCATGCGACCGCAGCGGTATTCGGCGACAAAACGCCGATCAGCGCGCTGAAAAGCTTTACCGGCCACACTCTGGGCGCTTGCGGCGCGCTGGAAGCCTGGGTGGCGGTTAGTATGATGAATGAAGGCTGGTTTCATGCCACGGCCAATCTTGACAACGTTGACCCTGAATGCGCCCGGCTGGACTATATTAAAGAGGATATCCGAAAATTCGATTGCGACTATGTGATGAGTAACAATTTTGCTTTCGGCGGTATCAACACCTCTTTGATTTTTAAGCGTTGGGATGGTCAACATCCCGTTAAACCTGGAGAACTACAATGATAAGAAAAATATGTTTAGCCTTGGCTTTACTGGTTTCGGTCACAGGCTGTACTACAACGGGTACCTTTAAAGTGCCGCCGGGCACGGACCTGCATGTCTACAAAAGGCCGGAGCCGGTAGACATCGAGGCTGACGGCAAGGTCACCACCAAGCCGTTTTTCTGGACGGCGGCGGGCATACCGCCGGAAGGAGGCATTCCTTACAGTTTGGAAAAAGACGGCAAGGTTGTCAAAGAGGGTAAGTTGAGGACAAAGTTCCGCACCGTTTCAATATTTTGGCCGCCGTTTGCAGCGATCTATTGGCCGATGGGATTTAATCCCGATATCACCTACGATTTGGTGAATGACAAGCAGGAATAAAGATTGCTTAGCCGGATGTTTACAGTGCAAACCGGCAAATGAAGCAGGTTGTTTTACAGTCCGGAGTTATCCACATTTTCTGTGGATAACTCTGTGTATAAACTGGAAATACAGGCCCTAACTATTCACTTCTTAAGCTTTTTTGTTAAATCGTTCAGATTGTAGCCAGTGTGCGATTCGCTATTAATATAAGATCAAATATCAAAGACTTAGCTCGCGTAAAGATGATTTTAGCGGCGATTTTCTATAGCCGGAGTGAGGTTTTACGGTTATGCCTCTGAAACGAAAGTATATTGTCCCTGCTTGTGGAAAAGATTGGGGCTGGAATTCGCTGTCAAGCATTATTTATTTAAATATGACGGATTTTGATTGCTTAACCAATCGGTTGAATTTATCGGCGGTTTAAGCTGGATATTCGGACAAAGAAAGCCCTGAGAAAGCCTCAAAAATATTGCGAGGCAAGGTTATTTTGATATTTTGGGGGTAGG
>Ga0208789_1000937_pt1 | contig 20411 bp, 14 predicted proteins | sample Methanotroph_Enr_FD_187368 | JGI IMG/M metagenome (GOLD analysis project Ga0208789, IMG submission 187368) | Enriched soil microbial communities from Old Woman Creek wetland in Ohio, USA - Methanotroph_Enrichment_5 (SPAdes) (version 2) | ecosystem: Environmental > Terrestrial > Soil > Wetlands...
CCCGTGGTGCGGCATAATCACCGCATCCGCCCGCAGATCGGGATACATCGCAAGTATCCTGTTTTGCGCAAATTGCTCAATATCCGAACAAAGCAGCACCTTCCTGCCCCCTGCTTCAAGCAACACCACTGTCGACGAATCATTCCGCGTAAGATATTTTTGCCCAGCAGGCCATAGCACCTTAAAACTGCCCTTGCAGGCCTTTGCATCCATAACCTTTGCCGCTAGCCCCGCCGCCGCTTTGATCCCGTTTACATGATCCGCATCAACATGGCTTACAAAAACCGCATCAATTTCCTTAATACCTTTATAATTGAGATAAGGCCTGACAACCCGCGCCCCCACATCCGGGTATGATAGCGAGCCGCAATCAAAAAGATATGTCTTCCCGTCCCCCGCATGCGCAACTATCGCCTGCCCATGACCTACCGCAAACACCACCAATTCCAGTTCAGCTTCCTGCCCGGTTTTGCCCGCCCAAACCCCGCCTGCTATAACCCCAACACACCCCAGACACACCCCCGTCTTAACCCATCGCCTGGGCACATAACCAAACCGCAAAAAAAGCAGCATAGCGCAAAACAGAACCACCGCCCATAAACTAACCGCACCCGTATTAACCTGCGTATGGTCAACAAAAGCTATACCCTTGACCATTCTTCCAAAAAACCAGGCGAAAAATTCCGAAACCTGCCCCAGCAAATAGCCCGCCGTCGGCGTAATTGCACCGATTATGATGGCGAAAAAACCGCTTACCAAAATTGCCGTCACAACCGGTATCGTCGCCACCGTCCATACCGCCCCAAGCGGCGTAAAATTATAAAAATGATACGCAAGCACTGGTGTAGCCGCCATAACAGCCGCGAAACCAGCCGCAAGTGCAGAAATTACCAGCGCCCCTGCCCTGCGCAAAAATCCCATCTGCCGCCGCCCATCTTCGTTGATGAACTTGTAATTTGTGATCGTGTGCAAAAACACCTCGACATCAGGCGTAAAAAGAATCATCCCAAGCACACACCCGAACGAAAGCTGCCAAGAAGGCTCGTAAAATTCCAGCGGATTATACAGAATAAGACAAATTGCCGCCAGGCTAAGCGTATTTATCGCATTGCCTCTTCTAAGCACCGCTGTAGATACGCAGAAGAACAGCCCGATTATGCACGCCCGCAGTATCGGTGAATACGTCGGAACAGCCATTGCGAAAAGAATAATGAACAATGCGCAAATAACAGCCCGCCATATCCTCCCAAGCCCAGCCGCCCGCGCCATAAAAACAATGATCCCCGCAAGTACCGCGACATGACCTCCCGAAAGAGCGAGTATATGCAATAATCCCGTCCTCTGGAACGCATCCAACATTTCCGGCTCTATATTTGATCTGGCTCCGAGTATCAGTGCTGCGAGCATATTTTCCGGCTCACTCTGCGCCTGTGATTTCTCCAGCAATAGCGCAAGCGCCTTGGCTTTTATCGTCCGCCGCAATCCATTGAATGAACTCACCTTCGCTGCCGACTTTACTTCGATAGCCCTCCTGGATTCCACGCTGGCGGCGACATAAACATTCCTCCTGGCCAGGTATGCCTGCGAATCGAACTGTCCCGGGTTACCAGGCCTCTTTATCCTGTCAAGCCAGCAGTACAGCCGCACCTCACTCCCCGGCAAAAGATCGGTTATTTCACCCCCTGCCCGCACGCGGATTCGCCCGCCGACCTGATCCCAGCCGTCCTCCGTTTTTGCCTTCTTCAAATCTACATAAAACGATGTGCTCGTAAAAAGCTTTTCAAGGTAACCGCCATCCTCTCCCTGCCCTTTAGCCACAACCGGCTCACTTACGATAACCCCCTCAACTGTCGCAAGCATGCGGTCAGTAACTAAAAATTGAATATCATTCGCAGCCGGCTGCTTATAAATTTCAAGCCGCATCGCTCCGCAGCAAACAAAGCACGCCGCTGCCCCAGCCGCCAAAAAATAAAAGACTCCTGCCGGTTTTCTCAAAAATAATAACGCACACACAGCCGCACATATTCCCGCGATAACAACCCAAACCCACGCAGGCAAAGATAGTTTGTCCTCAGCCACTACCCCCGCCATAAGCCCCAGCGCCAAAACAAAAAGCGGTGCCCTGGCCAGCAGGTCCGTAATAAGGTATTTCCGCTCGCGCTCATGGCGGTCGATGAGATCAAGTTGATAATGAATGAGGTCCAACTTACTCCAGCCCCTTATAGTAGCTCAACCGCCTCGGTTGAGATTTGTCTGATGGGCAATATTCTTTTGCCCATACTACCGAATTTCTCAGCCCACGCACCTGCCGTAATTATCCCCGAACTCATCATACGAGCAAGCAATTTCCCTCGCCCGCGGCCGAGATCGCCAGATCGCGAAGATCAACGCACCGATCCGTTTTTATCCACTCCAGGTATGCCGTTTGTGCCGAGGCGAATGAAGTACATAGAATGATGACCAGCCCAATGTTTTTCCCCACCCCAGTTCCCCCTTCAAAGTTGTGCCCACTCCAGAACTTCGGCATAACTAAAAACTGTTTCAAGTTCAAGGCCTGTAATGTTAAAAAAACTTGCGCAAGTTGGAAAATGTAGGAGATTTGGGGTTTTGAGTTTTGAGTGGTGAGTTTTGAGTTAAATGTGGGTTTTTGGGGCTTGTAGTGCGGTTATTGGGAGGATTGTGGATATTTCCCAGTAGTCTAAAAAACGTTGCGCGACGGTGGAGCGCGGTATGGGCGTGGTATAGGCGAGGGGTGATCGAGGAGAGAGTCCCAGTTGGTAACGGGTTGGTTGAGGGGAAGTACTGAGTGTTGTTTGAACAGGAGTAAATAATTCGGGAATTTGAAATAAAGAAAGTCACACGTCACAAGTCACAGGCCACAAGGAGGGAGGAGTGCGGAAGTGCAAGAGTGCGAATACAGAATACAGGAGTCAGGAGAGGAGTCGCTGCGCGACGCCGTTTTATTCTGGATCCCCGCCTTCGCGAGGATGACAACCGCGAGGCGCGGTTAGTTTAGGAAAGCACGAAGCACGAAACAAATTGCAAAAATTAAACGCAATCAATTCAAAAAAGACGAGGTAGGCCGCTGTGCGGCTACTGTTCTGCGGATCCCTCGGCCTCACTTCGCTATGAAAGTGTGAAATGAGAAAAGGGCATCAAAGTTTTGAATTTTGTGTCTTGTAGAAAAGGGTCTAAGTTTCAACCCTACGGGGGTTCTCGTTGATTATTTTATGATATTCCAAGGGTTTACACCCCTGGCTACAGAGCTGGCGCCCATTACAGTGGCTCGAAGAAAAAGGTTTTCTACACAGCAAGGATTATTAATTATTAATTTTGAGTTTTGAGTTTTGAGTTGTAGATTCGCTGCCGCGACGTATTCTATAATGTTAACAGATTTAGATAAGAAATTAGTGTCCCCCGAACTGGTGTCCGGGATAGACTTATAACAGGCATTGATATTCCGAGGGATTAATTATGAATGTTCAATTACGGTGGATTGTTTTATTGTTTTTGATATTTTTGCTTTCTCAAGTGAGAGGTACTGCCGATCCAAATGTGAAGCAGCAGGAGTCGTATAGTCTAAAAAAGCCAAATGATATGGACGATCGCGCTTGGAAACGACTAATAGGCCAAGCAGCCTTGGCAAAAAAGCTTAATATGCCCATCCAGTTTTATGGCAAGATAATTGATCAGAACAATGCCCCTGTTTCCGGGGTGGATGTATTCATATCCGTCACAGCAAACAATGAACAGCTTGTAGAGGATTTGTTGAAAGCAAAAGAAAAAGGCATATTCCTTGACTCACCCTATATAAAAGTCACGAACCTGGCTCTGCAGTCTGATGTTAACGGCTTGTTTTGTATAGATAACATGCGAGGGGATTCGTTACATTTGGAGATACTTAAAGAAGGTTATCTATCACTTAAGAATAAATTTTATCATTACGAAAAAGCAAAAGATTACGCTTACCAGCGGAAAGAATCTCCAGAAATTTTTCCAGTATGGCGACTAAGCGAATCCCTGCCTCACTTGAGCACCATTTCGTTTAGATTCCGCTTGTCTGAACCCAATGTTTATTACATAGATTTATCAAGAAGAAAACTTGTAACCCAAAATGATACCAATGATTTAATATGTTCGTACAAAATTGAAAAACATGAAGTGAAAGAAAGGTTTGACTGGACTTTTCAAATAGAAGCTAGTGAAGGTGGCGGGATTTCGGAAACTAATGAAGTTTTTATGTTTCGGGCTCCTGAAAAGTATGAGCCAAAGTGGTCTTGGAGTATGGGTAAAAATGACAGGTGCTGGTCAATGCTTAAAAAGAATTTCTATATCGTTTCAAGGAACGGGAAACAATACGCAAATATCCAAATTGATTTTCAGCCTGATTTGGATGGAAGTGCTTCTTTGGCCATTGAAAGTGCTATCAACTCCTCTGGTTCAAAAAATTTAGAAAGGGTCCCGCTGATAGATAGGAAATCACATGATGAATATATAAATAGACAAATTAAAGAAAAGATGGATTTCGTTTTAAAAAACCCAGTCATTCCTTAGTTTTATGGCAACACAATGTAAAAAATTATGGAAAGTAATTTATTGATTTCTGGTCATTGTGTTTATTTTAGGAGAACTGGCTGATTCTGCATTTGCAATTTTTTATTTTGCTTGGTCATATGGTATGGCGAGCATGAATAGCGTTCCCTTGGACGTTATCTATGTGGCAAGTTTTATAATGATGTTTATGCCATCAGTATATCTGCTGAACTTGATTTTTATTGCATTTATTCAAATGAGATATTTAGGTATACCGCGATGGCAGTCCTTTTTGTGCAGTTATTAAGTTTTGCATTTTGTCAGGTTTTGGACCGGGCTTTTGCGGCTTCAACATTCGGTTGAGATCGCACCAGGAAGACGTGATATAAATCACCGATTCGATTTTCTCCCTATCCCTATTACTATTAGAGACTCCTGCCCCCGTCAACGCAAATCACCTGCCCCGTAACATAATCGTTTTCAAGAATGAATTTAACCGCGGATACGATCTCGCGGATATGTCCGAATCTTTTCAGCGGTATCAGCTTTAACTGGCGGTCGATGTCTTCCTCATTAAGCCGTTCGGCAGGCCCTATCACCCCCGGCGCGACGGCATTTACTGTTATATTCGGCGCAAGTTCTTTTGCAAGCGATTTTGTTATCGCCACAACCGCCGCCTTCGATGCGCTGTAAACCGAATAATTCGCCCAAGGCCTCACCGCCGCCACATCCGCGAAATTAATTATCTTCCCCTTAGCCTTCAGATTCTCCGCGAAATGTTTTGCCATGATCAGCGGCGAAACCGCGTTTACCACCAGCATCTTCGCCGCCGCCTCAAACTCCACCTCCCCCAGGCTGGCCCGTTCAAACTGGGCCGCCATGTTGATAAGAACATCCGGCCCGGCAAGACCTTCCTGCTCGCACTTTTCGCCTATCCTGGCAAAAAGCCCCGATATTGCAGTATCGGAATCGATCTCTCCTTCAATAAGAAACACATTTTGAGCCTTTATTTCCCCTGCTTTCGCTGATGTACCCCGGTGCTGGCAAATACAGGCATACCCCGATTGCGAAAGTGCCTTGACCACGCCCCAGCCCAGCACTCCCGTCGCCCCCGTCACAATTGCTGTACCTTTTACATCTGACATGCCCAAATCTTAATACCGAAAACACGAGCTAGCAAGTCAAAAACTTGCTCTTGCAGGGCCCACGCATGTTGTTATAATTGCCATGCTTTGAATAAAGGATACAAAATGCCCGTACTTAATGTAAATATAGACCACATAGCCACGATCCGGCAGGCCCGGAGAACGGATGAGCCAGACCCGGTCTGGGCAGCAGTTGAATGCGAACTTGCCGGCGCAAACGGCATCACAGTGCACCTCCGGCAGGATCGCAGGCACATAAGTGACCGCGACGTGCGACTCCTAAAAGAAACCGTCGCCTGCAAACTCAATCTGGAAATGAGTATTGCCCAGCCTATAGTTAATATCGCACTTGATACCCGGCCAGACCAGGTTACACTCGTGCCCGAAAACCGCGCCGAGCTTACCACCGAAGGCGGTCTCGATTGCGTTAAATACGCCAGCCGCATAAAAGAAGTCACAAAACGCATGCACAAGGCCGGCATACTCGTAAGTGCGTTTATCACCCCCGATCCCGACCAGATCATAGCCTCAGCACAGATCGGCTGCGATGCCATTGAACTCCACACCGGCATGTACGCAAACGCCAAAAACGAATCAGCCGCCTCAAAACGCGTTGCCCAGCTCATGATCGCACGCGATATCGCACTTGAGCACGGCCTGATCGTCCACGCCGGCCATGGCCTCACATATCGTAACATCGCACCCGTTGCCGCTATTGAAGGCCTGTGCGAATTCAACATCGGCCACTCCATAGTTTCACGATCAACGCTGGTCGGCATGCGTAAGGCCGCCCTTCAGATGATAGAATTGATAGACAAATTCAGCAAAAAATAATCATAGGAGCAAACTCGTGTTTACAGGATCGCTCGTTGCGCTCATTACGCCGTTCAGTGACGGTGCAGTCGATTTCGAAACCCTCGACGAACTCATTGATTTCCAGCTTCGCTCTGGTACCGACGGCATAGTCCCCGTTGGAACCACAGGCGAATCGCCCACTCTTTCGCATGAAGAACACAAGCAGGTTATCGAACATGTTGTAAAGGCGGTTGCCGGCAAAGTCCCAGTAATAGCCGGTACGGGCTCAAATTCCACGGCCGAGGCGATCGAACTCACCGCCTTCGCAAGAAAGATCGGCGCCGACGGCTCCCTGCAGGTAACACCATATTACAATAAACCCACTCAGGAAGGTTTCTTTCAGCACTTCAAAGCGATAGCCGAGGAAGTCGATCTTCCTGTGGTACTCTATAATATCCCAGGCCGATGCGGCGCCGGCATGACAGCAGACACCGTCGTCCGTCTTGCCGCTGTTGAGAACATCGTAGCCGTAAAAGAAGCAACAGGCATGCTCGATATGTCCAGCGACATCGCCAGCCGCTGCGATCTCACCATCCTCTCCGGCGATGATTCACTGACTCTGCCTATCGCATCTGTCGGCGGCAAAGGCGTTATCAGCGTAGTTGCCAACATCGTGCCCGCTGATGTAAAAGCCATGACCGATCTGATCCTTGAGGGCGATTTCGTTTCCGCCCGCACATGGCATAATAAACTTTTCGCGCTGTGCCGCAGTCTTCTGGGCCTTTCCACAAACCCCATACCTATCAAGGCCGCTATGGAAATGCTCAATCTAGCACCCGGTGAAATGAGACTGCCTATGACCCCGCTTGAAGACAGTCAGCGTACAAAACTCGCGCAAATATTAAAGGATTACGGCCTGCTCAAATAATTCATGTGCCGTAAAGTTTGTGGCAGCGGATATATGCGACCACGCCAGGCGGCAACAAATCGCTAACATCCTCACCCGCGGCAAGTCTGTGTCGAATTTCAGTGCTGCTTACATCCATTTCAGGATTAGGCAGCACGTTTTCTTTTAGCCGCCTCACATTCTCACGACCAAAAAACTGTTCAAGCCTCTCTATCGCCCCCAGATCGAACCCCGGCCGGTACATCACGCTAATATTGCACATTTCCAGCAGTTCATTTACTCTGTACCATCTGTGCAGTTCTGCCAGGCCATCAGCGCCTACCAGCATGTAAAAGATCGTTCCAGCCTCATATTGCCCCCGCAACTCAAGGATGGTATCGATCGTGAAACTTGGTTCAGGTCTTTTCAGTTCGCAATCGCTCACATCCAGCCTGGCATCATCTGCCGTCGCGATATCGATCATATTATAGCGATCTGCTCCCGTTGCCTTTGGTGATATATGCTTGTGAGGCGATCGCTTTGCCGGAACAAAGATCAATTCATCTGCATTGAAATGCTCTATCGCGTACCGCGCAACGCCAATATGACCGTTGTGTATCGGATCAAAACTGCCGCCGAATATAATGATCTTTCTGTTCATGTCATCTAATTAACAAGCATACTGTTAGGAACAAATACTTTATAAATTGCTTCAAGCTTGCGTTTTATAATAAAAAAATGATTTTTGCTAAAAATTTTTTTGACCATGCACACCGCGTAATCAAACTGCCGCAACAAAAAACGTGGTTCCGTGAATTTGTCTTATTAAGGCTATAACATTAATATAATACATATACAAATAATACACACCATCGCGTCGCAATGCAATTACGATTCCAATTTGGTCAATTTACAACTTATCTGCAAGAAAATTCTCTATAGTTTTGAAAAAAAATTGGACGATAAATAGATATATGATGCATAATACGCACACGACGTTTAACAATTTGTTAGACGCAGGTTATAGAACTCTTGAAAAAGATTGAAAGGAGGTGATTACTAATGGCAAAGAAGGCAGCGAAAAAGAAAGTCGCAAAGAAGGCAGCAACAAAGAAAGTTGCAAAGAAGGCAACAAAGAAGGTAGCTAAGAAGGCTAAGAAATAAGCTCGACCAAATGAGCGTCCGCCCCAAAAAGCGTCACGGAACGGGCGGATAACTAGCCGCAGCAAAAATTCAATGCAGCTGCAACTGAAAATGGGAGATTCCAGGCCATGGCAGAATCTTCCATTTTCTTTTGGTTTATCTATAATCCCACCCATGTCATTATCACGGAGGAAAATCATGAAATTAGCACAAATCACAGGCGTGATTCTTATAACACTAACTTTGATAATTTCATGCGGATGCAGCAGCCCAAAAGAAACCGGGCAAATATCAACTGCCGACAGGCAGGCAAGACTTCAAGCCATTGAATACCCCCGTCTAAAAAAGCAGATAGAAACTCTCCAGGCCAAACTGGCCGACCAAAAAGCTGAATTGGATAAATGCAATACAGAAAAAGCCGGCATTGAAAAAAATGCCGATGATTCAATAGCGTTCGTTATGGAGGAAGTTACAAAGAGCTGCAAAGAGGAATGCGAAAAAGTTAAACAGGAGAATGCCTCGCTTCGCAAGCAGCTGGGCATGCCCATCGAACCAAATGAGCCTGGCCAGTCCTAGCGCATTTTAAGATATGATGCTCTGGTTATGGCGTAGAAAACTCCCAAGGCAAATACGGCGAATCAGGAAATATCATGCATTTCGATGCAGCCGGCCGTTGCAGTAGCCAAAAACAGAGCACTCTAGAGCTTAAACTGCCCTAGTGTACCCTACTCGAAACGCTTGTTCACTTTTGTCCAATGCTCAATATCCGATTCCGCAAACCGCCTCTTTATGGCCGCCGCTACAAGCCCTGCGAACATCGGCTCAGGCTTAAGCGGCCTTGATGTAAGACATGGATGTGCCTGCGTTCCAATAAAATAAGAGTGACTTGGAATTTCCAGTATTTGCATTATTGGCTGCTTTGGCGCCTTGCCCGAAAAAACCATCCCCGCCTTCTCTAGCTTTTCAATATACTTCGGGTCGACTTCATACCTGTGCCTGAATCTCAGCCGTACGCTGTCTACCTTACCATAGAGCTCCCATGCCCCTGTGCCCTGTTTTAACATCACATCGTTGCCGCCCAGCCGCATGTTGCCGCCAAGCCCCTCGATCTTTTTCTGTTCGGGCAATATATCTATCACCGGGTCGGCGCACTTAATATCTATCTCCGTGCTGTTAGCCCCGCTAAGCCCGCAAACATTCCTGGCGTATTCGATTACAGCCATCTGGAAGCCAAGGCATATCCCCAAAAACGGCAGGTTATTCTCTCTGGCGTATTTTATGCACGCTATTTTGCCTTCTGTCCCGCGCACCCCAAATCCGCCCGGCACGATTATCCCGTCCACGCCCGCAAGCGCAGCAGCAGCATTGGAATCATTAAGATCCGTCGTATCTATCCACTTGAGCTTAACATTGCACCCAAGCCCGATCCCGCAATGTTCGATCGCGTGAATGATCGAAGCGTAGCTGTCCCGCACCGATGTATACTTGCCCGTTATCCCGATGGTCACATCATATTTGGTCTGACCGATCTTATCCGTAAAATCGCACCATTTTTCCCAGGCCCTTCTCTCATTGCGCAGGTCTATCCTGTCCTCGATCTTAAGCAAACGCAGCACTTCAAAATCAAGCCCGCTCTCGCGCAGCATTGCCGGTATCGTATAAATGCTCGCACTATCGTGCATGCTTATAACCCTGTTCATCGGCACGTTGCTGTAAATGCTTATCTTCTGCCTGGCCGTTTCGCTCACCGGGTTCTTGGCTCTGCACGCAACTATATCCGGCTGCACACCGGTTTGCATCAACTGTCGAATACCAAGTTGTGCCGCCTTGGATTTCTGTTCCCCCAGTGCCTGCGGCTCAAGTATATACGTCAGTGCCACGAAGCAGCACGAATTCGGCCCTTCCTCATAAGCCAGCTCACGCATCGCTTCGATAAAGTACGCGTTCTCAAGGTCGCCTACCGTGCCGCCTATCTCAACAAAGATCACATCAGCTGCGCTTTTTGCAGCAAGTTCGCGAAGCCTAAGCTTAACCTCGCCGGTAACATGCGGTATAAGCTGCACATCCCTGCCTAGATAATCCCCGTGTCTTTCCTTATTCAGCACAGAAGAAAAAATCTGCCCGCTCGTGCAGAAATTCGACCGCGACAAATTCTGTCCCAGCATCCTCTCATAGGTACCCAGGTCCATATCACATTCCATCCCGTCATCAAGCACGAACACCTCACCATGCCTGAACGGGTTAAGCGTTCCCGAGTCAATATTGAGATACCCCTCCAGCTTTATTGGCGCAACCTTCAAGCCCTTATCCTGCATCAGCTTGGCCAGGCAGGAAGAGAATATCCCCTTGCCAAGTCCGCTCATAACCGTCCCCATCACTACCACAAACCGCGTCTTGCCTTTTTTATATCCCGCCGGAACAGGAAAAAAGAATTCGCTGTCCGTCGATGTCTCACTAACTGATGCAAGTAAATTATTTTTTTCGATCATAATCTTAGATTCTTCTTAATTCTTAACTCTTAATTCTGACTACTGACTACTGATTACTGATTACTGAATTCTGTCTTTATATCTCTTGACGAACTCGGCATATTGCCCAGCCGTGTCTATTCCGTCTACCCTGTGCCCCACCTTCGCGGTCAATATCTTATACCCATTTTCCAGAACACGCAGTTGTTCGAGCTTCTCGATCTGTTCAAGCCTGCCCTGGGCCATTTCCGTTATCTTCAGCAGAAAAACTTTTCGATATGCGTAAGCTCCCAGGTGCCGCAGATAATTCTTCACATCACCAACCCCGCCCGCGGTGCGGTCATACGGTATCGGCGACCGTGAAAAATATATCGCGTATCCCTTGGCGTCTACCACCGCCTTCACTATATTGGGATCGCTCACCTGCCTGGCATTATCAAACTCCGCCACCAGTGTTCCCATCCCGCAATCCGGCGTATCAATTAAAAGCCCAGCCAGTGCGTCTACATTGGCTGGGTCTATTTCAGGCTCATCGCCCTGCACATTCACAATTATTTCAGCGTCAAGTCCCCTTGCCACCTCTGCGATACGGTCTGTCCCGCTGGCATGTTCGGCGCTGGTCATCACGCACCTGGCACCAAACTCCGCGCAAGCCCGCACAACTTTTTCGCTATCGGTCGCGATCACCACTTCAGATGGAATTTTTGCAAGACTTGCACGCTCGTAGGTATGTTGGATAAGGTATTTGCCGGTTTCTTTGGCGAGAACTTTTCCGGGGAATCTTTGCGAATCATAACGAGCAGGTATTACAGCAACAACTTTCAAGACCGACAGTCCTAACCTTCCCGGCAGCAGCCTCTTTGGGCTAACACGATAATTCTATACCAAAAAACCACTGCCGAAGTATACTAGGCAAAAATCCCTCCCATGTCAAAAGGATTTCCACCTTTTTTCCTGATGCTGCCGCTTTTATAATGCCGTCTTCAGTTCCGCCGTCAATTGCTCAACAAGCGTCTTTACAGGCACGATTTCCGTGCATTTGTATGCGTTTGACCCGGCAAAAACAAAGGAATCATCAAGGTTCCCCTGCGCCGCGTTTGCAAGTGCCTTTGCGATACAGTAAGGCGCAACCTTCGGCTCGCACGTCCTCAGGCATTTGTACTTGCAGTTGAGTGCCGATGTTTTGCCGTTTTTGATCTGCTCGACAAAATTGCTGTTTATAACTCGCCCCGGCAGACCCACCGGACTTGCAATGATAGTAATATCCCCAGCTGTCGAATTTAAATACGCCTGCTTGAAATTTTCATGAGCATCGCATTCATCCGTACAAACAAAACGCGTCGCCATCTGAACCCCGCAAGCCCCAAGCTTAATGAACTTCGCTATATCTTTGCCGTCGAATATCCCGCCCGCCGCTATGACGGGTATTTTAGTACCGAAAGAATCGGCAACTACTAAAACTTCCTTGATTATATCCGAAAGACACGCAGCCGTATTCTCGTTTATGCTCTGGTGCGAATACCCCAGGTGCCCCCCTGCCTCAGGCCCTTCCACTATTACCGCATCCGGCAGCTTGTTGAAATTATTTTTCCATTTCTTGCAGATTATCGAAAGCGTCCTCGCAGATGACACCACAGGTATGAGTTTAATATCCTTGCCATTTAAAAACTGAGGCAGATTCAGCGGCAATCCCGCTCCCGATATGATCGCGTCGACATTTTCTTCGACAGCGGTTTTCACAAGGCTTTCATAATCCGTCAGCGCGACCATGATATTTACCCCGATCGGCCCGTTGCTCATACTCCTGGCTTTTCGTATCTCTGCCCGAAGAGCGTCTTCATTGAGCTTTGTAAAATGAGACCCCGGAAAATCCTCGAACTGCCCTATCCCCGCACTGGCGATCACACCCATGCAGCCCGTATTCGCTACCGCTGCTGCAAGATTAGCTCTGGAAACACGAACGCCCATACCACCCTGAATTATAGGCGGACAAATATTCAAATTCCCGATTTTGAGGACGGGCACACTGCTCTTATCCATTGAAACCTGCCTGTAAGAGGATAAAAAGAAATGATAATCAATCAAGGCAGGTCGAGGTGACGCTTCTCAACGGGTCAAGATTTCAGATGCAAAATCATTTCGGTTTAAACCTGATTATGTAACTTCTTTATGAAATAAATTCAAATAATTCGGTTACAATACCAAATCCCATGAAAAATGCACATGCAATCTTTAAAATCCTTGTACAAATGGTTTTACTCCTCACTTGACTTCATAACTTTCTAAAGCTAATCTCGGTTTAAAGTTGAATGGGGGACAAAATGCCGCAGTTTCGGCCAAATTCGGCTGCAATAGAGCAGAAGTTTATCCGCAAATACCCTTACGGGCCTGAAATTATACCCAGCCGCGGTACACATTTTCGCTTGTGGGCACCTACCTGCACATCCGTCTCAATTGTTATCGAAACACCCGCCCAAGCCCATTCAACATACCCGTTAGAGCCTGAAAAAGATGGCTGCTGGTCCGCCCTTATCAAAAATGTTTTCCAAGGCACCCAATATCGTTTCCAACTCAACAACTCAGATCTTCTGTGCCCCGACCCCGCCTCCCGTTTTCAGCCCCAAGGCCCGCATGGCCCATCCCAGGTCATCGATCCCGCTTCCTTCACATGGACAGATTCCGCATGGCCAGGTATCAAACTCCCCGGCCAGGTCTTGTACGAAATACACATCGGCACCTTTACCCCGGAGGGTACATTTTGCGCCGCAGCCGCCCACCTCCAGGAATTACATAGTTTCGGGATCACCGCCATAGAAATAATGCCCATTGCTGATTTTGCAGGAACCTTCGGCTGGGGCTACGACGGCGTAAACCTCTTCGCGCCGACCCGTCTTTACGGAACTGGCGACGATCTCAAAAATTTCGTAAACGCCGCCCATGTCAACGGTCTGGCCGTAATTCTCGACGTAGTCTATAACCACTTCGGCCCAGACGGCAATTACCTTCGGTCCTTCTCCGACCAATACTTTTCTATCCGTTACAAAAACGAATGGGGCGAACCGATAAATTTCGACGGCCCCGGCTCCGAACATGTCCGCGATTTTTACACCTCAAATGCTGCATATTGGATTGATGAGTTTCATTTCGACGGCCTCCGCCTAGACGCCACTCAGCAGATGTTCGATTCGTCCCCGCGCCATATCCTTTCCGAAATTTCCGATGCTGCCCGATCCGCCGCTCCGCAAAGATCCGTACTGGTTATAGCTGAAAATGAACCCCAGCAGGTCAGCCTTTTAAAACCTTCCGAACAATCCGGCGGCTGCGGCATAGATGCACTCTGGAATGATGATTTCCACCACTCCTGCTTTGTCGCCCTTACCGGCCGCTCCGAAGCATATTACAGCGATTACCTCGGCAACCCCTCCGAACTCCTCGCATGCTTTCTGCACGGCTTTATCTACCAGGGCCAGCAAAGCCAATGGCAGCACAAGCCGCGAGGCTCAATTTCCCGCTTCGTCGAACCGTACCGTTTTATCAACTTCCTGGAAAATCACGACCAGGTTGCCAACTCCGCTTTCGGCGATCGGCTCCACAATATTGCTTCGCCCCAGCAATATCGCGCTTTAACTGCCCTGCTTTTATTAGGCCCCTGGACGCCCATGTTGTTTCAGGGCCAGGAATTCGGCTCAAACAAAAAATTCACCTACTTTGCCGACCACAAACTCGACCTTGCCACGCTCGTATCGAAAGGCAGAAAAGAATTCCTCTCTCAGTTTCCCAGTCTAAATGCTCCTGAAATGCGAAACGCCCTCCCTGATCCCTCCGATCCCGCAAATTTTAAAAACTGCAAACTCGACCATTCCGAAAAGATCGATAACCCTGTTTATGAATTCCATCGCCGCCTCCTCGAACTTCGCACCGCAGACAACGTCTTTGCCAATCCATCCGCCTGCCGTGACGGTGCTATCTTAAGCAATCAAACGATAGTCCTTTGGTACTCACATGAAACAGACCAGCGATTATTAATTGTAAATCTTGGCCCCCTGCTGCGATTAAAGCCCATATCCCAACCTCTCCTAGCTGCCCCGCCGGCCCACAAATGGCAGATCATTTTTTCCACCGAAGATCATTGCTTCAAAGGCTGGGGCATATCTGATATTGATCTCGGAGACCAATGGATCATCCCGTCATCAAGCACAACTGTCATGGCACTCACTAAAACACAGGAGCAAAAAAATGCCCCATCTAACCCGTAGCATATCTATAGAAAGCATTCGCACCGAATCAGCCGAGCAGATCCTCGCCCGCGAATGGCTCGTCACCAACGGCCTTGGCGGTTATTCTTCAGGGACCATCATTGGCGTAAACACCCGCCGTTATCATGGCCTCCTCATCGCTGCCATGCCCGCCCCAATGGGAAGGGTCGTCATGCTCAATTCGCTTTTTGAAACCATTACCACAGATTCCGGCCAATCTGTTTCACTTCGGCCATCCTATGATACCGTAAGCATGCACGACATAGCTCCCTCCGCGTCTCTCAAAAATTTCACGCTCGAAATGGGCTTGCCGATCTGGCATTATCGATCCGCGGACATAACACTCGAAAAACGCATACTCATGCCTCATATGCAGAATTCCGTTTATATCTCGTACTCGCTCCAGCCCCCGTCGCCTCCCATAACACTCTCGATTAAACCGGCTCTGCATTTTAGAATGCACGAAAGCCCTGTCAACGACCACTGGGACCAACTCTATACCCTCTCCATAACCCAGGACAGGTTTGAGATCATCTCACAAGACTTACCTGCCCTCCGCCTCAAACTTGCCGCCGACGATTTTTCCTTCACCTCCACCCAGGCTCAGGAAGAACATTTCTACATAGCAGAGGCCCAGCGAGGCTATGAATCTATTGGAAAACTCTGGGTTCCCGGATATTTCCAGGTACGACTCGAACCTGGCAAACCCGTAACATTCATGGCTTCAACCGAATCCTGGCCCCAGCTTCTGGCCCTCTCACCGGCCCAGGCTTCTGGATCTGAAACTATCCGCCGCAAACAGATCGTAAACAACTGCCCCGCCGCTTCCGCCGATACCTTTGCCTCCGAACTCATTCTCGCCTCCGACCAGTTCCTTATAACTCCCGTCGGCAGATCCGCTGATGCTATCCGCGCCTCCGCTACCGGCGACGATGTAAGAACAGTCATCGCCGGCTATCATTGGTTTACAGATTGGGGCCGCGATACCATGATCAGCCTCGAAGGACTCACCCTTTGCACCGGCCGAACAATCGAAGCACGATGGATACTCCGAACCTTTGCCTATTACATCAAAGATGGTCTCATCCCCAACATGTTCCCCGAACATTCGAATGAAGGCCGTTACAATACCGCCGACGCCACGCTCTGGTTTTTCCATGCCCTCGATCGATACCTCCTCGCCACCGGTGATCTCGTCACCCTCCGACTGCTTATCCCAAAACTCCGCGAAATAATAGAATTCCATCTCCACGGCACAAGGTACGGCATCTCCGTCGACCCTGCTGATGGATTGCTCCGACAGGGTCAGGAACATCTCCAACTCACATGGATGGATGCCAAGGTCGGCGACTGGGTCGTCACGCCCCGCCGCGGCAAAGCAGTGGAAATAAACGCACTCTGGTATAACGCTCTGTGCCTCACAGCCGATTGGCTCCAAAAAGAAAATTTCACCGATGATGCCGCTCGTTACCGCGACTATGCTCAAAAAGTCCGCCAGTCATTCAATAAGCGATTCTGGTACCAGCAGGGATCATATCTTTACGATGTCGTTGATGGCGAATCCGGCGACGATACCGCATTCCGTCCCAACCAGCTTTTTGCCATTTCGCTTACAAACCCCATTCTTGAAAATGAATATTGGTCCCTCGTAATCGACCAGGTCGGCGAAAAACTTCTTACGCCCCTCGGCCTCCGCTCTCTCGCCCCCGGCCATCCCGACTACAAGGAAAAATACATGGGCCATCTTCGCGCCCGCGATGCCGCCTACCATCAGGGCACCGTCTGGGCCTGGCTCATCGGACCCTATATCGACGCATACCTGAAACTCCACCCCGAAGAATTAACCCGAGCCCGCGCCATGCTCACAGGTTTCGATGAACACCTCAGCCAATCCTGCGTCGGCTCAATAAACGAAGTCTTCGACGCCCAATCCCCATTTTGGCCCCGCGGCTGCGTAGCTCAGGCCTGGTCCGTGGCCGAGGTCTTGCGATGCTGGCTCAAAACCGCTCCCCAAAAATAAAAAAGGCAGCACCCGGATCGGGTACTGCCTCCGAACAATCCATTGCTCAAAGAAAATTATATCAGCGACTTGGCAAGGTCCACTGCCGATGCTGCGTCGGCCGAATAACCGTCCGCGCCGATCTTATCTGCGTACGCCTGTGTCACAGGTGCGCCGCCGATCATTACCTTTGCCTTCACGCCGGCGTCTTTCAATGCCTTGATGCTCTTTTCGATTGCGGGCATCGTAGTTGTCAAAAGTGCGCTCATACCGATGATCTGTGCGCCTGTCGCCTTGGCCTGTTCGACATACTTCTCAGGCGATACGTCCACGCCCATGTCGATAACTTCAAAACCGGCACCCTTGAGCATCATCGCCACAAGGTTTTTGCCTATATCGTGCAGATCGCCCTGTACTGTCCCGATCATGGCTTTGCCCACCGGCTTAACACCAGCCGCGACCAGCTTGGGCTCAAGTATTTCCATCGCCATCTTCATCGCGCGGGCCGCGATCAAAACTTCAGGAATATAAACTTCATTCTTCTTGAAACGTGCACCGATAACGTTCATGCCTGCTATCAAACCTTCGGTCAAGATCTTTTCCGGGCTCATATTCTCATTGATCGCTGTCTTTGTAATTTCAACAGCTGTCTTCTGATCGCCCCTGATGATAGCTTCACTAAGTGCCTTGAGATCTGCCATTTCTTCTTCACCTCAAAAATAAATTTTTTATCGCGAGTCTACATAACTCCGCGATACTGCCGAAAAGAAGATACAAGCTGCCCGTCTTTTTGTAAATACTTTGTTTTTATGCGACAAAACCACTAATAGCAGGATAGTACAAATTACATACGTTTTGATTGCAATTTCCCCAATTGATCTTTCAAACACAACGATTTTCTTATACAAAAAAGCACATTTTTTTCGGCTTTAAACTGGTTTTTTCCATGGATAATCAGCAAAATAATGATATTAAATCTGGGCTGGCTCACCTCATTTTCTTGATCGTCTCAAAGCCAGACTCGTACTGGATATGTCATTTATTAAGGGTTATATGAGCGATTTTTTAGTCTTGGTAAAGCAGGTTCCCGACGTTTCGCAAATTTCCGACAACGCCTTCAACCCCCAAACCGGCACTCTCATGCGCAATAAGCTCGCCTCAGTCATAAACGAGCTTGATACAAACGCCCTCGCCGTCGCCCACCATATGCGCACCCTCCAAAACAACAATGGCCGCATCATCGCCATAACCATGGGCCCGCCCGCCGCCGCCGAAGTCCTCCGCTATTGCCTCGCTCGCGGCGCAGATAAAGCCCTCCTAATCACAGACCGAGCCTTCGGCGGCGCAGATACCTACGCAACCGCAAACACCATAGCTGCTGCCCTTGCAAAACTCGCAAAAGAAGTACTCGCGACTGAAGACTATTATATAGTTGCCGGGATGCAATCAGTCGACGGCGACACTGCCCAGGTACCCCCACAGATCGCTGCCCATTTGAATCTCCCCTGCATCTCCTATGTAACGGATGTTACTGCTAATAACGGCAGCTTCGAATTCACCCGCATTGTAACCGGCGGCTCAGAAGTTGTAAGATCAAAATCCAAGCCGGCCCTGGTAACTGTCGCGAAATTTCCCCATCTGCTCTATCCAGCTTTTTCAGCTGCCCGCCGCGCAGCTAAAGCAGACCTCATACAATGGGGATTGGACGACATTAACCCAACCTCCTGCGGCCTTGCAGGCTCAAAGACCCAGGTCATTAAAGTTTTCGCGCCGCCCAAATCCCAGCGCAAAGCAATAAAGGTAGATTCAATACCTGATCTCGCCGGCGTTATCGCTCAAAACGCAAGATCAGCATCCGCAGCAGTCACAGCCGAACCCGCCCCGCAAGCCCACTGCTCAACAGTTCCGCCCAAACTTAACCTTACCCTCGGATCAAAAGATTTCTGGGTCATCGCCGAACTTACGCAAGGCAAAATTACCGAGGTAACGTATGAACTTATCGCCAAGGCCCGCAGGCTTGCAGGTCCGGTAGAAGCAACCGTTTCCGCCATCCTCTGCTCATCTACAGATAAAACCGATGCCGAACAGCTCATACAGGCCGGCGCCGATCGCGTCCATGTAATAATTGATCCGCTTCTGGCTTCCGATGATCCCGCCCCGCACACAAAGGCCATCGCCCAGCTCGTATCTCAGCATTGGCCCCAGATCGTCTTCTTCGCCGCAACCCCCTTCGGCCGAACCGTTGCACCTATGATCTCCTACGGCCTCCATTGCGGCCTCACCGCAGATTGCACCGCGTTCGACATCGTCGCACAGGATGATAGCTGCATCCTGATGCAGACCCGCCCCGCCCTCGGCGGCAACGTCATGGCAACCATCTGCTCCAAAAATTGCAAATCCCAGATGGCCACCGCCCGCCCCGGCGTCTTTAAACGCCTACCGGCAGACGCTTCCCGCAAAGGCGAGATCACCGTTTATAAACCCGCCCTCACACCAGCCGACCTCAGCCTCGACATTCTAAATTCGGAAGTCGGGTCCGCTTCCAGCAAATTCGCCCAGAAACAGATCATAATTTCCGGCGGCAAGGGCCTAAAGAACAAGGAAACTTTTAACAGCCTCACACAGACCCTTGCCGATGCCACAGAAAGATCACTGGGCGTTAAACCCGAGATCGGCGCCTCCCGTTCCGCCGTCGAGCACGGCTTCGCCCCCCGCTCCAGCCAGGTCGGCCAGACCGGCACTTCAGTAGCACCAAAAATATATATCGCCCTTGGGATCTCCGGCGCCATCCAGCATGTTATTGGTATCACAAATGCCGACTTGATTATCGCCGTAAACAACGACCCATCCGCGCCAATATTCAAAGCTTCGGATTATTACTACACCGGCCACGCCGAAGAAGTCGTCCCCCAGCTTGCAAAAGAATTGGAGAAGTTGAAAAATGTCTGAAACCAACTTAACACATACACAGGTACTGATTATCGGTGCAGGCCCCGCTGGTCTCGCTTGCGCAATAAACCTTAAAAAGCAAAACCCGGGCCTCGCCGTCGTCATTATAGATAAAGGCTCAACCCCCGGCGCTCACAATCTCTCAGGCGCTGTCGTCGATAAAGGCCCCCTCGAAGCCATACTCGACCTAGCAAAACCAGACTGGCGAGAATCTGATAAAGCCAAAACCATACTTGG
>Ga0208789_1000938_pt1 | contig 20401 bp, 19 predicted proteins | sample Methanotroph_Enr_FD_187368 | JGI IMG/M metagenome (GOLD analysis project Ga0208789, IMG submission 187368) | Enriched soil microbial communities from Old Woman Creek wetland in Ohio, USA - Methanotroph_Enrichment_5 (SPAdes) (version 2) | ecosystem: Environmental > Terrestrial > Soil > Wetlands...
AAGAAAAGTCGAGTCTTTTCATCAAACTGTGTCAAGCAAAAGTTGTTAATAACTTAACTTGAACAATTATGGAAAAACAAGACTTTAATTTTAAAGAATTTGAGAAAGAAGCCATCAGGCAAATTAGAGCAGGAAAGCAACTGGAAGGTAAAAATGGGGTATTGGCTCCATTGCTTCAGCGGCTATTAAACGCGAGCATACAAGGGGAACTTGATGCTCATCTGGAGGATGGCAAAGGCGTAAATCGTCGTAACGGAAGAGGAAAGAAGCAGTTAAAAACGAGTTTTGGGGAGATTGATATCGATTCCCCTCGAGATCGTGCAAGCACTTTTGAACCACAGATCGTAAAGAAGAGACAGCTTACCCTTGGTGATGGAATAGACCATAAAGTTATTTCTTTATATGCCAAGGGAATGAGTTATGAAAGCATCTGTGAACATTTGGAGGAGTTGTACGGAATAACCCTATCCCCAGCTACTCTGAGTGCTATTACTGACCGGATAATGCCCGAAGTATATCAGTGGCAAAATCGCCCGTTAGAAGACCTGTATCCAATGGTATGGCTAGATGCCATTCACTACAAAGTTCGTAGTGAGGGACGCATTATCCATAAAGCTGTATACCATATTATGGGAGTTAACAGGGATGGTATAAAAGAGATCCTGGGCATGTACATTGGAGAAAAGGAAGGAGCAAAATTCTGGTTACATGTATTGAGTGATCTTCAAACCAGAGGGATAAAAGACATACTGATAGCATGTATAGATAATTTAACTGGCTTTAAAGAAGCTATTGAAAGCATCTTCCCAAAAACAGATGTACAGCTTTGTATCATACATCAAATACGCAACTCATTTAAATACCTGCGAAGGAAAGATTCGAAAGAATTTATTGAAGACCTTAAGGCCATTTATACTGCACTGAACTTGAATGAAGGGGAACGTAATCTTGAAGCATTCGATAAAAAATGGGGTAAATCTTACCCAACTGTTGTTCGATCCTGGAAAATGAACTGGGAAGGATTAAGTACATTCTTCCATTATCCAATTGAATTGCGAAAAGTAATGTACACCACAAACTCTATTGAAAGCTTTCACAGTCAATTGCGTAAAATCACTAAAAGCAAACGAGTATTTCCTAATGATGAGTCGTTGTTAAAACTGTTGTACCTGATAACTCTTAGAGTAACAGAAAAATGGTACAGGCCTATTACGAATTGGAAAAGTGCTTATGCTCAACTATCAATCTTGTATGAAGAAAGAATGTATCCTAAATAAATTTTTCTTTTCCCAAAACCCTGTTAATTTTATGGAGGGCTTTGTGAAAAGAAAAATTTAGTCCTTGACACAGTTCATTGAACAGACCCTAAAAAGCATCCACATGGAATCAAATCACCCTGGAAGACAATCTGAAAAAATATGTATTCTGGTTAAGACCGGAAATATTGGCCCCTTTATTTTTCAAAGTGATTTTGCAAGAGCCTAATCGGCAACAGGTATAAAATGTTCAATTCCGGGATAAAAGAGTTTCTTGTGAGCAACTTCCTGTGGATAGGTATAATAATGCATAAGCGATTCGGCACCCAGTGTACCATCGTTCATATAAAGTTCAACCTGGATTACGGCAATATTCCGCTGCATTTCCTTCAATCTTGCACATAGCCTGAATGGTGCTTTGTCCATTTTAACAGGCTTGATAAGTTTGACATCCATTTTTGAGGTTACACCAGCCGTTTTTAACTTTACAAAAACATACCAGCTGGCAATTTCGTCCATCAAAGTTGCCTGGATGCCACCGTGTAAAACACCAACCCATCCCTGGAGATGGTTTTCAGGTTCCCAGTCGCAGAGAACTTCATCACCTTCAATACGGAAATTCATGCGAAGGCCAAGTTTATTATCGGGCGAGCAGCCGAAGCAATTGTATCCCTCAAGTTTATGAAACGGATTCTTAATAGTGATGGGAAGTGCCATATTTATCTTTTTATTTTTGCTTTTAAAGAAAAATGCCTGAAATCATCCAGGCATTGTAAATTACATCCTTCATGACAGACTACTTTGTTTGTCCTTTGCTGTAGCTGGTTGTTTTGATCACTTTGCCGGCAGCATCGAATTCCTGCCATTTGCCTTCTTTTTCACCATTCACATAATTACCCTGGTCTTTGAGTATCCCGTCTTCATTATAATCTTTCCATAAGCCATTTAAAACACCTTTACTATAAACACCTTCTGACTTCAGCTTGCCGTTTTCGTAATACTCCTTGTAAAAACCATTTTCCAGGTTGTCCCTGAATTCCTGTTCGCTCATGAGTTTTTTGCCCGGGTAATACGATTTTTGAACTCCCTGAAGCATATTATTTACATAATTGTATTCAGCGATCGGGTCACCATTCATGGTATAAAAATTTGAAGGTCCGTTCTTTATATCCTCTTTATATTCAGACTCCTCCAAAAGTTTACCGGCTGAATTTTCGTAGTAAATTTTCTTCTTTCCGTTGATTTTTCCATGGACATAATCAATCAGAGAAGCCGGATTGGAACCATAGAAAAATTTCTTGGCCGTCCCTTCGATCAGATTATTCACATAATACGTCTCGCCAACGAGGTACCCGCGCTGATCAATATCTACGGTAATCCCGTTACGGATGCCCTTGTTAAAATTTTCGATTCGAATTAGTTTACCATCAGTGGAATAACTGGTCCAGCATCCGTCTTTCTGATCGTCAGCATAGGTGCCTTTAGATATACCTGTGGCAGATTTTTCTTCCCATAAACCCTGTTTTTTACCTTTGGCATCAGTTTGATTAGCTGTAATTTGCGCGGCAACAAATGAAATGGATGAAACCATTAACAAGCAAGCAAAAAGAATTTTTTTCATGGAATCGTAATTTTGAAAGTGTTTTATATGTTTTAGATTACTGATTTTCTTGTTAGAGGTGCCTAGTAATGAGTGCCTTGTGCCATGTGCCACGTACTACGTTATCACCGACTTAAGTGCTGAAACCCGGAACCCGGAACTTTTTGTTTACGACAACAAAGCTACAATATTTCTAAAATTCTATTTAACAGTATCCTTTACAATTTCACCGTACAAGTCGAACGCATCGGCGCCAGTGATTTTTGCGTTGTAAAATTCGCCGATTTTTAATTTTGAAGCAAAATTAATTAAAACTTCATTATCTACTTCCGGAGAATCAAATTCGGTTCGACCGACGAAATATTCACCTTCAATACGGTCGATCAGTACGTTGAATGATTTCCCGATTTTCAACTGATTTAATTCCAACGAGATATCCTGTTGAATCTCCATGATTTCAGCCGCACGACTTTGCTTCACTTCTGCGGGCACATCGTCAGCCAGACCAAAAGCATGAGTATCTTCTTCATGTGAATAGGTAAATACCCCTACCCTGTCGAATTTTATGTCACGGACAAATGTCTTCAATTCTTCAAATTCTGCTTCCGTTTCGCCGGGATAACCAACGATAAAGGCAGCCCTTACTATGGCTTCGGGCAGTTGCTGCCTGAACTTCGCCATCAGGCTGTATGTCCCGGCTTTATCCACACCGCGGCGCATGCTTTTCAGTATCCGGTCGCTGATATGCTGAAGCGGGATATCGACATAGTTACAAACATCAGGGCGGGAAGCCATTACACCGAGTAAATCATCGGGAAAGGTAGTAGGAAAGAGATAATGAAGGCGGATCCAGGTAAAAAGTTTTAAATCCGAAAGGATCGTAACCAACTCAGGAAGCATCTGTTTTTTATACAGATCTATTCCATAATAAGTAAGATCCTGTGAAATAAGTAAAAGTTCCTTTACACCTTGTGCAGCCAATCTTTTAGCCTCATCAACAATATCCTCAACAGGCCGTGAGATATGCTTTCCCCGAATTCCGGGAATGGCACAGAACGAACACGAGCGGTCGCATCCTTCGGCAATTTTGAGGTATGCATAATGCTTCGGAGTGGTAAGGTAACGTTCGCCCAGCAAATCTTTGCGGTAACTAGCACCCATCCGGGTTACAATTTCGGAAAGGTCACGGACCCCAAAATATTCATCCACTTCAGGGATCTCTTTCATCAAAGGTTCTTTAAACCGCTCGGAAAGGCAGCCCATCACATAAACCTGTTTCAGTTTACCTCGTTTTTTAGCATTAATAAATCCAAGTATGGTTTCGATGGATTCTTCTTTCGCATCGTTGATAAAACCACAGGTATTGATGATCACGGAATCCTCACGGCCTTTTTCACCATCGCGGAGCACACGGATATTATTCAGCTTCAACTGGCCCATCAGCACTTCGGAATCAACTGTATTTTTAGCGCAGCCGAGAGTTACGACTCGGATTGTATGACGGGGAATTGCCATTCGGGTGGTTGGGGATTAGGTTTTAGGGATTGGGAATTGGGCTTAAGACAAGATGATAAGGCGAGGGGTGAAAAGGAGACTGGCGACAAGGAAGTAAGGGAGATAGTTTGATAAAAGCATGTCCGGGCACTTCGGAAACCGGAACTTCGGAGCTTTAAGAGAATAAACTGTTTACAAACTCATTCTTATCAAAAATCTGCAGGTCTTCCATTTTTTCGCCAAGCCCGATAAAACGAACCGGGATTTTAAACTGGTCGGAGATACCGATTACAACACCACCTTTGGCGGTACCATCGAGTTTTGTGAGTGCAAGGCTTGTAACATCGGTAACAGCAATAAACTGGCGTGCCTGTTCAATGGCATTCTGACCGGTTGAAGCATCGAGCACCAGCAATACTTCCTGGGGCGCATCCGGTAGCACCTTCTGCATTACATTTTTGATCTTTCCCAGTTCATTCATCAGGTTCACCTTGTTGTGCAAACGGCCAGCCGTATCGATAATGACTACGTCAATATTTTTGTTTACCGCCGATTTCACGGTATCGTATGCCACAGCTGCAGGGTCGGATCCCATGGCCTGTTTTACAATCTGAACACCAGTCCGGTCAGCCCAAATACCTAACTGATCGATTGCAGCAGCACGGAAAGTATCGGCAGCACCAAGCATAACGCTTTTACCGGCCCTGGTAAAGTGGTAGGCTAGTTTGCCGATGGTTGTAGTTTTACCTACGCCATTCACACCCACCACCATAATCACATAAGGCGTTTCCCGTTTCGGGAAATCAAAGCCAACAAAATCGCCGGTATCATTTTCGGTTAGCAGATCCGCAATTTCTTCCTTTAATAATCCATTCAGCTCACTGGCTCCCAGATATTTGTCGCGCGAAACACGTTCCTGGATCCGGGAAATAATCTTCAAAGTGGTTTGAACCCCTACATCAGACGTAACCAGAATTTCTTCCAGGTCATCAAGTACGTCGTCATCCACGCTCGATTTTCCGGCAACAGCTTTGGTAAGTCGTGAAAAAACGCTGGTACGTGTTTTTTCAAGGCCTTTATCGAGTACTTCTTTTTTCTCTTTGGTGAAAAACGAAAATATTCCCATAGTACTGATTATTAATTAGATCAAAAAGTCCCGGTTGCCTTGTGCCGGATGCCGAATCACTTACTTCAACTATTCAAAAGGTAAACGATTTGCTGAAAACTGAAAAAGCTTTTCCCCGAAAGAAAAAGCTTTCCGTATGAAACAGAATTTCGTATTATTTTTTAGCCAGGAAATCTTTAACGAGTTCGTTAGCTACGATGGTTTCTTTAAACACGTAAGCACCGGATTTAGGTGAACGGGCCATACGGATAACTTTTGCATAATCCTTACCACTTGTGGTACGCAGGGTTGCAACAACTTTCTTTGCCATGGTATTTTATTATTTAATTTCGCGGTGAACGGTTACTTTCTTTAAAATCTTGTTGTATTTCTTAAGTTCAAGACGCTCGGGCGTATTTTTCTTGTTCTTAACGCTTACGTAGCGCGATGTACCGGGCATTCCGCTTGTTTTATGCTCTGTGCACTCCAGAATTATCTGGACCCGTGCTTCTTTGCTCTTCTTAGCCATTGGATATAAACATTTTTATTACAGGGGTGCAAAAGTATACACATTATGTGAAATATCCAACAATAGGCTGAAATTTATTTTTGAAATTCGTTCCAGCCTTTTACTTTTATATACCTCCCCGCTGTTAGTGAAGTTATTAATGGCAAAAATTAATAAGCAATAGATTATCTTTGCCAGTATGATATGGGAATCGTACCGCCGTGGATTTGATGCCTTCCTTAGACTCGAAAAGTCACTTTCACAAAATTCGGTGGATGCATACCGACATGATATTGAAAAGCTTACATCTTTTCTTGAAGAAAACAATATTGCTGTTCAACCTGCAGAAATCACGCTGACACACCTTCAGGATTTCCTGAAATGGCTCAACCAGACTTCACTGAATGCGCGTTCACAGATGCGGATCATTTCCGGTATCAGGGCATTTTACAAATACCTTTTGCTCGAGAACCTGATCAGCGACGATCCTACCCAGTTGCTCGATATGCCACGGATCGGCCGGAAGTTGCCTGAATTTCTGACTATAAAGGAGGTAGAACAATTGCTGGCAGCCATCGATCTTTCAAAACCCGAAGGCGAACGCAATAAAGCCATGATTGAAACACTTTATGGTTGCGGCCTTCGTGTGTCGGAACTGGTAAATCTTAAAATCAGCAGCATTTATTTTAATGAAGGTTTTATGCGTATTACCGGCAAGGGCGACAAGGAGCGCCTCGTACCATTCAGTGGTAAAGCGTTGAAACAAATCAATTTATATCTTCATGAAATACGCAGTCATGTCACCATAAAAAAAGGGCATGAAGACTTTCTTTTCCTGAACCGGCGTGGAGCCAAACTGACCCGGGTCATGATATTTACCATAATTAAGGAACTCGCTTTAATTGCAGGTATTCATAAAACCATCGGACCACATACTTTGCGTCATTCATTTGCCACTCACCTGGTCGAAGGGGGAGCCGATCTGAGAGCAGTGCAGGAAATGCTTGGTCATGCCAGTATCACAACAACCGAAATATATACTCACCTCGACAGAGCGTATTTACGGGAAAATATACTTGACCATCATCCTTTATACAAACAGAAGGCTGAAAATCTGGAAAGTTAACATATCTTAAACCTAACGGGAACTCCAGCTCACAAGGGTTAATTCCTGATCTGCAAAATAGAAATCAATCTGGGCATCCTCGAAAGTAATCCGGTGTTCGCCCCAGGTTTCGTCGTCTTCGTCCAACTCTTTGTATCCATTCTCTTTCATGAGTTCAAGGATATTATCCCTGGTAATATTGAAAATCAGGGCATTAAACAGCACAGTTTCAAGATTATCCGACTCGATGGTACTCAATGCAGGTTCACCATAGGCAGCGTCGAAAAAGAAATTTAACCCGGCATCAGGGTAATTCCACACAATACTTTCCACTACAGCATCAATGGCACTCTCAAGCTCTTCAACTTCTTCAGGTTCACCAAATACAGCTCTTACATCAACAGGTGAACATCCAAAATGAAGATCACCCAATCCTTTTTTCAGTACTATTTGCAGGTCCATTTTTATTTCTTTTTGATTTAAAATCATTTATGTTTGATTGTTTTTTAGTTCGATTATACCTTCAGGTTTCTCGTTCGGATTGCCTTTCATCATACCATTATTGATGCTCTTTTACCTGGACAACGAAAGATGTTCTTATTTCAGGGGCGAATCCGTTTCTTTGGCAAAGGTGTCGTATATGAATTTATCGAGAACTTTCGGTATAAATTTTCCAAGAAAAACAGTTAATTTGCCTTCGAAAAAGGTTAGTATCAACTGTCGCTTTCGCATCGCTACAGCCTTATAAATATGAGCAGCAACAGCTTCGGCCGACATCATATGATTTTCGTTACGCGGAGTTTCGCCTTGTACTGAGCCATCGGCCAGCAAAGCTGCCCTTCGGATATTAGAGGTTGTAAATCCCGGAGCAGCCACTAAAACATGCAGGCCGGTTTTCCGGTTCTCAACCCGAACGGTATCAAGGAAACCACGGATAGCAAACTTAGAAGCAGCATACCCGCTCCTCCCTGGCATTCCGATATAGCCACCAATAGATATTACACCAACCAAAGAACCACTTGTTTTCAACAGATGAGGCATGGCAAACTTCGTGCAGTATACTGTTCCCCAATAATTTACATCCATTAAGCGACGCATTACATCAAGTTGCAGATCAATAAAAAGGGCTCTCATACTGATTCCTGCGTTGTTGATCAATATATCAATCCGCCCAAATTTATCCAATGTCTTTTCAATTAATATACGGCAATCGTTTTCAACAGCTACATCCGTTTGTACAGCTAATGCTTGAATTCCAAGTTTTTGTAAATCAGTTTCAATCGCCTGAAGACTTGCCATGTTACGTGCTGCTAAAACAATTTTTGCTCCTTTGCTGCCGAATTTATATGCAAGTGCTTTTCCTATTCCTGACGAAGCTCCTGTAATTACAACTATTTTATCCTTCATAATGCCTATTATAATACAATAATACAGTAATTTTGGCTCCGAAGCAAGCTAAAAATCATCCTGCCTCATTAAATTGTACTTTTGACGGGCAAAATTCGCATATAAATGTTAACTGACCGACAACTTTTTTTAAATAACCTGGCACAAACCAGTGATTCCCCCATGGCACTTGAAATTGTCAAAGCCGAAGGCGTTTATCTTTTTGATGTTTCAGGGAAAAAATATTTAGATCTGATTTCAGGCATCTCAGTGAGTAATATCGGCCACCGACATCCTTTAGTAGTACAAGCCATTAAAGACCAGGCAGATAAATACCTTCACCTTATGGTTTACGGTGAATATATACAGTCACCCCAGGTAAAACTGGCTGGTGCACTGGCTGATTTGCTGCCTGAAAAACTCAATAACTGCTATTTTGTAAATTCAGGCAGTGAAGCTGTTGAAGGTGCGATGAAATTAGCCAAACGGTTAACCGGAAGAGGGAAAATTGTAGCTTTCAACCATGCTTACCATGGAAGTACACATGGCGCTTTGAGTGTGATTGGCGACGAGAGCTACCAGGTACCTTTTGGACCGCTTCTGCCTGGCGTTGAGCATATAGAGTTTAACGCTATTGATGAATTAAGGGCTATAACATCCGAAACTGCATGTGTAATTATTGAACCGGTGCAGGGCGAAGCCGGAGTTATCGCCGGAACACAGGAGTTTTTGACCGCGTTGCGAGATCGTTGCGATGAAACCGGTACACTTCTGATATTTGATGAAATCCAGACCGGAATGGGCCGCACCGGTACCATGTTTGCTTTTGAAAAATTCAGTGTAATACCTGATATATTATTATTAGCCAAAGGATTAGGGGGTGGAATGCCAATAGGTGCATTTATTTCGTCACGTGAAATTATGCAAACGCTCACCCGCAACCCTGTCCTGGGACATATCACTACCTTTGGCGGTCACCCGGTAAGTTGCGCTGCTGCACTGGCAAATGTTGAGGTAATCATTAATGAAAATCTTATTGAGAGCGTTCAATCTAAAACCGACCTGTTTATTAAACATCTGGGTAAAAGCCTGTTTATAAAACAGATAAGAACAGCAGGCTTAATGATTGCATTGCAACTCGACAATTATGCCCATGTGAAAAGAGTAATTGACCGTTGCATTGAACAAGGCGTAATTATCGACTGGTTCCTGTTTAATGATTCATCTATCCGGATCGCTCCGCCCCTTACCATAAATGAAAAACAGATTGAAGAAGCCTGCCTGATAATTCTTGACTCACTTGAGAAAGATTAGCTGATCGTCATTCTTTCTGGCAACAGCACAATTTAGTAACCTATATTTGCAATGTTAATTTTATCGCATGCCCGTTGAAATTTCACGACAAAGCTTTGAATTCCCTGACCTAGATGAAGCTGATGAGTCCGGTTTACTGGCTATTGGAGGTGATCTGAGTATTGAAAGGCTTAAACAAGCCTATTCAAAAGGCATTTTCCCCTGGTACGAAGACGGAATGCCAATCCTGTGGTGGTCACCGGACCCGCGCATGGTGCTTTATCCGGCCAAAATGATTATTTCTCATAGTCTGAAGCAAAGTATTAAAAAACAGCAATTTACGGTAACCCTTGATAAAGCTTTCGCTAAGGTTATCAAAAACTGCGCCAGAACGCCTCGTAAAGGAGAATACGGAACCTGGATCACCCGTGAAATGAAAGATGCATATATCCGGCTTCACGAAGCCGGTTTTGCGCACTCGGCCGAAGCATGGTTGGAAGGAGAGTTGGTAGGTGGGCTATATGGTGTTGCCATAGGCAAAGCTTTCTTTGGAGAGTCAATGTTTCACCTCGTTACTAATGCATCGAAAGTCGCATTGTATTACCTGGTTGAAAAACTTAATAACTGGGATTTTGCAATTATTGATGCCCAGGTTTACACCAATCATCTCGAAAGCCTTGGCGGTGAGATGATTCCCAGAAATCAATATATGCAGATACTGGAAAAGGCGTTGCAGATTAAAGATGTTACCGGATCATGGGAGGAAAGGGTGTAGATTTAGTGGTTTGAAGATGGGACGCGTTTGGGAAATAGATAACAGAGAAAAGGAAAGAATAAAGAAATAATTTTATAAATTTTAGTTTTACTACGGATGTCGATTGAACAAAAGAATAAATACATGCTGGAGGCTATTAAAAAGGCCGATGAAAATATCAACACAGGTAAAGGTGGGCCTTTTGGAGCCGTGGTTGTACACAATGGGAAAATAATAGCTGCAGTTGGAAACTGTGTAACTTCCACCAACGATCCTACCGCTCATGCTGAAGTGGTTGCCATACGTGAAGCCTGTAAAGTTTTGGATACTTTCGATCTTACAGGTTGTGAAATATATGCCAGTTGTGAGCCATGTCCCATGTGCCTGGGTGCGATTATGTGGGCACGTATTGATAAACTTTATTATGCTGCCGACAGGAATGATGCTTCACGGGCAGGATTTGACGATGAACTTTTTTATACAGAGATCAGCCTACCTATAACCCAACGTGCTGTTAAACCTATTCAACTGCTTCAAAAAGAGGCAATTGCTGTGTTTGATAAATGGAATGAAACTATAGATAAAATAACATATTGATTTCGAATGACGGGTTTCGGGTATTTGAATAATAATTTTATTCATCTCGTTATTCGAATGTTAACTATAAATGGCAGCATTTTATTAATCCAAAACTTCATATACTGTCATCGGGGCTGTTTTTATGCTTCAGGCTCAGTTTGGCAACTTTCCGGCTGCTGAATGATGTTTTTCTCCTTTCTTTTAAACCAGGTTGCGGATGAAAAGTATTACATTTTTCGAACAAAAACCGATAAAATATAGTTAACAATGTAAACCATTTACATTTTAAACTACTTTTGTCGAAAATTACCGTATGTCCCCTACCCTTAAATTACAGATGGTTCAACCTTTGGGAAGGACGTTTTCTTTTCTTGGAAAAGGATATTTGCATCTTTTAAGGATAAAGCTACAACACCTGGATATTGACCGGAATTACTATGCACTGGTTTTGATTGAAAGCCTGGAAGGTGAAATAACACAGCAGGAACTTGCTTTGTTGCTTGATACGGATAAGGTTAGCGTTGTCAGGGTAGTCGATTATCTTTCGGATAAAGGATATATAAAACGGATACGAAAAACAGAGGACCGGCGGAAACACAGCCTGATTTTGACTGATAAAGCAAAACAGGCCTTGCCTGAAATTAAAAAATCCTTCCTCGAAATAAATGAAATTATATTGAAAGGATTGCTGAGTTCCCAGACTTCAGAACTTGATGAAACCATTAAAAAAATTAAAAGAAATATAACCGAAAACATCCAGATTCTATGAGACTTATGCAGATACTGGGGTTGCCAATCCTATTGGCAATCCTGATTTCGTGTAGCAGCGAAGCAAAAGACAAAACAGTTCCCAAAGGCAAGCTTCCTGTTCCTGTTGATGTTATCATAGCCGGTAATACTGATTTCGCTTCCGATATCGAAGTGAACGGAACTGTTTTATCTGATGAAATGATTGAACTTCATCCGGAAGTGGGTGGCCGCCTTACCTATTTGAACATTCCCGACGGAGCCAGGGTTTCGGCGGGGACTATACTGGCAAAGATCAACGATGCTGACCTGCAGGCTCAACTACAGCAACAAAAGGTTCAGCTTGAACTCGCACAAAAAACAGAACAAAGGCTTTTAAAACTTCTGGCCGTGAATGGAGTAGACCAGGCATCCTATGATGCCGCGCTTAGCCAGGTGAACTTATATGATGCCAATATAAATGTATTGAAGGCACAAATTGATAAAACGGTGATCAGAGCTCCTTTTGCGGGTCGTCTGGGACTCAGACTTGTTAGCGAAGGTGCCTATGTATCACCTGCATCCATATTAGGCACCTTGCAGGAAACCGATAAGATCAAGATCGACTTTTCTGTACCCGAAGATTATGCAAACCTGGTAAAAGTCGGGAAAGTGGTAGACATCGAGACTAATTCTTCCACTGAGGATTTATCGGCAACTATCAGCGCCATTGAGCCACAAATCAATACAGCCACCCGTAATATTAAAGTACGGGCAAGGCTGACAAAGGGAAATATAAGCCCCGGTGCCTTTGTTAAAGTGCTGCTGAACGAAAAATTAAAAGGTATTGTAGTTCCAACAAACGCCATCATTCCTGACGCTCTATCGAACCAGCTTGTATTGGTAAAAGACGGCAAAGCTGTTTTTCAGAACGTAGTAACAGGCATCAGGAACAGCGATATTGTAGAAATTACCGATGGGCTTAAAATCGGGGATACTATAGTTGTCAGTGGTGTTTTATATGTACGACCGGCCGGATCAGTGAAAATAAAAAAGGTTCGGAAAAACTGATTCAGATTAACCGGATAGCACTGACTTCTGACATATTTGGTTGCCAATTACTTGAATAAATACATTTTTACTCCGACTTATTTATCTCCATGAACATTTCCGAATTATCAATTAAAAGACCAATCCTTGCGACGGTGATGAATCTGTTTCTGATCCTGTTCGGAATTATTGGCTATACTTATCTTGGAGTCAGGGAGTACCCTGCCATTGACCCGCCAATGATTACGGTACGAACTTCCTATACAGGTGCAAATTCCGATATCATCGAAAGCCAGATCACCGAGCCGCTGGAAAAATCAATAAATGGTATTCCAGGTATTCGCACCATTACTTCATCGAGTTCGGTTGGCAGCAGCGGCATAAATGTTGAATTTAATATCGATGCAAACCTTGAAGCCGCGGCAAATGATGTACGTGACAAAGTAAGCCAGGCGGTTAGGAATCTGCCTCAGGATATTGACGCGCCACCGGTTGTGACAAAATCGGATGCCAATAGTGATTTTATCATCTTACTTGCGGTTCAGAGTCCAACTAAAGGCTTGCTTGAATTAAGCGACTATGCGGAGAATGTGCTTCAAAATAAATTCCAGACTATTCCTGAAGTCAGTGCTGTAAATATTATAGGGCAGAAACGCCCTGCCATGCGCATTTGGGTTGACCCCGATAAAATGAATGCCTATGGCCTGGCATTTAATGATATTACCACGGTTCTCAACAAAGAAAATGTCGAAATTCCTTCAGGGAAAATCTATGGCAATAAAACCGAACTCACAATCAGGGCGTTAGGATTACTTAAAACCGAAAAAGATTTCCGAGACCTCATCATTCGCGGCGATGAAAACGGAATAATTCGACTTGGAGATATTGCAACGGTCGAACTTGGCCCTGACAATTACGAGAGAAGCTGGAAATTGAATGGTGTAAGTGCTGTTGGTATAGCTCTCACGCCACAACCGGGAGCCAATTATGTTAATATTTCCGATGAATTTAACAAGAGGCTCGAAGAAATCAAAAAATCTCAGAAAGGAGATATCACCTTCACAACGTTGATTGATAATACCGTAAATGTCCGCAGATCGCTGAAAGAAGTGGGAGAAACACTGGCAATAGCTATTATCCTGGTTATACTTGTTATATTTTTCTTTTTCCGTAACTGGCTCATAGCATTACGGCCGCTTATCGATATCCCGATTTCGTTGATATTCACGTTCTTCATCATGTATGCTTTTGGATTTTCGGTCAATATCCTTACACTTTTAGCAATCATCCTGGCAACAGGTCTGGTGGTGGATGACGGTATCGTAGTTACTGAAAATATCTTTCGTAAGATCGAAAGAGGAATTCCTGTGCGAAAAGCAGCCATTGATGGCAGCAAAGAAATTTTCTTTGTTGTCCTTTCTACATCTATAACGCTGGCAATTGTATTCTTGCCTGTACTGTTTCTCAAGGGATTTGTAGGCAGCTTGTTCCGTGAATTCGGGGTTGTGCTTGCCACGGCAGTATTGGTTTCCGCTTTTGTATCTCTTACCATCACCCCGGTACTTAATATTTTGCTCAACCGCAAAGGTGCGCAACATGGTAACTTCTACAACAAAACGGAACCGTTTTTTGCAGGAATGGAAAGTGGCTACAAAAACCTTCTCACACGATTCATCAAATACAGATGGATGGCCTGGGCAATTGTGATAGCTTGTTTTGCGGTTGTTTTTCTTGTTGGCAGAAGCCTTCAAAGTGAAATTGCCCCACTTGAAGATAAAGGAAGTGTGCGTTTGCAAATGACGGGTCCTGAAGGAGCAAGTTATCCATATATGATGCAGACAGGCGAAAAACTGGGTAATTACCTGGCTGATTCAATTCCCGAAGTTGACTTTTCATTTGTTTCGATTCCCGGATTTGGTGGCTCAGGTGTTAACAGCGGCAGCGGACGTATCGGTCTTGTGCATCGAAATGAAAGACAACGTTCGCAGAGCGATATAGCTAAAGACCTGGCTAAAAAACTGGGTCGCTTTAACGATGTAAAAATATTCCCTATCGAGGAACAAACCATTGCTGTTGGTCTTGCGTCAAGGGGCTCGCTGCCGGTACAATTTGTTATTCAGAACCTAGATTTTGAAAAACTGAGGGCTGTCGTTCCAAAATTCCTCGACCTGGCCAGGGATGATAAGACTTTTCAGAATGTAGATGTTAACCTGAAATTCAACAAACCGGAAGTCGACATTACCATCGACAGGATTAAGGCCCGTGAATTCGGGCTTACTGTAACCGATATTGCCAGTGTGCTGCAAAGCGCTTTCAGCGGTCAGCGAATGGCGTACTTTATTATGAATGGTAAGCAGTACCAGGTTATCAGCCAGGTTGGTCTGAAAAACAGGCAGGCACCAGCCGATATTTCGAACCTTTATGTTCGTAATAATAAAGGTGAAAATATTTCACTTGCCGCGGTTACCAGGATCCAGCCAAATGCCATGCCCCCATCATTGTATCATTTTAACCGGTACAAAGCAGCAACTATTTCCGCTTCCCTGGCCGACGGAAAAACCATTGGTGATGGAGTGAAAGCCATGCAGGCAATTTCAGACAAACTCCTGGATGAAAGCTTCCAGACGGCACTCAGCGGACCATCACGTGATTATGCCGAGAGCTCATCCAATACAGCTTTCGCCTTTATCCTGGCATTGATCCTTATTTTCCTGGTGCTTGCCGCACAGTTCGAAAGTTTCAGGGACCCGTTAATTATCATGATTACTGTTCCCTTAGCCATCGCCGGAGCTGTGCTTAGCTTATGGGTTTTTAAACAAACATTGAATATTTTCTCCGAAATCGGAATGATTATGCTTATAGGCCTGGTTACCAAAAACGGTATCCTTATTGTAGAATTTGCAAACAAACAACGCGAAGCTGGTTTATCCAAGCACCAGGCGGTAATTGAAGGCGCGACCTTACGTTTAAGACCAATTTTAATGACCAGCCTTGCTACTTCGCTTGGCGCTTTACCGATCGCATTAAGCCTTGGAGCAGCGTCAACCAGCCGGATACCTTTGGGTATTGTGGTGGTTGGCGGTATTATGTTTTCATTAATACTTACCCTGTTTGTTATTCCGGCGGTTTATACCTATATTTCAGGGAAAAGGGAAGTGGAAGAGAATCTGGATGAAGAGGTGAGCTAGCTGAAAAAAGTTCAAAGTTCAAAGTTTAACCGATAACGATTAACCAATAACCGGACAAAAATGAATTTCAATATAAAAACCGCTTTCCTGTTAATTGCAATGATTATTCCATTTGCAGGAAAGTCGCAGCAGCAGTTTACTTTAAAAAGTGCCATCGACACGGCGCTCAGAAACAATTTCGACATACAAATCGCTAAAAACAATCTGGAGATTGCCAGGAAGAACAATACCTATGGCAATGCAGGCGGATTGCCTGGTATTTCGGCAAATGCCGGAGATAACGGATCGCTCAGCACTATCAGTCAGGAATTCAGCGACGGAACCAGTTCAACCATTTCAAATAAACGTGAAAACGATTTAAGTGCCGGGGTTTCGGGAGGCATCATATTATTTAACGGCTTTAAAATAACGGCGACCAAAGAACGGCTCAACCGATTGCAAAACCTGGGCGAAATCCAGTTCAATCAGCAGGTGCAGAATACCATAGCCAACGTCATGATAACCTATTATGATATTATTCGTCAGCAGAATTACCTTAAGATTATGCAGAATAGCCTGGATGTTTCAAACCAGAAACTCGAGATCATAAATGTGAAAAAAAATGTCGGGATGGCTGATGCAGTAGAAATTCTTCAGGCTCAGACTGATGTGAATTCAGCCGAACAATCGCTGGCATTACAAAAGCTGGCTATCGAGCTGAATAAAGCTGATTTATTGCTGCTTATCAGTTCTAAAAATAAAAAACCGTTCTCGATCACGGATAGCATCGTTGTAGATTCCTCGCTAAAACTTGACTCAATCACCAGTTACCTGAACCGTAACCCTCAATTCCTGGGCGCTGAGCAACAAATCCTGATTGACGAACAATTGGTGAAAGAAGTATCTGCACAGCGCTATCCATCCATAAAACTCAGTGCCGGATACGATTTTTACCACGCAAATATGAACAAAGGCAGTATGACGCTGAACCAGAATTATGGCCCGACAGCCGGAATCAATATGCAAATTCCCATTTTTAACGGTAATATTTACAAGTCGCAAAAAGAGGTTGCTAAAATCAGGGTCGACAATTCGAAACTGGAGAAGGAAAGTCTTCAAAATTCACTATCGACACAAGCTTCCAAAATCTACCGGTCCTATTATACAACCTTACAGCAAATAGAATCACAGCGGAATAACTTCGAAATGACCAAACAATTAGTTGACGTGGTGCTGAAGCAATTTCATGTGAGCCAGACCACCATTCTTGAAGTGAAAGCTGCACAGGCTAGCTATGAAAATGCGGCGTACCTCCTGGTTAACCTGCTGTACTCAGCAAAAGTGGCTGAAATTGAGTTGAAACAGTTGACTTACAGCTTAGAGAATTAATTTTCAACCAAAAGAGAATGTGTCTATTAATGTGAATCTTTGTCGCCTTTCTCTTTATTTCAGGTTGATTGGGGGCCTGATATTCTGACCTGAATCAGGAATATAATCCTGGTTTTTATAACTTTCAGGGCTGAATTTCGCTTTTTCAATCGCTTCATTTACCTGTTTTTCAATCATCAGTTCATAATATTTATCCTTGTATTCATCCGAGGGCTTTTTAATTCCGGATTCCTGGTTTTTCTGAAACAACCAGATCAACCCCATAGCTATCGTAAAAAACAAAGCCAGCGACGCCAGTATAATAGAAAGGGAATCATGTTGCTGCCTGGGTTTACTATTTTCAGACTCCTGCTTAATCCCCGGGATTTCATATAATTCGGTATCGGCTGAATGTACTGAAACACTTACCGGTACATGGCGTTCAAGTAATTCTTCAAAATAATCGCCGATGGTATCTTTTACCAGGTAGTCGAGCGCTTGCCTGGTGGTTCCGTAATTAATATAGCGTGTTATCACCACCAATTTGAACTGAATGGTAAAAGAACCATGCTCGCTGTAATCGAGGAAATAGACTTTTGTGCTGTCGCGGATTACAATGCTACGTTCGATATTGGTTCTCAGAAAATCGCGTATCGGATTCTCTGCCGATCCGTTTTTCTTCCGTGTAATTTCGAAACGGGTTAACTCTGAGCATAGGATTTCATGCAATTCGTGAAATCCTTTATCCTTATCCTTTATCAGGATTGAATATTCAATTTCGCGGATTGTTAAATCGTCACTATGTTTATTTGGGGCCATATTGCAGGCATTGATGGAGTATTATTGCTACTGAATCAGACCAGGTATTTTAAGACAGCCTTTTATGAAAGAAAGTTTTATTTTTAGATCAGCTGTTCCTTTATCTATAAATTAATCTCCTCGTGATCACCCTGAAAACGGAAGCCAAGTCGCTTGCCTGTAGTCATTTTCATATTATCGAGGGTGCTTTGAATATCGGCAACAGTGACCATTTTCATCGCATCGTAAGGAGGTGTAAGCAAGTCGAAATTGCAGGTATACCGGATAGCCGACTCGAGTATGAGTTTCACAGATTCCCTTGATATAACCGAAGATTGAAAATTATTGTATAATTGTCCTACTTCCCTTTTCCCTTCAACAAAATAATGACTTTCGTTATTTATAAAAATCCGGCCGATCATATATCCCAGGTCATTTATCCGGTTGTATTTGAATGAATCAGCCAGGAAGTTAAAGATCATTATAACTCCGCAATAGGAACGGCTTGTATTTTCATGAATGTAACTCGTTTTCATTACTTCGTGGTCGCGCGAAAACTCAAAAACATTGGTATGCATGGTAAATATCAGGATATCGCCGCCAAATCTGAGTTCGGCTTCAAATTCACCTTTATCGTGGTATTCAAAAGGGATTTGTAAAGGATCATTCATAAACCTTTTCCGGTATTCATCAGCCATTTCAGCTAAAACCAATTTGAAAAGCCTGAAGGTTTCAAGGGTAGTTCGGTATATATCCTGTTTGAACGCTGCCTTTTTTCTCAGCCCCGTGAAAAGTTCATCATTAGGCAAAATATCCATCATAAGAAAAGCAAATGTTTAGGATATAAAAGTACGCTAATAAATCAATAATAGTACAACTTATTTCTTATATTTTTTCACAACGGCCAGCGCACAACTTACGCCATCCATAGCAGACGATACGATTCCTCCGGAGTATCCTGCGCCTTCACCGCAGGGATATAATCCTGCCAGGGTAATATGCTCAAGCGTTTCACTGTTGCGTGGTATCCTGACCGGTGACGAAGTGCGGGATTCCGTTCCCAGGATAACGGCCTCGGAAGTATGATATCCTTTCATCATTTTATCGAACTGCAGAAAGGCTTCCTGTAACCTGGCTGAAACAAAGGTTGGCAGAATTTCATGCAACGGGGCTGGCACAATTCCCGGGAAGTAAGAACATTCGGGTAAATTTGTTGAAGTTATTCCTTTTGTGAAATCAGTAATCCGCTGTGCAGGAGCCGATTGATTCATTCCTGCTGATCGCCAGCAGGCGTCTTCTATCCGCCTTTGAAACTCCAGCCCTGCAAAGGGACCATATTCCGAAAGGTGGGATAAATCCCCAGGGTTAATCTGAACCACGATCCCTGAATTGGCAAACGGGGAATTCCGCTTACTGTTCGACATTCCATTAACCACAACCTGGCCGGTTTCGGTAGCGGATGGTACAATGATACCTCCCGGGCACATGCAGAATGAAAAAACGCCCCTGCCCTCTATTTGTTTTACCAGGCTGTAAGGTGCAGCCGGAAGAAATGGATCACGCGGTGATTGGTGGTACTGAATACTATCGATGAGTTCCTGGGGATGCTCGGCACGCACGCCCAACGCAAAACTTTTTGCCTCAAGGGCGAGGCCCTTGGAGTGCAATAAATCATAAATATCGCGCGCCGAATGGCCCGTGGCCAGTATCACGGCCTGCGCCTCGTAACGATTACCATTCTTATCTTCTACACCTTTAACTTTGCCATTCCGAATTATAATATCCGAGATCCGCCTGTTAAAATAAATCTCTCCCCCTGCATCAAGAATAGTCTGGCGCATAGCGGATATAATATTGGGAAGTTTGTCAGTACCAATATGCGCATGGCTGTCGATCAGGATGTCTTCGGTAGCACCATGCGCTACGAACACAGCAAGAATTTCACTGACATTTCCACGTTTTGTTGACCGAGTATAAAGCTTCCCGTCACTGAAAGTGCCGGCGCCCCCCTCGCCGAAACAATAATTTGAATCAGGATTTACAATATGTTCGCGGTTAATCTGGGCAATGTCGAACTTACGGGCTTTCACATCTTTACCCCTTTCGATCACTATGGGCTTCATACCGTTTTCGATCAGTGTGAGTGCTGCAAATAACCCGGCGGGACCGGCACCTACCACGATCACGGGTATTTTATTACGTACGTCAGGAT
>Ga0208789_1000940_pt1 | contig 20381 bp, 14 predicted proteins | sample Methanotroph_Enr_FD_187368 | JGI IMG/M metagenome (GOLD analysis project Ga0208789, IMG submission 187368) | Enriched soil microbial communities from Old Woman Creek wetland in Ohio, USA - Methanotroph_Enrichment_5 (SPAdes) (version 2) | ecosystem: Environmental > Terrestrial > Soil > Wetlands...
CGCGGCGCGGGGGGGCATTGTGGCGAGTCATGCGCCCGACTATCGCGCGCCAGCTCGCCACACTGGCCCCGGCGCTGGATATCGTCGAAATTGGCTTGGCCGACAGCGCGCGCCGCTTGCCCCAGGCCGTGCCCCCCAATGACCGGGAGGATGAAGAAGCCGCACCATGGCGCGAAGCTTGGCCCGGTTATGCCTGGGCCGGTGCGGCCTGCCTGCTGACCACACTGCTGGCCTTGCCGCTGGTGCCACATTTCGACCTGGCCAACATCGTGATGCTGTTCCTGCTCTATGTGGTGCTGGTTGCCGTGAAGCTGGGGCGCGGGCCAGCCACGCTGGCCGCAGTGCTGGGCGTGGCGTCATTCGACTTCTTCTTTGTACAGCCCCGCTTTTCGTTTGCCGTCAGCGATGTGCAATACGTTATGACGTTTGCAGTCATGCTGGGGGTGGGTCTGATGATTGGCCAGCTCACGGCGCGCCTGCGTTTTTCGGCTCGCATTTCGGCCAGCCGGGAGCGGCGCGCACAGGCCCTGTTCGAATTGACACGCGACCTGTCGGCGGCCCTGCAGGCCGATCAAGTGGTGGAACTTGGCGAGGCTGCCGTGCAGCGTACTTTTGGCGGTCAGGCCAAAGTGCTGCTGACCGACGCCAATGACCAACTGGCGTTGGGCAGCGACCTGCCCGACTCCATCGATGCCAGCATTGCCGACTGGGCTTTTCACAACGGCCAGCGCGCGGGCTTGGCCACTGCCACCCTGCCCGCGCACGCCTGGCACTACGTTCCGCTGCAGGCCCCTATGAGGATTCGCGGCGTATTGGCACTGCAGCCGGCCCAAGCGCGCTGGCTACTCATCCCTGAGCAGGTGAAGCAGTTGGAAACGCTGGCGCGCCAAATTGCCATTGCGATTGAACGGGTGCACTACGTGGAAGTGGCGCAGGCGGCGGTGGTGCAAATGGAGTCCGAGAGCCTTCGCAACGCCTTGCTTGCGGCCATCTCGCATGACGTGCGCACACCGCTCACCGCGTTAGTGGGGCTGGCTGAATCGCTTGAACACTCCACACCGCCACTGGCGGACGACCAGGCCACTTCGGCCCGTGCCATCGTCCAGGAGGCGCGCCAGCTCAACGCGCTGGTCACCAACCTGCTAGACATGGCCCGCCTGCAAAGCGGCCAGAGCAATCTGCGCAGCGACTGGCACTCGGTCGAGGAACTGGTGGGCAGCGCCATCCGAGCGGCACGCCACGCTCTGGGTAATGCAGTGGTGCAAACCGACGTGCCCGCCGACTTGCCCCTGGTGGAGTTCGACGCGGCGCTGATGGAGCGGGTACTCGTGAATCTGCTGGAGAACGCCGCCAAATATGGTATTTCTGCGGCGCCTGAGGCCCGACCCATCCTGCTCAGTGCCCGGGTCACGCCTTCGACACTGGTGCTGAGTGTGCGCGACCACGGGCCCGGTCTGCCGCTGAGTAGCAAAGGTCAGGAACATACACTGTTTGAGAAGTTCACCCGCGGTAAGACTGAATCGGCCACACCGGGTGTAGGCTTGGGCCTGGCCATCTGCAAAGCGGTGGTGGAAGCGCACCGGGGGCACATCACGGCAGGGCAGGCCTTGGGCGGTGGTGCAGAATTCATCCTGACACTGCCACGCAAGCCGCCGCCGGAACTCCCCGACATCAGCGATGCCTGAACTTTTAATGAATTGTTCCGCCCCCGACCATGCCTGCCCCCATTGCTATCATCATTGAAGACGAACCCCAGATTCGGCGCTTTGTGCGCGCGGCACTCGAAGCCGAGGGCTGGCAGGTGTTTGAGGCCGACACGGTAAAGAAAGGTTTGACGGAAGCGGGAACCCGCAAACCCGATCTGCTGGTGGTGGACCTGGGCCTGCCCGATAGCGACGGGCTGGAGCTGATCAGCGACGTGCGCAACTGGTCCAACGTGCCTATCGTGGTGCTATCCGCGCGCGGCGACGAGGCCGACAAGATTGCCGCGCTAGATGCGGGCGCCGACGACTACCTGACCAAGCCATTTGGTGTCGGTGAATTGCTGGCCCGGGTGCGCGCCAACCTGCGCCGGCCACGTACCGCGCTGGGCGAGAGCGCGACAGAAGCATCCGCTAAGGCGGATCCGCTCTTTCGTTTTGGCAACATTGAGGTAGACCGGCGGGCGCGCATTGTGCGGCGTAGCGGCGCCGAGGTGCACCTGACCCCCATCGAATACCGCTTGCTGACGGTGCTGATCGCCAACGCGGGGCGGGTGTTGACGCACCGCCAACTGCTGCGCGAGGTCTGGGGCCCGTCACATGCAGAGCAAAGCCACTACTTGCGAATCTACATGGGCCACCTGCGCCAAAAGCTGGAAGCTGACCCGGCCCAGCCCCGGTATTTTCTGACCGAAACAGCGGTCGGCTACCGGCTGGTCACAATTTCCTGAAGCCGGGGTCTCGAAGGGATGTCGTTTAGACTTTCTGGCGGTGTTTGCGAACAAGCGACTGTGGTTGTTGAATATCAATGACAGTTTCACATCCTTATGTCGGCAATGAGTTTTTGATCGTGTATGCCGGCAATGGGTACGTTGAAGTCCGCCATGAACGGCTTGTGACGGGCAATGAATTGGGTAACCCGTAAGCTGACTATCGTGACCGGCGGCAATGTGTCTGGACCCGTCCGCCAGCGGGAAAAGGCTCATTTTTGGCGCCACTGACTCTTGAAGACCCAATGCCGTCATACAGCTTTTCAGTCCGCTTGCTCCAGACCGGTCAGTCAAGGCTACAGGCCCTAGCCAGCACTACTGCCGCGATTTCGATGGCCCGGCGCCCGCGCAGACGGTGGGCATCCATCCGCCTGTGGAAGACCGATTTTCGTTGTCTTGACGAGGCCAACCGCAAGTGCAAGACGCGACGGCACCTGCACCCGTTGTGCAGGTCAGCAGATTAGACTCGGCGGTAAACCGCGTGCGAGTCCTGCTTGAACGCGTCGATTAGAAAACGGTCCTGAGGTTTTTCAGAAGCTGTTTTTGGAATCTGGGCGAGAACCTGGATGAATCCGGGCAGGAGACTGGCGTCGAGTTTGCCCCTGCACGATTCAAACAGCTGTTGTGGGTCAAACGTGACCGCGTTCTTAGCCACAACGGCAGCGACGACGTCTTTTTCGCCTGGCACCAAATTCGCGCTCGCAATGCCGTAGACGTAGACATCATCGACCAAGCCTGACTCGGCAATTACCTTTTCAATGAAGGTGGTGTCAATGAACTCGCCGTTCCGGCGGATGCCATTTCCCTTGCGGTAGTCGAAAAAGAGCCAACCGTTTTCGTCTTCGTGCACGACGTCACCCATATGCAACCAACCGCCGGCACATTTTTTGGTTGATGCATCAGGATTGCCGAAATACTCAACCACGAAGGGATCTCCATTGGCGTGACGAAACAACAATTCGCCTGGTACGCCACGCGGCACATCGTTGCCTAGGTCATCCACGACGCGATGTTTGAGTGTCGGAGCCACCTTTCCAATGCTGCCAACCGGCCCAGCTCCCGGGTGATTGAAACTCAAGCCCCCTTCCGCCGCACCATAGAACTCAAGAACCTGCACATTGAAGCGACGCTCAAATTCCCCCCAAATGGCCGCAGGCATGCCTGCCGAGACAACGAAACGAACCGGGTTTTCGGCATCGTCAGGCTTTGGCAACTCTGCGTAGACGGCGGTGGTCATGCCACCCAATAAGGTGAAGCTGGTCGCTCCATACTTGCGGGTGATGTTCCATAAACGTGACTTGGTAAAGCGCCGTGAAAGAACACAACGCAGCTTGCAGGCCAGCGCCGCGCCGAGCGTGACGATTTGCGCATTGGCGTGCGTCAGCGATAAACCAGAGTACAGCTTGTCGTCATCGCGATACCCGAAGAGGCGCTTTGCCAACAGCGAGGTGTCGCAGTAGCGGCGGTTTGTTAGCACAATCCCCTTGGGATCTCCGGTCGTTCCTGAGGTAAATATCAATTCCAGCGGGCTATCAGGGTCAGTGGTCAGCACCGGCAGATCGGGCGCATTCGTTGGCGCTGCAGCCACCCAATCCACAAAGCCGGGGTAGTCCGACAAGGGGCACGTGCCCTCATTGGTCGCAAAGCCCATGACCCAGCGCAGACCGGGTAGCGTGACACGCAATGGCTGCAAATTGCCTAGTGCATAGTCCGCCACGAAGGCACCGCTGCACTGGGCATTTTCCAACATGAAATGCAGCTTATCGCCTTTGGCTCGCGGGTCAATTGGCACCACTACTGCACCCACGATACTTGCCGCGACCATCGCCTCCACAAACTCGGCGTGGTTAGCCATAAGCAATGCGAAGCGGTGGCCTGGCTGAACTCCCAAATCCAGCAATACCTGCGCCATGCGACGACCATTGTCCCAAAGGTCTCGGTAGTTGCGCACCTCATCAGGGCAGACGCCAGCACCTTCGATGGTGAGGACATCGAAGTCCGGCATCTCTGCTGCGCGGTTGGCGATCAGGTTGGCCAGAATATTTTCAGTAAGAGTCGTCATATCGAAATCTCTATTGGCGTTGTTAATCAGTGCCCCAGCAGCGTCACGCAGGCCACGGCCTCTTCCACGCCAGCTAGGCCCCCACCGTTCTCGGCGATGGCAATACGGGCACCGTCGACCTGGCGCGCTCCGGCCTCGCCACGCAATTGGGTCACGAGCTCAAAGATCTGCCCTATGCCGGTGGCACCAATTGGGTGGCCTTTGGATTCAAGGCCGCCGGATGGGTTGATCGGAATGCGTCCGCCAATCGTGGTCTCACCCCGTTCGGCGGCAGGCCCGCCTTGGCCCACGGGCACCAAGCCCAGCAACTCGGATTGCAGGATTTCGCCAATTGCCGTGGCGTCGTGCACTTCGGCCACGCTTACGTCCTTGGGACCGATACCAGCTTGCTCGTAGACTCGGCGCGACGCAATGCGCACCAGGTGGTGCTCAAGGTCGGTCGCACTGCGGTCACTTCCAGTCTGCAGCACATACGCCAGCACGCGGATCGCTCGCTCACGCCGGCCCTGTAATTTCTTCAGGCCCGCTTCATTGCAAACGATAGCTGCGGCGGCACCATCGCTTACCGGTGAACACATTGGCAGCGTCAAGGGGTAAGTGATGGGCGGAGCGGTCAAGATCTGCTCTATGGTGTAAGCATTGCGGTACTGAGAGTTGACGTTGTGTACCGAGTGCCCATGGTTCTTAGCCGAAACGACGGCGAACTGGCGTAGCGTTGTGCCGTACTCGCGCATGTGCATGCGCCCCATCGCGGCGTAAATATCCATGAACACACTGTAGGGATTGCTGGAGACACTGCCGGGTGGTGGCTCCACGTCGGCACCCATCTGAAGCAAACGCTCCCGACCCGCCTCTTTATCGTGCACATCCCAGGCGCCGTCAAAGGCGGCAAACATGCGGGCTTTGTCGGCAGAAAACATTTTCTCAGCACCCACCGCAAGCACAATATCAGCATCGCCGGCCCTCACATGGTTCACCGCCATCTGGAATGCCGTACTGGCGCTGGCGCACGCATTCTCTACGTTCACCACCGGCAAGCTCTGAAGGCCCATGGCACGCAGCGCAAGTTGACCACGGATCATGTGCTGGCCATCCATATGGCCCTGCGTCGAATTGGCAAAGTAGGCCGCTTGCAGCTGCGATTTGTCGCAGCCCGCATCCGAGAGCGCGGCCTCAACGGCCAGTCGCGTGAGGTCCTTGACGCTTAAAGAGAGGTGCCTGCCGAACGGCGTCATGCCGATTCCGGCAACGTAAATGGAATTGCTCATATCCTGCCTTGTTGATGGCGCTTCGATCGCGCCGTGAAACTTGCGCGTTTGATGACGCAGACCCGACTCAGGAGGTCTGCGTCATATGACGCGCTTTACTGTTGCGTAATCTCATAGGAGAGATAGCCTTCTTCGGCCTGGACCGCCAGCAGCTGCCGCGCGCCAAAAATGGCCGAACCCGAGCCAAATCCCACAGCCTTGTGCTTGCCGGCCAGCACGCGCATCGCAGCTTCGGCCGCGAACACGCCTGTCTGTGCGTAAGCGCAGCTACCGCGCAGGATGACACTGACCGATTTTGTGTTGCCACGCGCCTGGCAGGACACGACATTGCGGTGCACTTCGGGCACCTCACGAGGCGGCTCCACCTGTGTCACCTGTTTGCCAATGGCGTTGGTCACCTCTTCCTGTGCCGCAGCGTCAAGGTGCCGATGGTCCGTCTCAAATTGCTGTAGCAGCCCGAGGATGCCCATGAATATCTCCTGATTTCCCAATGAGAACAGCACCGAACAGTTCTTCACGCGTGGATCGCCTTCGTACCACACAGGCTCTCCAGCACCACCCCAAGGCATCGCCTTGAGCACTCGGTGGATGCCTGGAACGGTGACGTCATAGGCAGTGGCCCAAGGCCACTGCACGAGCGCACCGTCTTTTAGGTAGTACATCGGCTTGGTGCACATGCGCAGAAAGACATTCGTCGATGCCACGCTTACCTCAGAGTCGCCGTAGTACAACAGGTCCAGTGAGTCGACGCCCGGGGTTTCCAGCGCAATCTCTGCTGCCAGCGTACCCTCGGTCCACATATAGGAGTTGGCCGGGCACAGTGCCAGCTCCTTCTCTGCGAAGGCTGCACCGAATTCCTTTTTCAGCCGCATGATCCAGTCAGTTTCACCCGTAGTGTCGAAATAGTGGCAACCGGCAGCCAGCGCGGCTTGCACCACTGGCAGGCCCAATTGCATGAAGGGCCCGACGATATTTAGGACTACTTTCTTACCCTTTAGCAGCTCGGTCAGCGAGGCGGTGTCGTGCTTGACGCTAACGCACTTATAGTCGTGGCCCTTGAGTTCAGGGATTTTTTCCATTTCTGCGGCAAGGCGGGCAGCATCACGTCCTGCAGCAATGAACGGGATGCCGCGTTTGGCCAGCTTCCACGCAGTGAGCTTGCCGGTGTAGCCGCTGGCGCCATACAGCACCACTTGGTAATTGGTAGTCATGATCTTCTATCTCCTGTCGTTGGTATGGGAAAAGGCTTTGGGTTAAAGCAGGTCGGGGTTGGTGAGGCAGTAGCCACCCTTGATGGCAAGAATCTCGTTGCAGCCGTCCTCAATCAGCGAAGCACGCGCATCACGCAATATTTTCTCGACCGGGTAATCCCGTGTCAGTCCGTTAGCGCCGTGCATTTGCAGCGCTTCGCTGGCGACCTCAAAAGCAGTCTGCGTCGCGTTGACCTTGGCTGCCATGGCGGCTTGCAAGGCAAGTTGCGGCGTCTGGAAGTTGTAGTGCACGACGCGGCGCGTCAAGGCGCAGGCGGCCTCCACCTTACGGAACATGTGGAACAACCTTTGCGCGACCGATTGGTGACGGATGATGGGCACACCACCCGCCTTGCGCTCATGCGCATAAGCCAGCGCCAGGTCGTACGATGAGCGTGCGCAGCCCGTGAAGATTGCACCCATCAGGCCGTTTGCCATGGTGTGCACCAGATAAGTGGCCATTTGGTACTGGTCAGGGCCGGCCAGCAAGTGCTCTTTGGACAAACGCACATTGTCAAAATACACTTCACCCTGGTTCAGCGCACGTTGGCCCATCTTGTCAAGTGGCTTGCCGCGTGAAATTCCCTTCGTGTCCATGGGCACCATGACCACCGCGCCATGCTGTGTGTCCGGACCGTTGCCGGTGTCTGCTGCGGCATACAGCAGTCCAACCTGACCAATGGTGCCGTTAGACACCCAGGCCGCTTTTTGGCCGCTGATGACCAGTTCGTCGTCGGTGATCGTGACGACACAATTTGGGCGACCGTAATTGCCTTGTGGGTGAAAAATCTTGCGGTCAGGGTCCAGCGAGTCCGTGCCATGGTCCGGCTCAGTGATCAACCAGACGCCCAACTTGTCATCGCTGGCCAGGCCCCGGCAGAATGTGTTCCCCAGCATTGTGCTGATCATCGCGGGGATCATGCCGGCACCGATGGACACGGCCAGTCCTGAGTCACCCCAACCAAGCTCCTCGAACAGAATGCACATGATGCGAGCCCGATCTGCCGGCTCCATGGCCAACAAGTTATCGAGCCCGAAACCTAGAGCCGCAAACTGCTGGTACACCCCCCATAGGGGAGAATCTGCCGCAATCACCTGTTCTGGCGACATGCGGTCGAGTTGCTTGCCAATGGGACGCATCACCTCTTGTGCAAAGCGCCTGGCGGTTGCCTGCACTGCCGCAGCCATATCATTGAATTCGGGCTCAGCCCCTAGCGGGGTGAGTGGTACATACGCGCTGGTCATAGTCTGTCTCCTGTTGTTGATAATTTGCCGCTGTAGGGGCGTGTTTCGCTGCTTCAATCTGCAGCTCGATTCAATGCTAGGTGCCACTCTGCGTTCCGCCTATCCCCCGTACCGGGTGTTCGACAGGTGGTCGATGGGGGAGGCATCGGGGGGTAGACTGGGGGAGAAGGGAAACCCCTATGGGCGCGTCTGGAGCTTTGCGCTAGATTGCGCAAGACTATGGAAATCAATTCAAGCGACACTTTGCTGGGCACCAAGGTGAATTCCTTGCGCGCACCTCGCGGAGCAATAGATCGTGCGCGTCTGGACGTCGTGCGGGCTGCAGCTTCATTCGCACGCTTGGTCACACTTACCGCGCCGGGTGGCTTTGGAAAGACCACCCTGGCCGCCGCTTGGACGACCCACTGGCTTGCGAGCGGTCACCATTGCGCATGGCTGAGTTTGGAGCAGGATGACGACGAGCCGGTGCGTTTCATGCATGGCCTGGCGCATGCGGTGGATCGTCTTGGACCAGGCGTTGGTCAATCCGCCTTGGCACTATTGCAAGGCAGCGTGCTGGCCGCGCCACGTGCCGTGGTCTCGCTCCTGGTGAACGATCTTGAAAAAGTGCAGGGGGAAGTTTTTGTGGTGCTGGACGATTACCAGTGGATCCACGATTCCGCCATTCACGACGCTATGGCATTCTTGGTATCGCATGTGCCGCCGACCGTGCATCTGGTGATTACTTCTCGGGACGCACCGCCATTGATGCTGTCGCGGCTGCGTGCCCATGGTGAATGGCTCAATGTCGATGCCAACGCACTGCGTTTCGACGCAAAGGAGACGGACCATTTCCTGCGCACAGCCTGCGCACAGCCACCAACTGCAGCGCAAATTGCCCAGTTGCATGCAAGTACAGGTGGATGGGCTGCGGCCCTGCGTATCGCAGCGCTTGGGCCGGGTGGTGCGGGGGTACTTGAGACAAGTGCTTCCGGCGCGTCGCGTGTCTTCACGCACCTAATTGAAGATCTGCTGGCAAGTATTCCAGCCGACATGGTTCGTTTCATGGCCCAAACAGCTGTGCTTGAACATCTGAACGTGGATTTGTGCAATGCCGTGACTGCACAAGAAGACAGCGCCGAGCTTCTTAACCAGCTTGAGCGGGTTAACCAGTTGGTCGAGCCACTGGACAGCGAAGGTCGATGGCTGCGCTACCCCCAACTGCTACGCGACTATTTGCTTGGCCCGCTCACTCAGCGACTGAAGATCGACCAAGTCCAGTTGCACGGTCGTGCTGCGCAGTGGTTCGCACGCCAGTCCGCCTGGACCGATGCTGTGCGCCACGCCTTGGCAGCCGGCGACGGCGCCCAGGCCATCGAATGGATGGTGCACTGCTGCATGGCATTGGTAAAAACGGGCGATCTAATGACGCTTGTGGGTTGGCGCCGCCAGTTCCCTGCGGAGCTGTTGCGATCGCAGCCAAGTGTGCAACTGGCCGTGGCGTGGGGGCTGACTCTGGCCATGCGCTACGAGGATGCCGTGCCGCTACTGGCGGAGATTGAGCGTGCGAACCCACTCATCACAGGTCACGCCGATGCACAAGCCCAATGTTTGGCAGTTCACGCCGTGGCCGCGGGGCTGCAAGACGATTCGGCTCGCGCTGGTGAACTGGCGCGCGCATGGTGCGAGCTCGGCGTGCAGGGTGATGCATGGACATTCAACGTGGTCTCCAATGTCATGCGATACGTACATTGGGTAAGCCGCGACTGGGCCGGTGTTTACGAACAGCCTTGGGAGCCCTACTCTTTTGAAGAGGATCGGCGCAACGTCTTTTCCACCGTGTATCGCGAAGTGATTCTCGGCTATGTTGAAATGGAACAGGGGCGTCTGGGCTTGGCCGAGCGCCATGCCCGCGAGGCCTTGCGGCAGGCCGAGATGTATGCCGGCACTCAGTCGGTGTCCGCTGCTCTGGCCGCACCGTTGCTCGCCATGCTGCACTACGAGCACGGTCGGCTTGAGGAGGCAGCGGCATTGTTACACCCGTTGGTCTCCCTCACAGACAACACCGCAATTCTCGAGAGCGTAATGCAGACCTACTTGGTTCTTTCCAGAATCGCGTGGATCCAAGGACAATGCGAACGCGCCTTTGAGCTGATCGGGCATGCAGAGGCTATTGGATACAACCGAGGCTGGGACAGGCTAGTAGGCGCCATGCTGATGGAACGGTTGAAGCGGCTCATTGATGAGAACCGACTTGACGAAGCCAACGCGACAGCTGTTCGTTTGGCGCGACTCGCAGCACTCAAAGCCACTTTGCCATCAGGCGCGCATACCGACTTGCTTGTTTTTCGCGACTGGGGGCATGCGTTGGTGGCATTGGCGGATCGACGTGCCAGTGAGGCCCGCATTGCGCTGAGGCGTCTCTTCGAGCTTGCGAAGTCGGAGCGCAACGATTTGCGAGCCATTCAAACAGGTACTTCACTGGTGTTGGCACATATGGCGGACGATGACCGTGATGGGGCCTTTGAGACGCTGCGCGAGGTAATACTGGCAGCGCAGCGCATTGGTGTACACCGCAGCATTCTGGACGCCGGAGGCGATCTGCAGGCCCTCCTGCCACGCTTTCTTGTCAGTAGCCACTGCAATGCCGAGCTTGCCATCAGCGTTCGGCGTCTGTTGGCCGTGGACGCAAATGAAGCGGACAAGGCCAACAAAACAGGCGTTGCCGGGACGCTCACTGAGCGCGAGCGCGACGTCCTGATGTTGGTGGCGTCAGGCCAATCCAACAAGGAAGTGGCGCGGTCGATGAACATATCCGCAGAAACGGTGAAAACGCACTTAAAAAGCATTTTCGGCAAGCTTGGAGTTCAGCAACGAGAACAGGCGGTGGTCCTAGCGCGAGCTGTTGGACTTATTGCTGAATGAGATTCCAGTAAGCGGCCCCTGGCCAATGCCCGGTAGCGCTGCGCTGCCGACGGACACCGCCGAAAACTGATCGTCACCCTCGAATGACCGGTTCCGAGTTTTGAGGTCGGGAAAATGACGAAATTGGACCCACGACGGCAATGACCGGTTAGGGGAAATCGGCTCAACCCCACGCTTCGCACCGACCGTCCGGTAACGAATAGCGTTTATCGGACGCCGCCTGGATGTTGGCCGATAGCCCGACAGATGGCCGGCGTCAGATAAACCACGTTGGACTGAACCGCCACACAAGACGGTCGAGATAGGGGATTGAAATCTTCGCAGGGCCGGCCCGATCAGTTTAAGAACGGGTTTGAGTTGAGCCCTGCCTACGACAAATGTGCTGAGGTGGTAGATGGGCCCCCATCATGTGCTCGACCCGATGGTCTTGGCGCGCTGCACATGACTTGCTGTGCAGGGCGCGCAGCGCCTCCCACAACGCTGCGAAGCAGCATGTCAAGCTGTACCGATTTGGATGCTGATGCATCATGGTGGCGCTCGGACTTGTGGCAATGTCGTGCTGCTGGGTGAAGACAGTTGCTTCAGTCCCAACAGCGTTGCGGCGACATACAGTCGACCCGTCTTGCAGCACGGACACTGCGACACATCCAACTTGAGGACGCGCGCCATAAAGGCGTGGGCCGACTCCACTGCTTGGGGGTTGATCGCAGGCATCTGCAAAGCCAGACGTGCGGCGTCGAGTTTTACCGCCTTGCAGCTTGATGCCAGCACCCCGTAGTGGCGAATGCGCTTGATGCCGGTAGGCAATACGTGCAGCATGAAGCGGCGCACAAACTCGGCGCCCGCCAGCCTCACCAGACGTTTGCCGCCCTGGTCATCGGCGCGCACCTTGAACGCCACCTCGCTTTGGCCGACTGAGCAAATACGCTCGTTGCTGATGGCTGTGCGGTGCGTGTAGCGGCTCAAATACTCCAGCACCTGCGCCGGCCCGCCCATCGGGGTCTTCGCATACACCACCCAATCATGTTTGTAGAGTTGCCTTTGTCGCTGGTGCCAGGCTGGCGCGTCCCCCTGCGGGTCACGTTCAATATTGCCGTCGTTGTGTGCGCCGACCAACGCCGCCAGAAACAAGCCCCGAAACACCCTGGACAGTGCGTGCACCGGGAACAGGAAGTTGGGTTTGCGCGTTGGCGTTGCCCATTGACCTTCTTTGTCCAACACCCCGCAGGCCATGACCGCGTGCACATGAATGTGCCGCTGCAAGTCCTGGGTCCAGGTGTGCAGCACCAGGCTGAAGGCCGGGGTGCCGTGTGCGCGGCCCATCCACTTTGGGTTGGCGGCAAACTCCGCCAAGGTCAGAGCTGCGCTGGCAAACAGCGTGTCAATGACCCAGCGCGGGTGCATTGCGTACAAACCGTTCAGGCTGTGCGGCAGAGTGAACACCAAGTGCGCGTACGGTACCGCCAACACCTCGGCCAGTCGGCCTTGCAGCCAGGCGTCTTTGGCCCGTGTGCCGCATTGCGGGCAACACCTATGCCGGCAGGAATGGTATTGCCAGTGGCTGTGACCGCAGGTATCACAGGCCAGTTGCTGCCCACCCAGCGCAGCGGTGCGACAGGCAACAATTGCCCGCCAGGCTTTGGCCTGCGGGGTGCTTAACGCGTGCGTTGCCAGATACGCCGCGCCAAACTGGCGCAGCGCATCGGCCAGGGCGGCCATGACTGATGTGTCGGGTGACTACAGACTGGGTAGGCCAGCGAGCAAGTCCAGGGGATCGACGCCCTTAGGTGGACGAAACTGCGGGCTGATGAGGTGCATGTAGCGCGATGTGGTGCCGATGTTGCTGTGGCCCATCAGTCTTTGGATCGTGACCAGATCCACGCCGCCTTCAAGCAAGTGGGTTGCAAAGGCGTGGCGCAGCGTGTGAACACCGCCACGCTTGATGATGCCCGAGCCGTCGCGGGCTCCCCAGTAGGCACGTTGGGCAGACTTGACGCTCAAAGGTCGCCTGCCGCCACGTGCGCAAAAAAGCCATTCACGATTTTTGGTCTGGCGTACGTAGGCTCGCAGAAGTTCCAGAAGTGTGGGCGACAGCAAGGTGTAGCGGGTCTTTGCTCCCTTGCCATTCTCGACCCGAATACACATGCGGTCAGCCGCGCTGTCAATGTCTCGCACCCGCAGCGCGCAGGCCTCAAACACGCGAAGCCCTGTTGCGTAGATGGTCTGCAGCATCATTCGGTACACGGGGTTGGTGGAGGTGGCAAACAGGCGCGCGATCTCTTCGCGCGAGAGCAACTCGGGCTGCGTCACAGGAACCTTGGCCATCGGAATGTGAAAGGTCGCACGATCGTGGCCCAGTACCGTCTCGTACAAAAAGCGCGCTGCGCACGCTGTTTGATTCATGCTGCTGAAGCTGACATGTCGGTCCTTGACCATGTGCAGCAAATAGGCTTGTACTTCAGCTGCGTTGTATTGAGCCGGGTCACGCCGGTAGTATTTGGCTATGCCGTAGATGGCCTTGACGTAGTTTGCCTGGGTGCTGGTGGCATAGCCACGTTGAAGCATGGCGTCCGTCATGCGTTGGCGTAAAGGTGTCATGAATGGAGCAGTAACCCCGAATACCCGCTTCTGGTCGGGTGCTGGTGCCACAATCGTTGAAATCAACGGCACATTGCCGACGTTCAAGTTGCAGAGTTCGGTGACTGCTTTGAGAGCGCTCAACCACTAATTTCACTGCGGAGGGGATTTGGAACGACTTGCGCCTTTTCATGCCGGACCACGTACAGCCCGCTGGCCACGATGATGGCGCCGCCCAGCAATGTAAGTTGGTCTGGCGTGGTTTTCCATATCAACCAGTCCAAGCCGAGACCCCAGGCCAAAGCAGTGTATTCAAAGGGGGCGACGGCAGATGCCTGACCATGACGAAAGGCTTCAGTAATTGCCAGTTGCCCTCCAAACCCGGCCACGGCCAGTACAGCAAGCAGCCAGGCATCCTGCGATCGAATAGCGACCCAATGGGGCGCGGCCAGCACACTGCCACCAACGGCCACCATGACCATGATCCAGAGCATCAGGCTTTCGCTGGAGTCGGTACGACTGCTGAGGCGTCCCACCACAGCAGAGATGGCATAGCAAGCCGCAGAACCCAACACCGCCAGTCCAGACCAACTCACAAACCCGTCCATCCCGGGACGTAGCGCCACCAGAACACCAAGCATGCCGCCAGCCACGGTCCACCAGTGCGCGCGTGGCACCCGCTCCCCCAAAACGCGTGACGACAGCAGCGTAATCAGCAGCGGTGCGATAAAGAACAGTGTGTAAGCATTGGCCAGCGGCAGTCCTTGCAGCCCGCGCGTGAACAATGACAACATTACGATGGCCAAAACGCCGCGCAGCAAGTGCAGCGGCCAGCGAATGTGCAAAAGAGTATGCCAAGCATGCCGCCACTGTATCCACATCAGGACCAGCGGAAGAGCAACCCAACCACGCAGCGCTGCGACCTGCAACGCAGGGTAGCGGGTGGATAGTACCTTCAAGACCGTGTCCATGAACGCAAAGAAGCTCACGGCCACCAACATGAAGCTAATGCTTCTCAGATTGCCGTGGTGCGCAGAGTGTTGAAGAGTCACCCAGACAGTTTAGCAGTTGCCATCAATCCTCGGCCACATCAAACATTCGAGAATGCTTGGGTGTGTGCCTTGAAAGCAGAGTGATTCCAATGGGATGGACGCCCCCACCTTAAGCGGCACAAATGTGCCAAAGTGGAGTTGCGTATCAACCACTTAACTGACAGGAGCGTCCACCATGAAGGCTACAACAATCGGCATTGACCTGGCAAAGAACGTGTTCCAGGTCCACGCAGTGAATGAGTACGGTAAGACCGTTTTGAAGAAGCAACTCAAGCGCGACCAGATGACTGAATTTTTTGCCAATCTCCCTGCTGCCTTGATCGGCATGGAAGCCTGCAGCGGAGCGCACTACTGGGCTCGAAAGTTGACGGGCATGGGACATGATGTGAGACTGATGGCCCCTCAGTTCGTCAAACCCTATGTGAAGACCAACAAGAACGACGCAGCAGATGCAGAAGCAATCTGTGAAGCTGTGGCTCGCCCCAACATGCGGTTTGTTCCGATCAAAAACATCGAACAACAAGCGGTACTCTCGTGGCACAGAGTTCGTCAAGGCTTCATAAGTGCGCGAACCGCACAGGCCAACCAGATTCGGGGATTACTCAGCGAATACGGAATCATCCTCCCACAGGGCATTTCAAACATAACCAAACTGGTACCTGATCTTCTGGAAGATGCCAGCAATGAGCTGCCAGGAATGTTCAGGCTGCTTGTAGATCGACTGATGGACCATTTCAAGGAGTTGTACCGGCAAGTCGCCGAGATAGATGTGCAGATCACAGCCTGGCACCGACAGAGTCAACTGTCCTGCAAGTTGGAGAAGATACCAGGCGTTGGGCCTGTTACGGCCACAGCGCTGGTGGCAACGATTGGCGATGCAAAGAATTTTGATAATGGGCGTCAAGTTGCCGCATGGCTTGGGTTGGTGCCCCGACAGCATTCCAGTGGCGGGAAGTCAAATTTGCTGGGCATCAGTAAACGCGGTGACTCGTATTTGCGAATGCTGCTAATTCACTGTGCCCGTGCAGTGATCTTCGCGGCAAAGCGCAAAGGAGTACAGGAGGGGTGGGTGCATGAGTTGGTAAAGCGTCGCAACCACAACATTGCGGCGGTGGCGTTGGCCAACAAAATCGCGCGCACTGTATGGGCACTATGGGCACACGACAGGGAGTTCCGACCCGGCTACACAACCACTGCTGTGGCTGTGTAGCCCGGATCGGTCAAAAAAATAGAAGCAGAAAACGACGGGAGTTAGAACCACCGATTGCTCAAGCGATCATGAAGTGATGGCAATATAGGTTAGACCGTGGTTGGTAAAGCCCGAGAATGTCGGAGCACCATCAAGTGCGCCATACCTGTGGGGCACCAACCAGCGAAACCCATTTGGGACAGCGGCTTTGCCGCAAACAAAGTCCGAATGTACTGATGCAATCTATACCTTAAGGCCAAAACGAATTGAAAGCTTGGCATACCGGGGGCGTCCATGTACCGACATTCATCCCAGCAGATGACTGTCAGCAATGTGCCGTCGATTTCGAGGATCGCTGGACCCGCCAACGCTGCGATGCGGGTCCTCAGCTTTCTCCTGACCTGACGTTGACTCTGAAACTCGGAAAGCGGCGAGCGTGTCTGGAGGCAGCAGACTGATTGCTGCCTGAAGCGGCGGCTGGCAGCTTGTTCCAACAATGGAGTGAGGCTTGGGTTTGCAGCCTGGCCTCACTTGCTGTATTGCTAACACTTGGTTTAATAGCGCTTTGACTTATCCACTGCAAGGAGATCACCATGACGAGCAAAAGAGCCCGCGAGACAAACAGCCGCCTCTCAGCGGCAAGGTCGAAAACGCCACCAAAAATCAGGGTGAGCAAGCGCCCACGCAGTTAAATCAGGGTCAGCGTACAGCCGACAGTCGCAGTGATCGCGAGGGGCATGTGGGCGGCAGCAATCAGTCGCAGTCGCGACGCGGACCGGTGGGCGCCCCTAAGCGCTTATTGGCGGAGAGCGGTTCGCCTGCGCATTTTGGCGAATTAGGCTCGGGTGCTGCGGCCATTGAAATCGGCGCCACATTGCCGGCCAATTAGCAGCAAGCCAACAGTGTCCGGCATCGGGAAAGCAGTTTGAATAGCTGTATGTCGGCAGCCAGTCTGCCAGAAGCGGTCATGCGGGAGGCGCGTGACGGTGCCAGATGAGCTCGCCGTTGCGCCACACGTTTCTCACGCGGTGATAGGGTACGGTGTGGCTCGTGCCGTCCTCGGTCGCCGTCTCGAATGAAAAACCTTCGCCCGGCTCGAACCAGATGCGCTCTAGCGGCACTTTGACTTGCGTTCGGGTAACGCGGTCGTAGTAGCCGATCACGAACTGCGCCGCCCCGAATTCGGGGTCCCATCGGACGCGCGCAAGCAGCTCGTGGATAGGTGTCATCGCATGACCGGAATGTGGAATAGCCCCTCCCAGCAGGGGTCAACCTTTCAAAAGACCGCTAACATTCGTTTCGACTGAGTGACAGAAACCCGCTCATCACAATACAGATGCGAGTTCATGATGCACTTCGGGACGGCAGATGCATTGAGAAGAATCAACTGATTTGTTGATGATTTGAAACCGGGCGAAAACAACTGGCACAGGTGTTGGCACGGTTGATCAGCGCTGATACCTCCCCTTTGTGGACAGCGATTAGCCAAGCGCTCCAACTTCGACGTGCGACCCGACCGCCAGCAACGCTGCACAGGCGCAGGTCAATCGAAGAAATTGACAGGCCCTTTCGAATGGCCGTTGCCGGTAGATGACGCCTGACCCATAGCCAGGTTCGAAGCCGAAGGACCGCTGACGCTGCGCTGCCGACCTTCAAGACGGCCAAGTATTTGTCTATGACCGCCTCAAGCCCGCACCACCGGCATGTCCGCCCAACAGACTGTGTAGCCCCGCGCAGGCCATGAGCACTTTGACTGGTCATCGCGAAAACTCAACGAAATCTTTTAGGACACGCAGTCGACACCCATACAGCGGGCAAGCCACATCGGACGACGTTTTTAGGTTTGAGATGCGTTGCACCCGACTGAACTTGAAATGGAACCATCGGTTCCACTTCAAGTTTGCGGCCAAGGCGGTGTGCGCACACATCAAAGAGCGTTCGCTGCTGAAACTGCTGGCGTTAGTGGTATGACCAAACGCAGCATCAATCAGCACCGCATCCGTGCCACAGGAGCCCGTTAATGCCGCTGATCTACACTGAGTCGCGCCATTCACCCGTTCGAGCGGCGACCCGATAAATTCCGGACATAGTGAATTCTTCAAGATGAGTACCTTATGAATCCCGCCATTCGCCGCCAGACTTTGGCCGATGTGCTGCGCCGCACGGCGCAGCGTGTTCCCGGTAAAACCGCCATCATTTGCGGCGAGACCCGATGGACTTTCGCAGAATTTGACACCTTGGTTTCCCGCTTGTCGGCGGGCCTGGCGCAAATAGGCGTGGTTCAGGGTGAACGAGTCGCCGTATTGGCGCGAAATTCACACGGATTTGCGGCGCTTCGGTTTGCGCTGGCGCGGCTGGGCGCCGTGCTGGTGCCCATCAATTTCATGCTCAAGGCTGACGAGGTGGCATTTATCCTGCGTCATGCCGGTGCCCGCACGCTGGCGACAGACAGCGGTCTGGCCGAATTAGCACGCAGCGCGGCCGCGCTTCAGACCGAGGTGCGCGAATTCATCTGGCTGCCTTCGGAAGACCCTAGTGAGGCCGCTGTGGGTATGCATCAATTTGACACCCTTGCGTCCTGTCAAGAACCATTGCCGGCAGTCACGCTGGCCAGCAACGACTTGCTGCAAATTGTCTATACCAGCGGCACGGAATCAAGCCCCAAAGGGGTGATGCTGACGCACGATGCGGTACTCTGGCAGTATGTAAGTTGCGTCGTCAATGCGGAGATCGCAGCGCAAGACTTGACCTTGCACGCATTGCCGCTTTATCACTGCGCGCAACTGGATGTGTTTTTTGGTCCGGCCATCTTTATGGGCAGCACCAGTGTCATCACATCCAAGCCGGTTCCGGACAACCTGTTGGCCCTGATCGAGAAATTCAAAGTCACCAGTTTTTTTGCGCCACCCACCGTCTGGATTGCACTGCTGCGTTCGCCTGCGTTTGACGCAAACAGAATTGCCTGCCTCGTCAAAGGCTACTACGGCGCGTCCATCATGCCGGTCGAGGTGCTGCGAGAGTTGTCAGCCCGACTACCCAAGGTGCGACTATGGAATCTCTACGGCCAGACCGAAATCGCGCCTTTGGCCACCATGCTTGGCCCCGATGACCAACTACGCAAGCCGGGCTCCTGCGGTCACGCCGTACTGAACGTCGAAACGCGCGTGGTCGATGATGACCTGCATGATGTGCGTCCCGGTGAGGTGGGTGAGATCGTGCACCGCTCGCCGCACCTGATGCTGGGCTACTTTCGTGATGAAGAGCGCACCCGCGCGGCTTTTGAGGGCGACTGGTTTCATAGCGGGGACCTGGCCACGATTGACGAGGAGGGCTTCATCACCGTGGTGGATCGGATGAAGGACATGATCAAGTCTGGCGGGGAGAATGTTGCGAGCCGCGAAGTCGAAGAAATGATCTACCGGCTGCCCCAGGTCAGCGAAGTGGCTGTGATCGGACTGGCTGATCCGCGCTGGGTGGAGGCCGTCACCGCCGTGATCGTGCTGAAGACCGGCCAGTCGCTCAGCGAGGCCGAGGTGATTGCGCACTGCAGCGAGCACATGGCCAGCTTCAAGAGCCCCAAGCGCGTGGTGTTCACCGACTCTCTGCCCAAAAATCCAAGTGGCAAGCTCCTCAAACGTGAATTGCGCAGAAGCTACGACAAGGCCAGTTGATCTGGTGGGATGCCTTGAAGTGGGTAACGACCGTTTGAGCGTATAACTCATGCGGAAATTGGGTCCATCAGAACCACAAGGGTGCAAGCGATGAACCAACCTGTCGTTAATGAGCTCGCAGCAGAAGTCAGATCGCCGGAAATGCGGCATCGAATTCACCCCGACGTGCTCAAGCTCGGCCTGGTGAGTTTTCTCACAGACCTCAGCTCAGAGATGATCTTTTCGGTGTTTGCCATCTTCTTCACCACGGTGGCCGGTGCCTCCAGCGCTCTGTTGGGGCTCATCGAAGGTCTGGCGGATTTTTCTGCTTCTTCGCTGAATTATCTGGCTGGCTGGCTATCGGACCGCAGCGGGCGGCGCAAGTGGCTTGCCACCGCAGGCTACGGCTTTTCCACGCTGGCCAAGCTCATTCTTCTTGTGTCGTCGTCTGTTGTGGGTCTGAGCATCTTTCGGGTGATCGAGCGGCTGGGCAAAGGGTTTCGCGGGCCACCGCGCGATGCCTGGCTGTCGTCCATTGCCGTCAAGGAGTCACGGGGCTTTGCATTCGGCGTGCACAAGGCGCTCGATAAGTCAGGCGCCGTGCTCGGGCCGCTGGTTGCCTATGGATTGCTGTCCTGGCTGGGGGAGTCGGCCAGCACCTACAGAACGCTTTTCTTGGTGGCCTTTGTGCCTGCGGTAATCAGCGTATTGGTG
>Ga0208789_1000941_pt1 | contig 20365 bp, 17 predicted proteins | sample Methanotroph_Enr_FD_187368 | JGI IMG/M metagenome (GOLD analysis project Ga0208789, IMG submission 187368) | Enriched soil microbial communities from Old Woman Creek wetland in Ohio, USA - Methanotroph_Enrichment_5 (SPAdes) (version 2) | ecosystem: Environmental > Terrestrial > Soil > Wetlands...
AGATCCTCAAGGACGTGGTGGTGAAGTCCCGGTCCATGGAGGGCTTCGAGTCGCCCTACGTGCCTGGCTGGGACTGCCATGGACTGCCCATCGAGCATGCCGTGGAGAAGGATCTCGGCCCCAAGCGCCGGGAGCTGAGCCGGGCCGACTTCCTGCAGAAGTGCCGGGCCTACGCCCAGAAGTGGATCGACACCCAGCGCACCGCCTTCCAGCGCCTGGGGGTGCTGGGCGCCTGGGACACGCCCTACCTGACCATGGAGCCCCGCTACGAGGCCGAGGTGGTCCGCCAGCTCGCCAAGCTCTTCGAGCGCGGGGCCGTCACCCGCAAGCTCAAGGTGGTGCACTGGAGCTACGGCGCCCGCACGGCCCTCGCCGAGGCCGAGGTGGAGTACGCCGACAGGACCAGCCCCGCCATCACCGTGGCCTTCCCCGTGCCCGACGCAGAGGCGAAGCGCCTGGAACTGCCCACGCCCCTCTTCGCGCCCATCTGGACCACCACGCCCTGGACGCTCCCCAGCAACAAGGCCGTGGCCATGCACCCTGACCTCGAGTACGCCGTGGTGCGGGCCGATGGCCGGCACTACATCGTGGCCGTGACCCTCCGCGAGGACTTCGCGAAGAAGCTGGGCCATGAGCTGCATACCGTCGAGATCCGCAAGGGGAAGGAATTCCAGACCCTCGTGGCCCGGCACCCCTGGATCGACCGCGAGAGCCCCGTGCTGCTGGGCGACCACGTCACCGCCGACACGGGCACGGGCCTGGTCCACACGGCGCCGGACCATGGCGTGGACGACTTCAACCTGGCCCACCACCTCGGGCTGTTCCAGCTCGTGGGGCCCGACGGCAAGTTCCTGCCGGCCGTGGAGGATCCCGACCTGGAGGGGAAGAACATCTTCGACGCCAACCCCCTGGTGGTGGATCGCCTCCGCCGCGAGGGGCGGCTCCTCCACGAGGAGAGCCTGACCCACAGCTACCCCCACTGCTGGCGCACCAAGACGCCCATCCTGTTCCGGGCCACGGAGCAGTGGTTCATCACCATGGATTCCGAGCTGTCCGGCAAGGGCCGCAGCCTGCGGGAGCTGGGCCTCGAGGGCGTGCAGGCCACCCAGTGGGTGCCCCCCCAGGGCCAGAACCGCATCTACGCGATGATCGACGGCCGGCCCGACTGGTGCATCAGCCGCCAGCGCGCCTGGGGCACGCCCATCACCGTGCTCCGCTGCGAGGCCTGCGGCGAGCCCCTGGTGCATCCCTCCATCTTCGAGCAGGCCGCCGCCGCCATCGAGCAGGGCGGCATCGAGGCCTGGGCCGACCTGCCCGTGGCGGGCCTGGTGCCCCCGGGGGCCCGCTGTGCCTGCGGCGCGAACGTCTTCCAGAAGGAGACGGACATCCTGGACGTGTGGATCGATTCCGGCGTCAGCGCCTCCGTGGTCTGCGCCTCCCATCCCGAGCTGAAGCCCGAGGACTACGGCACGTTCATCTACCTCGAGGGCTCGGATCAGCACCGGGGCTGGTTCCACAGCTCCCTGCTCTTCAACCTGGCCGCCAGCGGCGACAAGCCCTACAAGCAGGTGGTCACCCACGGCTTCGTGCTGGACGGCAAGGGCCAGAAGATGTCCAAGAGCCTGGGGAACGTCATCACCCCGGAGGAGATCCTCAAGACCCTGGGCGCCGACATCCTGCGCTGGTGGGCCGCCAGCTGCGACTACAGCGAGGACATGCGCATCTCCAAGGAGATCCTCGACCGCAACGCGGACGCCTACCGGAAGATCCGCAACACCCTGCGCTTCCTCCTGGGCGCCCTGGACGGCTTCGACCCCGCGAAGGACGCCGTGGCGGAGAAGGACCTGGCGCCCCTGGACCGGTGGGTGCTGGGCGCCTTCGGCCGCGTGGCGAAGGAGGTGCGCGAGGCCTACCGCACCTTCGAATTCCACCGCGCCACCCAGGCCCTCCACGGCTTCTGCCAGCTGGAGCTCTCCGGCCGCTACTTCGAGATCGTGAAGGACCGCCTCTACTGCGATGCGCTGGATTCCCCCCGCCGCCGCAGCTGCCGCCACACCTGCCGCGAGCTGGCCCTGGGCCTCTGCCAGCTCCTGGCTCCCGTCATGAGCTTCACCGCCGACGAGGCCTGGGAGGCCATCCCCGGCGTCGAGGGGAGCGTGCATGAGCAGGTGTTCCCGGAAGTCCCGGTCGTGTCGGAGCCGGAAGCCTGGACGAAGCTCTGGCAGGTACGCGACATCGTCCAGATGATGGCCGAACCCAAGCGCGCGGAACGGATCATCGGCACCAGCCTCGACGCGAGGGTGGACGTCGTCCTGAAGGACGCCAAGGATGCGGATCGACTGGCCTCCCTCGGCGAGTCCCTGGATGACCTTCTCGTCGCCTCCGAGGTGTCCGTGCGGGTCGACCCCTCCATGAACGTTTCGATCGGCGCGATCGCAGATGTGAACCCTGATCTGCGCCCCAAGTGCCCCCGCTGCTGGAACCACAAGGGCGGCCACGGCCAGGGTGAGGACGCGGCCCTCTGCGCGCGCTGCGCCTCTGTGGTGGGGGCCTGATGCGCCGGCTGCTCTGGCTCCTCCTGCCGGCGGGGGTGCTCGCCCTCGATCTCGGTTCCAAGGCCTGGGTGCTCTCCTTCCTGCGGGAGGGGGAGACCCATCGCGTCATCGACGGCTTCTTCAACCTGAGCGTGGGCTTCAACCGCGGGGCCATCTTCGGCAGCCTCACCTGGCTGCCCGAGGGCATCCGGTTCAGCCTCTTCATCGTGGCGGGCCTGGCGGCCCTCATCTATTTCGGCCGGATCTTCCTGGCCCGGGACACCCGCCCCTTCGACCGCATGGCCCTGGGCATGATCCTGGGCGGCGCCCTGGGGAACGGCCTGGACCGCTGGTTCCACGGGCATGTGGTGGACTTCCTCGATTTCGTCTTCGGCACCTGGCACTACTGGACCTTCAACGTGGCGGACAGCTTCATCCTCGTGGGTGCCGTGCTCTACGGCATCAGCCTGCTCCGCCACCCCAGCCCCTCCGGGGCCGAGGCCGCGCCGAAGTCCTGAGTCAGACGCGCATCAACCCGCGGTGGATGCGTCCCACAAGGCCCGGGCCCTCGAAGATGAGGGCGCTGTAGATCTGGGCCAGGGCGGCGCCGTCGTCCAGGGCGCCCTGCACGTCCACGGCGCTGCCCAGGCCGCCGCAGGCCACCAGAGGCAGGCGCCCGCGCAGGGCGGCGAGGATCCGCTGCCGCACCTCGCGAGCCTTGGCCTTCAGGGGCACGCCGCTGAGGCCGCCGGCGCCCTTGGCCTCCACCTCCGCACGCAGCGGCTCGGCCACCACGCCGCGATCCAGGGTGGTGTTGGTGGCAATGAGGCCGGAGATGCCCGAGGCCGCCGCCACCTCCACGATGGCGTCGAGGTCCTCCGGGGCCAGGTCCGGCGCCAGCTTCAGCAGCAGGGACTGGCGCTCCAGGCCCATCTCCTTCCGCAGGTCCAGCATGCCCGCCAGCAGGGGCTTGAGGGCCTCGGGGGCCTGCAGGTTGCGCAGGCCCGGTGTGTTCGGACTGCTGACATTCAGGGCGATGTAGTCCACGCGGGGCGCGATGAGGCGGTAGGCCTCCCGGTAGTCGTCCAGGGCCTGCGCCTCCGGCGTCTCCTTGTTCTTGCCCAGGTTGCCGCCCACGATCAGGCCCGCGGGCCGGTCGCGCAGGCGCCTGGCGACGACGTCCGCCCCCTCGCTGTTGAAGCCCATGCGGTTGAGGATCAGGCCCGCCTGGGGGAAGCGGAAGAGCCGGGGCTTCGGATTGCCCGGCTGAGGCCGCGGCGTCACCGTGCCGATCTCCACGTGGCCGAACCCCATGGCCTGCCAGAGGGGCAGCAGGGTCGCGCCCTTGTCGAGGCCCGCCGCCAGGCCCAGGGGCGAGGGGAAATCCAGGCCGAATACCGTCCGGCGCAGCCCCTCCGGCAGTTCCGGCGCCCGCAGCGTGGGCCACCCGCGCACCCTGGCCCCGGCCCAGAAGGCGAGGTCGTGGGCGGTCTCCGGGTCCAGGCGGAAGAGCAGGGGACGGGCGAGGCCGTACAGGTCCATCAGCGGACCACGATCGTGGCCGCGACCCGGACTTCCGGGAAGTCCTCCCGACGGGCCTCCACATGGAAGGTGCCGTAGCGGGCCGGGGCCGTGTACACGCCGGCGGGCGTGATGGCGCCGCCGTCCGGTTCGATCACGGCCCACGCCACCGGCTGGCGCAGGGGCCGCACGCCCTCGGGGTAGTTGATCTCCGCCTGGAAGGCCTGGGTTGCGCCGGGAATGAGGGCCACGGCCGTGGGGCGCAGGACCAGGGTGGGCTTGAAGGGTTCGGGAGCGGCGGTGGGCACGGGTGCTTTCGGGGCCCCGCAGGCGAGGCCGAGCAGAAGGAGGGAGAGGAGAAGCGGGGACCTGGACATGGATACCTTCCTAGACGCCGGCCATCTCGGTCACGCGGTCCATCACCAGGGGCGGCTCGGTCCTGGCCTGGACCTCCTCCTTCGTGACGCCCGGCGCCACCTCCACGAGGCGCAGACCCTCGCGGCCGGGCACCACGTCGATGACGGCCAGCTCGGTGATGATGCGGTGGACGCAGCGCTGGCCCGTGAGGGGCAGGCTGCACCTGCGGAGGATCTTGGGCTCGCCGTCCTTGTTAGTGTGCTCCATCACCACCACCACGCGCTTGGCGGCGGCGACGAGATCCATGGCGCCGCCCATGCCCTTGACCATCTTGCCGGGGATCATCCAGTTGGCGAGGTTCCCCTCCATGTCCACCTGCATGGCGCCCAGGATGCTCAGATCGATCTTCCCGCCGCGGATCATGGCGAAGCTGTCGGCGCTGCTGAAGAAGCTGGCGCCCGGCGCGGCCGTCACCGTCTGCTTGCCGGCATTGATGAGGTCCGCGTCCACCTCCTCCGGCGCCGGGAAGGGCCCGATGCCCAGCAGCCCGTTCTCGCTCTGGAGGATCACCTCCATGCCTGCCGGGATCGCGTTCGCGATGAGGGTGGGGATGCCGATGCCCAGGTTCACGTAGAACCCATCGCGCAGTTCCTGCGCCGCGCGGCGGACGAGCTGGTCTCGGGAAAGGGCCATGGGGTCCTCGAATGATGGATCAGGATAGCGCGGATCGGCGTGGGGCTTATTTCCCGGACCGGTCGCCAATGACCCGCACCGAGACGATCTTCGCGCCCAGTTCCAGGTCGTCGAGGATCTTCAGGTCGTGGTCGGGGTGTTCCACGTCGCCCATCCGGGTGTACCTGCCGGTGAGGTGGGGGGTGGCGTTGGTGGTGATGAAGAACTGGCTGCCGCCGGTGTCCTTGCCGGCCAGGGCCATGCCCACGCTGCCGGGGCCGTACCAGGCCAGGCTGTCCTCGCAGCGCACCGTGTAGCCCGGGCCGCCGTCCATGGTGTCGAAGGGGCTGCCCATCTGCACCACGAAGTCCGGCACCACGCGGGGCACGAGGTGTCCGTCGAAATAGTGCTTCCGCGCCAGCAGCACCAGGTTCGCCACGTTCATGGGGGCGACGGTGGGATCGAGCCTCAGGGTGACGCTGCGGTTCCCGGAGAAGGTGATGCGCAGGCGGACGGGCTTGCCGCGCTCGGCGAGGCGGGTGGCCTCCTTCAGGATGGCTTCGTCTATGGCCGTGGGCCTGGGCGCGGCGGGCCAGGGCGTGGCCGGATCCAGCTTCCGCAGCGCCTGCCAGGCCTCGTAGCGGCAGCTCCAGTTGGGATGCTGCAGCCAGGGGGTGAGCTGGGCCTTCTGCGCCTCCGGTTGCATGTTCCAGCGCGCGTAGCTCTGGATCAGGGTCTGCTGCGCCTCGAACTGCGTGTCGTCCCAGCAGCGCGTCGTCAGGGCCTCGAGGTCGGCGGGCGCCGAGGGCAGGTCCTCGATGGCGGCGGCGCGGGCCACGGCATCCGAGCCCTGGAGGAGACGCTCCCTCAGCGCATCGGCCGGTTCCGGCGCCAGATGGCGCAGCGCCGGCAGCAGGGCCCCCTGCAGGAGGGGGTCCCGCTCGCCCATGGGCGGATCCTGGGAAAGGGCCGCCTGGAGGGAGGGCAGGGGCCCGCGCAGCCTGGCGAGCCCCTGATAGCCGTACCAGCGGACCAGGGGCAGGGCCGCGCAGGACCAGGGGGCGCCGCCCCCCTGGAAGGCCTCCGCGGGCGCGGGATCGGGGATCCCTTCGGCCAGGCGGGAGATGATGCCGGGGCAGGCCTGGGCCAGGACAGCCTCCGAAGGCTTCGAAAGGCCCAGGGCGGTCCAGGCCGGCGAGGCTGGATCCAGGCGTCTGAACCCGGTCAGGGCGAGGTCCCGGCGCTGGTCCCAGGGGCCCCGGTTCCAGGCATCCATCACCGCCAGCACGCTGCCCGGGGTCGCCGGCACCGGCGGCAGCAGCGCCTTCTCCTTTCCGGCCATCACCAGCCGCAGGCGGGCGGCCTGGGCGCGGACAGGATCGACCTTGCCGGCCTTCTGAAGGGCGTCGAGGAAACCCTGAAGCGCGGGCGTGACCCCGCCGCCCTGGAGCCGCGCCGTGGCGATCTGGGCCTCCAGGTGCAGGTGGGCGGGCCAGGCCTTCGCATCGGCGGGCTCCAGGCCGTCCAGGGCCAGGAGGGCCCTGGGGCTCTTGAGCCGGTTGAGGAAGAAGAGGGCCGTGAACCGCTCCTGGGGCGAACGGGCGGTCCGGGCCTTGGCCTCCCAGGCCTCGGCCGTGGGATGGTCCAGTTCCGGCGGGAGCAGGGCCGGGGCGCCCGGTGCGCCGATGCGGGCCAGGGTGCGTTCCAGGCGCGCCCGTTCCGCCGCGGGCAGGGCGGCGCGCCGGGCTTCCGTGATCGCCGGCGGCTGGCGGTTCCACTCGGCCTGGATGGCCTCGCGGACCGTGAAGTGCGGCGTCTGGGCGAGGGCAGCGGGCGCCGCCAGCGCACAGAGGAGCCATTTCTGGAAAGATGGAGGCAAGAGGTTCATGTTGGCTCGCTTGGGAACGGACATTCTACGGGAAGAGCTGCGCCGGCGCGTGGCCGAAGGGCATGCGGGGCCCCACGAGGTCTGGATCCGCTGGCCCCGGCAGCTGGGTGACGTGGTGTTCGCGCTGCCCTTCTTCGGCTCCCTCCAGGCGGCCTGGAACGCCGAGGCGAAAGCCCTGGGCCTCGAACTGCGCTGGGTGGCTGTGGGCCACGCCATCGGAGCGGCCCTCTTCGCCGAGGCCGCGCCGGACTTCATCGCCGAGTCCCTCATCGAGAAGGGCGGGGTGGGCAAGCCCGATCCCTGGTACCTGGTGCGGCGGTGGCGGAAGGCCCCACCGGTGTGCGTCATCAACCTCAGCCAGAGCGTCCGCCTGGCCCTGGGCGCCTGGATGGCCCGGGTGCCCCTCCGCGGGGGCATCGCCGACAACCACCTGAGCCTGCTCTACACTCACCCCTTCAAGTACCGCGACCTGCCCATCCACCTGGCCCGGCGGTACGAGCCGCTGCTCGCGCAGCTCACGGGGAACCGGCACCTCCAGTGGGTGCGCCTGGGCACCCACAACCTCGGCGGACACCGGGGGCCCGAGCTCCTGCGGGCAGCCGGCTGGGCCGGCGAGCCCTACGTCACCCTCGCCTTCGGGACCCGGGGCTACGGGAAACGGTGGTTCCCCGAGCACCGGACCTGGCCTGAGCTCGCCCGGCTCCTCGCCGCGGAAGGCTTCCGCAGCGTGTGGCTGGGGGGTCCGGACGAAGTGCCCCTGGGAAAGGAACTCGCCGCCCTGGCTCCGGGTTCCATCGACCTCACCGGCCGCACCAGCCTGCCGGAGGCCTGCGCGCTGCAGGAGGCCGCCGCGGGCACCGTGGCCATCGACACGGGCCTGGCGCACACCGCCGCGGCCACCGGCCGTCCCACCCTCACCCTGATGGGCCACTCCCCCGAGCCCCTGATCGCTCCCGTGGGACCGAGGGCCATCGCCATCCGCGGCTCCGCGGTCGATTCCTTTCCCGGCGAGAGCGAGGGCTTCGAGACCCATGGTTCCGTGGCGCACCGGGTGCATCCCGATCGCGTGGTGGGCCTCCTCAAGGCGCTCCTGGCCGAGGCCGGCGCGTGATCCCGGACCGCGCGCTGTGGGTGCGGATGCCGCGCTTCATCGGCGATGCCCTCATGATCCATCAGGCCCTGGCACCCCTGCGGGCCGCCGGGCGACCCCTGGTGGCTTGGGGACCCGCGCCGGTGGTGGACCTCTTCGAGGGCAGCGGCACCTACGCGGCGACCGTGGCTGACGCCGGCAGGCCGGGCACCTGGGCCATGGCCGGAACGCTCCGGCGCCACCGTGCCGGGGGCGTGATCAACCTGCCCCGCAGCACCCGGGGCCTGCTGGCGGGCTTCCTGGCCCGCACGCCCCTCCGGGTGGGCTGGTCCGAGGCCGGGGGGCGCCTCCTGGCCACCCACGCCCTGCCCTTCAAGGGGCGTGGGGATCACCAGGCCGATCGCTACCGCGACCTGCTGGGACGGGCCTTCCCCGGTCTGGCGCCCGCGGAGCCGCCGGGGTTCCGGCCCCGCGAGGAGGCCTTCGTCGAGGCCGCGGCCCTCCAGCGGGAGCTGGGCCTGGAGGAACCCTTCGTGGTCCTGGGTCTCGGCTCGGCGGCCGGGGTGAAGCGCCTGGGCACCCCGCTCTGGATCGACCTCATCACCTGGCTGCGCAGGCAGGGCATCGCCCACGTCCTGCTGGGAGGCACCTTCTTCGAGGACCTGGCCCAGGCCGAGGCCCTGCGCCAGGCCTGCCCCGGGATTCCCGACCTCTGCGGGAAGGTCCCCCTACCGGTCTCCGCAGCCCTGGTGTCCCGGGCAGCCGTGGTCGTGGGCAACGATTCCGCCCTCGCCCACCTCACCGCGGCCTGCCACACGCCGCTGGTGGCCGTCTTCGGGCCCACCCGGCCGGAATGGACGGCCCCGCGGGGACCGCGCGTCACCCTCCTCCGGAACGAATCCCTGGACTGCCTGGGCTGCCTGCGGTTGCAGTGCCCGGTGCCGGGCCATCCCTGCATGGAGGGCCTCGATCCGATCCTCCTGAGGCAGGCGGTGGCGGCCTCCCTTCCGACCGCCGGGACGCCATGAGGATCGGCCTCCTGCACACGGCCTTCGGGGCCCTCGGCGGGGCCGAGCTGCTGGCGGCGGCCCAGAGCCAGCTGCTGGCGGGGCTCGGTCAGGAGATGGGTCTGGTCACCTTCGGCTGGGCCGAGTCCCCCTGGCGGGACCTGTTCGGTGAGGTCCGGGTGGAGGTGGTCCCCCGGCGGAGCTGGCGGGATCTCCTCACGCTCGATCGCTCCAGCAAGTGGGCCCCGCGCGCGCGGAGGGCCTGGCCCTTCCTGCGGGGCTACGAGACGGTGGTTGCCCACAGCCAGCCCCTGGCCGCCCTCCTGGGGGAGAGCGGGCTGCCGGCCCGGCGCCTCTGGTACTGCCATGAACCCCCGTGGCGGCTCCATCCGGATCGGGTGGACTACACCCTGCTGAAGCCCATGCCTCCCGGGGACTGGCTGTCGCCGTTGCAGAGGATGGCCGAGGAAATCCGCCGGGAGGCCGCGGGCGCCGTGACGCGCCGAGCCCAGGAACTCAGGGGGACCGCCGCCCTCGAAGGCCTGGCTGCGAACAGCGACTTCAACCGGCGGACTCTGGAGGCCATCTACGGCCGCCGGGATGTGGCCGTGATCCCGCCGGTGATCACCTTTCCCCCGGACGTTCCGCCCCGGCAGGGGCTGCGGCGCGGCGGGCTCCAGGTGCTCACCCTGGCGCGGCTGGGTCTCCTGAAGAACGTCGAGGCGGTGATCCGGGGCTTCGGCAGATATGCGGGACGCGCAGGCTCCGCCGCGCGGCTGCACGTGGTGGGCGATGGCGGCGAGCGGCCGCGCCTCGAGGCCCTGGCCCGCGAGCTGGGTCTCTCCGAGGCCGTACGGTTCCACGGGACCCTCGACCCGGTGCGGGACGCCCGGCGGCTGGAGGAGCTCTACGCGGCCTGCGATGTCTTCACCCTGCTCCCTCTGGACGAGTCCTTTGGCATGGTCTTTCCCGAGGCCGCCGCGCGGGGCCTCCTGCTGATCGGGCCCGACCATGGCGGCCCGGTGGAGATCCTCGAGGACGGCCGCTTCGGGGCCTGCGTGCCGGTCTTCGAACCGGCGGCCCTGGCCGAGGCCCTGCCTCACAGATCTGGAGGTGGACCGGCGAAGGGAAGCCACGGACTCCGCCTGCCGGGGGCGGTACGGGCCCACGGCTGTCGTTCCACTGCTGCGGGCCTGGATCCTGGGTGATCCCTGCACCTGCTGACGTCGTACCTCCTATCGATCAGGATGACCCATGACTACTGAACCAGCCGCCGGTTTCAGCCTCCTGAACTGGGATTCCGAGCTTTTCGGATACCCGGTGGCCAGGCTCTCGCCCGAAGGGCTCCGTCCGGAGCGGCTTTCTGGAACCCTCGAACAGCTCATGGGCTTGGGCGTGCGGCTCGCGTACGCCCAGGTCCCCTGGCAGGACCAGGCGACGCGGGCCCTCCTGGATGGCATCGGTGCGCAGATGGTGGACCGGAAGGTCACATTCGGAAAGGCCGTGGTGGGCGGCTCGATCTCACCGGCGGGCGCGAAAGCCTGGCAGGGGGTCGAGGTCAGCGCAGAATTGGAGGCACTCGCTCTTGCGAGTGGACACCTGTCCCGGTTCAGGATCGATTCCCGAGTGCCGCCCCATGTGTTTCCGACGCTCTACAAGACCTGGATCCGGCGCAGCGTGCTTGGAGAAATCGCAGATGGGGTCCTGGTGGTCAGGGATGGTGGAATGCTGGCGGGTGTTGTCACCTTGGCCCTGCACGGATCGGTCAGCGAGATCGGACTGCTGGCCGTGGCCGAGGATTCCCGTGGGAAGGGGATCGGCCGCAATCTGATGGCCGCGGCCGAAGCCTGGTCCGACGAACAGAAAGCGGAGCGGCTTGAGGTTGTGACCCAGGGCGAGAACGCAGGTGCTTGTGCGCTCTACCGTTCCGCCGGATGTCTGGTGGTGCGGGAGCAGGCCATCTACCATGTCTGGATGGAGCCACTCGGATGATTCCCTTCAATCGGCCCATCCTCCCCGAGCGGGCCGCAGACTACATGATCGAGGCCTTCCGATCGGGCAAGGTTTCCGGGGATGGCACCTTCTCCAGGCGTTGCGAAGGGTTCTTCCAGGACCGATACCACGCCTCGCGGTGCCTCTTGACCACCTCCTGCACCGATGCGCTGGAACTGGCCGCGATCCTTTCCGGGGTGGGGCCCGGCGACGAGGTCATCCTCCCGAGCTACACCTTTGTCTCCACGGCGAACGCCTTCGCACTGCGGGGCGCGAAGCTGGTGTTCGCCGACAGCCTCCCCGAGCACCCGAACCTCGATCCCGCCCAAGTGGAAGCGCTCGTCACCCCGCGGACCCGGGTCATCGTGCCCGTGCACTATGCGGGCGTGGCGGTGGACATGGACCCGATCCTGGCCCTCGCGGAATCCAGGGGGATCCTCGTAGTGGAGGATGCCGCCCAGGCCGTCGAATCCACCTACAAGGGCCGGCGATTGGGTCTGCTGGGGCAGCTTGGCGCCTTCTCGTTCCATGAGACCAAGAACATCCACTGCGGCGAGGGGGGCCTCATCGCCATCCGCGATCGGGCCTTCGCTGCCAGGGCGGAGGTGATCCGGGAGAAGGGCACGAACCGGAGTGCCTTCTTCCGCGGGGAAGTGGACAAGTACGGCTGGGTGGACATCGGCTCGTCCTTCCTCCCCTCCGACATCCTCGCCGCCATCCTGTGGGCCCAGTTGGAGCATCTCGAGCTGATTTGCCGTCATCGCCTCGAAATCTGGGAGCGTTATCGGGAGGGTCTGGCGCCCCTTGAACATTCCGGACACGCGAAGCTCCCCATGGTTCCCGGTTTCGCCAGGCACAACGGTCATGCCTTCTACCTCGTGCTTCCCGACGAGGGAACCCGCTCCAGGCTGATCGCCCACCTCAAATCCAGGGACATCATGGCGGTGTTCCATTACCAGTCGCTGCACCGGAGCCGGTTCTTCGAGGATAAGCACGACGGGCGGGTCCTGCCGAATTCCGACCGCTACAGCGATTGCCTGGCCCGGTTGCCCCTCTTTCACGATCTCAGGTCGGAGGAGCAGGACCGGGTGATCGGATCTGTGTTGGAGTTCTTCGGCGGTGCCCACTGATCGCCGTGCCTGAAGCCCAAATGGTCGGGTGCCCGGATGCATGATCTGGCGATGATGCGACGGCGCCTGGAGACCTCGGCGCGTCTGCAGGCCATGGCCCAGTCGGTCGTCGACCATCGTCGAAGGAATCCCGAGGCCCTCCTCCGCACGGCCGAGTACGTCGGCGCGTTCGCGTGGGAATGCCACGGCGGCGCCTTCGTTCTTCCGACGGTCGAGGAGGCGTTGCGGGAGCTCAGGATGGCCCCACGTACACCGGGGACCAGCCAGGCACGTGTGATCAAGGGGCGGACACTCCACATCCTGACGGAGGCCTACCCGGTGGGCGGGCATACCCGGCTCGTGCGTCGGTGGATCGAACTGATGGGAGATGATGCCCATGCGGTGGTGCTGGTCAGGCAGCGGCATCCCCTGGATCCGGGCTGGCTGGTTCCCGAGAACCGCGACGTGCCAATCTTCGACCTCCTGGCCGAGGGCATCATGTCCCACAGGGCCAGGGCCGAGCACCTGGCCGGGCTGATGGGTGAGGCCCGAAGGGTGATCCTCCACATCCATCCTGATGATGCGGTGACCGTGGCTGCCGCCCACCAGGTGTCCGGAACGGATCTCCGGTTTCTCAACCATGCCGACCATGTGGCTTGGCTTGGGGCAGCCCTTCCTGCCGCCTTCCTGAACCTCCGGAAGGCCGGTATTCGTCTCGGTGCCGCCCGTCGAGGGATTCCTCCTTCCAGCTGCGACGTTGTCCCCATCCCGATTCCAGACCCGCCGCAGATCGATCGGGGGGAAGCCCGGGCCCGACTCGACGTGGGCGAGCGCGAGATCCTGCTTCTCACAGTGGCCACCGGGTACAAGTACCTGCCGATCGAGGGCCGCTCGCTCGAAGCCTCCCTTTCCAAGGCGCTGGAATGTCCCGAAGTCCGGATCATGGCCGTTGGGCCGGGTCCGGAGCACCCTCTGTTCGGGCGCCTCGCCGAGCTTTTCCCAGGAAGGGTCCAGGCGTTGGGGGTGCTGCCGGATCCCTCGATCCATCGGGCCGCGGCGGACATCTACCTGGACAGCTATCCCTTCTGTTCCCCCACCTCCATGCTTGAGAGCGCTGCCCTGGGCACACCGGTGGTTTCGCTGCAACCCGATCACGGGGAACTCGAGGTGCTGTACTCCGAGTGCCCCGGCCTGCCGAGGGAGGCCTATGCGGCCGAGAACGAGGAGGCCTATCAACGGATGCTCGGAGAGCTCCTGTCGAGCCCCATCCTGCGGGAGAGAAGAATCCAGGAGCAGCGGAATGGGATGGCGATCCACTTCGGGCCGGCTTGGCGGGAGGCGCTCGCGTCCCACCTCGCCCGGTCCTTCGATCGCCCGAAGTGGGATGGAAGCGGCCTCCTGCCGCGGGAGGAACACCTGGACGCCCTCCTCGCCGGGCTGGGACACGATCCACGCTACCATCCGAAGCTGAAGCGATGGATGAACCTGGGGATCCGTGCGCCGTTGGCCGTCCTGCGGGAGCGAATGAGAAGCTGGGGCCGATAAACGCAGGGAATGGCCGGATTCCGTCCATTCCTCACTCGAGCAGGGAGCTGTCAGTTGGGACGTCTGCACTCAGGTCGCCTGGGAAAAGGGCTTCGATATGGAACGGCAGTGTGCCTGGCTGCCTCTCTGCACGGCCAGGTTCCGGACGGCTGGGCGGCCAGGCCTCCTCTCGGGTCGGACATGCCACAGGGGGTCTGGCTCGGGGCTGGTCTTTGGAGCGCAGACCGCCACGGGCCGGCGGCTCCCTTCATCGAATCCCTCGGGCTGGGCAACGGGACCTCGGGGAACGGCATCAATGCTGATGTGGGATGGAGGGGGCAGCGATGGGACGTGGCCCTGCGCCTCACCGGCTACCGGGATGCCTCCGGCGGAGATCATGCCCTGGTGTCCCGGGGGCATCTGACCTACCGCAGCCCCCGGGGGTGGGTCACCTCGTTCGAACGGGAGCCCCTCGTCTGGGGATACGGGTTGAATGGCGGGTACCTCCTCGGGGAGGCCTCCCGCCCCATCCCGAAGCTAAGGCTTGCCACTCCGATGGCCCCCCTCCGGATCTGGGGGATTCCGCTGGGGGCCTGGAAGGGGCAGGTGTTCCTCGGGCAGGTCGATGCGGCCACGACGCTTCCCGAGAACATTCAGTCGCCCTCCTTGAAGACCCGGACCATCGCCTCCCAGGGAACGCCGGTCCGTCCCTTCCTTTCCGGCATCCGTGCCGAAGCGGCCTTCGGGGACAGCGTCGAGTTCTACCTGAACTGGATCAGCCTGTTCGGGGGAACGCTCAACGGTCGGCGGATCGATTCCGGATACAGGTTCACCGACTACCTCACCGCCTTCCTCGGGGCCAAGGATGCCCGGATCGAGGGGGGGACCGACCTGGTCACCGGCGGGCCGAGCCAGTATCGGCCCCTGGATGTCATCAGTGCCTCCAACTCGGATGTGGGCATGCGGATCCGATTCCAGGTTCTCGAGAGCCTGTTGAAGGCCCGCGATGTCCGGTTCTACGTCAGCCGGGGATCCAAGGGGGTCCACATCAGCTACGGCCCTTTGTTCAAGAAACCCCTTTATTACATCGGCAAGGACATGGATGCGGACTGGCGGGCGGTCACAAGCTTCGCCCCGGGGTCCATCTGGGGCCGCTCGTACCGCTATACCGCACCAAGCCCGATCGTTCCCAACGATGTAGTTGGCGCGATGGTTGACTGGGGGGTCTGGAAGATCGGATTGGAGTACCTGGACACCGTCAATGTCCGGGATTTTTCGGGTGGAACCGCACCGGGAGTCGACCCGCTCTACGGCCATCGCTCCTTCACGCATTCGTTCTACCAGGTCGGATTCTACGATCAGGGTGATCCCCTGGGCTCCGCCCTGGGGGGGGAGGCGCGGTACGGGACCTTCCACGTCCAGTGGGACCCCTCGCGGGCCTGGCGTTTCCTGGGGTGGCTGGAGTCCGGCGATCGGCCCTTCCGGGATGACCTGGGGGACTGGCTGCTGGACCACCCTGGGAAGCGCCCCGTGCGGAACCGGTTCACCCAGGTCCAGGTGGTCGTGGAGCACCACGGGCGCGACGGGTTCCTGGCGCGCTCCGGGGTCAGCGCCCAGCGGCAGTCGGCGGTCCTCAACGAGTACGGGAGGGGCGGGACGGGGTTCCGGTGGTTCCTGGAACTGGGGTGGAGCTGGGGACTCGGCGGGTGATCAGAAAGCCCGCCCGGTGGGGCCGAACCGGCCCGACCGAAAATCCGCGTAGGCGGCACGCTCGATCCGGATCCGGTCCAGCCGGCCCCGGAAGAGCAGCTTCTGGAAGGTGTACAGGCGCCGCCAGCGCTGGACCTTCATCGCCTCCGGGAAGTAGCGCTGGATGAGCAGCCAACGGTTCCGCTGGGTGTAGTACTCCACCCGGAGGCTGCGGGAACCGGAGGCGAGGCTGCCATGGTGGCGGACCCTGACGCCGTCCACGGCGCTCGGGGGATGCCCCTGGCGCCTCAGCTCCAGGCTGAAGGCGATGTCCTCGTAGTAGAGGAAGTAGTCCTCGGGGATGAACCCGACCCGGGCGGTCCAGGGCAGGGGGAGGAACATGGCGCACCCGCTGACGTAGGCCATCGGATCGGATTCGAGGGGGGTGGCCCCCAGGATGGGAGTCGAGGCGAAGCCCTCCCTGGACAGGATCCCGCCGCTGAAGTGACGGTCTCCCTCCTGGATCGTCACGCCCCAGGCGCCGATCCCGGGACGCGCCTCGGCGGCCTCCACGAGCCGCTCGCTGGTCCCCTCGAGCAGCTCGGTGTCGTTGTTGAGGACCCATGCGTAGGGCACTCGCAGCCGATGCAGGAGGCGCAGGCCCACGTTGTTCCCGGCGGCGTAGCCCAGGTTCCCGGGATTGAACAGGACGCCGATCGTGCCCGCGGGCGGCAGGGCGGAGGAATCCGGGGTGAGTTCCATCCAGGGCAGGCCGGTCTCCTGGAGGATCCGCTGGCAGGATTCCCGGCTGCGGGCGGCATCGTTCTCGATCCAGAGGATCCGGCTGCTGTCCGGCTCCCGCTCTAGGAGGCGGTGGACGCAGGCGGCCGTCACCTCCGGCTGGCGGTAGTTCAGGACGAGGATGCCGACGCGCGGCCGGGTGGAGTCGATGGGAGTCATGGTCGGCGGAATTCCGGGAGTTCCTGTGGAGCATCCTGACACAGGCGCCGGGCGAAGGCCGGCCTGCATCGCAGGTAGACTGGGGCCATGCTCTTCGATTCCCCCTCCACCTTCGGTCGTGCGTTCCGGATCCTCTCCTTCGGGGAGAGCCACGGGCCTGCGGTGGGGGTGGTGATCGACGGGGTGAAGCCGGGGCTGCCCTTCGATCTGACGGCGATCCAGGTGGAGCTGGACCGCCGCCGCCCGGGCCAGTCGGACCTGGTGACGCCCCGCCGCGAGGCGGACCGGGTGCAGGTGCTGAGCGGGGTCTTCGAGGGGCGCACGACGGGCCACCCCATCGCCCTGGTGGTGTTCAACGAGAACCAGCGGAGCGGGGACTACGGGGCCATCGCGGACCTCTTCCGGCCGGGCCACGCGGACCTGACCTACCAGCGCAAGTACGGGCTCCGCGATCCCCGGGGCGGCGGTCGCAGCAGCGGCCGGGAGACCCTCGCCCGGGTGGCGGCAGGCGCCTGGGCCAAGCAGCAGCTGGCGGGCCTCGGCGTGGCCATCCGCGGATTCAATCGCGAGATCGCCGGCATTCCAGGCGAGGCCATGGACTGGGCCTTCGTTGAGGCGAACCCCCTGCGGGTGGCCGATCCTGCGGCCTTCGATGCCCAGCGCGCCGCCGTGGAGGCGGCCCGGGCCGAGGGCGACAGCGTGGGCGGCGTGTGCGAGGTGTGGATCGAAGGACTCCCCGCGGGGCTGGGAGATCCGGCCTTCGGGAAGCTGGACGCGCTGCTCGCGGCGGCCTGCATGTCCATCGGCGCGGTGAAGGGCGTGGAGCTGGGCGCGGGCTTCGCGAGCGCCCGCCGCCGCGGCAGCGAGAACAACGATCCGCTCGGGCCCGGGGGCCCCCTGAAGAACGACGCCGGCGGCACTCTCGGGGGCATCAGCACCGGGGCGCCGGTGGTGGTCCGCCTGGCCGTGAAGCCCACGAGTTCCATCGCCCGCGTCCAGCAGACCATCGACCGCGAAGGCCGCACTGCCGAGATCTCCACCAGGGGCCGCCACGATCCCTGCATCGCGCCCCGCATCGTGCCCGTGGCCGAGGCCATGTGTGCCCTGGTGGTGTACGACGCCTGGCTCACCCAGCAGGCGCTCCGGGAGGGGACCGTCACCGAGGCGCCGGACTGGGATTGGGAGGCCGTGGAGGCGCTCCTCCGTGCGAAGCTGTGATGACCGCCACTTTATAGAGGAGCATGACGAAGAGGTGACGCTGATTTCCCCCGCCGCGCCCGATCATGACATCGACATGGAACCCGTCCTGCTCAGCTTCCACGCCCCCATCCACGACCTCGACGTGGTGGCCCAGCACGTGGTCAAGGAGGGGATCTCGGCCCGGCTCCGCGACTGGCATCGGCAGACAGGCGCCCGGGAACTGGTCTACCTGGCGACCTGCCAGCGGGTGCTCTGGATGGTCTGGGGCGGCGATCCCGGGGCCCTGGACCCCGGACCCGGTGTCCGCCGCTACGAGGGCGAGGATGCATGGATGCACCTGCTGGCCATGTCCGCCGGTCTGGAATCCGCGAACCTGGGGGATCGCGAGATCCCGGGCCAGATGAAGGACGCCCTCCAGCAGGCCCGCCAGGTGGGCGTGGCCGGCGAGGAGGCGCAGACCGCCCTCGAGGATGTGATCCGCGAAGGCCATCGCCTGCGGGCCCGCCTCGGTCTCGCCGATGGTTCCGTCAGCGTGGCCACGGCGGCGCTGCGGCATCTCTCGGACGGCTTGTCGGAGGAGGCCTCGGTGGTCCTGGTGGGGGTGGGCCCCATGACCCAGTACCTGGCCGAGCGCCTGCCGGAGCTGGGTTTCCGGGTGTCCGTCGCCAACCGCACCCGGAGCCACGCCCACCAGCTGGCGGACCCCCTGGGCCTGGAGGTGGTGGAGCTGGCAGACCTGCAGCGCGACCCCGGGGGCTTCGATGCCCTGGTGACGGCCACTGCGGCGCCGGAGCCCTTGTTCACGCTGGATGCCTGGCAGACCCTGAAGCGGCCCACCCTGCGCATTCTGGACCTGGCGCTGCCCCCGGATTCCGAGCCCGGGCTCGAGCAGCTGCCCTGGGTGCACCGGGTGGACCTCAACGCCTTCCTGGCCCAGACGGCCACCGTCCGCGCCAGGCGCACCGAGGCGGCCCAGAAGGCCGAGCCCTTCCTCGCCGGCACGGCGGGCCGCCTGCGCCACCGCGCCGAGGTGCGGGCCCGCAAGCGGCACCTCGCCTCGGCCCAGGAGCGCCTGGACGCCGCCTGGGGTGCGCTGGAGGCCGAAGTGAAAGGGCTCCACGGGCATCTCTCCCACCTGGACGAGAGCCAGCGCGTGGCCCTGCAATCCATCCTGTCCCGCGGGCGCACCCTGGCGTTCCGGGCCCTGGCCCAGACGGACGTGAAGCCCGTCGAGGGCGGAGAGGCGGTGAATTCGTGAAGCATGTGACCGTGGCCACCCGTGGGTCCCTCCTGGCCGTGGGCCAGGCCGAACCCCTCGTGCGGTTCCTCGAGGCCAAGGGCTACGAAGTCTCCTGGCGCAAGTTCTCCACCTCCGGCGACCAGTGGCTCCAGGGCCCCCTCGACAAGCAGGTGGGCGGCGGCTTCTTCACCAAGGAGCTGGAGGATGCCATGGCCGCGGGCGCCGCGGACCTGCTCATCCACAGCCTGAAGGACGTGTCCCTGGACCGCCCCGAGGGCATCGTTCCCGCCTGCATCCCCCATCGCGAGGATCCCGCCGACTGGCTGGTGATGCGGCCGGACGCGCCGGAGGATCTCGTCATCGGCACCAGCGCCGTGCGCCGCGAGCGGATGCTGAAGGATCTCTTCCCGAAGGCCCGCTTCACATGGATCCGCGGCAACGTTCCCACCCGCCTGCAGCGGGTGCGCGACGGCGTGCTCCGGGATGAGCCCCTGCACGCCACCATGCTGGCCGCCGCCGGTCTCAAGCGGCTCAGGCTGGATCTCCAGGGGCTCGTGGTACGCCCGCTCACCCCCGCCGAGCTGCCCTCGGCGCCGGGGCAGGGGGCCCTATTGGCGGAGGCCCGCGCCGACCGGCCGGACCTCGTGGACGTCCTGGCGGAGATGCACGATCCCATGACCGCCCGCTGCGTGACCTTGGAGCGGCAGGTCCTCGCCGGCATCGGTGGCGGTTGCCAGCAGCCTCTGGGCGCCCTCGCCGAGCCCCAGGCCGACGGCAGCCTCCTGCTTCGCGCCGCCTATGCCGGGGATGGCGGCCTCCGTCGGGCCGAGGCCCGCGGCACCGACGATCGGCAGCTCCTGGATGCCGTGCTGAAGGGCCTGGGACTGGCATGCGTGTGACCCCCGGCAAGCCCAGGCTGGCGCTGGCGCGTCCGGCCCACCATCCGCTCTCGGACACGGTGCGGAAGGCCGGCTGGGAACCGGTCCCCTATCCCTTCACCCGCCTCCAGCCCTCGATCCTGCCGCCGCCCATCCCCCTCGCCACCGCCGCCGCCGTGCTCCTGCTGAGTCCTTCCGGCGCGCGGGTGGCCGGTCCCAAGCTGCCCGCGGGGACCCTGTGCCTGGTTCAGGGCGGTGGGACCGCCGAAGCGCTCGATCGCGAGGACCTGGAGATCCTGCTGCCCAGCGAGGCCCGGGCCGAGGCCCTCTGGGACCTGCTCCGGGAGCGCTTCCCCGACGGCGGCAGTTTCGTGCTGGCCCGGGGCGAGCGCAGCCGCGAGTACCTCGAGGAGACCGCCAAGGGATCCGCCTGGCGCATCCATCCCTGGGTCACCCACCGCGAGGCCATGCGCGTGCCGTTCCCGCCGCTTCCCGAGGTGGAGGGTGTATTGGCCCTGAGCCCCCTGCAGGCGGAGATCCTGGCTCCGCTGTCACGCGACCTGTTGCGCTTCGCCTGGGGCGAGGGCACCGCGCGGGCCTTCGCGCGGGCCGGCGCACCGGTCCACGGCCACTGCGAACCCAAGCCCAGCCTGCTCTGGGCCATGCTCGCCCAGCATCTGAAGGAGGAGAACACGCCATGCTGA